>Ga0208863_1000987_pt1 | contig 20826 bp, 9 predicted proteins | sample RifOxyD3_FD_184040 | JGI IMG/M metagenome (GOLD analysis project Ga0208863, IMG submission 184040) | Soil microbial communities from Rifle, Colorado - Rifle Oxygen_injection D3 (SPAdes) | ecosystem: Environmental > Terrestrial > Deep subsurface > Rock core/Sediment | place: Rifle, Colorado...
AAGAGTACGAGGCTCTGGCGGTGGAGCTGGCCACTAATCCAGAACGGCTCAGAGCCATTAGGCAGAAACTGGAGCGCAATCGCCTGACCACCCCGCTGTTTGACAGCCGGTTGTTTACCAGACATCTCGAAGAGGCCTGCGCGCAGATGTACGAACGCTGGCACGCAGACCTGCCGCCGGAGCACATTCATGTTGAATAGCTGGCGTAACTCTTTGAAACTATCAGCCTTACATTTTGCCTTCTTCGCTGATAACGCCGGGCGGCAGGTGTTTCTCGATAAAACGGCGGATCATCTGCGGCGTGAGGATGAGACCGGTGAGCACCTCGTTGCCGATCCTGATGGCCGGCACGGTCTTGATCCCGGCCTGGGATGAGCGGCTCAGATTGGTGGTGACCTCAATGGTTTCGAGTTCGAGGTGCGGGGAGCTGGCCAGGATTTTTTTGAGGATGCGGCCTGCATACAGACAGCGCGGGCAGAGGATGGTGCGGTAGAATTCTATTTTCATGACGCTTGTTAGCCCTCAATGAGGGTTTTGATATAGCTCTGTTCGTCCTGGGCTGGGATGAAGATTTCCAGGTTGTTGTTCCAGCGGCTCACATAATGCTGGGTGAGCAGGGTGCGCATGGCGTTCTTGAGCTGGATGACCGTAGTATATTCCTGAATGAAGTATTCGCCGTAGCTGTTTTCTGTCACTATGATCGATTTCAGGGTTTTTGCTCCTTTTACCGGCTCTTTCTTGAAGTTGACAATGACCAGCGCCCGGAGCACGGTTTCCCGTTTGAGCAGGTTCGCCGGGGAAATGCGGGAGAAATGGATGATGGGAAAGGTTTTTATCAGCAGCTCAGTCAGCTTCTGGATATCCGCCAGATCAATGGGGACGAAATTTTTTGTCAGATGGATCTGGGTTTTGGCGGAAAGGATGCCATTTACCAGGAGCCAGACAATAAGCCGGATCAGGTTGTCTTCCCGCTTGATCATTGAGCCAATATGACTTTTCATCGAGTCATGGTCAAGCTGTCCCTGAAACGCATAATAGTTGAACGAGCCCTCGTGTCTGGTGATATGGATGGTGAGGTTCTCCTGCTCCATCAGGTCACGGGAAACACTGCGGATATAGTCGATTTTGTGGTCCTTCTGTTCATAGAAGGTGAACAGCTTGCGGCCTAGAATGGAGATGTCCCGTTCGGTAATGGTCAGGCCGGTGTCTGCGCTGAAGCTTTTAAAGATCCAGCGCAGCCTTTTGTAGGTTTCGATAAGATAATCGTGCACCTTGGCGCCAAAGGCCACGAGCTCTTTGTATTTCCAGTCGCGGAAGTGCAGGAAGTGGGTGAAGTTCTCAGGGAGGAGATGCCAGGCCTGCATCATGCCCATGGTTGCCTTCAGGTGATTGTCATGCCCTGGTCTGGTATTTTTTTGTGAGGCAACCCCTTCAAGGGTCTTGAGGAAGAGGCATTCTCTGATCAGGGGCGCCCATTTCTGTCCGGCCCTGTCCTGGGTGTAAAAAGCGATGATGTCACGGGCCAGCAGGATGTAGGGGTCAATCTTGGCCAGGGCCATGGCGCTCTGTTCCGCTGCGGAAAGTTTCTCCGGATAGGTTACCAGGCATTTTATCCTGTTGGAGAAAAGCGGGAGGGTGGTTGTTTCCCCACGCAGGAGGAGTTCGAGATAGGCAAGTTTGATCACCGACTTGAACGGGCTGTCCAGGGCCTTGTTTATCTGCCAGAGGCAGGCTCCGAAAATCTCCGCCTTGGGGATGTCGGAAAGGTAGCCCAGGTCAATAAAGTCATGAAGACAGAGCCTGTTGTGCGCAACAAGATTCTGGACAAAGTTGCGGTATTCGTTCTCGCTCAGGCCCGGGGGGATAAACCACCAGAGAAGCATCTTGCCGGCCACCAGGATATGGGTGCGGAAAAGCTCGTCCTTGAGCAGGAGCTTGATGGCGGAGCCTGCCGAATTCTCACTGGTTTCTGACTCGAAGTTGTTTTCTTTTGTCTGGTCAATGTCTACCAGAAAGAAGTGGACTTCTGAACCTCGTTTCAGCGCCCAATCTTCTATGATTCTGCATTTTTTCTGTAAAAGCGACAGCCCTTTTTCGCCAAGCTCTTCCTTGCGGATGCTGACCCAGTAATCGCAGTCGGAGATTATCGATTGGGCGATGGTGCCGATGCTGCCGATGGTTTTCAAGGAGTGGATGCAGGGCTTTTTAGTAAAGGAGGAAGGGCTGTCGGCCCTTATGGCTGTCGAGTTTGGGAAATAGCGGCGAAAGAGCTCCTGGGGGAATTCTGTTTTCGGGTTGTAGCGGTGAAGGCCATAAGGGCAGTCCGCATCATCGACAAAGCCGGGAAGATCAGGATAGTTGCAGTGGAGGAGATAGGGTAGAACCTTGAGCAGGAGCAGGCCCTGGCCTGCATCGAAAAGCATGGCCTTGGCTTTGCGTTCCTCATTGTATCTGAGGTAGCGGCTTATCTTCTGCTGGAAGGCGTTTGCTGCGGTTTCCTGTCTGGTATCCATTGGGGCAGCGGTGTTCCTTAAGGTGCCTGAAGTATGGCCTCATGCAGACGAACCGCCTGCCTGGTTTTTTCCACCTCGTGGACGCGAAGAATATCCGCCCCTTGGGTGGCGCAATAAGCTGAAATCATGGCCGTTGCCAGGTCACGATCCTGGGTTTTTAGGCCAAGGAGCTTGCCGATAAAGGCCTTGCGGGAATGCCCGACCAGAAGCGGGCAGCCAAGGCTTTTAAAGGCGCGCAGATTTTTAAGGATCGTCAGGTTATGCCCGGTGGTTTTGCCGAATCCGAGACCGGGGTCAACAATAAGCCGTTGCCGGTCAAGCCCCTGCTCTGTTGCCCAGAATATCCTCTCCGTCAGAAAATCCGTGATCTCCTGAATAACATTATCATACGCCGGATCGTCCTGCATGTCTTTGGGAGTCTTGCGCATGTGCATGAGGATGACTGGCGCCTCGTGGGTAACGGCGATCCGGATCATGGCGGGATCGAAGCGCAGGGCGCTGACATCGTTGATGATATCAGCGCCTGCGTGCAAGGCCTGGTGCGCCACCTCCGCCTTGGTTGTATCAATGGAAATCGGGATGCTCTGGTGCATCGCCCGGATACAGGCGACAGCAGGAAGAACCCGACGCAGTTCCTCGTCTGCCGATACCGGTTCGGCATAGGGTCTGGTTGATTCACCGCCCACATCAATGAGATCCGCCCCGCTGTTCAGCATGATTTTGATCTGGGCGGAGATGGCCTCCTCTTGCGTAAAGCGGCCGCCATCGGAAAAAGAGTCCGGGGTGAGGTTGAGAATGCCCATGACCAGAGGGCGGGAGCCAAAGGTTATGGTTGTGTTTCTGGTGGTGATTTGCAAGAGGCGGCCTGAAAATGCAGGAGCCCTTTGGCTGGCTGTGCCGTCAATGGGCTCCGTTTGTTGGTAAATGAAAGCAGAGGCATCGGTCATCCGCTTAATTTATGCCTGCGCCTGAATCTCTGCCGGAGATGCTGTTTTGCCGTCATGCCCTATGATTGCCTTGATATCGTCCAGGCCGAGGGTTTCCCTTTCAAGGAGGGCCTGGGCAATGGATCTCAAAACCGCGCTGTTTTCTGAAAGCAGCTGATGCACCTTTTCGTTGGCCTTCAGGACAATGCGTTTGACCTCATCGTCAATCTTGACTGCGGTTGATTCGCTGTAATCACGGTGCTGCGCGATCTCCCGGCCCAGGAAGATCTGTTCTTCCTTCTTGCCGTAAGACAGAGGGCCCATTTCCTCGCTCATCCCCCATTCGCAGACCATTTTCCGCGCCAGTTGAGTGCAGCGTTCGATATCATTGCCGCTCCCGGTGGTGATTTCGCCAAAGATCAGCTCTTCCGCCACCCTGCCGCTGAGCAGGATGCAGAGGTTGTTCTTGAGGAAGGAGCTGGCGTAGGTATGTTTTTCATCCACCGGCAATTGCTGGGTAAGGCCAAGGGCGCGGCCCCGTGGAATAATGGTTACTTTGTGGATGGGGTCGGTGCCGGGCAGGAGCATGGCCACCAGGGCGTGTCCTGCTTCGTGGTAGGCGGTGATCTCTTTTTCCTTCTCGGTGATGATCATGCTGCGGCGTTCGGCCCCCATCATCACCTTGTCCTTGGCCTGTTCCATGTGGATCATGGTGATTTTTTCCGCATCGCCACGGGCTGCGAGCAGCGCGGCCTCGTTCACCATGTTTTCCAGATCGGCCCCGGAAAAACCAGGGGTGCCACGGGCGATGACCTCCCATTTGACATCTTCGGCGAGGGCTTTTTTCTGACCGTGAACCTCCAGAATTTTTTCCCGGCCCTTCACATCCGGCACCGGCACTATCACCTGCCGGTCAAAGCGACCGGGGCGGAGCAGGGCCGGATCAAGCACATCGGGACGATTGGTGGCCGAGATAATGATGACCCCTTCGTTTGATTCAAAGCCGTCCATCTCAACCAGGAGCTGGTTTAAGGTCTGCTCCCGCTCATCGTGGCCCCCGCCCAGGCCTGCGCCACGGTGGCGGCCCACTGCATCGATCTCGTCGATGAAGATGATGCAGGGGGCGTTTTTCTTGCCCTGGATGAACAGATCCCGCACCCGGGAAGCGCCGACGCCTACAAACATCTCGACAAAATCGGAGCCGCTGATGGAATAGAAGGGAACCTCCGCCTCGCCAGCCACAGCCTTGGCCAGCAGGGTTTTGCCGGTGCCCGGCGCCCCGGCCAGCAAAACACCCTTGGGGATGCGCCCACCCAGGCGGGTAAATTTCTTGGGATCTTTGAGGAAATCGATGATCTCGGAAAGCTCTTCCTTGGCCTCTTCAATGCCTGCGACATCGGCAAAGGTGACCTTGGTCTGATCCTTGTCCAGAAGGCGGGCCCGGCTTTTGCCAAAGCTCATGGCCTTGCCGCCGCCTCCCTGCATCTGGCGCATGAAGAAGATCCAGACGCCAATAAGGAGGAGCATGGGAAACCAGGAGACCAGGACGGTGACGTACCAGGGTGATTCTTCCTTCTGTTTGACCTGGATATTAACCTTGGCCTTGCGCAGAATGGGAATAAGCTCCGGGTCGGCAGGAGGGGTGATTACCTTGAAGTCCTTGCCGCCGCTGCCCTTGCCGGTAACCTCATCTGTCTGGATGTTTACCGAGGAAATCTGCCCTGATTCAATGCTGGTCAGAAAATCGCTGTAGCTCATTTCCACCACGGATACTTGCGGCTTGTTGAACAGGTTGAAAAGCAGGATCATGGTGAGGCCGATTACCAGCCACATGGCCAAATTTTTATAAAAACTATTCAAGCAAAGCCTCCTTGGCCGTTGAGCAAAAATAATCTGAACATCGAGTTCTGCCAAGACGGCGGTCAGCCGTAAAGACGAGGCAAAAGAGGACAAGTTGTTTTTGCACGGCTCCTAAATTATCGGCAAGCCGCAGGGAAAATCCTGCAAAGTGGGGTGTTAATTTTTGATTTTTACAACATAAGTCAGATGCAGGAGAAAGTCTATAGGGGCATTGTTGGTTTATCGAGTTAGTCAACTAATCCACCCCGTCCACCAAATCAGGCAAAATATTCCTGCACCGACTTTGGCTCCATGGATTCCTGCTGCATGGTGCCAATGGCCTTGACCATGGACTCGGCCCCGGCAATGGTGGTGGTGTAGGGCAGGTGGTAGTTAAGGGCCGCCCGGCGGATGGTATAGGCGTCTTCCGTGGTTCTGGTGCCAAGGGAGGTGTTGACGATCCACTGAATCTGCTTGTCCTGGATCTTGTCGAGGATATGCGGCCTGCCTTCGGAAACCTTGTGGACACTGGCGCAGGCCACCTCGTTTTCGGCAAGAATCCTGGCGGTTCCCCGGGTGGCGATAATATTAAAGCCCAGGGCGATCAGTTTCTTGGCAATGGGCACCAGCGCAGGTTTGTCGCTGTGCCGCACGCTCAGGAAAACATTGCCTTCGGTGGGGATCTTCTGGCCCGCCGCCAGCTGAGCCTTGGCAAAGGCCAGGCCCAGGCAGGCATCCATGCCCATGACCTCGCCGGTGGATTTCATCTCCGGCCCGAGCAGGGTGTCCACGTTGTCAAAGCGATCAAAGGGGAAGACCGCTTCCTTGACCGCATAATGCGTCACCACGATCTCTTCGGTGAGGCCCAGTTCCGCCAGGGTCTTGCCGAGCATGACCTTGGTGGCCAGCTTGGCAAGGGGGATCCCCGTGGCCTTGCTGACAAAGGGAATAGTTCGCGAGGCGCGCGGGTTTACCTCAAGGATGTAAAGCACGTTTTCCTTGACAGCATACTGGATATTCATCAGGCCCTTGACCTTGAGTTCGGCGGCCATGGCCCGGGTAGCATTCTTGATGGTCTCGATCATTTCTGTGGAAATGCTGTGTGGCGGCAGAACGCAGGCGGAATCACCGGAATGGATGCCCGCTTCTTCGATGTGCTGCATGATTCCGCCGATGATGGTGGTTTCTCCGTCGGAGATGGCATCCACGTCGATCTCGATCGCATCCTTGAGAAATTTGTCAATCAGGATGGGCCGGTCGGGCGAGACGTCAATGGCCGAATTCATATAGGCGGCCAGATCCCTTTCGTTATAGACGATGCGCATGGCTCGTCCGCCAAGGACGTAGGAGGGCCGAACCACCACCGGATAGCCGATCTTCGCGGCGATAACCAGGGCTTCATCCGCAGTCTGGGCCGTGCCGTTTTCCGGCTGCAACAGGTTAAGTTTATGCAGGAACTGCTGGAAGCGTTTGCGATCTTCCGCCCGGTCAATGCTGTCTGGCGAGGTGCCGAGGATGGGCACCCCGGCCTTGGCCAGGGGCACCGCCAGATTCAGGGGGGTCTGGCCGCCGAACTGGACGATAACCCCATCGGGCCTTTCTTTCTTGATGATATGCAGCACGTCTTCCCGGGTCAGCGGTTCAAAGTAGAGCTTATCCGAGGTGTCGTAGTCGGTGCTTACTGTCTCCGGGTTGGAGTTGACCATGATCGACTCAATGCCCATTTCCTTAAGGGCAAAGGCGGCATGGACACAGCAGTAGTCAAATTCGATCCCCTGGCCGATCCGGTTGGGGCCACCGCCTAAGATCATGACCTTGGGGCCCGTGGTTTCGCGAGCCTCGTCTTCCTGTTCATAGGTGGAGTAATAGTAGGGGGTGTAGGCCTCGAACTCGGCGGCGCAGGTGTCGACCAGCTTGTACACCGGTTGAACGCTAAGTTTTTCCCGCAGCTCCCAGACATCCTCTTCCGAGGTGCCGGTAAGATAGGCGAGCTGGCGATCAGAGTAGCCGAGCTGTTTGACCTCCTGAAGAAAGTCATGATCCAGCCGGTTAAAGCCCCTTTCCCTGATGCGGGCCTCCATCTCGACAATCTGTTTGAAGTTGTGCAGAAACCAGGGGTCGATAAAGGAGATTTCGTAGATCTTGTCAATGCTCATCCCCCGGCGCAAGGCCTCAAACACCTGGAAAAACCGTTTGGAATTCGGCTTGCGCAGGCCGTTTTCCAGATCCTGCTGATCCATGGCCTCAAGGTTGAATTTGGGGTCGGCGCCAAAGCCGCTCACCCCGATTTCAAGCGAGCGCATGCCTTTCTGGAACGCCTCCTTGAAGGTGCGGCCAATGGCCATGGTCTCGCCCACCGATTTCATGGCTGTGGTGAGAAAGTCATCGGCCTCAGGGAATTTCTCAAAGGTGAAGCGGGGGATCTTGACCACGCAGTAATCAATGCTCGGCTCAAAGGCCGCCATGGTTTCCCGGGTGATGTCGTTTCTGAGCTCGTCTAAGGTGTAGCCCACGGCCAGTTTCGCGGCAATCTTGGCAATGGGGAAGCCGGTGGCCTTGGAGGCCAGGGCGGAGCTTCGGGAAACCCTGGGGTTCATCTCGATGATCATCAGCTCGCCATCTCCAGGGTTCACGGCGAACTGGACGTTGGAACCGCCGGTTTCCACCCCGATCTCCCGCATGATGGCAATGGCGGCGTTGCGCATCTCCTGATATTCCCGGTCGCTCAAGGTCTGGGCCGGGGCCACGGTGATGGAGTCTCCGGTGTGCACCCCCATGGCGTCAACGTTTTCGATGGAACAGATGATCACCACGTTGTCGGCCTTGTCGCGCATCACCTCAAGCTCATACTCCTTCCAGCCAAGCAGGCTTCTTTCGAGCATGACCTCGGAATTCATGCTCAGGTCAAGACCGGCCTTGCAGAATTCGTCGAGTTCCTGGGAGTTATAAGCGATGCCGCCGCCGGTGCCGCCCAGGGTAAAGCTGGGGCGAACGATGATGGGAAAGCCGATCTGCTCGCTGGCGGCCTTGGTCTCTGCAAGGGTGTGGATGATGACGCTTTCCGGAACCTTGAGGCCGATTTTGCGCATGGCATCCCGGAAGGAGTCCCGTCCTTCCGCTTTTTTAATGACCTCGATGTTGGCGCCGAGCAATTCCACCCCGTATTTTTCCAGCACACCCAACTCGGCGACCTTGATCGCGGTGTTGAGGGCGGTCTGTCCGCCCAGGGTGGGCAGCAGCGCGTCCGGGCGTTCCCGTTCGATGATTTTGGCCACCATTTCCGGGGTAATGGGCTCGATGTAGGTTCGGTCGGCAATCTCGGGATCGGTCATAATAGTCGCCGGATTGGAATTGATCAGGACGACCTCGTAGCCTTCCTCTTTCAGGGCCTTGACCGCCTGGGTGCCGGAATAGTCGAACTCGCAGGCCTGGCTGATGATGATGGGGCCGGAGCCGATAATCAGAATCTTTTTAATGTCGGTTCTTTTGGGCATCGGATTTTTTACCTGCCTGTAGTTATATCGAGTTGTTATTTTTAGGGAACCTTGAAAAATCCGTAGAATTCAGAATTCAGAATTCAGGAGTCAGAATTAAGAATACTACATGAATACGCCCTTCTGACTTCTGAATTCCGACTTCTGAACAATTACCTTCTTCGGGAGAGCGACGAAAAGATGAATTATTCAAGGTTATATTTAATAAGTAATGTTGACAGTTATTGCTGCCGCATCATGTCGAGGAATCGGTCAAAAAGGTACAGTGAATCGTGGGGGCCGGGGGCGTTTTCCGGATGATACTGCACCGAGAATATCGGGTATTTTCGGTGCCGCATGCCTTCGACACTGTTGTCGTTGAGGTTGACGTGGGTAATTTCCACCTCGTCCTTGTCCAGGCTGTTCATGTCCACGCAGAACCCGTGATTTTGGGAGGTTATTTCAACCTTGCCGGTAAGGAGATCCTTGACCGGCTGGTTGACGCCCCGGTGGCCGAACTTGAGTTTGTAGGTGCTGCCGCCATAGGCCAGCCCGAGCAACTGATTGCCCAGGCAGATGCCGAAGATGGGTGTTTTTCCGAAGAGGGCGCGAATATTGTCGACAATTCCCGGAATGCCGGCCGGATCACCTGGGCCATTGGAAAGAAAGACCCCGTCCGGGTTCATGGCCAGAATCTCCGCAGCTGAGGTGGTGCAGGGGACAACCTGCACCGCGCAGTTCCGCTCGGCCAGGAGGCGGAGCTGATTGTATTTCAGGCCGAAATCATAGGCGACCACCTTGTATTTACCTGGGGCGGTCGTGCTGAAATGGCTGCCGGGAACAGGCCGGTTGTCGCGCCAGCCGTAGGGCTTGGCGCAGGTCACTTCCCGAACCAGATCCCGGCCAACAAGACCGGGTGAATTTTTGGCCTTCTGGATGAGGGATTTGGGGTCGAGATCCTCGGTGGAGACAATGCCCTTCAAGGCCCCGGCATTACGGATGTGACGGGTAAGAGCCCGGGTGTCGATGCCTTCTACGCCAAGGATGCCGTCTTTTTTGAGAAAATCAGCCAGGGTGCCGGTTGCGCGGAAGTTGCTGGGGAAGGCATTGTATTCCTTGATGAGAAACGCCTCAACCTGCACCTGGTCTGATTCCATGTCCTCTTGGTTGACCCCGTAGTTGCCGATGAGCGGATAGGTCATGGTGACGATCTGCCCCTTGTAGGAAGGATCGGTGAGCACCTCCTGGTAGCCGCTCATCCCGGTATTGAATACGATCTCGCCCCTGGTTTCTCCGGAGCCGGTGAAGGATCTTCCTTCAAAAATAGTGCCGTCTTCAAGGGCGATAAGTGCTTTCATAATAATCTTCTAACCTCTAAGCCGTTGTTTACAAAGTGCGACTTGAAAATGATATAAGCGGCATAATGGGCTATAAATGAACAAATTAAAATAGACAATTTATTCATTAACAGCCCCTAAATTGTAGAATACACGCAAGATGAATGCGTTATGGAATGCAGAGCCTCTTTAATGAGGGTGACCTGTTTTTTAGCCGAGCCCTGTTGCCTGCGCGCGACCTTCAGGGCGCCTCGCCCGGCCACGGCATATTCTTCTGGCCTTGCTATAAAATAGAGCAGGCGGCTGGCGAGTTCCTGGGGTGTTTTTACGCAGAACCCGGCTTTTTCCGCTTCAAGCAACGCCTTGGCATCGGCAAAGTCCGCCATGTGAGGCCCATAAAAAACAGGGGTTCCCCAGGCCGCCGCTTCTAAAACGTTATGGCCGCCGCGCTCCACCAGGCTTCCGCCGCAGAAAACATAGGTGGCCACGGAATAGAGACCGGCCAGTTCACCCATGGTGTCAACCAGGATCACCTCGGCCCGGCGGCCTTGTTCCTGGCTCTGCTGCAGGCGCATGCTGGCAAGCCCTTGATCTGCAAAGAGCTTTTCAATCTCGGTAAGTCGCCTCAGATGCCGGGGGGCAACGATCCAGACAAGATCAGGGAGTTGCCGTTGCAGGGAGCGGAACACCTCGATCAGCATTGCCTCCTCGCCGGTATGGGTGCTGCCGGTAACCAGCACCGGTTGCTGGCGGTGGATATTCAGCCTCTGCCGGTAATGCGCCGCCAGATGCTGGTCTGTCCGGCTGCTTGACTGGTCGTACTTGGCGTTGCCCAGAATTCGCATGCGGGCAGGGTTTGCGCCCAGGGCTCTGAACCGCCTGGCGTCATCACCCTGAATAACGGAAATCCTGGTGAAACAGGCGAGCAGATCCTGCATCAGGCTTTTTATTCTCCGGTAGCCGTCATACGATCTTGCCGAAAGGCGGCCGTTGAGCAGAAACAGCTTCGCGCCGTGCTGCTGCGCCTGCCGGATGATATTGGGCCACAGCTCTGTTTCCAGGCAGACATATACCGTAGGCCGGATCGTTTTCAGGGTCCGGTTGACAATGCCGATCAGATCAAGCGGGGCAAAAAAACAGGGGACATCGTCCGGCAACTGGTTGGCCGCCATGAGCAGTCCTTGGCGATGTCCGGTGGAGACAACGATGGACGCTTCGGGTAATTGTCTTTTGATCTCGGAAATCAGTGCCTTGGCAACCTGGATTTCGCCAACAGATGAAGCGTGCATCCAGATGCGGACTGGTTTATCCTCATCAAGTTGCACCTCTTCCACCTGGCCAAAGCGTTGTCTCAGACCTTGGCGATGTTTGCCCGAGAAAGCAAGATACACACAGGCAAAAGGAGAGACGACAACGAAAAAGAGCCAGCCGCAAAATTGATACAGAGTATATAGCAAGGATAAAGGGGCCCTTTCAGTGCGAGAAAATATGCTGGTTGCAACCCTCAGAAAAAAATCGAAGTATTAAAACTGATCACGGCTTTTTCGTCAATAAGAAATGCGGGGCATGGGGGGCGCAGTCCGTTCGTTTTTTTCTTCAGCGGCGGTTCTTGATGCTGTATGCTGTGGGCTTGAATTATTATGGTCTTTCCGGCCCGTTGAACTTGATTCCTGCTTTACACCATCTCAGTATTGATGGGCTCGTGGCAACTCATTTTTTAACACAGAGGCGCAACGTCGCAAAGTTTTAATCCATTTATTCCCATAGGTTTCCTGGTTGTTACGATTCCATCAGATTCAGGTGTCAGTATTTTTGTTTTGTCTGCACGAGGAGAAAAAACCTTGGTTTTTGAAAAAACAGGACTCTTCCTCCCGGCTTCCGGGGCGGAGATGGCGGCAAGAGGCTGGAAGTATGTCGATGTGGTGCTGGTTACCGGGGATGCCTATGTGGATCATCCCTCCTTTGGCGTGGCCCTGATCGGTCGTCTGCTCGAGGCCAACGGCTACCGGGTGGCCATTCTTTCCCAGCCCCGCCACCATGCCCCGGATGATTTTCGCCAGTTTGGCGCGCCGCGCCTTTTTTTCGGCATAACCGCAGGCAACCTGGACTCCATCGTGGCCAATTACAGCGGCAACGCCAAGGTGCGTGACCGTGACGACTATTCTCCCGGCGGCAACCCTTATTTCGGCGATAAGGCGGAGAAAAAACTGCGGCGGCGACCGGATCGGGCTACCATCCTTTACAGCAATCTGGCCAGGGCCGCTTATCCTGAGGTGCCGGTGATCCTTGGAGGTATCGAGGCCTCCCTGCGTCGCTTCGTGCATTACGACTATCAGCAGCAGCGACTTCGGGGTTCGGTGCTTACCGATGCCAAGGCCGATCTTCTCATTTACGGCATGGGTGAGCGGGCGGTGCTGGAGACTGCGGCCCGGCTTGCCAAGGGCCATGCTCTGGCCGGTATTCCCGGCACCTGCGAACGCCTGCCGGAAAAGGAAATGGCGGCGCGTCAGTTTGCCTCCCCCCTGGTTCTGTCTTCCTGGTCGGAGATTCAGGCCAAGTTGGCTCTGTTTCTTGAGGCCGAGCTCACCGTGGATCGTCAGGCCAGGGCCTATGCCAGCGAGCCTCTGTTGCAGTTTCAGCAGGCCGCCTGGGTTGTGCAGCACCAGCCCGCCGCCCCGCTGGACACTGCGGAGCTTGATGCCCTGTACAGCCTGCCTTTTACCCGCAAACCCCATCCAGCCTGCGGCGATGTCCCGGCCTGCCGGATGATCCGGGATTCGCTCACCATTGTGCGCGGCTGTTGCGGCAACTGTTCCTTCTGCGCTATTTCCAGGCATCAGGGGCCCAAGGTCGTCAGCCGAAGTCGAGATTCCGTGGTTCAGGAGGCGCTGCGGCTTGCCGGACAGCCGGATTTTTCCGGCACCATCAGCGATCTGGGCGGCCCCACCGCTAACCTGTATGGCACAGGCTGCAACAGTCCGCAGTCCTGCAAACGCCATGATTGCCTGTATCCCAGGGTATGCAAGTTTTTAAAGATTGACGAGCAGGCGATGCTTGGTCTGCTGGAGGCGGTGGCAGGTTGTGCCGGGATCAAACATCTTTTCGTTTCCTCGGGCTTGAGGATGGAGCTGCTTCTGAAAACTCCGCGTCTCTTGCGGAAGATATTGTTGGAGCATACCCCAGGAGCGCTGAAGATTGCGCCGGAACATACCGAGGACAAGGTGCTGCGGCTCATGCACAAGCCAGGCTTGCCGGTGCTGGAGGAATTTCTCGCTCTGTGCCGGGAGATCGGCAAAAAGGCGGGGAAAATTTTTCATTTTACCCCCTATCTGATTGCTTCCCATCCGGGCTGCACCCTTGCCGATACAGAGAAGATGGCGGCGCGTCTAAGTACGCTCGGTCTGGCGGTTCGGCAGTTTCAGGATTTCACCCCCACGCCGGGAACGATCTCTACGGCCATGTATGTCACGGGCCTGGATTGCGAGAGCCGTCAGGCTATCCCCGTGGCCCGGAGCACCGGAGAGCGGCGCAGCCAGCGACAGGTTTTGGAACCGGGGCGACCACAACCGGCCAGGGAGAAGGAATCGCCCCGCGCGAAGCGGACGACACCACTCAGCACTCAGCACTCAACACTCAGTTTACGGTCGCCCCGCACGAAGCGGAGGACACGGCGGGGGACGCCTCCGGCAAAAGTTAAAAAGTAATTGCTCAGGAGTCGGAATTCAGGATTCAGGAGGGCGTATTCATATGCCAGTATTATTTAATCCTGACTTCTGAATCCTGAATTCTGAATCCTGACTTCTGATTTATGGCTTCTAAGTTTATAAAAAAATAACAAAAAAAATTGACACAAGCGTGAAGAAATTGATACAGTCTGAAAACTACTGTGTAGTAGTGCCTTTTTATTAACAAAACCGCTGCGTCGAGCGGGAGAATCGAGGGTCGAGCCAGCCTATGAAAACCTACAAGTCGAGCAAGCGTTGTTCCTACCGTCTGAGTCTGTTGAGCGCCGTAATCCTAACGGGCGTTTCACTTTCCGCTGCCCATGCCGCCCCGACTCCAGACGCGGGCACGATCATGGACTCGACCAAGGCCCCGGCCCTGAGCAAGCCTGCAACCAGCCCGGTTATTGATGTCAAGGAGGCCCCCCGCTCAGGGCTGGTTCTCTCTAAAGAAGCCAAGGTCAAGGTGGCCAAGATCACGGTCACCGGCATGACCGTGGTCACCCAGGAGGAGCTGGCCAAGATCCTGGCTGGCTACGAAGATAAGACCCTCACCTTTGTCGAACTCAACCAGCTCACCGGCGATATCAGCAAATATTATCGCGATCGGGGCTATCTGCTGGCCAGAGCCTACCTGCCCAAGCAGGAGATCAAGGACGGCAAGCTGGAAGTGGCGGTGCTGGAAGGCAAGATTGATAAGGTCGAGGTCAACCTCGACGAGGCCAAACGCCTGCGCAAGGCCCAGGTTGAGGCTCTTATCGCCGACCTCAAGAAGGAAGCTGTCGCCAAAGACAGTAAGCTTGAACGCAGCCTGCTTCTGCTCAACGACCTGCCCGGGATCAATGTAACCTCGACCCTTACCCCCGGCACTTCGGTTGGCGCGGCAGACCTTCTCCTTAATGTTAAAGAGAGCCGTCTTTTTTCCGGCTCGGTTGATCTTGATAACTTTGGCAACCGTTACACCGGGGTTTACCGGGCTGGGGCCTCCCTCAATGTCAACGATCTTTCCGGCTACGGCGATCAGCTTTCCCTGCGGGCGCAAACCGCTGGCAGTGGCTTGCTGCTGGGCCGGATCGGCTACAACCTGCCGGTGGGCAGCTACGGCACCAAGCTGGGTCTTGCCTACTCCAGCCTGACGTACGAACTTGGCAAGGATCTGGAGATCCTTGGCTACGAAGGCGATTCCAGTGTGCTCAGCTTTTATGCCGCCCATCCCTTTGTCCGCTCCCGCCGAACCAATCTTTACGGCATCTTTGGCTACGACTATAAGCGGATGGAGGACGAAGGCCTGGGACATACCATTAACGACCGGCAGGTTGATGTTGTCACCTTTGGCCTTAACGGCGACTGGCGCGACGGGATTGGTGGCGGCGCGGTCAACGCTGCGGGTTTAAGCCTTTTCAAGGGCGATCTTGATATTCAGGATGCCGTAGCCAAGGCCACGGATGCCCAGACGCGCCGCACCGATGGCAGCTTCAGCAAGATTCGCTACAATCTCTCCCGAATGCAGTATCTTACCCCTAGTCTTTCAGCCTTTGCTTCCCTGCAGGGCCAGTTTGCTTCCGGCAATCTTGATTCTTCCGAAAAATTCAGCCTGGGCGGCCCTTACGGGGTGCGCGCCTACCCGCAGGGCGAGGCTGCGGCTGACGAGGCCTTGCTGGTCAATCTGGAGCTGCGCTGGGATCTGCCCCTCGATAACAAGTATGGTGTTCCGCAGCTGGTCTTTTTCTACGATTTTGGCCGGGTACTCAGTCTGTATGAAGAAACCTGGTACGGCTGGCAGGGGAGCAATACTGCTCTGCTCAACAGCTACAGCATTGACGGAGCCGGGATCGGCTTCAACCTGACCAAGACTGATGACTATGTGCTTCGGGCCATTTATGCCAGAAAGATTCGTGACAACGCGGGCCGTGACGCCAATGGCAACGATTCCGACAACCGTGACGATGACAACCGTTTTTGGCTGCAGATGGTCAAGCAGTTCTAAGGCATAAGGAAAAATAAAAGCAGGAATTTACAGGTTGGGGGCGGCTTTCACGCCGCCGGGCCTTTTCACCCAGACAAGTTCAGGGCGATTTAACAGGAGAGACACCGTGAGAAAAATCAAAAGAATGAGCAGCCGGATCAACCATAAGAAGAACGCAGGTAATTCCAGTCTCCAGACCTCGGCGGGCTCCTCCATGCGGCGGCATGGCACAGTGGCCGGCGCCTTCGTCGGCCTGTTGGCCGCCTCTCTTAGCGGCCAGGCCTTTGCCCTTGATCCCAATGCCCTGCCCACCGATGGCAACATTACTTCCGGCTCCGGCAGCATCAGCCAGAGCGGCGCCAACATGACGGTGAACCAGGCGAGTCAGCAGATGATCGCCAACTGGGGCACCTTCAATATCGGCAAGGACGCAGCGGTCAACTTTCTCCAGCCTAACGCCCAGGCTGTGGCCTTGAACCGGGTCTCTTCCTCCGACGCCTCGTTGATCATGGGTTCTCTTACCGCCAATGGCCAGGTTTTTCTCATCAACCCCAACGGGGTGATCTTCGGCTCCACCGCCAAGGTCGATGTCCAGGGCCTGGTGGCCTCCACCCTTAATATCAGTGATTCCGACTTCCTCTCCGGCAACTACCGTTTCGTAAACGGCGGCTCGGCCGGCTCCATCCTCAATCAGGGCGAGATCAACGCCGCTGAGGGCGGTTATGTGGTGATGCTCGCCCCTGAGGTAATCAACGAAGGTATCGTCACCGCCAGGATGGGCACGGTGGCTCTGGCTGCCGGTAACGCGATCACCATGGATCTGACCGGCGACGGCCTGATCAACATCGTGGTCAACGAAGCTGCGGTTGGCGCCCTGGCCAGCAATAAAGGACTGATCAAGGCCGATGGCGGTCTGGTGTACATGGGCGCCCGTGGCGCTGGGGACCTGGCGGCGACGGTGGTTAATAACGAAGGGATCATCGAGGCTCAGGGCCTGGTTGAGCGGGATGGCAGGATTTTCCTGACCGGTGGGGATGAAGGCATTGTCGCCAACAGCGGCAGCCTTGATGCCTCCAGCGCCACCGGCAAGGGCGGCGTTGTTGATGTTCTTGGCGCCAGAATCTTGCTCACCGGCGAGATCGATGCCTCCGGCGCGACCGGCGGCGGTACGGTCTTGGTGGGCGGCGACTATCAGGGCAAGAATCCCGAGGTGCAGAACGCCCAGGCCGTTTTTGCTTCTGATTCCGCAGTCATTAAAGCCGATGCCCTTGAGTCTGGCGATGGCGGCAAGGTTATCGTCTGGGCGGATAATTCCACGCGTTACTACGGTTCTATCTCGGCGCAGGGCGCTGGTGGTGGGAAGGGCGGTTTTATCGAAACCTCCGGCAAGCAGTTCCTGGATGTGGCGGGGATCGATATCGCCGCTGTGGGCGGCACCTGGCTGCTTGACCCGAATAATATTACCATTAGTACAGGGGCGACAGCGAACCCTGCCGGGCCGGTTACTGGCCCGGCTGCCTGGACCTCGACGGCCGATAGTTCTGTGGTCAATAACGCTGAGATCAATGCCGTTCTGGATGCAGGAACCAATGTAACCATTGCCACAGGAACAGGCGGGGCAAATTCACAGGATGGCAACATCCTGGTCATTGCCCCCATCTCCAAGAGCGGCGGTGCCGCTGCGACACTGACCCTGACTGCCCATAACGATATTACCGTCGGCGCAGCCGGAGTAATCCAGGATTTCAGCGGCAATGGCCTGGGGGTCACGTTGAATGCTGGCGGCGATGGCGCGGGTAACATCTCTGTGGATGGCGACATCATCACCGGCAAGGGCGCGGTCAATATGACCGCAACCGGCGGTTCTATCAGCGTCAGCAGCAGTTCGGCGATCAACACCACTGGTGGAGCAGGCGGACTTGTTTATCTTGATGCCGACACCGGCATTACCCTTAACGCTGCGGTAACAACGGGCGGGGGTAATGTGCGGTTGCGGGCAAATCAGGATGGCGATGCAACTGGCACCCTGACCATCAATTCACCTGTCAGCACTGGCGGCGGATCGTTCATCTCGACCCACGATAATTTTGTTAACATCGCTGCTGGGACAATCAGCACCGCTGGCGGCACAGTTTCCATTACCGAAAATGGATCAGGTACTGCTGATTATACCATTGCCGGGGCAATTAGTTCCGGGGCTGGTGATATTGCTGTTAGCGGGGACAATATCGATCTGGGCGCTAATATTACCGGCGGCACCACAGCAGGCGCTATTGCGTTGACCGGTACCCTTGAATTGACCGCCAATGTGGAGATCAATTCCTCGGCCAATAATGGTGATATTGCCTTTAATTCCAGTGTGGATTCAATAACGGGACAGACGCGGGATCTTACCGTAATCGCAGGTACAGGCAATGTAACCTTTGCCGCTGCTGTTGGCCAGGGCGCCGGTGATCCTCTTGGCACCTTGACCGTGCAGAGTGCTGCCATTGTTGATCTGCAAAATGTTGTCACCACTAACGACATCAGTATAACCGCCTCGACTCGTATCGATGTGAACAGCGGCACTATCACCAGTAATACCGGCAAGATAGATTTTAATGGAAACGTAGATCTGGTTTCGGGTGGTGCCGTGACCATCACCGGTGGCGCGGGCGTTGGTGATAATATCACCGTTACCGGCACCATAGGTGATACGGGTGACAACGACACCCTGAATCTCGTTGCCGGCGGCGGCTCAATTGATCTGCAGAATACTGTTACAGCCAATGCCTTTACCGTCACCAGCGCAGCTACGGCTAATCTGGCGAATATTACCGCAACCAATGATATTTCGGTAACAGCCACCAGTATCAATCTGGATGGGTCGACATATCAGTCCACTAATGGCGCGATTACCTTAAGTGGCAGTATCGATCTGACGGGTTCAGGGGCGGTTCTGGTTCGTACCACCGGCACCGACAACACTGATGACCTCACCTTCAGTGGCACCATCGTTGACACAGGTGCGGACAGCGATCTGACCGTGCGTGCTATCCAGGGTGGTACTGTTGCGGATATTATCTTCAGCAATGATGTCGGCGCTACCGGCGGTAAGGAGCTTAACAGCTTTACCGTCGAGGCCCTTGATTCCGTCACCCTCAAGGCGGTGACTACCGATAATGGTGCGATCAGCGTGTCAAATGGCGCTGGCGGCAATGCGGCGGCCATCTCCCTTGGCGGCAATCTTACCTCCCATATCGCGGGCGGTAATGCCAGCACAATCACCTTGCGCGGCACCGCGATCACTCTGGACAAGAGTGGCGGTGCTGGTTCTATCGTTCTGGATGCCGATGGTACGGGCGTTAACGATAATGACATCACCATAGTCTCTGGTTCGCTTACCAGTTCGACGGCCTGGGAAGATGGTCTTACGCTTAATGCAGGCACGCAAACGGTTGATGTCAGCGCCGCAACCCTGAGTAGCCTTGATCATCTGGTGATCACCGGTGATGCCATCTCTATCGGCGCAACCACGACGGGCGCTAACGATGCGGGTGCTGCCGGCTCCTTAGTGTTGACTGCCACCGCAGGCAATATTACGGTAACCGGCGATCTGGCCACCACCGGTGAAGCCGCCGGAGCTGGTTCTCTCTCTCTGTCCGCCAGTGGCAGCATTGTCTTGAATGACGCTGATGGGACGGTTGCTATCTCAACCAACTCCGGGGCTGGTACCGATGCCGGTATTACTCTTGGCGCTATCACTGATGGCGCCGTAGGGAATAATCATCTGACTATTGATGCCGGCACGGGTGACGTGACTCTGGCCGCTATTGGCGAGGCCGCCGGCAATGGCCGGATAGGGAACCTGACAGTCTCTGGCAACGATATCGCCTTCAATGGTGCGGTAGAAGCTGCAACCATCAGCGTCACCGCTGCGGAAGGCGCTGATGCCGATAGCATCACTATCGCCGCCGTGGCAATCGATGCCAACAACAACAATATGAGTTTTCGTTCAGACAACATTACCATAACCGCAGGCGCGAGCCTGCTTTCCACGGGTTCCGCCAACGCCGCCACTATCACCTTCAGAGGTGAGACTGATGCGTCCGCCATTACCTTGGGCGGGGTGGATGCAGCGGGAGTGCTGACCCAGGCCGAACTGGAAACGGCGGATGCCGGAACCATTGGCGAAATCATTATCGGCAGCGCTACTCAAACCGGTAATCTCACCGTTGCGGCGGCTGGTGCTTCTCTCAGCAAGGCCAGTCTGAAACTCTGGGCCCCGGCCGGTGGTGCGGATATCTATATAAATGGTACCCTCGCCCTCACCGGTTCCGGTGATGACCTGACCATCGTCGGCTCCGGTTCCACGACCTTCCTCAATGCCGACATCAGCACGGTCGGCGGTAATGTTGACATCACTGACACCATTCTGGTGAGCGGCACCCGTACCATCAGTACCGGCAATGGCGCGGCCACCGGCGGCGATATTATCCTGCGCCAGGCTATAGGTTCGGTAGATACCAGCGGTGACAGCCTGGCTCTGGATGCCAACGGCACCGGTGCTGATGGCGCAGTCAACGTGATCGGCGATATCGGTGATGCAGCCGACACGGTAAATGGCGCAGCAGCCAATGACCTGACCGGCTTTACCGTTACTAACGCGGCCCAGGTTGATTTGGGTATTGTTGAAGTCACAGGTGGCAGCATCGCCGTGACGGGGACGAATATTGATTTGAATGCAGCTACTTACAAAACGACCACAAGTGGTTCTATTACCTTTACCGGAACAGTAGATTTGTTGGGTGCATCGCCTACAACCTTCACAACCCAAGGCGGCGCAGGGAATAATCTTACCTTTAATAATGCAGTTGATGGTGGGGTGGATGTTGTTCTCGACGTGACTGGGACTACCACCTTCAACGCCGCGGTCGGCTCGGTCACCCCGATTGGCGATGGCACGGGCGCGGCTCTGACGATCAACAGCACGGGGACGACCTCCTTTGAGAGCACCCTTGCCACGGCATCCGGCATCACTTCCGCCAACGGCGCAGGCGACATCACCTTC
>Ga0208863_1000988_pt1 | contig 20798 bp, 16 predicted proteins | sample RifOxyD3_FD_184040 | JGI IMG/M metagenome (GOLD analysis project Ga0208863, IMG submission 184040) | Soil microbial communities from Rifle, Colorado - Rifle Oxygen_injection D3 (SPAdes) | ecosystem: Environmental > Terrestrial > Deep subsurface > Rock core/Sediment | place: Rifle, Colorado...
GTAGACGATCTCGCCGGCATGTGGCGAGTTCTTATGGCATATGTTCAATCCAATCATAAACCTCCGCATACTAAACCGACTTATGGGTAAGGGTAAGCTGATAAGGGGGGATTGAGGGGGGTTTGATTTAGATGTTCCATTGTACTAGAAATTCCCAGCATCAATTATCACTCGTTACCAGAACGGTATTCCGCGCCTGACCTGAGTCAAATACGATTTCAACCTGTTTCAGCAAGCCCAGGGCGACAAGTCGATTGATCGAACTGCTTCTCTGGCCCCGGAATACGGATTGATCTGCTCCGGCAATCGCTAGCTTTAACCCCGGCAGAACATTGCCAATCTCTTTTGGACGCGCCATCACCAGCGCCGCCCGTACCTTTTTAAACAACATTCTCGTCCGCACCAGATCGCCAAAGGCCGGATGATAGGGCCCGGCCACCAGATCTTTTTCGAGGGCCGCCGAAGGCTGCAACCCCATGCGTACTACCCGGATTCCGGCCTCCTCAAACATCTCCTTGAGACGGGCGGTTAAGAGTACCGCCTCACTCAGCGAAAGAGGTCGAAACTCGCCGGCTGCCTGCATTTCGGCAAGCCTGCTGGACTTGAGCACCAGGGCCGGGTAGATCCTCACAAAATCAGGAGACAATCCGATGAGGCGCCTGGCGCCTGCCAGAGTCGACATCCTGGTTTCGCCGGGCAACCCGACCATCAACTGGGCGCCGACCTTGAAGCCGCTGGATTTGAGACGGGCGATAGCTTCTTCGACATGCTGCACGGTATGGCCACGCTCGCAAATCGCAAGAACGGCAGGCGTCAGGGACTGCACACCCAGTTCAACAATCCCGACACGATACTCCTGCAATAACGCGATGGCCTTCAGATCGATATAATCCGGCCGAGTGGAAAGCCTGATACCCTGGACCAGGCCATCATCCAAAAACGAGGCAACCGCTCCGAGAAGTTCGCGCTGGCGGCTCCGGGGCAGCCCCGTAAAGCTGCCGCCGTAGAACGCGACCTGGACCTCAGCCGCCCGATCCTTTCTGGGCCAGGCCAGTTGCCGGCGGATCTCGGTCTGCACCTGATCGCCGGTGATGGTCGGTCCGGCGGCCTGGCTGTTACCGGTGATGCTCAACTGATTGCAGAAAATACAGCGATGCGGGCACCCTTGATGGGCGATGAAAATAGAGATCACAAAAGGTGGCATAAAAGTCCCGGCAGATGGTGCTATAAATCGGTCGAAATAAAATTTTTGAAAGCCGTGGCCGCCGCCTTTTGTTCCGCTTCCTTTTTATTTCTGGCCTGGCCGGCGGCCAGCACCTGATCTCGAAAGCGTACCGTCACCGAAAAAATTTTGTCATGATCAGGCCCCTCTTCCTGCTCAAGAACATAAAGGGGAGCCTCGTTAAACCGTTCCTGGCAGAACTCCTGCAGCCTCGTTTTATAATCGGTCGAGAGCAATTCGACCTTTTCCGGAGCAATATCATCGGCGAAAAGCTCCTTGATCAGGGCGAATGCGGCATCATAGCCGCCATCCATAAAAACCGCGCCCACTACTGCTTCAAAGGCCCCGGAGAGCAGCGAGGGTTTATTGCGCCCGCCGGAAGCATCCTCCCCTTTACCAAGAAACAGATAGCAACCAAGATCAATCCGCCGGGCCATTTCAGCCAGATTAGCTTCGTTGACCAGGGAGGCCCTCAGCTTGGTCAACTGGCCCTCCTTCATCTCAGGATAGCGACTCATCAAGAGAAAGCCGACCACCAGATCAAGCACGGCATCGCCCAGAAACTCCAATACCTCATTATCCTGGATTACCCCCCGGCCCTGTTCAAAGGCAAAAGAACGGTGGATAAGCGCCTGGATCAGCAACTCGGCATTGCTGAATTTATATGCCAGTTTATTATTAAAATCGGCAAGCAACGGCTGGTTTGTATCTATAAGCGATGGGATTGTAATAGTCATCATGGTATCTATTTTAAGGCCGACCGGCTTTCCTTGCCATACCAGCCACAAAACAATATTTCCTCTTGTCAAATTATCGGCCAACGTTTATGATTGGCCGTTCTCAAATAAAGGCGGCGTAGCCAAGCGGCTAAGGCAGCGGTCTGCAAAACCGTTATTCATCGGTTCAAATCCGATCGCCGCCTCCAGAAAAGGATAAGGGGTTTTCTCAATCGGGAAAACCCCTTTTTTTTTATTGCGGTTGGCAGTTAGTTATCCCAATAGTCCTTCTCTATGCCCAAGTCATCATTATCAGACATAGTTCCCTTTGGCAACCAGTTATTGCCTTGGCTGGATTTCTGCCTGATCCGGCCAAGCTGACTCTGCAAATCTTTGATCTCCTGCTGCCAGTAGGCCGGCGTTCCCCAGTCCGGCGACAACCTTGCAAAACCGCCGTCCAGTGCTTGTCTGGCGCACCAGGCGCTGAAATGGATATAACGCATAGCGCGCAGAGGCTCGATAAGTTCGAGGGTACGACTGTCAAAAGGCCGAAAGGTCTCATAGCCTTCCAGAAACAGTTCGATCTCGGCACGGACGTCCTCAAAATAACCGGGAAGCAACATCCAGAGATCCTGGATGGGTGGTCCCATAACCATGTCATCAAAATCAATCAGATAATATGATTCATCCGGCCGGTAGATAACGTTACCGAAGTGGCAGTCACCATGGATGCGGATCAATTCGCTATTCTCAAAGAGTGGTTTAATCTCTTTGATCAGGGTATCGGTGAGTTCCGCATAGGCCCCGATCAGGTCCGGGGGAATAAATTTCCCCTTGATCATAAAATCAACCTGCTGCCTGGTGGCCTGTTCAGGGGTCATAATCTGGCGGGCAGAGGCCTTACGGACCGCGCCGACATTATGCAATCGCCCGAGCAGACGACCGAGGATTATCCATTGCTCGTCAGTGAACTCATCTAAGAAACGACCGCTTTTTTTTGGAAATACAGCAAAGTGCATCGAATCGTGCTTGCCGATGGTTGTCCCGTTCCGGAGGAGCAAAGGCGGAATGACCGGGACTTCAAGGCCGGCAAGTTCGAGCAGGAAGTCGTGTTCATCTTGCAGTGCTGCCGGAGACCAGCGGCCGGGCCGGTAAAATTTGGCTATGACTCCTCCCTGGCCTTCCTGCAATTCCAGCTCATACACCCGGTTGATATAGCTGTTCAATGGCCGGCACAGGTTGGTGCACTTCCGGCCTAACGCCTTTTCGATCAAGGTCAGGACCAGATCAGGAGTAAGGGTTTCAAAATTAGTCATGCTTTCCAAAGAAAATCCTCGCAGCAGATAGTTTAATATCGGGCAAAGGTTGACCGCCCGGCCCGATGTCTCAATTCCAAATTACAGTAAGCCAATAATTATCGGCACTATACTTCGAAAAGATGATCTGGTTCCATTAAAATCTTGTTATTGCGAGTTTTCGCCGGAAATAAATAAAGAAGGGGGCTAAAATGACCGCTTATTGCCTTTTGCAAGGTCAAGGCCAGGATGGACTATTTTCATCTGAACTGCCGAACTGAATCCCTAGAAACCGAACTCCTCCAACATGGAATTCACCGCTTGCTGATCAAGCAGGGCTGTGCCATTTTCCGTTGTTCCTCCCATTATTTTATTGATATAGGTATCAACATCATTCTGGGCCAGCTTCTTACTCTCTTCTGCCGTAATATGAATATTCTTCTCCTTATTCTTGAGCTGCGAGCCAAAGGAGACCACCATTGCCAGCAACTGAATCTGGAAATCACTCAGCAACTTGATGATTTTCATGATCTGCTGACCGGAAAGATCCTGAAAACTCAACGACTCGGTGATCCGAAACACATCGCTGCTGATATTTGACACGGACTGGAAGGCGTTTTCGATCTTTGCAAAGATTTCATGTTGGTCTTCCAGAGTCATGCCGCTCATCCGGCCTGAGCCGGCAGACTTATCCCCGTCTCCGGCCGCCAGCTTATCAACCAGGCTGATGGCCTCGTTAAGCATTCCACCCAGATCAACAGACGGTAAAGAGAGAGGTGGGGGTACAGCCACAGCTGCTTCTTCAATGACCGGCACTTCCAGAGGCAAATTCTGATCAAGAAAAATTAAAGACATCTTGGCTTCCATATTTTTGAGCAGATTTTTGATCGCCTTGTCGGAACAAGCTTCATACAGGCTGTAAAGGACATCGGCCATAGGTACGGTGAAGAAACCGTCTTCCACCGGCAGCTTGCTCACCCTGGGGCTGAGCAAGTCAATGAAGGCATCCAGGTCAAACATCTGTGCGGCAGTCGCCCGGGCCGAACTGATATGTTTTTTCACCGTCTCGTTAGTGCAGAGTTCATACATGGTCTGTAACACGGGATCCAGTATAAACAGATAACGGGCTTGCTGCGGGACGGCCGCTGATCCTGCTCCCTGTTCGACAACGGCATTCATTGTTGCAGCAAATTCGCCGGCCTGGACCAAACCGGCCCGCAAATCTTCAAATACCTGAGCCCTGTTTTCGGCATCTTCTCCTTCGGCATCCTCAGACTCAGGGTTAGTAACCAACCTGAAGGCGTGATGATCGCGTAAAAATGATAATAAATCTTTCAGATCACTGGTGCCGGCCTGGACTCGATCAACCCGGTCCATAATCTCCATGGTGGCATGTTCAGTCATGGCCACGATATCCTTAAGCTGTTTTTTCGCCTCCTCAATCCGTTCCCCGGCCTCATCCAGCTCAACCCTTTTAGTTAACCGATCTTCGGCCGGGATATCCATGAGGGTGTGACTCAACTGTTTGGCAAGCTTACCGATGTCGCTGAAAAGATCCTGGGAAACCTGCTTGTAATAATCACCGCTGTCGCCTGCTGTTTCGCTAATTGTATTCAGAGGGTCAAAAGTTAAAAGCTCCGACTCATCAACTGCACCTGTGGTTTCCCTAGTTGTAGTTGGCACGGTTTTCTCAGAAACCCGTTCAGCTCTGCCGGAATTCCCAAGCACTGTGATGTTATAGATGGTCTGGTCAGTAGCAATTCTAAAAAAACCGGCACTGACTTCAAGATTAACTACTGCTTTATTGGCCTGATCCATCGAACGCCCTCCACTATTCATAACCATTAGCTACATCTTTTTTCCCTCACAAAAACTCTAACAAACAATACTAATACTGTCCTTATCACTTTTTCAGAGCTTCAGGTCCTGTCGGTGTTGTCCCGGCCGATCCATCCGGTCGGATACCGAAACGTTCCTGAATTCGTTTAATCGAGACTAAACGCCCGGCGCGTAAAGATGGGGTAAGGAAAGATTTCAATTTTATTTCAAGCACGCGCGGATCAAGTTCGCTTTGAATCGCAATTACGCCCTCGGTGATAATCTTCTGGAGAAGCAGCTCTTGATTGGTTCTTTCGCGCAGGTTGGCGGCAAACGGCAGGCAAAAGAAACTTGCAAAAACAATCCCGTAGAGCGTGGATGTTAGGGCAATCGGGATGGTGGCCAGGATCTGCGAGTTGTCGCTGATCCCGGACAGCATGCCGATCAGACCGACAATGCTGCCCACAAGGCCAAAGGATGGAAAAAAATCGGCCATGGTTCGAAACACCCTTTCGCAGTCATCGCGCCGCATTTTAAAAAAATACATCTCGGTGTTGAGTATGTCGCGGATCTGCTCCTGCTTATAGCCGTCGACTAGACAGCCCAAAGCCCGCCGCAGAAACAGAATGGTGGTTTTCTCTTCCTCTTCAAGCGAAAGGACCCCCTTAAATCGTGATTTGACCGAAAGATCAACCAGTATCTCGACGACCTCTTCGGCCTTCATAGCAGGAGTACGATAGGAGGAGTAGAGGACCTTGCAGGCAATAACCAGCCGTTCCAGGCGGTAACTGATCAGAATCGCACCAATGCTGCCGCTGATGACAATTAACAGCGCGGAGATGTTATAGTAGAGCGCCAGATCCGTGTGGAGGGCAAATCCCACCACAAAGAGAATGATGCAAAGCAGCAAGCCGATTATGTTAATGGGTATCATTCGCCCTCTCCGTTTTTATCGAGTAATTTGCGGTAATCGGCAGGGAGTCCGTCCGGTGCATCCCGGGTAATAATGATCTCAACCCGCCGATTGGCGGCCCTGCCGCGTTCACTATTATTTGGTCCGACCGGTTGGTAATCCGCATAACCGGTCACCGAAACCTGTTGGGCCGGAATCTGCATCTCTTCGATTAAAAATCTGGCGACGACAGTTGCCCGCATCACCGACAACTCCCAGTTCGTATCGAACTGACTGCTATGAATAGGAAAACTGTCGGTATGCCCTGCCACATTGATCATGAAGGATGTATGCCGGATAATCTCACCGATCTTGCGCAGGGCATCCCTGGCCTTGGACTTCAGTCCGGCTTGAGCCGGATCGAAAAGCAGATCTCCGGTTAGAACTATACGCACCACCCGGTCTGATGCCAGATCCAGGCTGGCAAAATCCTTGATTTCGCCGGCGTCAATCGCCCTGGTTGCCTGATCAAATATGGAGGTGAGCGAGCCTGCCATGGGACCGATCGGGTCAACAGGGCCGGTAGCGCCGCCGGAACCGGCAATCGGCACGGTGGGACCAGGGCCTCCGCCGCCGACCAGACCTGGAGCCCCTCCGGCATTACCGTCAAATATCTTGCGGTGCCCTGCCTGAAACATGTAGAGCACGGCAAAAAAAATAAACATGGTCATCATCAGATCAGCCCAGACAACCGACCAATGGAACCGGCCGGGCATGTCATGCCGGTAAAATGAATCGCTCTCGTCGTAGACCCGTAACGCCGGGACATCAACTGCCGCGTGAAAACGCGAAGAGAGCTCCAGCTGATCTTCAGCTGACGAGCCAACAAGATTAGCGGCAGAGTCTACCGGTAACAATTCTGCCGCCTGGTCTCCAGAAATTTCTGCGGATTTCAACGTCTCCACAACCTGTTCCGGTATGGAACCATCAGGATCACTCACAAAAATCTGCTCCCTTTTCTAACTGGAACTATAGAAATCCACTACGATTTATAGGTATCTATCGGAAGCTCATTGAAATCACTTAAAAAATAAATAGCCTGCTGACAAAAAAAGGCTACTTCAGAAAGGGCAGAATGACCTTGAACTTCTCGGTGCCGGCCTGGCGCAGCAGTTCATAAATGATCATCTCCGTACTGCCGGCAATCCCGCCGACCTGGCTGATCCGGCCAAGCCCGATCTCATGATTTGAATTTGCCCTTGCCGAAACAGCATCAGCGGCAACCCACATCCGATAACCTGCTCTTAGTCCACCCAGCATGGTCTGATATATGCAAATATGGGTTTCCACACCGCAGACCACGCATGTATCGATAGTCGCCGGAAGGGTCTCCAACACCCGCTGGAAAGCAGAATTATGGAAACAGTCGAATTCCAGTTTGTCGGATGCCGATACAGCGGTCAACTCTATAGCAAGTTCCGGCAAAAAAGGTCCGATCCTGGCAACATACTGAGTGGTAGCCAGTACCGGCATCTCCATTATTTTGGCCGCCTTAACCAAAAGAATGGAATTTCTGAGAACAGCTTCGCGGCCATGAATAAGCGGCATAAGTCGTTCCTGAATATCTACAACCAGCAAGCAGGTTCTATCAGGCGTCAAGGGTTCTAATAACGTTCTTTCCATATTTCACCTCATTTAATGTGTTATCACTGCGCACCCTGCGCCTCTGCGGGATAAAATTACTTTTTTCGGCGTCATCAATCCTTCACCGGTAAAAAAGTAGCTTCAAAAGCCTTACAACCTCGGAATTCTTGCATCCTGTTGTTGATGGAAAATGTTTCGTTCATGTCATAATGCTGAAAAATATCCAAGCCCCGATCTAACAAAATTTTCCAGCCGTTATCGGTGACTATGTGTCTGGCATGTGCTGATCCGGTGTTGTTGAATTCCCAGGAAAAGCGGACGCCGGCAGCTTGAACACTCATCTGCATCTGCTGGAGAAAATTCTTTTGGGCATCTCCCTTAAATTCATCTTCAACGGTTATGAGATGCACATCCACCACATCATCCTCGGATTTATATTTGACGACAGTTTCGAGGAACTCCATCATGTTACGTGCTTGGAAAAAGATACGGATGTATGGATCGGTAATGGTAAGCTGCCGCACACCTTTTAGATATGGGCCAAAGAGTTTGTCGTAGCTGATCCCCCGCTGATTCTCCTGAAAGACGAGATGCTTTTCCTTTAGAACCTCTTCTTTAACTTCTACCACCGGAAACGTAATAACGGACGGAGATTCAGGTACTTCAGGTTTATTATCTGGGGCATTATTCCCCTGATAATAGTATTGAGGATATTGTTGTTCCTCTAATGTCTTTACTAGAGTGGTTTTGTCTTGGCCTCGATCTTTATAGCCGAACTTGACATGCTCATAGGTCGGGTCAATGCGCATCAACTGATCCTTGATCCGTTTCCGGCCTTCTATGGCAAACTTCAGCACTTCCTCGATCTCTTCTTTGGTTGCTTCCTGGTGGGGAAAAAGTATTTTCATCAAGCCACTAAAGGTTTTGGTAATCGCGTCACGGTCTCTGGTGGAAATATCGCTCAGCAATGGGAAATGTTCGGAATAGAAAAGAGAAAAATCATGGGTGCGCATGGTTCGGAGGATCTCAGCCAGATAATCAACGACAAACCCATATCCATCCGAGAACATCTCTCCTCTGATAATATCTACCTCCCATCCTGGGATATAGAAATGAAGACGGTCGAGAAAAGCCGAATCATGATAGACTTCCGGCAACTCATCAAAAAGGTCAGTATGCTTGAGCATGTAGGGCAGAGGGTTCTGGGTATTGCCGACAAAGACCATTGATGCCTCAGCGCCAAGTGTCTCAACCCCGCGCGAGAATGTCTTGTTGGCCATATAGTTCTTCATGATGTCAACAAGCGCCTTATTGGGTTTTTTCTTTTTGCCGGCGAACTCGTCAAAGGCGACCGCGTCCCAGTAACCAACCAGCCCGAGCTTGCCGTTGCTATTATTCACGAAGAGTTTCGGCACTGTCACTTCTCCACCGGAAATCAAAATACCATGAGGTGAAAACTCCGAATAGATATGGGACTTGCCTGTACCTTTGGGGCCAAGCTCAATCAGGTTATAGTTCCGTTCACAGTATGGAATAAGTCGTACCAGTTGAAAAAGCTTGCTCCGTTTACCGAACAACTCAGGATTAAAGCCGATGCTCTGCATCAACAGATCAATCCACTCATCCGTAGTGAATTTTTTTCTTGCTGCCAGATAGCCATCTAAATCGAAATGGGAAAGCTGGATTGGCTTGATAGATTCCATCACCCACGGGCAGGCTTTTGGATCGTCAATATTCTCATACTCCAGTTCAGCAATACACCAGACCCCGCTGACCAGAAGTTTCGGGTGTTTCTTGATCGTATCAGCCGCCACTAGTACCCGTCGGATACCAAGATTGGAAAAAGAGGCTTCATAAGTTCCGGCAGCATCATTCAAATCGACACTGATCTTATCGATAACTTTATGTCTGCCCTTTTCCTTGATGATTGATTTGACCAGGCCTGCCTCGTTTCTATGGACATAGTGTTTGCGCAGAATCTCCTTGACTGTTTCAATGCCGGTTTTGATACTCGCCTCTTCAGAAGTGGCGCAATACTGTCCAAGCAGATATTCAAGAACATAGGTCGGGACAATGGCATTGCCTTTGACAATCTTCACCAGGTCTTTCCGCACGACCAGACCGGAGAAATGCTCATTAATTTTTTGGTCCAGCTCACTCATATCTTGTATCCCATATCAATCAAAATCACTGGTGAATGATCGCCGCAACGTATAGATTACCGATTTATATTCTCGGATCTGTGCTGTTCCCGGCAATGGCTCATCAAGTCGCAATATTACATCCTGGCCATTGGCCTCATCAGCCTTCTTGGTCATGAGAAACCTGATCTGGATCTCCCGCTCTCTTGGATTTTCTGAAATATAATCAAAAATCAACTCATGGCAGTCGGAAACAGGTTCACCGTCTTTGGTGTAGATCCCTGCCCGTAATATCCTGGGCCTTATTTTATCCGTTGCAGGTTCAGTCTGATAGAAGGCCACCGATACCTGGCCGGAGGTGATAATTGAGCTGCCACTCCGCAGGATATCGACATTGACGTTGGCAACGTCGCTCTGGCGTTTTTTATTGATCTTGAGAACAGGGATAATCAACTCCTGAAGTGATGCCCCACCATGAACATAGCGACTGCCGGAACCTTTCAACCTTAGACGATTGATCGACTTGGGGATCTGGATCTCAACGTCACCAGCAAGCCCCAACTCTTCCGACTTGAAATGGCGCAGACTCTTTTGTGGTGTCAGACCTTTACCAAGGATAAAACGTCTGTCTTGATGATAGATTTCATCCCCGTTAGCCCCGACATCAGTAAAATCAGAATCATCAATCGGTCGGTTTTGGTAGATAAAGCCATGATCACTGGTGATGACCATATTGGTGACATTGGCGCCCGTAAGTTTCTTGATGACCTTAATCAACTCCTGGATGGTCTCTTCAACTGCCTCAAACACCCGCTCTTCAGATTCCTTTTTGTCTCCCGTGGCATCGATACGATTGTGGTAAACATAGACAAGGTCATTATCCCGGAAAAGGTTACGACTGTCGTCTTTGTTGAGACCCAGTAACTCTTCGGCCCGCATAGCCTTTGCCCTTCCAGGAAGAGCTTTATCCAAAATTTTGGAGCGGTTTGCTGTGCCAAGGGTGCTCATTTCATCAACCAGCACATTGGTTGATTTTTCAGCAAAGCATATCCGGGTATTGGGCAATAAAGCGGCCATTCCCAGTTGCGTAAAACTAGGCAGCATCCCGAGCATGGGTAAAAGTTCGGCATCATAACGGTCTTCCTGACGAATAAGACTGAGGAGTTCATCCCCAATTTCAAAACGCAGCGCATCCGAGACAATCACAAAAACCTTTTTATTCTTAACCAGGAACGGCTTGATATGCTTTTCATAAAACTGTTTTTGGTGGACATGAGATATGGCTGACCAGTTCTGAGGGGTATCAACAATCTTCTGCCAACTGTCATTCACCTGCAAAAGGAAATTATTGTTATAGAGATCCTCGATCTGGGTGGCAAGCAGTTCAAGAAGGGAAATCATCCCAGACTTGCGGGAATGATAAATAAATTTCCTATAGAGTTGATCCAAGCGATACCAGGAACCCGAATAACGGTCAATCCCGTTTGCCAAACTATCCATCCTCATATCAAGTTCGTTAAGGGTATGGATAAAATGGGCGGCGAACTCTACTGCTTCATACAGGTGATGAAATTCTTTATACCAGTGGCTTTGCCTCCGGTTGCGGACAATCATGGCACACTCACCGGCGCTGATAGTTCGATTGGCAACCGAGCGTACTAGATCGCTGATGATTTTTTTATCGATGAGCCGGAAATAATCAATCCCCTGCAGTCCCTTGAAATCACATTTCAGAAGGTCTTGTTCGACCGCAAGGATATCGGCGCAGTACTCAGAAAAATATTCAAAAGCAGGACAGTGGCGAATTGAGTCCTTCCATCTGCGGAGAAAAATTACAGCGTCGCCGGACAAGGTAGCAGTTTTGCCCAATTCCATACCGAAACAAGACTTGAACATCTCGATAACAAAATCGAGTATGCTTTTTGTTTCAGAGGTATATCCATAATGCCGGTTCAACTGTTCCCAAAGAAACGATTCAAGCCCGCACTTGGCCAACAGATTGAATTTATCCTGCCGTTCGGATGCTAATTCACTTAGTAGATTTTCAAGTATAGAATCAATCCTGGGATCAGATCCAGCACAGACAGCCATCATATTAAGTCGGATATGATTATGGGTATCGTTCTTGGTTGCAAGGTTTTTGAGAGCTTCCCGGCGTTTGATAGCATTAAAAAATTCGAGATGATTTCTGACAAGGTCAGCAAATTCAGGCCCAAGTTCCAATTCACTCAGATAGAGTGACGCTTGATCAGTACAGAACTCGCCTTGAGAAAGCAAGACGTCCAACAACCAATTATTCAGAGGTTCCGGTTGCGGCCCTTCATGATACAGAAGAAATCTCTGTTTTGGATTTTCCCGAAGGATGTGATATTTGATCTGAAACTCATTGTTCTGCAGCTCGATCTTTTCAATATCAGTCAGGTCAAGGGCTTCAAAATCGGCCCGGAGTTCTTTGTCCTTGTCGTACCAGAAGACAATACGGTGCCGTTCAAATATCTTTGACACTGCCTGCGTGATTTTATCCATTCACTTGCCCCTGTAGTTTCTTGACAAGACGATACACGGTTGTACCGGTATGATGGGGCCAGTCGATACAAGGTGGATTGTCGCGCTGTTCGGCACGTTTAATCGCATCATTTATTCGGGGTTTTAACTTAGTTACCTCGACATGACTCTTCGAAAAAAGAGGAAGAGAGACTTTGAGGCGGGTTTCACAATTGATTGTTGTGACCCCTTTACCATCTTCGAAATGCAGGAGTAGCCAGTATTCAAATTTGGGGTTGCTCAAGGCCAATGAATATTTATTCAGACAGCATTGTTGATAGACTTGGTTAAGCTCATCTTCTTCCCAGGTATCCCGATCAATAACCAGCCAAACCTCATCCCCTTTTCTGAGCCCTTCTTTAGCTATATGTTTTTTTGCTCTTTTAAGTATTTGGCTTGGGGAAGTCTTCTTCTTGCTCGGCAGGGTTTTTACTGTGATCGTCTTACTGCTGAATATCGTAAAATATTCGGGTTCGGTGTCGCTTCCTTCGGTGGCGATAATGAATAACTTCCGGTAGCCAAGGGCGGGTGGTTTCCTAATAAAATTACGCCTGCTCTTAGCCATTGACCAGCTCCATGTTACTTGCCGATTTCAAAGAACCTTTCAAAAGAATTTTGGGTATGCCACCCAACCGGCCCTGGAGGTAACTTTTCCGGATGTCCTTGTCGCTTCTGATCTCTTTGTAGTCGCTGAAGGCAATTAATTCAGAACTGCCGTCAGTGTCCCGTTCAGCAACCCACATTTCATCTCGCCGTAGAAGGTCTTGGTCCATGAGAAGCACATCATGGGTTGTAATAAGAAGTTGCGACCGGGTTTCTGGCCCGCAATCCGCCAGGTAACTTTTCAAAAGCTGGGAAGTAAGCAAGGTATGCAGACTGCGATCAAGTTCATCGATAATCAAAACTTTTGCCGTCCCCGCCCTCTCACTGGTCATGCCGAGAAAAGCTGGCAACAGATCTATAAGCCGCAGCGATCCATCTGATTCTGACCTGAGATCGAACTTGACCTCTTCATTGTCGGCATCAATATGAAGACTCATCAACTTTTGCGCACAAATCTTGCCTTCTTTCAGCTCGACAACATACCGATCACCATTGGGATCAAGGCGGATACGTACAGGTTTATTCTCGGCTAAAGTTTCCTTTATCTGGTTACGAAGTTCCAATGGCAACATCGGGATTGAGTCAAAAGGGATTTCCTCGCCGCCAATTTTGGCAATGCCGGTGTCCAGACGTACCAGGGCATCATTCATTAATTCATATAATGGGCTCTCGTCTTTGATAAACTGCTCAAATGCTTCAAAGCGGGTATCCGGTGCAATAAGCAAGAGAGTACTGCGGAACCATTCATAGATCGGCTTGAATTCCTCGATCTTCTGGTTGACGCTGTTGGTAAGAAAAAGCTGATTTTCCCTGGTCCCTTTGAAGGCAAAATGCATGAATTGGTCTTTATCAAGATCCGGCCGGAAAACAATAGAATCACCGGTTCTGCGATAAACATCCTTTTCCGTTGTCTTCAATATCTCAACCAGCCACTCCTGCTCTACTTGTTTAGAGTTAAGATAAAAGCCATATTCAAAGCATTGTTCCCCCACCAGGATCTCAAAGACAAAGCCAGACGGTTTCTTCCGGTATATCTTTGAAAGACCGAAAGGTTCAACAGGAATGCGGGCATCAGGACGATTGCCAATAACAATCTGATGGCGAGCAAAACTTATGGCTTGGCAAAAATTTGTTTTCCCTGAAGCATTGCCGCCATAGATTGCCGCAATGGGAAGAAGTTTGAGTTTCTGTCCCTGTAGGGAAACGAGCCGCTCCTGATGCTGTTTTTCCCGGCTGGCCACCATGGAAAAGGTTGCTTTGTCCTTAAACGATAGAAAATTTTCAACTGAGAATGAGATTAGCATTTTGGCACCATAGAGAGATTTTTTATCTCAAACAAGATAATTTTCTCTTATTATAGCATAATGAATCAATATTCAGGAGATTTTTTCACTCAAAATAGAAAAAAATTATCTCATCAGGAGCTTCAAATTGACAAATTATTTCTCTTCTGCAAAAGCATCTTTCCTTTTGTCGTGCGTCGGTATTTTTGCAAACGGCTGTTGGGTTTATCCGGGATGGTCATTTCAATAAGACCATTATCCAGGGCAGGCTGGAGGTAGCGATCACGAAAATTGGCCTGGCTTTTGAGATTAAGGCTGGCCTGTAATTCTGTTCGGCTTAAGGGCTTATCGAGCATGGTCAAAAGGTGCATGACTTCACCTGCGACTTCACCTGTGACTTCACCTGCGACTTCACCTGCGACTTCACCTGCGACTTCACCTGCGACTTCACCTGCGACTTCACCTGCGACTTGTTTGGTCTCTACCCCTGACTCTACCCCTGACTCTTGTGCCTCGACTTGTGCTGTAGCGGGTTCAATGGCTATTGATGTTGCTAAACGCACAATGAACCGTACCCGCATGCCGATTTCAATAAATTCGGGCGCTGGTAATCTCTGTTCCTCTGCCTCTTTGAACATTCGTCTCACACCGCTACCCCACTGTTCAATCAACTCAAGTTCCCGGAAAACACGAGTAATAACGGCGTTACGAATTTTGGAGACGCCCTGTTTCATGTCTTCAATGGTCATGCCGGGCAGCAAGATACCGGGGTTTTCGATCTCGATGCGGTCATCGAAAAAGGCGATACGAATAGGTGCGCCGCGCTGGGAATAGTCGCTATGAACCAAGGCATTGATGATTGCCTCACGGAGAATTCCCAAAGGGATACTCCAAACATCTTTGCGGCGTATTTCAGAAAAGTCAGCGCCCCGCATAGCATGTTTTTTCAAAAAGAGCATGATACTTTCTATCGCTTTGGGTAACGGTTCTTCAATTTCAATATGGTCGAAAATATCTGCTTTATCTTGGCCGATAAAACGCCCACACTGAACCCAGGCATCGGGAAAATGAAAAGTACGCTCCTTGCCGAATAGCAGCATTGCCCCTTTAGTGGGTACGAGCTTGCCCTGTTCCTGGCGGAGCAGTTTAAGCGTTATCAGCGCCTTCTCATCAAGAACACGTCGACCTTTAAACATCTCTTCCGCGACCTTTATGTCCAAATCATCAACGGAGAGATCAGGCATGGGCATTTCATCAAAGGCCACGCCTTCGACACCACGGCGCAATTCAGCAATCAATTCGCGGTCGGCCTGCCGATTACTTGAGCCCAACCGGACATAGACCCCTGACTCCGGACCCTCCGCCTTAATCCAGTGAGGACGCGTACCGCTGAGATAGACCTCCACGATCAACAGGGTTTTGTTTTCAACCGTAATCAGCTCCACATTGGGCACCAAACGTGGGGCGATGGCATCGGCAATCTGGTTGCAGAGCCGCTCTTCCTCGTCCAGTGGGTTTTCGACGCCGATCACCTGCCGGGAGGCGTCTGCCACCCCGAAGATCAAGCGACCACCTGCAGTATTGGCAAAGGCGACCAGAGTTTTCAGAAAGTTCTTTGGCGTTGACAGATCGCGTTTGAACTCCAGGGTCTTGCCCTCTGGTTCATGGATTAACGTTTCAAGCATGGATTGAGCTCCTCAACTCAATGTATGACAATTATTTCCCCCCGCAGAGACGCTGAGACGCAGGGAAAAGATCATTCTTCTAGGCCATTGACACAGCGGGTGATCCCGGATTTCATCAAGGCCTCGCCAAAATTCAACAGGTAGCCGAGCTTGCATCCCGTCAGCCGCAGGTACGTCTGAACTTGCTTTTTGTGCGCCGCAGTCACCCGTTCGATAGATTTTAATTCCAAGATAACCCTGCCATCGACTATGATGTCTGCCCGGAAGCCTTCGGTAAACCTGATACCTTTATATTCAATCGGTACTGCCACCTGCCGTTCTACCTTCAACCCTCTATCCTGCAACTCTCTGGCTAAAACAACCTCGTAAACCATCTCAAGAAGCCCAGGGCCAAGCTCACGATGAACGGCAAGAGCTGACTCGATTACAATGGTTCCTATCTCATTTTCTGTCATTCTTTAGGCCTCAGCTAATTATTCAGCACAGGTATTGTATTCATCCAAAGATATTTTTATCGCGCTGAGACGCAGGGACGCTGAGAAAACCTTTTTTGTTTTATTTTAACCTCAGCGCCTCTGCGTCTCTGCGCGAAATAATTTATTCTTCCTTAGTATCCAGGCCGGTAATCTTTTTCAGTGCCGCCCCGAATTTAAGGTAGTTGACCTTCACCCCGTCATCAAGATCGATTTCGATTTTGCGGGTGGCCAACGGATAGAGGATATCCCGTTCGTAGACGTTCAGCTCGTCGATGGTTTTTTTAAGTTTTTCTATCTCCTTTAAAGCCTTGGTCTTTTCAGTCTGGGAGGCAGAGGCACTGATACTGATCGCCGCCAGATGCTCACGCCGGGAGATAAGTTTGGTACGGAACTCACGCAGGTAGTCATTTAAAACAATGGAAACTGTGTCCGGGCGATAGCGGTGCATATAGATCAGAGCGTTGAAACTACCCTTGGGACTGGAGAAAAGCCAGTAGATGGGCCTTTTTTTATAACGTCGCACATGATCGTCGTAGAAATCCTTGAGGAAATATTTGCGGATGTCCTTACCAATGGCCTTTTCTATAAATTTGAGATTCTCCTCGAAGTGCTCCTCGCCAAAGGTGATCTTTAGGAACTTATGGAAGCGACTGGCGATGTCGTCGATGAACCAATCGTCGTCGAGGACGGGAATGACATTATCGTCGTCTGCCGAGAAGCTTGGCTTGGGAATCTGTTTGAGATAATCTTCGATAGTTTCACCCTGGTTTGCGAGGATCAGCCCCGGCATATCCAATGCGTAGCGTCCGAACATGCAACCCACAGCATAGGCAATAAACTCTCGCATGGTATCGGCCAGCAGCAGTGCTTCTAGTTCTTCCTCGGTTTTGGCACCGCCGTAGCGGTAATGAGGATTGCAGGTCAGAGTGATTTCGTTCAGAGGTACATTAGGAGACAGTTCGTCCTGCAGGCCGTAAGCTTCGATGAAGATTCGGTTGTTCTCCTCTTCGAGCCGTTGCATTTCCAACGTCATCTCTGACCAGTGAGTGCATAATTGAACGTAAGTGGCCTTTAACGTTGGCTGGCGGTAGTCAGGATGCAGGAGTGGTAAGCGATTGAACTTCCAGGAGGTTTCGTAGCTATCCCAGTCATTCTCCGTTAATTCGACACATCTCAGGCCGTTGCTTTCAATTTGCAGGGGAACGGCTTCTTTGTAAGGTAAATTAAGTGCATGCCCAGGCTGAAAACGTATTGTTGGCGCAAGTATACTCATTAAATGAGTCGCCACTTTGCTATTGAGGTAGCTCTCAATATTTTTCAAGTTCACGATTTGGTTGGCAAACCCCATTGTTCCAGTAGTATCAAACATGGAGTTCCCTTCCACGTGTCGCACGCAAAAGTTGCCAGTGGAAACGCTTGACCAAGTTAAGCCTGTCTTGAATGCCCAATCACCATTATAATTATGTGATCGTATTCTACCCGTCTTTAGGTCAGAAAAATTTTTCATCTCTTGCCCATCATTAAACCAGTCAACAATAAATTCGGTATTTCCTGCCCACTTTCGGTATTCCCCTCCTTTTAGGTGAGGAAACCACCGAGCTCCCGTTTTTTTTGCTTCGGTGTCTGATGAAGCATGAAAAAAAATATCACGAATTCCAACTTCACTCCAAACCCTCAAAAACCGTTCGTTATCTCCAGATGTTAGACCTTCGCGAGAGACAAGATACTCGCCAAGTTTTAGATTATCTGAGAATGTAGCAATAATCCCACCTGAAACCCAATACGCAATTAGATAACCAGGGATCTTTAGGAAATACGAATTATTAAAATAACACGGGTAATTACGCTTCTCTTTCAGCACTCTATCTTTTTCTGTTTCGCATTCTCCATCTACCAATCTAAGATATGCACCCTTGTAAGTGCATGGCATTGATTTTCCAATTACGAAGGCTGTCGTTGAAACAATTTCTCCACCGATACTATCGAAAGCACGAGCACCAAGATGGGTCATCGACATTATTGAATGCTCAGTGATTAGCCTCTTCCGAAATTTTTCGAATGCAGAGAGAAACATCCAACTCTGCATAGTAATCATGGCAATAGAGCCTAGCGGTTTGACAAGGTCAATGTTACGTTCGATAAACATAGTAAAGAGATCGGGTTTACTATCTGTGTAACAATCTTTGGCAAACGCTTGCAACCGCCCATTCATCCCCTTGCTACCCATATACGGCGGATTAGCAAGCACTACATGGTATTTAGGACTGAGAAAGTCAGCCTGCCGTAGCATCTGTAATACCTTTTGGTGGGCTAGATAGAGGTGGATCTGACCACCAATGCCCTTGCCCTTGATCTGTTCATGGATATAATTGGTATCAGTAAGCGCTGGCCGAATCAACGAGCCAAAGTTATCAGCCTCCTCAAACTGGTGCAAGGTCGTCTGAAAATCCATGGTGAACAAAGACCGTCCCAGGGCATCCATATAGATCTGTAACTCTGATTCATCAAAGTGGATATTTTTCAGAACACAGATATTTGGTTGCACCGGCTTTCGGAAAAAGCGGCGGTTTTTTTGTCGAGCCTTCATAGTCAGGGCAAAGGCAGCCAACGCCCCAGCCCGTTCATCTATTTCGATACCATAGAGGTTCTTAGTGAGAATCAGATCAGGAATCTCTTTGCTATCGTTTCCCGCCTCTTCATATATGGCATACAGCAACACAAAAGCATAGGTGAGCATGTGACCGGAACCACAAGCAGGGTCACAAATTTTGATCTCTTCCGGTGAGTTGATCTTTAGAAAATCGGCTTCCGGCTCCGCTGGTTTGATGTAGTACTCCATCTGTTCAACCAAGCGAGAGTTGGGTCGATTAAGCATCCACAACCTACCAAGTGAGTTCTCCACCAGATAACGGACAATCCAGTGCGGGGTGAAAAGCTGGGTCGCTGCCGGGATGTTTTCCGGGGTGATCTTCTGGTTCTTCTTGAGCCCTTCAAAAACCTTGTCCTTCTTCTCGGAGATATAGAACTGATAGAGCCAGCCAATCACCTCGACATCATTGCAGACGTCTGGTGTCATCGCCTCGCGGGTATATGCCAAAATGGAGTTACCGGAGAGCAGGTCGTCGGGCATAAGCAACTCAGTATAATCGGCAATACGTTCAAACAGATAGGGCATGGCCTTGTGGTAGTCATTACATGCTGCGACCACAAGCATACGGTAGGCCTCAGCTTGTGGCTCACTACTGGGGGTAGTGCCATTCAGCAGAGCAAAAACATGGTGTCTGGTCTTTTCGGGCACCATGCTGTCATCGATATGGCCCCTCTTTGCCTCTGCCAGGATCTCGGGCTGGAACTGTCCATCGGCAGGCGACACCACGCCAATAAGGGTGTAATGGTTTACATCCATGAAACGAAGAGCACAGAAACGGTTGAACCAGATGTAGGCTATTTTTTCTACCACCTTCTCATCGCCATGCGTCTTTATCTGTTCTTCTAGCTTTATGACCGCCTCAGAGCTTTCACGCCGTGCCGCGCTACCTTCTGCCAGGACCAATTTAAGCTTGCCAGACACCTGTTCGATAAGACTACGACGAGCAAATTGAGCGAATTTTTTTAGTTTCGACGTTTCCATTTTTTGATTATTCACCAATTGCCGGAGTGGTTGAAGAAATTCGTCTGACTGGCCACCTTGGGAAATTATCATTCCAAGTTTCAAGGTTAAACACTTGACAATTTTCCAAAAAAGCACGTTTCCAACGAGCAACTGGTTTTCCAATCGGAGGGAGTTTTTTGGCTATTTCATCAGACAGATTTACCAGCAATGAAGTTTCCAAAGTAACAAGATTTAAGTAGTGAACAGGCTTTTTTATTTGCTCTTCAGCCCATCGATAAACGAAGGAGTCAATAAATTTTGCTGCGAAGGTAGCGCTTAGTGTGCCATCATTCAGTTCGTAATAAAACTTTATCAACCCCTCTGTTTGCGCTTTTGGGTTGCCGGGATCTTTAATTTCCACAAAAAGAACCGCTTCTTCAAGTTCAACAACAAAATCAACTCGATGCATTTTACTCATACCATGAAAGTTAGGTAGAGCTGGCCTCATCTGGTCAAACACAAAACCATCCACGGCATTCGAAAAGTCAATTTCCAAGTCATTTTCAGAAAGCTTCATTTGCCTAATGCTCCCATTTTCAACCTGACTTGCTCTTTGGTTAAATCATTAAATGTGTCCGCTATGGCATTTGGAGAAATGTCGCGATAATCATCAACACTTTCAACCTTGATCTCTTTTGAAACGTCATCCCGATACAGGGTATGAAATCTTACGTGGTCCTCCTTGTTCTTCTTGTCCATCAGCAGTATAATGGACCCCATTGTCAAGACATAAAACTTCCGAGATGAAGGTAGAAATTCTCGGAGAAATTATTATCATTGCCGACTATTTTTTCAGCTCCTTTGCACGAGCCCTGCAGGAGGCGAAG
>Ga0208863_1000989_pt1 | contig 20786 bp, 18 predicted proteins | sample RifOxyD3_FD_184040 | JGI IMG/M metagenome (GOLD analysis project Ga0208863, IMG submission 184040) | Soil microbial communities from Rifle, Colorado - Rifle Oxygen_injection D3 (SPAdes) | ecosystem: Environmental > Terrestrial > Deep subsurface > Rock core/Sediment | place: Rifle, Colorado...
CACTCTTTTCCCCACCGGACCCGCCAGACCAGATCATCCTGCCGCTCCCGGAGATCATCGGCCACATAGCTGCCGTTCATTTTTTCAAGGGTGGCGAAATCAAGCTGCCCGACCCATTCTTCATGGACAAAACCGCGCAACAGGTCGGCAACCATCTCGGGGTGAGAAAACAGGTTTTTGTAACTGTGATCATGCTCCATACAAGTACAATGCATAGATTTGCATGGAAATTCAAGCAAAAAATAGGGCGGAAAAACTAGACCGGGGCAAAGCCGTTGCCGACCCTGCCCCGTGGTAAATCCAAAATCACCAATCAAAAATTACCAAATGGTCAAATGACCAAATAGCCGATTCACTGTCCTCCTCGCACACAACGGGCGTAGAGGTAGTTGACCTTACTGCCGTAGTAGTTGACGTAGCCATCGTAGAAGTAGACGGCCCACGCGCTGCTGGTACCGTTAGCGTAGGTAGTGGACGACCAGTAATTGGCCGCTTGTGTGTTAGGAAAGGCCACTGGGTCAATACTCGGATTGTAACGGCTGTCATCGGTGATCGATTCCAGTTCCTTGATGTTCGGCAGCCGCCAGTCGGTTTGACCGGCCAAGGAAAGGCCCTCGCAATATGAGATGGCCTCTTCCCAGATGCGCCCGGTGTTATCACCGGCCTGCTGCCACATCAGGCCGGTGACATTGTCAGTCACCGTGCTGTTGCCATGATCGGTAAAATCGCCGGCCCAGGCCGCTCCGGAAAACAGTAAAACGCCTAAGACGCCAGTTAATATCTTCATGCCATTCCTCCACAAAATGTTAATTTTTCTGTAACCACGCGCCGCTTCAAACCTTTCGCGTAGTAGCCATTCTCAGCAATCACTACATAGGGCCAACGCCGATGGCGCGCCCGCTCCTTAAACCGCTTGATCATCCGGACTGGAAAGCCGCATTGTTTGCCAAGTCCACGCCGGTCTTCCCCAATGGCGCAACCGAATACCCGGCCCGCCATCATCGCTTGCCGGCCAAAAAATTCAAAAAATCGACCGATCTGAAAAAAAATACAATACCCGCCAAAGGCCTTAACGGCCCAGAGGTATTGATCCTTCAGGCAAACCGGCGGCTCCGGCGGTTCATAGCAAGGCTCAAGACGAAGCCCATCGCGCCTGTCCAGGGCGAAGACATCACCCAGCCAGGTATTGTTTTCCCACAGGCCGCCGATCAGGTTATAGGCATTGGCATGACTGAAGTGGCCGAGATACGAGGCAAAGGTCTGGCGAAGATCGCGAACTATATCTTCATGCAGGTGAACCGCCCGATACCAGTCCCGCCCAACTGCGGCCTTGACCACCATTTTTTCTTGAAAATACCGCAGATTAGCCTTCAAATTGCCAACCACCCGATTACGAACCAATATATAGTCGGGCCGGACGATATAGCCGAGAAAATCAGCGCCTTCGCTCACCCGTTTTAGAATTAAACCGGCCTTAAGCTCAAGTTGCAGCCTGGCGGCCAGAAAGGCTGCAATGGCTTCCTGCAGCTGTAAAAGTTCATCCGCCGACTCATCAAGCAGTATAAAATCATCAACATAACGGAGATAATATCGGCACTTCAATTCATGCTTGACGAACTGATCAAGCTCGTTCAGATAGACATTAGCGAAAAACTGTGAGGTCAGGTTGCCGATGGGCAGACCCTTGCCGGCCGCCACATGAAAAAGCGACTTATGGGGCGGTATCCGGCCAAGCAGGCCCCGGTCGCCTTTATACACATAGCCGGCTGTACAGTCGTTATCGATAATCAGCTTGGCCAAGGCCAGGACAACCGGATCGGCCACCTGCCGTTTAATGATGCCATACAGCAACTCCCGGTCGATGCTCATAAAAAAGCTTCTGACATCGAGCTGCATGAACCAGGCGGGACGATGACCGTTCCGCGTGATTTTATTCATAAATGATTGCAGCCGTTCTACCGCCGCATGCGTGCCTTTATCGACTCGACAGGCATAGGAGTCGTAGATGAACTTCGGCTCATAAATCTTCTCCAGCCGGGGCACTAGTAAATGATGAACTACCCGGTCCCGGAAATCGGCGGCAAAAATCTCCCGGAGCTTGGGAACGCTGGTAACAAAGCAGACAGAGCGCGATGGCCGGTAGGAGCCATCCGCCAGTGTTTCACTTAATTCGCGAAGGTTCTCAATCTGATCCGCCTCGAACTTCAGGGCGTTGGCAGTATTCCGTTTTCGTTTCCGGCAAGCCAGATAGGCTTCATACAAAGCCCGGAAGGAAAACAGACCATGATCACTTTCCTCCTCGCACACAACGGGCGTAGAGGTTGTTGTTCTTATTGTTGTTGTTGACGTTGCCATTGTTGAAGTTGACGTTCCACGCGTTGTTGGTATTGTTAGCGTAGGTAGTGGACGACCAGTAATTGGCCGTTTTTACCCGCCCGCTTGACGGCCTTGCGGCCCTTCATGTTCCGATCCTCCCGGTACGGTTCATTGCCTGCTCATGCCCGGTTTTGCTCGTTCGGGCGGGGCGGGCGCACAGTGATCGTCGGCTCACTCTCCGGGACGTGCTGCTTTCCCCAAAGATTCCGGCCTCCTGCTTATCTGGCTCTTCAACCATCCCTCGCTCTGTCTGCTTATACCGCAAGGGCATAAGTTTCGTATGAGCAGACAAGCTGCTCAACTCAGCTTTATCTCGCTGGCCAGCATTGCCGCCTGCTGGAACTCCTTAAAATTGGTAAAGGCCTTCACCTCTTTAGCCATGACTATCAAGGCCTTCATCACCTCACCGCTGTCACGCAGCTCGATCAACGTGCTGATCTTCTCGCGCTGAGAATTCGCCCGGATCACCAGGGTAAAAAGCTGGCGAGACGTATCCCGCAGCTCGGCGCCAAGGGCATACTTGTTGTAGCGCGAAAAATTCCGAACCACATTTTCAAGAAAAACCGCCAGTTCTATAGACTTTTTGTAAATGGGCAGATTTTCGTAATAAGCCATGGCGCTCCAATCTCAATCCAAATCGAAAATCAAAAATTACCAAATGGTCAAATAACCGAATTGCCGATTCACTGTCCTCCTCGCACACAACGCACGTAGTAGTGGCTGAACTTATAGCCGTGGTAGACGTAGCCATCGCCGAAGCCCACGATCCACGCGTAGTTGGTGTCGTCTGCGTAGGTAGTGGACGACCAGTAAAAGGCCGTTTGTGTGCTAGGAAAGGCCGTGGTATCGATTGCCGGTAAATAGCTGCCATAAATAACAATGCCCATCAGCTCTTTCTTGGTCGGCAGCCGCCAGTCGCTATAACCGGCCAGACCGAGATTATCGCAGTAGGCAATGGCGTTGTACCAGGTCCGGCTTACGCCGTCATCCTGCTGCTGCCACATCAGACCGGTGACGTTATCGGTCACGGTGCCATTACCATGAGCGGTATAGGACGGTGGGTTGATGGTATAGTCATGGTCTTCGCCAAAGGTGCTGGTATAGGACTGGGTCTGGCCGGTGTCGGGCACCTTCACCGCAGAGATAGTCACCGTAATGGTGGCGGTATTGGAATCATCTTTACTATCATTGGTCTTAAAGGTGAAGGAATCCGAGCCGGTGGCGTTAGCATTGGGTGTATAGGTACAGGCACCGGTAGCAGCATTGGGGAGTATCACTACGCCCTTTGTCCCGTTAGTAACGATGGAATAGGTGAGTGAATCGCCATCCGCGTCGGTGGCGCTCAAAGTGCAGTTCTGGGCTGTGTTCTTGGTTACGGCCAAGGTTCCAGCATTGGCGACCGGCTTGGTATTGGAGGCGGCGGGCGCCGAACTGCCTCCGCCTCCACCTCCGCAACCGGCTAGAACTAACATTAATCCCAGTGCCAGGATACCCTGGCGGCCGATGGCGACCAGCCAGTTGACGGTCGCCCTAGTTTTTGGTCTGTTCCACATAGTACCCCCTTTGCATTTGTTGCACTGATTAATGACAAAAGCCCGGGTGGCCGTTATGGCGCGCCGAGGCTTTTGCATGTTTTTGGAATTACAGAAGAATGAAGGATGAAAAACGTCAGATCGAAGGATGAAAAAATTATGGCTATAGGCGATGAGGCGATGAGGCGATGAGGCGATGAGGCGATGAGGCGAAATTTACCATGGCCGTCCCGGAGCAGAAAGAGAATTTATTGATTAGAATTCATATAACACCGGCAGAACTTGACTGTCAACAAAAAATTGCTCTTAATTTGTGTTGTATCGCCGGGTCTGGTTTTGCCGTGTCCGACAAAGAGGACGTCATTATTACAAATGCAGTTCTTGATGGCATGGGGGTCGTAGGGGCGTATTGCAATACGCCCATGTCTGGCCGGTGATTGCATCGTGCCATGCCCGAAGGCGCGGCGATTTGATTTGTTATCGATTTCCAGAACACCAGAAAACGCCTTGACAGCACAAAAAATCTTTTGATAGCGTATGGACAGGAACTCCCCTTATACCGCAAGGGCATAAGTTTCGTATGAGCAGGCAAGCTGCTCAACTCAGCTTTATACCGCAAGGGCATAAGTTTCGTATGAGCAGGCAAGCTGCTCAACTCAGCTTTATGTTCTTCCTGTCAGCCCTTCAACCCCGTCACGCCATATATCAAGCATCCGCCCGCTTACTGTTGCAAACTCCTGATGCTCGCCTAGATATTTCGCCAACGCCGCCCTGGTCTCCATGACAGCAGCGGCACAGCGATCGATGATTTCCCTTGCCTGCGCCGGTGGTAACGACAAGTGGACAATCGCAAATTGCTCCAGGACTTTTCTGGGCCACCACTTCTTGGCACCGGCCAGGGCCAGGGCCGGGATGTCGTTTCTGATGTAAGCCGTGGTGGTAACGATATCGAAGACCGGCGCCAGGCGCACCGGCCCCAGTTGGTCAGCATACAGGACTCCAAAATTCTTCAGGTGCGCATCACCGTTACGCACCATGACCGACAGCGCCAACGTGGCAAAAAACTGCTCGCGCGCTGCGGCCAGATGCTCAGGCGAGACAAAAGCCTTAATGCTCCTGGCAACTCGTTCATAGGTACTGGTGTATTTCTGCTCCGTACTCAAGGCCTGCAGACTGCACATATCTTCAAAACCGACCGGCTTTCCATCGCCGGTCAGATCGAAACGCCGCATCACAAACAGGCCGCCATTATCGGATAAAAAAAACTTGGGCACCGGTAATCCTGCCTTGGCAGCAGCTGTCATGCAGAAAAACTCATTTGCCGCCAGTTGGGGATAATCGCCGCCCCACGATTTGACGATATAACTGGTTGCCGCGACGGCGACGTCATGCCTGTTTCTGCTCCTTCTGCAGTTCCTCCAGCGTGGGAGGAGCACCAGCGGGCCGCACGGCCAGTTCCAATCCGAGATATTCCAGCAGACGAATTACTTTCCTGATGCCAATGTCCTGCACTGTTTCATTCTCCATCTGACTAATCGTGACCCTGCCGATGCCGACCGCAGCGGCGACCTGTGCCTGAGTGAGACATTTTGATTTCCGAGCCTGACGGATGGCCTGACCTAATTCGAACATACCGCACCATTGTTTGATATATTAAACATATAATCCATATATAGCATATATGTACAATATATCAAACATATTATGCCCCGAATATTAATTTAAGGGCGGGTTTGAAACCCGCCCCTACGCTATACCGTTATGATTTTAATTTATCGCGGAGGGTGGAGCGGGTGATCCCCAAGACCTCGGCGGCCTTGGTTTTGTTGTTGCCGGTGGCGGCAAGGACCTTCTTGATATGGCGGCGTTCGATCTCGGCAAGCGGCAGCAAATCGCCCTCCATTGTATTGACCGATGCTGTTTGGCGAAGGGCCGGCATGGCCTCAAGACCGATCCGGTCGGCGCGGCAATAGATGACCTCGCGCTCCACCAGATTTTTCAACTCCCGGATATTCCCCGGCCACTCATGCCGGACAAGTGCCTGCTCGGCGCCGGTGGTGAAACCTTTAATCTCTTTTTTTAGTTCCCGACTGAAATGCTTGAGAAAAAAATCGGCAAGCAACAGGATATCATTCCCCCTTTCCCTAAGCGCCGGCACCAGCAGACGCAGGACGTTGAGACGATAGAAGAGATCTTCGCGGAAACAACCATTCGCTACCTGTTTCTCGATATCGACATTGGTGGCGGCAATAATACGGACGTTGACCTGAATATCTTTCAAGCCCCCGACCCGGCGGAAGGTGGACTCCTCAATGAGCCGTAAGAGGACAGGCTGCAGGGAGACCGGCAGGTTGCCGATTTCGTCAAGAAAGAGGATACCGCCATCAGCAATCTCGACCAGCCCCTTTTTGTCTCGGCGGGCATCGGTAAAAGCGCCTCTTTCATAGCCGAACAGCTCAGATTCAATGACATTCGCCGACAGCGTCCCGCAGTCAACCTTGACAAAAACTCCCTGTCTGGGCATGGAGAGAGAGTAAATAGCCCGGGCCACCAGCTCCTTGCCCGTGCCGGTTTCTCCGGTAATCAGGACCGGCGCCGAGACCTCCGAGGCGGTCCTGATCTCTTCTTTGAGCCGGCGCATGACCGGGCTCATGCCGAGGATATGTTCAACCCCCACTTCACCACTCTCCAACAGGGCCTGCCGCGCTGCCCGCCTGCTGGTCATGATCCGGAGAAGCGCCTGCTTGAACTCAATAAGATCAAAGGGCTTGAGAATATAATCCACTGCCCCGGCCTTCAAGGACCGCACAGCAGTTGTCGCATCATTCATGCCGGTGAGCATGACGATATCAACATCAGGGGCGATCTCCTTGAGTTGCTGGATCAAGGTAATACCGCTTAGATCAGGAAGACCGATATCCAGGAAGACCAGATCGATGATCTGGGTTTTCAAGATTTCGAGGGACGCAGAACCGCTGGCGGCAGTAAAGGGGGTAAAGCCCAGTTTCCGGACCACCTCGGCGAGCGTGAAGGTGAAATCCTCGGAATCGTCAACTATAAGGACTTTGCCCATGTTCGATTGCCTCAAAAATCAAGATAAAGGTGGTCCCGTCGCTCTTGGCTGTATCGATGAATATCGCCGCATTATTTTCGAGCAGGATACGATAGACAATGGACAGGCCAAGGCCGGAACCGGAGTGTTTGGTGGTAAAAAACGGTTCAAAGGCTTTTTCCCGTACCTCTTCGGACATGCCCGGGCCATTATCGCTGAAATATACCACAACATACTTCCGATCATCCCGTATCCCGGGATAAGAGGAGTAAATACTCTCCCGCATCTCCTGCTTAAGAGTGCGGGCGCTGATTTCGATCTCCCCGCCCGGACTGACAGCGTCGATGGAGTTAAGCATCAGATTGAGAAATACCTGCTGGATCTGGTTCGGATCCGCCAGGATATTGGGCAAGTCAACTTCATACTCCTCGTGCAGGGTAATACCGAGATTACCCAGCTTGACCTTGATAAGCGGTTTTATCTCCTGGCTGATTTCACTTAAAGATATGTTGCGTTTCTTTGGTTTTCCCGGCTTGGCATAGGTAAAAAATTCGGTGAGCAGCTCGTTGAGTCTGTCGACCTGTTTGATTATACGACGGGTATACTCCCGATTTTCATCATTTTTTGCCAGGTTTTCCTCAATAGACTGGGACATTGTCCTGATCCCGGCCAGGGGATTACGAACCTCATGAGCCACGGCCGAGGCGATCTCCGCTACCGTGCTCAGGCGATTCATCTTTTCCATCTCCCGCTGGAAATGCCGGAGCTCAGTGATATCGTTAAACGAGACGATAAGGCCGACTTTATTGCCTAATGAGTCAACTCGAAACACCGTGGAATATTCAAGGATCCGCTCTTCACCCTTCCTGGCTTTAACCAGGACCTGGGAAGGCTTATGGGTTGTCGCAAAACCGGGCGCAGTCGTCATCGCCTCCGCAACCGCCATCCCGACCACTTCGGAAAGTCGACGACCGGCAATCGAAAAAGAGTAGGCAAAATGGTTGAGAATTGTTTTGGCAGCATTGTTGCTGGTGATGATCCGCCCTTCATGATCAAGCACCATCAGCCCGACCCTGATGCTCTGGATAATGGACTCCGTAAAGGTCTTTTCATCCATCAAATCAGTAATGATCGCCTTAAAACTTTCGATAAGCGCGGCCCGCTGTTCCTCTATTTTCCGCCGCTTGATGATCCCGACCAGGATATTGGCGATAGCGAGCAGGATGTCCTCTTCTTCCGGCCGGCTCTCATGATTCTCTTTAATGTACAGGGCGATAACCCCCAGGACCTCCTTGCCGGAAACGATCGGCACACAGTAATGACCATGCGGAGGCATATCCTGCACCCGGTTATCATGCCGGTTATCAATACAGTTAACATGTTGAATGACCCCGGCAGACGCTGCCCGGCCGCAATGACAACAGCCGAACTGCACCTTGGAGCACCTGGCCTCGAGATTGGGATTAAATCCCTTGTGCACTGCCAGATTCAAGGCCGATTTCGATTCATCTACCAGAAATATCGCCCCACGCGGCAGCAGCTGGATCGTGATCCCGTTCAAAATCGTATCGAGGATCCTGTCCAACATTACCTCAAAAGGGATCTCCTCCAAAGATATCCGCAGGATGGCATTGGTTACGCCCTGATTCTGGTAGGAGCGTCTGTTTTTCTCTTCCTGCCGCAGCCGCGGGCTGATATCCCGGGCGAACAATATATACAAGGGAGTGCCATCAACCTCTGCCGGTGCAATATATATCTCTGCCGGGAAGCCATGGCCAGCCTTGTGGAACACAGTTTTGGCCATCCGCCGCTTCAGAAGCGGCGAGATCCCGGTATTCCGATAGATTGTCAACCCTTCCAGATAGGTAGTCAGAGAGTGCCCGGAAAAAATCGTCTCCCCAAGCCGATGGCCGACAACCTCTTCGGTTCGCCAGCCAAAGATCTTTTGAGCAGCAGGATTCCAAGTCAAAATAACATCGTCCCAATCAACCGTGACAATGGCGTCTACCGCGTTTTCACTGATAAACAGATTATTATTCATATTTAAGCGATGCCGGACTTCATTTAGTCAAATTATCCCGCTGACTACTGAATGCACAGGGTTATCATGAAAGGTGAGGAGTGTCAAGGAGAGGGTATAAAGGCGAAAGGCCGAACCCCTGAATCAGGCTGTTATATCAATAATACTATAAGAGCTGTGACCAATGATTTCCTGCAAGGCACTCTTCAGTTCGTGCAGCAGGTTGGCTGACAATATTTGGCAGGTAAGCACTGCGCTCATGTTAAGGCCGGCCAGCAGTTCCCGCAACTCCGGTAAAAGCCCGGCAAAATACTCCTGAGCCATTTCGTCGGCAACCAGGAATTCGGCCGTCAGAGAGGTATCTACAAGAGCTGCTCGGACATGCACATCCCCGAGCCGGCTCATGTGCAAAAACAAATCAAACCTGATTCGACGCGATTTTCGTTTTTTTTCAGCCTGGCCATCCTGCTCCGGATCGACACGGATCAGCCACTCTCCCCAGCCTGCCCCCTGGGCAAAGAAACAGGGAAAGAGATTGGCGAATGATTGAGCGGTCGTGGACTGTCCGGCATTAAATGACTGTAGCGCCTCGGCCAGACGAATAAGATTTTCCAGACCGGGTTTAGACAACAAGGAAGAGATGCCTCCATTTCCCTCCCGACTTCTCAAGAGCGCCAGCAAGGAGCTAATTTCCTCGGAGAAAGAGACGGCAGGGCCGGCAGGCTGACCTGAAGATGGCAGGCCGTTCAGCCAGAGCATGGTTCGGACAAGTTTCTCAGGTGCGGCTTGTTCCGCTAAGGAGTTTTGGCCAAAAAGTCTAAAAAAATTCGCGATTTCAGCTAGATCCCCAACCGACATCAGCGTGCCATCAGCTGCAAGCGACGAAATCCCCTGAAACGTTGCAGCCAGGGATCTTGAATCCGTCATAAGTAACTTCAGCAAATCCAGAGCTGCGCCTTTTTGGCCGGCCGGAGAGAACCAGGGCGTCACACCGGCCTGCCGCACCTCAAGCCAAACCTCCCGGCCAAGTTCAAGCACAGAGTCGCTGCGAGCCGCCACCAAACGACCGCCAATATCGAGAAGCACCTTACCGTCCGCACCAACTGCAGCAATCCTGGCCTGAAGTAGCTGGCCCTCCCTGAACCCGAGTTCACCAACTGCGCTGATCCCTTTATCCGGATCACCAGGCAAGGCAAGGCCTCTGCTATATGTGGCGCTCAAGGGGGGAGGATCACCGATCTTCATAAATGAGGCAGAGTGATCCGGGCCTCAGTACCACCATTCGAGCGCCGCACCAGAGTAAAACTCCCGTCATGGCCCTTGACTACCCGGTCAACCATGGCCAGACCCATACCGGTTCCGTATGTTTTGGTGGTGAAAAAGGGATCCTTGGCCCGCTCAAGATTGACCTCATTAATACCAATACCGGAATCCATAACCGAGATCACCACCTGATCCATTTCCAAACGAACAGCAATTGTAAGAGTACCGCCCTCGGGCATTGCATCAATGGCATTGCGCACCAGATGCAGAACAACCTGCCGCATCTGCCGGACATCCATGGTGACCAACGGCTCAACCTGCGGAAAATCATATTCCCAGGTAATGCTGTGCTTTTGCATGATGTTCTGCACGAGCATGACCGATTTTTCGATGATCGGAAAGAGCTGCGCCTTCTCCTTCTGGAAAGGCGGCTGGGTAACAAAATCAAACAGATCCTCCATGGTAGCTTCGAGACGGGTTGTCTCTTTTTCCATGACATTGAGATACTTAATCCATTCCGGGTCAATTGTCTTTTTACTCAAGATCCGGGCAACACCGCCGATTGAGGTGATAGGATTGCGGATGGCATGCACTAATTGGGCGGCCATATGACCCAGGGCGGCATAACGCTCGGACTCAACCAAGAGGTCCTTATTCTTGTTGAGTTCATCGTTAAGCACCTCTAATTCGGCAATCTTCTTGTTCATTTCGAGATAATGATGACTATGTTCCAAGGCAAGACTCGCCTGGCTCGCAAACAACTCAAGGGCATTAACATGATTTTCAGTAATCTCCCGGTGGGTGACAAAATTATCGGCGATAATCACCCCAAAGGATCGACTTGGCGAAAAAAGCGGCACAACAACAAATTCATCCTCCCCCAAAAGCTCAATAAGTTCGTGAGGAGGCGATAGGTTCCAACTATCAACAAACACCGAACTGCGCCGTTCCCGATTGCCGTTGAAACGCTTACCGCTGGCATCACGGTTCAGATGACGCCTCTCGATAGGCATGGGCATGCAGCCGTTTATCTTGTTTACTCTGATGCTGCGCCGTTCCAGTGCTGACTTTATCAATATATTCTGAGAATTGGAAACATGGATTCTCAGGCATTTGATGATGCGGTTGACGATGGTATCACCATTAGCCGATTCATCCTTGCTACTTTTGACAAGTTCGAGAAAGGAGAGATCCTTTTCCTGGATCTGCGACCAGATATGGCCGGCCTCGGCAGGACCGTCCGGACCTATGGCCATCCGGCCCTCCAGGGTCTTGCCGCTCTCATCGAACATGGCCAGAAAGGCCCGGTTGAACCGCATCCCTTCATTAGCGGTAATCCCAACCAGAATCGCCCGCAGGATCTCATCCAACTCGACGGAATTCAGATAGGCCGTATTCATCTTCAGGGCCAACTGATGTAAGAGATGGATACGGAAATGGGCCTTTTCCAGATCCTCCTGGTACTTACGATTTTCAAAAATCAGCCGACGTTTTTCGAGTATTTTCTTAACGACAAAAAGAATCTCACTAAACTCTACCGGCTTGGAGAGATAATCGTCTGCACCGGTCCGGATACACTCCATGGCCACATGGACATCGGCAACCCCGGTCAACATGACAATACCGGTGTTGGGGTATTGATTGACAAGTTTCGGCAACAGAGAAAGCCCGTCACTGTCCGGCAGGCCGATATCGAGGAGGATGAGCGCAACATTACGCTCCGCAAGAACCTTTAACAACTCCCCCACACTGCTTGCCCCGTATGCGGGAAATCCTTGGAGCTCAAAAAAGGCCAACAAGGGCTCTCTGATGGCAGGATCATCATCAACAAGAACTATAATCTCATCACCGGCCAACAGAAGATGATTAGCAAGTGACACATGCTGATGCAGACCGGAAACTGTTTCCACTATGATCTTCCTCAAATGTTCTGTTGTTGTGATATGTAGGGGCAACCCTATGTGGTTGCCCAAATTCAGGGCAACCACATAGGGTTGCCCCTACAAGACATATGTTATTAATATCATCATTAATTGTACATGCGAATTAAAAATAATTGTCACCCAACCGCAATACCGGTGTCAATTATAATTGACTATCCACTAGCCAAAAATCAGCGAGCAATTATTCTCGTTTTGAGCCCAAAACGCTTAACAGTGGCAATAATATCCTCCTCGGTTAACTCAGCCGGATCGTAGGTAACAGCAATGGAACCTTTAGAATAACTTACTGAAACATCAAGCAGGCCATCCATATCCCGCATGACCTTTTCCATATCCATCGCACATCCCGAACAGATGATCCCCTCTGCTGCAAGCGATATTTTTTTTACGTTATGCTCCACCATCAAGCCCCTACCCATTACCAATATAAAAAAACAAGCGATCCGAGCCGAATTTGGGATATAGTATCATCTGTCAGTATATCCTCAACTCTTGAAAAATTGACAATAAAAAAATATCTGCCGATGCCTACCACCCCTTCTCCTTCAAACTCCAACAGATGGCGCAACTATTTCTTAGGCCCAAAAAACGAGAACTTTTCCCCGGGCACCCAGGAGTGCCTTCTGCTGATCGCCTTTCTTTCTATTTTCCTCCCATTGCTTCTCTATATTTTCAGAGAGATGGACGATAACCGGCTGACCAGCTGGAATTGGGTTTTTACACCCGCAGATCTGCCGATCTTTATCAGTGGATTACTGCTGGCCGTACTCCTCGCCTATCTACCGGCACAATCTAACAGATGGCCAACGAATAACAGCTTATTACTCATCGCCACGGCCATTCTGGCTGTGCCGTTCTGGCAGGAGCCCGAGGTAATTGTCGACGCGGCCCGCTATTTTACGCAAGCCAAGCTCCTGGCCACCCACGGCATTGGCTATTTTTTCCGCCAATGGGGAAAAGAGGTTTTTGCCTGGACCGACCTGCCCCTCACCCCTTTTCTCTACGGCCTGATTTTCAAATTCCTTGGGGAAGACCGCCTCTACATTCAGATACTCAATACCATCTTCATGACCGGCACCATCCTGCTGACCAGCCGACTTGGCCAACTCTTATGGGACAAGGAGACCGGCTTCTACGGGGGCATCTTACTGCTGTGCATTCCTTATCTATTAACCCAGGTTCCGCTCATGCTGGTCGATGTTCCGACCACATTTTTTCTGATGCTGGCTATAGTCAGCTTTGTCCAGGCCGTCACCAAAGGCGGAGCCGGCAACATCCTCTGGGCCGGATTCGCTCTCTTCCTTGCCTTCTTTGCCAAGTATTCCACCTGGATCCTGCTCTCAATCCATGGCCTGATCGCCCTTGTCCTGCTCAATTCGCACAGTCGCATAAAAGTGTTCCGCCGGGCCAGCCTGACATTTCTTCTTGCCCTGCTGCTCATCTCCCTGGCTTTTTTGCACTTCAAAGGGGTCATGATTGACCAGATGCTTCTCCTCAACACCTATCAAAAACCGGGCCTGCAGCGTTGGAGCGAAAGCCTGATCTCCACCTTCTTCTTTCAAACTCATCCCTTTATCCCTATCCTGGCCCTGGCATCGGCCTGGATTGCCTGGCGGGCAAGGGATGCCCGATATCTGATCATCATCTTCCCGGTTCTGCTGATCACGGTCATCCTGCAGATAAAACGAATTCGCTATACCATCCCGATATTCCCGCTGCTTACCCTGATGGCGGCATACTGCATTGCCCGGATTCCGACGCTGCGGGTCAAACGCTTTCTGATTCTTTGTATGCTGAACACCTCCCTGTTCATTGCCCTTGCCGGTTTTCTGCCGTTTCTCAGAAACATGAGTGACAGCAACATCATGGCGGCCGGCCGGTTCCTCAATGACCGAGGGGTTAAACATGCCCGGGTCGTGCCCATCCCTATGGATAACGACATCATCAATCCGACAGTTTTTGTGCCGCTGCTCGATCTGTTTACGACAACCAGGCTGAACGCCATCGCAGAACCTGTGCCCAAAGAGATCAAAGAACGATTCCAGACCTCTTCTCTCCGATTTACCTGGGAGTTTATCCTGCCGGATTTCTATGCCGAGGGTACCCGACCTCTTTACCCTGACGCACTAGTGACACTTTCAGGTACCGAATACCCCAGCCTCCAACCTCCCTTGGGAGAGGTTATAAAAAACTACGCCAATAGACGCGATTTCAACCAGGCCTCCGGAATCTTTCAGCATAACACCTTTGTAACCGTCTTCTACAACTGAACTCTCGGCAATCATGCCACAATGTAGTAGCATGGAATAATTTAATTAAGTTCTTAACATTTTGATATTTCTCCATAATCCTATTACTAAATATCTACCGGCAATAGCGTTTATACATCATATTTTTTCTTGACAATTCGTGGTCGGCAAATTATACACCGAGCATTAGTAATAAGATGAATATGAGTTCATTAGAGTAATGTAAAAGGCCTACTCTGTGGTAGTCTATTCAAACTGTTACAAAAATTATTCCTCCGACGTTGTCCCTTAACGTGGCAGAAATAATTATTAAATGGTTCAGTTGTTTCTAACATTAACCTTATCTGGGAGGTGAACAGAGCATGGACATGGAGGAAAGAAGAAATACCATCTGGGCGTACATCATTACAGGCGCCCTCGTTCTGGTCAGCTTGATCTATGCGGCAACAGACGTGTATTACATGTACATGACCGTATACATCTGGTTCGGCTTTACCTACGGCATGATGCTCCAGTACGGCAGGTTCTGCTTTGCTTCGGCATCCCGCGACCTGTTTGCGGCTGGTGTCCCCCGCATGGCAGTCGGTATTCTGGTGGCGCTCGCCTGCTTCAGTTTAGTCCAGGCGACCCTTGACTCAGTCAACATGAGCACATTTCATGCAGCGCCCTTCGGGATCCACATGCTGATCGCCGGGATTATCTTCGGCGTGGGTATGGTCCTTTCCGGCGGCTGCGCTTCCGGTTCGCTCTATAAGGTTGGCGAAGGCAACATGACATCGCTGCTCGCCGTTATTTTCGGTCTTTGCCTCGGCCAGGCGATTTTCGTGGACGTCGGAGGTGTGTTCAACCATCTTCTGCCGCAGGCCTGGGTGACCAAAGCCATGGCGACCAAGGCCTCATGGCTGGCAAACAAAGGCCTTGATCTTCCGGTCAACTCCTGGTTCGATCATTATCTGGCCGGTTATGTCTGGGGCCATCCCGAGATTCGAGTGGCAAATTTAATTTCCGATGGGCACCCGACAGCTATTCATTTTTTCGTCGGTAATGCTCTGTTATGCGCCATCCTGCCGGCCTGTATTCTGATGGTGGTAATTTACTATTTCTTCTCCCGCACCGCCTATATGCGAAAACTGAAAAAAGAGCGTAAAAAACAGGGCAAGAGCGAACTGACCACATTCTCGGATGAACTTTCCGGTATGTGGGCTATGATTACAGCTTCACAAAAGACCAGCATAATGGGTATACTCATCGGCATCACCGCCGGCCTGCACATCCTGGCCATGAAGGGAATACAGAACAAGTTCGGGGTCAGCAACTTTGGTACGCTGTTAACCCGCATGGGCTATGACAAAGATGTATCGATTACCGGAACCGTTTTCGACCCCGGTTACTGGTATATCACCAGCCAGGAAGGCCAGCTCGGCGCCTGGATTCTCGAAAAATTCGGCTGGAACATGCACGACAATATCTTTTTCGGGGTCAACAACGGTCTGCCCGAGCCCTGGCGGAATCCCGCCCTTTGGATGTCGATAGGGATTATCTTCGGAGCCATGGTCATGGCCAGGCTGAGCAATGAATTCAAATTCAAGCTGCCCTCGCTTGAACTCGTTGCCTTTGCGCTTTCCGGCGGCATTCTGATGGGCGTCGGATCACGGCCCTCTCTTGGTTGTAACATCGGTGCCTTTTTTATCCGGGCGGCCGGCGGCGATCCGAACGGCTGGTTATACGGCAGCGGCATGGTCATGGGGGCATTTATTGGCGTATCAATGTTGAACTGGTGGACCAACCGTAAAATGGCGCAGGAAATGGCTGATTTCTAATCTATATTAGTAAAAACACAACACATCAATTTTAAAAGGAGAACTATAATGGGTATGCAATTTGAAAAAGTTAGCGATGGACAATATTCTTTAAACGTCTGCGGCTATGTTTGCCCTCATCCTCAGATGTATGCAAAAAAATCCCTCGAAAAGATGCAAAGTGGCGACGTGTTGACCCTGTTGTACGACAACCCTTCATCAAAAGAGACCATCATTCAGATGTGTGAACAGGCCGGCAACGAGATTCTTGAAGATACGAAGGAAGGCGGCAAAATGGTCCTGAAGATCGAGAAGGGATGATTGCGCATTAATGAGCATATGTATGCGCCTTACCGTCGTCACCAATGCTAATCAATTTGCAGGCTGCAAAGCATATGCGTACATTGACAACCGGATAGAGGAGGAATAATGAAGACGCATTTCGGCATCATCTTAATGATTCTAACAGGCATTATGGGTTTTATTATCGGCTATAGCGTGGCTCCCAAGGATGCAGCGACGTTACAACACAGTAGCGCCCCAGTTGCCACGGCCGCCAAAGTTGGCGGTGGCGGCGGCTATGGCGGTGCAGCACCGGCTGCTGGTGGTGGTTATGGCGGTGGCGGTGGTCACGCTCCGGCAGCAGCAGGTGGTGGTTATGGTGCACCTCCGGCAGCAACGGGCGGTGGTTATGGCGCACCTCCGGCAGCAGCGGGCGGTGGTTATGGCGCACCTCCGGCAGCAGCGGGCGGTGGTTATGGCGCACCTCCGGCAGCAGCAGGCGGTGGCTACGGTCATTAATAAACTCCTGAGGTTCGCTTTCCGGGACTCTTGACCTTTCTCAACAAAGTATTGAGGAGAATAAGGCATGAAAAAGATTCTGATAGCAGTTGATGACACCAAAAGCACGATGGAGATTTTCAATAAGTCTCTCTACATTACAAAATGCCTGAAGCCTGACCTCATCGTCTTGGTATATGTTGAGCAGTTTGAAGGAAAATCTCTGATTGCTGAAATGCTCGGCGATGCCGAAATGGCAACGCTGAAGGAAGCTCTTGAGGGTAGCGAACTCAAAGAGACTCTCGACAAGAAAGCCTTCGACATTCTCAGCCGCTACAAAAGGTTGCTGCAGGAAAATCTGCCGTCTCCGCCCATCAAGACTGTTGTAAAAGGTGGTCATGCCGCGGAAGAGATTCTGAAAACAGCCAAAGAGGAAAATATTGATCTCATTATTATGGGAGCACGCGGCAAACGGGCCTCATCTTTGTTCATGGGAAGCGTCAGCCGCGAGGTGTCAAACCTTGCCGAAGTTCCAGTTTTGATCGTCAAGTGACCTTGTTATTACGCATTACCCTTTGGAATTTTAAGGCCTGCGAATACTCTGCAAAGAGTTGACTGCACCAGAAGAGCCGCCACCAGGCGGTTCTTCTGGTGTTTTTATTATGAGCATCCGCCAATTGTACGGGATCTTGCATGGCATTGTTCTCCCCGCTGCCGAACTTGGCTCTTGATTCAAACCGCCAGGCAGCCCCTAAAAAAAACGCTTATGCGAATTGCCACCATACCATTCCGCCTGCCAGCGAATTATCGACCATAATTCTCGGAGGCGGTCTAGCAGGGTTGGCAAGCGGATACGTATTGTCCGAAGCCGGGCTGAAAGTCACGGTTTTTGAAGGAGCACCCACTGTCGGTGGACTTTCCAAAACCGTTTCCCACAACGGTTTTCTCTTTGATCTTGGCGGCCATCGATTCCTCACCAATAACAAGGAGATCGAAAAATTCGTTCTCAGGATCCTGCAAGGCGAGGTCTTAAACGTTCCGCGCAGAAGCAAGATTTATCTCCTCAATAAATACTTTGATTACCCGCTCAAGCCAATCAATGCCTTCTTTGGCCTTGGCCTTGGCACAACCTCCAAAATCGTAGCTGATTACTGCAAGGAACGTATAAAAAATACATTTTCTCCTCCCGCCATTGTCTCGCTGGAAGACTGGGTCGTAAGTCAGTTTGGCCGGAAGATGTTTGATATCTACTTTCGCGACTACAGCGAAAAAGTCTGGGGGATAAACTGCCAACAAATCAGTCAAGAATGGGTAGCGCAGAGGATTCAAGGTCTTTCGCTGTGGGCGGCCGTCAAGAATGCCTTCTGTAAACTAAGCGGCAAAAATCTCCTCACCCTGTCAGATGATTTTTTTTATCCAACTATGGGGATCGGCCAACTTTCAGATCGTCTCCAGGAAGGTATTGAAAATCACAATCCGGTTTCAACCAGCACCAGAATAACCGCAATCCGGCATGACTCAGCAAGGATAACCGAGGTTACGGCCGTTAACTGTCATGGCCAGAAAATCCTGACCGGCGATGAATTTATCTCAAGCATACCACTGACCCAACTGGTGGAACTCCTTGATCCCCCACCGCCGGCAGAGATCATCAACGCTGCCAGATCTCTAAAATATCGGGATTTGATTATTGTCACTCTGATGCTGAACCGGGAACAGGTCACAGATCTTACCTGGATGTACCTGCCCGGCAAGGATATCCCTTTTGGCCGGATCCACGAGCCCAAAAACTGGAGCCCCCGGATGGCGCCGCCAGGACAAACCCATATCGTGGCGGAATTCTTCTGCTTTAAAGACGATGCAATCTGGAAAGAGACGGATGAACGACTGCAGGCCATGACCACCGAACATCTCGTCAAACTTGGTTTCATTAACCAGGATGAGGTCATTGACTGTTGTATTTTGCGGCTGCAGAAAGCCTACCCTATTTTTGAGGTAGGATATCAAGCACACTATGATGCCATCATGAAATATCTGAAAGAATTTGCCAACCTGCAAGTGGTCGGCCGCAGCGGCAAGTTTAAATATTTCAACATGGATCACGCCATGGAATCCGGGATTGAAGCGGCAAACACCATAATCAGCAAAACTGTTACGACAAAACATCTCCGTGAAGCAAGCCGATCAGATCCCCGCCTCAGCACCAACCTTGCCTCACAAATACAATCATAACTGGCCAGGTAACAAGATTTCATGAAATGTACGCTGATCATCCCGGCCTGGATTCCTGAAGATATCTTCTCGCAGAAAACCGCCGGATCCCAGATCAACTACTGGCAACCCCTGGGTACGCTCTATGTTGCCGCTGCCCTGCAGCAGGCCGGTCATGAGGTGCGCTTCTTAAACGGCGCCTTTATGACCCATAACGAAATCATGCAGGAACTTCTAAAAAGCAAACCTGATTGTATCGGCCTTTACTCTACAACCTTTGGCTGGAATAAGGCCAGGCATGCCGCCCAGGAGATCAAGAGCAATCTTGGTGATATCTTTATCGCCGCGGGTGGACCTTTTCCCATCGCCATGCAGGAGGAGTGCCTCAGACAGTGTGCAGCAATTGATGCGGTGGTGACCGGCGAAGGGGAGTTCACCATGGTCGAGATGCTCGACCGCCTGGCCGCCGGCCGTTCCATGGCCGGAGTGGCCGGGGTGGTCTATCGTGAGAATGGCGAGATCAAAAAAAATCCGCCCCGCCCACTGATCATTGACCTTGACGCCCTGCCCTTTCCGGCCCGTGATCTCCTGGGGGACGAAGGCCGTTACATCCCGCCCCCGGCCACCTACAAACGCAAACCAGTGGCGGTCATCATGACTTCCCGCGGCTGCAACCGGAAATGCATCTACTGCTTTCAAATTGATAAGGAACGTAAAAGCGGCGTTCGCTTCCGCAGCGTCGCGAACGTGATGGCCGAGGTTGAACTCTGTCTGCAGCAGGGGTATCGAGAGATAAAATTCATCGACGACACCCTGGCCGCTGACTACGACCGGGCCATGGCCATTGCCCAAGAGATTATTAAGCGAAAACTCGACTTCAGCTGGTTTGCCTCTGCCTGCGTCAGTCAGGTCGATGAAGCCCTGTTTAAAGCCTTTAAAAAAGCCGGCTGCTGGGCCGTGCTGCTGGGCGCTGAAAGCGGGGTGCAGAAGGATCTCAATACGATCCGCAAGGGGATTACCCCGGCCCAGATAAAAAAGGCGGTGGCAGCCGGCCAGAAAGCCGGACTTACCGTCTACACCCCATTTCTGTTCGGCATCCCGGGGCAGACCTTTGCAGACGGTCTGAAAAGCATCGCGTTTGCCTGTGAGCTGAATCCGGATATCGCCAACTTCCATGCCCTCACACCCTTTCCCGGCACGGAACTCTATGACAACATTGAAAAATATGGGACGATGTCCAAGGATTATACCGACTATACCTATCAGGGGGCAGCTTTTGTGCCATTTTCGATGACCCGCGAGGAGATCGCCGAACTCAGACAGATCGCTTTCCGGCGTTTTTATGGCAGGCCATCTTATATGCTGCGGCGGCTGCTTAAACTCCGGAATTTAAATGATGTGAAGGCCTCGATCAAGGGGCTGAAAAGCCTGTTCTGGATTTTGGTACAAAGAGATCTATTTGGCCAAGACAGATCAGGATGACACGAGACGCGGGAGGCAGAGGCAATCGACAGAGGCACTTGTTTTCTCCTCCCCTTGGGTTAAGGGGAGGCCGGGAGGT
>Ga0208863_1000990_pt1 | contig 20785 bp, 13 predicted proteins | sample RifOxyD3_FD_184040 | JGI IMG/M metagenome (GOLD analysis project Ga0208863, IMG submission 184040) | Soil microbial communities from Rifle, Colorado - Rifle Oxygen_injection D3 (SPAdes) | ecosystem: Environmental > Terrestrial > Deep subsurface > Rock core/Sediment | place: Rifle, Colorado...
AGAGACTATTGATGTGAAAAAAGGTGATGAACATTCTATACCAAAAGAAACAAAACATCGTATGATGACAACTAATGATACACTAGAAATCATGGAAGTATCCTTTGGAGAATTTGATGAAAATGATATTGTAAGGTTGGAAGACGATTATAATAGAAAATAAAAATAATTAAAAAAATAAAAACGACTATCAAGTCGTTTTTTTAATCCGTGTAATCTTATTTAAAAATCAGTGAAATCAATGTTATTTCAAACTCACACTTCCATTACTTTTATAAATCACATTCCTTACTTCTTCCGTCGTCTTGCCATGCTTATTCTTGGCTTCTATCACAAAAGTATTGATGCCGGGTAAAAGATTGATATTTTGACTAAAATTGCCGTTTTCGTCATTTTTTATGACTTCGCTATTGATAGTAATTTGAATTTCTGGATCAGTCTTACCATGAACATCAATAAAGTTGCTTTGACTGATAAAACCATTTTCCGGTGAAACCACGACAAGACTAGGTGGAGTCAAAATATTTCGAACATGAAAACCCAAAAACAAAAGCAAGCCACCAATTACCAAAGCAAACAAAGCAAAACGTAAAACACTAGGCACATTGCTAAAATAAAATCTACTATATTTTAGCTTTGGAGTATTGTCCTCTTGTGGTACATATGACAATTCCTCAGTTACAAATTGTTCGACAAAGCAGGTAGGATCTTCACCCAAAGCTTTGACATACTTCTTCACAAAATTTTTCTTGTACAAACTTGTTTGAGGAATATCTGAAAAACGGCATTCTTCTAGAGCTTGCAAATACATTTTATTTATCTTAGTTCTTAGTTCCAGTTCAGACAAAGAAACTTGTTTTTCATCACGCAAAGATTTGAGTCTAAGGCAGACTCTTTTGGTAGGAACTAGACATTTTTTCTTGAAAGACGAATCGTCCATAATTATCTATAAATCAAATTTATGTCTACACTTGTATAATAATGATGCAAAATTTCTTGCCAATTTTTACCACCTTCATCAGCCAAATAAGCAGCGTCTCTCGCACTCATACCCACACCATGACCATACATAGCTTTACCATCACGCTTATCATAAGGAGCTTCCACAGAAACTAGCCAAGGCTTGACACTACCTCCCCAAACTTCTGTCCAACTTCTAGTACGTCCATCACTAGTACTATAATAAGGTGTGATAACGATATCATTATTATAAGTGATCATATAGCCACGTGTAGCTTTCGAAGCTGACACCACATTTGGCATTAGTACTTCACTAGCATATCCCAAATAAAGTTGGTCACCAGTGTGAGCTACTACATCAAAATTTCTAGCATCGTGTTTGGTGGTATATTCTTTAACATAATAAGCATAAGTACGAGCAGCTGTTAAAAGTGCTTTGATGTATTCAGTTGGACCAGCATTGGAAGTCTCGGCAATACCCGCAACATAATCTTCCATCAAGACTTCTTCAATAACATAAACATCATCACCATTATTTATCTTACGTAATTCCATAATTCCACGGTATTTGTTGAAGTTTACAGGACCTTTCCAACTTACTTCTCTATCATAGTTAACCAAAGTATAGACAGCATGCATGTTGTTTTGTGGAACAAGACGTATAAAATCACTAGAAGAAACGTCTAAACCTGAAGCACTAAAGCTATATGTGCCATTTTTGTAAGACATCTTGGCCAAAGTATTTTTGCTCAAAATTCCATATAATACTCCCCCAGCAAAAACTGAGTAATCATCATCTGATGATTGGAATTGTACTCCGTCCTCTGGATTTTGCCAAACACCAACACGGATCCTTGGTTCCTCAGCAAGACGAGGTACTACTTCTTCTACGACAGAATTGTTATTGGAATTATTCAAAAATGGTGGTACATAACCAGGAGCATTGGAAGTCACTTCTACAGGTACATTGATTACCAAGTCATCTAGACTATTATCATCGGCTTTTACTTTTAGACTAAGAGTATACTTTCCTTGCTGTGCTGGTGTCACAAAAGTAAATTCATCTCTAGTAGAAGACCACTGAGTAACAGGAGTATTATTCTCCAAAATAGTATTGGCATTCTTCCAACTACTATCAGCAAAACTCAAATTGTTGGAAGCACTAGCTACAGATGTCGGTGCATTGGCAACTATACTATATTTTTGCCAAGTAGCTGTACCCAAATTTTGCAGACCTAATATTAATTTTACTTGAGAGGCAGCTTCTGCTTTTACTTCTTTTAGATTGATAAAAAATTTCTTTGCCTTATAATTACTATTTACAGCTGAAATAGCTGGAGTTTCTACTGTATTTTTAGTTTCCTTAACAGTGGTTTGAGAAACAGTGCCAGTCTTTGGTACGACATTTATTACAAAATAAAAATAGCCACCTTTTACCCAGGAGTGCATTTCTGAAGACAGCCAAAATTTTTCGGTATAAGTACCTGTTTTTTCAGGAGCCTTAATTTGAACACTCAAAGTACCTGTTTCCCCAGGTTTTACTTTGCTAGGACTCATTTTGGCAGTTTGGTCTTTTCCCAACCAATTGGCTCCAACAAAATCTGAAGTATGATAACGTGGTTCCATGGTATAAGCAGACACAAAATTACGAGAACTACTATCCCAAGTCGCAGTACCAATATTTTTGAATTTCACATCTACTGTTATCGTCGAACCAGCTTCTACTTTTATAGGATCTTTGATAGTTTGACTCACGTATTGAGCGGCATAAGCTGAGTCACTCACAGAAACTACCGGCATAGTAGCCGCCTTGGTTTCAAATGGTTGAAATACAAAAAGAGAACTCAGAAAAAATAATGGGATGAAAAGCAAAGATATTTTTTTGGAAAACATAAAGAAAATATAAACAATTTAAAGATAATTATAGTCTTCTAAAATTATAACACATTTTACATATTTTAACCACGATTTTGAAAGCCCGAAGCTTAGCAAAATACCAATGTTTATCAACAATTAAACCACAGTTTTTTTGTAATAAAAAAATATTGCTAAATTGACGTTATTTTGGTAAACTGAACATAATCTAATAAAATTGTTAAATGTTACAAATGTTGTATCACTTTGTTTATTGTAAATGATATCAATTTCAACACTTATAACAATTACAACATTTATACACCATATGTCTATCACTAAACAAGTAGCTCACAATACTTTTTTTCAAATACTTGGCAAAATTATTTCAACTTTTTTGGGTTTGGCTGCTATGGCCATGCTAACACGATATTTAGGTGAAGAAAAATTTGGTTGGTACATTACTACAATATCTTTTTTGAGCTTCGTTGGTATCTTGATTGATTTTGGCATGACACCTGTTACAGCCCAAATGCTTGGCGAAGGTAAATTTGAAAAAAGCAAACTACTCAACAATTTACTCACTTTCCGGTTTTTTTCCGCTTTGATATTTTTGTCTATATCTCCTCTCTTTGCTTTGTTTTTTCCTTATCCACCAGAAGTAAAGATAGCCATTGCTTACACCACTATCTCTTTTCTGGCTATTGCTATAAACCAAGTACTAATCGGTTTCTTGCAAGAAAATCTCAAAATGCATATTCAAGCTACAGGAGAAATCTTGGGTAGAATTTTCTTGGTTCTTGGCTTGTTTTTCGTGATTTACAATCAGGGACAGTTCATGGATTTGATGTGGATAATAATCTTGGCAAGTGTAGTTTACACAGGAAGCCTCTATTTATATATACGCAAAAAGATAAAATTGAATTTCAGTTTTGACAAAAATATTTGGTTGGGTATTGTCTATAAAATGTGGCCAATTACGGTAGCCATAATCTTCAATGTGGTCTATCTAAGAGGTGATGTCTTACTACTTAGTTATTTTAGACCACAATTAGAAGTAGGTATCTATGGTGCTGCTTACCGCGTTATAGACATTGTAGTACAGACAGCCATGATGGTTATGGGAGTAATGCTCCCACTACTCGCCAACTCATGGACTCAAGGCAAAAAGGAAGAATTCCAAGAAAGATATCAATTGTCCTTTGATGCTATGATGCTGATTGCTATACCGATGTTTACTGGTTTATTTTTGCTTGCCCATGAAATAATGGTCTTTGTCGCGGGAGAAAAATTCTTAACTTCAGGTGATGCTCTGCAAATACTCGCTTTGGCCATCTTAGGTGTCTTTTTAGGCGGAGTATTTGGTCATCTAGCTGTAGCACTAAATTTACAAAAGAAAGTACTTTGGGTTTATATTAGTAATGCAGTTATCACGCTTACTGGTTACCTAATTTTTATACCAAAATATGGTATGTATGGGGCTGCTTGGATGACAGTCTTTTCTGAATTTTATGCAGGTATTATGCTTATTTTTGTCATCAAAAAATACTTCTACAAAGCTCTAAAATTAAAATTATTTTCCAAAATATTACTAGCTAGTTTAGTCATGGGAATCTTTATATATTTTATAAAGTTACCAGTATTGGTGACTATCTTACTTTCAAGTGTTGTCTATTTTGTTGTCTTATTGCTAACAAAAGCGGTAACCAAAAACAACTTAAAAGAAATAATAAGTCTAAAAAGTTAAATTAAGATGAGAGAGAATTTCGAAGACGAGAAGATTCTGCCAAGATGATGAAAGCTACCACCCAAAAAAGCATGGCTAAATCATTTTTTAGATAAGGTACATCTACCAAACCATGCACAAAAATCACAGTCAAGAGAGCCAGCAAAACGGCCCTCTTTTTTTTGTCTACAACATTAAAAGTATGTTTAATAAGCAAAATAAAAATAACAAAAAAAGACAACATACCAAAAAGACCTATTTCTGACCAAAAATTCAAGAAAATATTGTGAGGAAAAGTCAAAGGTTCAAGTTTCTTTGGATCACGTCTAGGATTTTCGATACCATCAAAAAAATTTCGTAAACCCGCTCCCGTCACAAATTGTCTATGAGAATCAGTCAAATAATCCCAAGTATATTCTGCCAAAACAAACCTATTGTTCCCTGCTTTATCTTGAAAAAAAACAACCGAACGAAAACTTGGAATTAAAAGAACCACAATCATTCCCAGCAAAACCAAACTTACGCTAAGTTTTTTGTAACCCGCAAAAAAAAGATAGACAACTATAGCCACAGCTAGAGCCACCCAAGCACCCTGAGAAAATGAAAATAAATTGGCCAGTAAAATTATTAAAATGACGAAATAATAAAAATATTTTTGTACTTTATTTTTCAATTGTGGCAAAAGTAAAAGACTCAAAAACAAAACAGGCAAAGTAAAAAGTCCAATCGCATTGGGTGTAGTGTAGATACTATTCATACGACCAGGAATAGCCATACCAAAATATGGAAATTGCCAATGTAAAAGAAAAAATATTTCTTGTGCTACAGCTATCAGACTAACCAAAAAAGCACTAAGTAGCAAAGCCCAAATCATTTTCATTTTAGAAAAATTTTGTTGACGACCAACTAAAATAAAAAATAATATAATCGGTTCAAGAAAAAAAGCTCGCCAAATCCCCGTGGCCAAAATAATTTTTTGTAGAGGTTCAAGTGAAGCAATAGCACTAACGAAGATACTAGCAAAAGAAGCTACAAAAAAAATAAACAAACCCCAACTAAATAATTTATTATTTTGCAAAAATTCTTTAATTCTCACCCAATCTTGTCTCGCATAAGAAAATAGCCAGACCAAAAAGACCGCTCCGAAATGAAGCTCCAAAATAGTCGTTGGCAAAAAACCAATCTGAGGACGAAGGAAATAAAGAGGCAAGACAAAGGCTAGACTATAAAGTCCCCAAGCAAAATTCTTGTAACTAACAAACAAAATTGTAATAAAGTAAATAAGGGCTAAAATAAGCATAGAATATTTGATTAAGCAAATATATCATAGCCCAAAAAAGAGCTTTTGGCAAATTTGGACATGAACTTGCTTTTGTAGTCAATTTGTAATAACATTAAGTCAATTGTTAATAGTCAACTGTCAAAGGTTGAGATGGAGAGATGTCTGAGTTGGTTTAAAGTGCCACTCTCGAAAAGTGGTGTCCCGATCATATCGGGACCGAGGGTTCGAATCCCTCTCTCTCCGCCAAGTTTTTTATAAAGATATACAACAAAAATCTACTGAGATATCTCAGTAGATTTTTTGTCTATAAAATCATAGAAATCAAGTTTTTAGGATTAGAGATATTTGGAGTAAAATTTAAATTTTCCCCAAAATTATATTTTTCAGACATTTCATATAAAAAACTTAATGCTGAAAAATCTTCTAAGGCAATTCCTACTGCATCATACATAGTTATTTCATCATCACTACTACGAATTTGTTTTTTACCAGTAATAAGTTCATGCAATTCGGCAAGAACTTTTTTTTTGGCTTCTTCTCTATTATAACGTTGGATTTCACCCTCTATCACACACTGATCAAAATACTCCACTACAATTTTGCAACGAGACAAAATTGAAAACTCTAGTTCGGTTTTACCTTCCGAATCTCCACCGATCCCATTTATATGTACTCCTGGTTTTATCCAAGCATTTTTTAATACATCCACATGAGCTCGACAGGCCGTACACGTTGTAATTATATCAGCTTTTAAAACGGCGTCTTCTGCATTTTGGCAACGAACTAATTTTAATCCACTTCCTTCTAGATTCTCCTCAAATTTATCCATTGCACTCTCATCAATATCAAAATATCTAATCTCACTTATATTACGCACCATACTTATAGCATTCACCAAAAATTCACTTTGGGCCCCAGTCCCAATCATAGCTAAAATTTTACTATTCTTTCGAGACATTAAATCTGTGGCAATTGCTGTGGTAGCAGCTGTTCGCAAAGCTGTCAGCAATGTCATCTCAGAAAACATTATAGGATAACCAGTATCAATTCTAGACAACTGTCCCGTTGCTACAACTGTAGCTAAATTACATTTAATATTTTCAGGATGACAATTTACATATTTATATGCATAAAACTGATTATCACAAACTGGCATTAACTCCAATACTCCACCTGGTACATGCATAGCAGGTCTAGGAATTATATTAAATTCATCCCATCTAGAAAAATCCTGTTTTATTACCTTCATCAAATCCATTAAAAATTGTTTGAATCCATATTTTTTGATAAATTCAGTCAATATCTCTTCTGTAATTATTTTCATATTTTGTTAAATTAATCATTCAGCTTTGAAACTAATTTTTCACAAAAAAAGCCCCTCTTCATCGGGGCCGCTTGAATGTATTTAATAAAACATAATATACCCCGACTGCTATTTAGGCATCGGAGCGAAAGTAACTACATTAAATTTTAATTTATAAATATTCATATATTTATATTACTCTAAGACAAAATTAATATCAAATAATAACTGTGGAAAACTATTTTTTACTTACAAAAAATAAAATTCGTGTTCAAAAGAACTTAACAAAAGTTCTTTTTAATTTGCCAAAAAACTCGCAACAAGCTAAAATATACATATAAATACTAAACAAAATTATGATAGACAAAATATTCGTCGCTACCAAAGCCTTCATTGTTCATGAAGGAAAAATTCTGATAATAAAAGAATCCAGTAAATACAAAGATGGTGCCAACGTAGGCAAATTTGATATCGTCGGCGGACGCGTCGAACCAGGACAACGCTTTGATGAAAGTCTAATCAGAGAAATAAAAGAAGAAACAGGACTTGATGTCAAAATTGGTAGACCTTTTTATGTTGGTGAATGGCGTCCAGAAGTAAGAGGTGAAAAATGGCAAATAGTTGCCACATTTTTTGAATGTTTTGCAGAAAATAATGAAGTCTGTTTGAGTGAAGATCACGAAGAATACCTTTGGATCGACCCAAAAGAATACAAAAATTATAATCTAATAGAAAATTTACAATCAGCTTTTGAAAGTTATTTAAGTAGATAAAAATATGAACAAATACTCTGACATAGATTCTTATATAAATAATTTTCCCAAAGAAATTCAAAAAGTATTGCAATCTATCAGAAAAATAATAATAGCAAATGCCAAAGAAGCTACAGAAAAAATAAGCTATGGTATACCTACTTTTGTATTAAAAAAAAATTTAGTCCATTTTGCAGCTTACGAAAATCATATAGGCTTCTATCCTGGGCCTTCTGCCATTACAAAATTTGCCAACAAACTCAAAAAATATAAGACATCAAAAGGCGCTATCCAATTTCCTTTGGACGAATCCGTACCTTACGATTTGATAACTAAAATGGTAAAATTTAGAGTAAAAGAAAACTTAACAAAATAACTTATGCCCCCAAACAGAAGCCGACAACTAAATAATTTTGAATACAAAACAGGCGCTATTGTTTATTGGATGAGTCGTGATATGCGTGTGCATGACAATTGGGCGCTTCTTTATGCACTGAAAGCTGGACAAAAACATGAAGCTCCGGTTGCCGTAGTCTTCAACCTGGTACCTACTTTTCTTGGAGCAACTTTGCGACAATATGACTTCATGCTAAAAGGTTTAGCAACACTAGAAACTGAACTAGCAAAATATAATATCCCATTTTTTTTGACTTGTGGAAAGCCTGAAGAAGAGATTCCAAAATTTGTAAAGAAAAACAAAGTTGGTATGCTAATTTCTGATTTTTCACCACTAAAAATAAATAGAAATTGGAAAAATAATATTATCAAAAATATAGAGATACCTTTTTTAGAAGTAGATGCCCACAATATTGTCCCCTATTTTATAGCTTCGAGTAAGCAAGAATATGGAGCTTACACTCTTAGACCAAAAATAAACAAAATACTAAAAGATTATCTAACTGAATTTCCCAAAGTTGTTACTCAAAAAATAAATTTTCCAGCTACCTCAAAAAAAATAAACTGGAAAAATGTTTACAAAAAAACTGAAGTGGACACAAAGGTAAAACCTATTGATTGGTTATCATCAGGCGAAAATTTTGCCAAAAAGCAACTGAAAAATTTTATAAAAAATTCTCTAAATAAATATCATTTAGAAAAAAATGATCCAAACAAAAATGCTGTTTCCAATTTGTCTCCTTACTTACACTTTGGACAAATTTCCGCCCAAAGAATTGCTCTAGAAATAAACAAATCAGAAGCTAGCAAAACAGCCAAAGAAAGTTTTTTGGAAGAATTGATTGTTAGACGTGAGCTAAGTGATAATTATTGTTTTTATAATCCAAATTATGATTCTCTAAAAGGAGCACCAAACTGGGCTTTGGCAAGTTTGCAAGAACATGCAAAAGATAAACGTGAATATCTATATAACAAAAAACAACTAGAAGAAGCCAAGACTCATGATGACTTGTGGAACGCCGCTCAAAAAGAAATGGTGACGACAGGAAAAATGCATGGTTATATGCGCATGTACTGGGCCAAGAAAATTTTGGAATGGAGCAAATCTGGAGAAGAAGCTTTCAAAATTGCTATATATTTAAACGATAAGTACGAACTAGATGGCCGTGATCCAAATGGCTATGTCGGCGTCGCTTGGTCTATCGCTGGTGTACATGACAGAGCTTGGTTTGAGAGAGAAATTTTTGGCAAAATACGTTATATGAATTATAATGGTTGCAAAAATAAATTTGATGTAAATAGCTATATTCAAAAATTTGTTTAAAATGAAAACCACTATCTCAATCGCTAGTGGTTTCTTCTTGTTGGCTACGCCAGCTAAACAATGGGGAGTTTGAGGGGAAAGCTGTTTGAGCCCCGTCGCTTGCCAATGATTATTTGGCAAATGGCAACACAGGCGAGTTCTTTTCCCTCAACACTTTTTGTTACTTTTTGGTGACAAAAAGTAAGAACTTCTTTACTTACAATATTTTTAAATCAAAAAAATTATTAATATTTAACTTTTCATTTTTTAATTTCTTCAAGTTTATTACTTAATCTCAAGGACTTTGCCTTTAAACGCACCCACCAACTATCGCTGGTAGTTTATCTGATTAATAAAAAATCGTCTCTTTCAAGACGATTTTTTTATTTTGTAAATATTATTTACTTTCTTCTTTTTCAACAGGAGCTTCAACTTTGACTTCTTCTTTCTTTTCAGCAACTTTTTCCTCTTTCTTATCTTCTTTCTTACCTACACCTTCTAGTTTAAGACCTAGACGATGTTCAGCAGGTTCGATTGAGATAATTTCAAAGTTGTATTTTTGTCCAACTTCGAATTTGCCCAAAAGCATCTTAGTATCAGATACACGTTTGTCACTCAAATCAGAGATATGAGCAAGACCATGTATTTGATCATCAAGCTTGACCATAAGTCCAAAAGGTTCAACCTTATGTACTTCGGCGTTGATAATTTGACCAACTTTGTAAGTATCTTTGACCTTTTTCCAAGGATCATCAATTAATCTCTTGATTGATAAGTAAATTTTTGATTTGTTTAAGTCAATAATTTGAGCTTTGATTTTGTCACCTACTTTTAATACTTCACGAGGATGACTAATTCTTTGCCAGACGATTTCTGAAATGTGAACAAGTCCTTCCAAATTGGTACCAAATTTGATGAAAGCACCAAATGAAGTAAGAGCACTGACTTCACCTTCGACAATATCTCCGACATTGTAAGAATCAAGTACGTTCTTTTGTTCTTCTTCCCAAACTTCTTTTTCAGAGAAAATAAGTTTTTCATCATCCATGTCAGCAGTAATTACTTTTACTTTGATAGTATTACCAATGAATTTGCGTAAGTGTTCCAAAATTCTATTTTTGTCGCCACCTTGCACACGAGGATAATTGTTTGGATTTAGTTGTGATACTGGCATGAAACCTACCAAAGCATCTGACTGAAGCATAAGACCACCTTTGTTGGCCGCCAATATTTTAGCTCTGATAACTTCTCCACTTTTGACATACTCAGCCATTCTTCCCCAGACCATTCTATGACCGGCCACACGGAAAGACAATTCCATTTCACCATTTTCATTTTCATCTTCGACGACAGTAGCTTCTACTTCATCACCAATTTTGATATCGGCAAATTGTTTTGACTCTGTGAAAAGTTCTGGACCACGTACTACACCGACGATGATACCAGCGACGTCCACACGGACTTCACCTTTGTCAATGGCGATGATTTTACCTTTTACCAAATCTCCTACTTTTGGGATATTGGCAAAGTAATCTTTCAAAAGTTCTTCGAAATTTTGATTTGACATATTTTTATAAAACGCGATTTCTCGCAAGTTAACCCAGGATCACGTAACACGAGACACGTAACACGTATCAAAGCTTGTAAACCCAAGCCCCCAAATTAGGGATAAATAATTACCTTTTTGCCTAAAACAAAGGCTTTTGAGGCTTGAACAATATATCAAAAAATAATCTTCTTGTCAAGTGTGCTTATGCATGGACTTATTGGTTTATTGGCTTGTTTTTGTCAAAATACAGCCAAATTTAGATAAAATTTTAATAAATTTAAAACTATTTTAAACATATTTGTGTCAATTCGTGGATATTTGTGTTATCCCAGACAAAGTAAATAAAAAAGTCCGCCATATAAAGACGGACTCTCTTAAAACAGTTAATATCTAAACAAAAGCTATCGCCGCTACTTTATCTCCTTCTTGTTTGAAACGCATAATACGCACACCTTGAGTAGCACGACCGAGTGTAGAGATACTCTTTAGTGAAGTACGTATCACTTGACCTTTGACTGAAATAATCATAATATCCTTGTCTTCTGTACTATTGACGACTTGGCTACTAATGATTTTGCCAGTTTTTGAAGTAACAGCCATAGTTTTGATACCACTACCACCACGACCTTGGACTTTGTATTCATTTATCTTGGTTTTCTTACCCATACCATTTTCCGAGACTACCAGTAATTCCAAGACTTTCATTTTGACCAGACTATTGTCCAAAATACTCATGCCGACAACTTCATCAGTTGATTTGAGCTTGATAGCGCGTACACCAGAAGCAGTACGACCCATAGCACGAACATCTTTTTCTTTGAAACGAATTGATTGACCTAGAGAAGTCGTGATCATGATATCATTGTTGCCAGTAGTTGGATGAACCCACTCGAGCATGTCATTTTCTTTGAGTTTAAGAGCAATAAGACCTGATTTGCGAACATTTTTGAAATCTTCTAGCTTAGTTTTTTTGATATTACCTTTACTTGTGACCATGACTAATGATTCATAACTTCCTAGATTATCCACTGATAAAAATACTGATACTTTTTCATTTGGAGCCAATTGTAAGAAGTTTTGCAAAGCCTGACCTTTGGCAGTACGAGTAGCTTGAGGAATTTCATAAGCACTAAGCTGGAAAACACGTCCACGAGTAGTGAAGAACAAAATATTGTCATGAGTGTTGGTCGAGATAATTTTGTCAACGACGTCTTCTTCCTTGGTAGTCAAACCCATCACACCTTTACCACCACGACTTTGTTGTTTGAAAGTATCTTGTGGCAAACGTTTGATATAGCCATCACGAGTAGAAATAATAAGAGTTGGTTCATTTGGCACCAAATCTTCGATATTAAATTCTTTGACACCGTGCGCAATAATTTGAGTACGTCTAGCATTTCCATAAGTATCTTTGATAGTTTGCACGTCAGTTTTGATAAGAGACATTATTTTCTTTTCACTCTTAAGAATTGATTCTAGTTCAGCAATAAGTTTTTGTTTTTCTTTGAGTTCATCTTCAATTTTTTGACGTTCCAAATTAGCTAATTGTTGTAATTTCATTTCAAGAATAGCTAGAGTTTGTCTTTCGGTAAATTTGAATTTACTCATCAAATTTATTTTGGCTTCTTCTTTGTCTTTTGATTTACGAATAAGAGCAATGATTAGATCAATCTTGTCGAGTGCCATTTTGAGACCTTCCAAAATATGAGCACGCTCCAAAGCTTTGTCCAAATCAAATTGAGTACGACGACGTATAACTTCTTGACGATGTTTCAAATATTCTTCTAAAACAGTTTTTAAATTCAAAACTCTTGGTTGAATACCATCAACCAATGCCAACATGTTGACATGAAATGTTGTTTGCAATTCAGTGAGTTTGTAAAGTTTGTTCAAAACTTTTTTAGGATAAGAATCTTTCTTTAGTTCGACAACAATACGAACACCTTCTCTACTAGATTCATCACGTAAATCTTTTATGCCATCTATTTTCTTTTCTTGTACCAAAGTAGCGATCTTTTCAATCAACCTCGCTTTATTCACTTGGTAAGGAACTTCAGTAATAATAATATTGGTACGGTCTCCCTTGTCCGTCTCTTGAATATCTGTTTTAGCACGCATCACAATACCACCACGACCAGTGGCATAAGCAGCAGCTATATCTTTTTTATTATAAATAATACCACCGGTTGGAAAATCAGGTCCTTTGATATATTCAGTCAATTCTTCAATACTTATTTTTGGATTTTCAATCAAAGCTCCGATACCATCACAAAGCTCAGACAAATTGTGTGGTGGAATGTTAGTGGCCATACCAACAGCAATACCCATACTACCGTTTAAGAGTAAATTTGGTAACTTGGCTGGCAAAACGCGCGGTTCTCGATAAGAACCATCATAAGTTGGTGAGAAGTCCACTGTATTTTTGTCAATATCCAAAATTAATTCTTCAGCAATAGCACGAAGCTTAGCCTCGGTATAACGCATGGCAGCGGCATTGTCACCATCCATAGAACCAAAGTTACCTTGCCCGTTGACAAGCATCTCACGCATGTTGAAATCTTGAGCCATACGCACCAAAGAATCGTAAATAGCACTATCACCGTGCGGATGGAATTTGGCCATCACTTCACCAACAACGTGAGCAGATTTTTTGAACTTAGAATTGTGACGTAGACCTATTCCCCACATAGCATAAAGAATACGACGATGAACAGGCTTGAGACCATCACGGACATCTGGTAAAGCACGAGAGACGATAACACTCATGGCATAATCCAAGTAAGAGGTTCTCATTTCTTGAACCAAATTGATTGGTTCAATTTTTTCGACTATTTCCCCCTCGGTAGCTTCGACTTTGTCAGCTTTGCTAGATTTTTTTATACTTTTCAAACGTGCCATAAATTTTTTATTAATTTGTACTTGTTGTTAAATTATTGTTAGTGTTTGTGGTATTTCCGATTAAGCTTTTCATTGCATTTTCCAATTTATCTTCAATATTTTTATCAGCACTACTTTCAGAAAATTCTTTTTGAAACTCTCCTTCTATTTTTTGGGTGCTAGTCACGATATCTGAATTTACATTATTGAAAATATTTTCTAATTCTTCTTTGGAAGATTTCAATGAATCCAAAGGCCCATTGGAATCATCTCGAGAATCGTAAAAAATATTACTGACATTCAATATCCAAAGAGCAAAAATTATTATAGTAAACAAAATGACAGCTGTCCATAACCATTTTTGGCTATTTTGTGGTGATCTATAAATAGTGGACATTTTCCTAACAGGTACTACAGTATCTCTTTGTATATTTATACTTACTTTCTCCTCAGAAAAATCATTCACATTTTGCATTTCTTTGGCTAAGACACTGGTCAAATCTTTGACAGCTTGTTTCATTTCCAAGATTTCTTTGCTTTTCTTCGTCACTTTTTTCTTGGTCTTTTTTGTAGCTTTTGCTTGATGAACTTTATTTTTTGGGGCACTACTATTTTTTTTATTGTTTTTTTTGACAGGCATAATAAAAATTTCTAATCTCTAATTTCTAATTTCTAACTTTTCAGACTTGAAATGATAAGTTAGAAATTAGAAATTAGGTGAATTAGACATTATTTATATATTTAAATTAAAAAAACAAATTAACTACCTCGCAATCCCGATAAAATCGGGAATGATATGTAAGAAGGATATCTTCGTAGCAAACTACGGGGAACCTGCCTGTCGGCAGACAGGTTAAACCTTCTTATCCCGACTAAGTCAGGATTAAATCAAAAACTACTCTTTCTCAAGAACAATCACATTAGTGTCTTCTTCTGGCAAATCTTTATCTTTGATTATCACTTTTTTTTCTGGTTCACTATTTTTACTACCTATTTCTTTTAGAAAATTATCTATAGACTTAGCATCAGGATCATTGTCAGAATTGAAGGCATAAGGAATTACAACACGTGGTTCTATTTCATTAACCAATTTCACAGCACTCTCAGCATCAAAACCATCTTTGTGACCAACTGGCAAACACAAAATATCAATATTAGACAATACTTCCAATTGTTTGGATGTTAATTGTTTGTTTATCATACCCACGTGCGCCAAAGTCATATTTTCAGCGTCTATACGCAACATAACTTGACCAGGTTCATGGCCTTCAACAGATGTAATAAGTATACCCTTCGTATCCACCTCTCCAGCATTTGAAAAAACAAAAGGATTACCAGAAAGGGTAAGACTGTCTTCTTCACCGCGAGTATAAAGAGCAATATCAGGAGTAAGACTACGTGGAAATGTGCCTTTTTGTTGTTTATAAGGGTCTATAACAATTGTTACATCCTTATCAAAATTCTTTGTTTGAATCTTTATGGCAGTATTGCCAAGCCAAGAAATATGCATAAATAAGTACTTAAATTAAATCAAAAAGACTAAATTTTACAAGTACATTATACAATATTTTGCAAGTAATAGCAAGTCTAAAAATGAAACAAAAAAGACCTAAAATTGAAGGTCTTTTTTATACTTAAAAAAATCTATTCTACTAATTTTTTCCAATAATAACAACGACATCATCCTGACTTTTTTTTTCATTTTCAGGAAGATTATCTACCACTTGAGCATTTGGTACTTTAGCCAACAAGCTTTCTAAATTTTTAGCTGACAAATTTACTATCAAAATACCACTATAAGAAGTCGTAGCCGCATCTCCTACTTTGTCTAATCTATAACCTTCTAGCCTATCTATTTCTGAACCAAAATCTGAAGCAGCTCCAGTTAAACCACTACCATTACGTACTTCCACAGAAATCTTATCTGTACTAGAGGTAATATCATCAATAGTACTAGTTGTAAAAGTATCATTATCTGTTATGGCCTCATCATTTGTGTCTATATAAACAGGGCCAACATTGATTATTTTTTTAGTTTCTGACCTATAAATAATAGCTTTATCCTTAAAAATAAGGATTTTATCACCATTTTGAGCTCCAACAAAAAACTTCTGTGTCTTTACCAAATTATCAACATCCTTGATTGTTCCTACAACAGGTTCTTCATCAATGGGTAAACTCATTACTTTGGACAGTTCTGCAACCAACTGATTGGCCTCTGCTTTATTTACAGCTGCCTGAGCCTGAGGATTTTTCAACACATAGACTTCATTTTTTAATTGGTAATAACGAAAATAAAAAAATAAAGCAATAGCCAACAAAAATAAAAATACTAACACAAATATGACATCTTTCACTTTCACTTTTGGCAAAATAGTAGAAGCAACTATATTATTTTTTTGTCTCAATTCCATAAAAAATATTATAATAAAAATTAATTCATAGTACTACTAACAATAGTATCTTCAATAATAGGTACAACTACCTCTGTAATAACCTCAACAGATGGAGTATCCTCTACTACAGGACTACTTGGGTTATCAGTACTAGTACTATTAGTATTTGTAGTTAGAACATCAGTACTCTCAGCAGAACTTGAATCGTTATCATTGATGTCTGCATCCGTCAAATTGTGAATTTGTAAATAATTATTAGCCAAATCTGATAGATTATCACTTGAAATACTATTACCATTATCAGTACTAGTAGTACCATTAGCTGTTGAAGAAACCATTATATTTTCTTCATCAGACAACTGAGCAAAAGCATGCCAATTGATAAGAGTATCTTGACTAGCCATAGGCTCAATAAATATATCAAAACTGCTAGTAGAGACATTATCTACATAATACTTGCTTACAGGAGCATTAGAGGCCAGAGTAAGCGTAATTACAGGTACGGTGGAGTATTCCTCTCTAAACACTACACGCACACCATTTTCCCCCGCTTGAATAAGAGCCATACCTACAGAATCTTGCGACAAAGCAATATGTTTGGTAAAAGCCACATTTCTACTAAAAACAAGACTCCTACTAACCGCTTCATCATTGATGAATTGATTCATACCGCCACCTAATAGAAGCGCATTGTAAACATCCATTTGTTGTTTCAATTCTTTGACACCTTCAAGGGCTAAAGCAGATAATTTGGAATATTGTATACCCCAAGCACCCTCACCATTTGGACCAACAATATCTCTACCAACCGTCACCACTTCAGGAAAGACTTTGTATAATTCTTGGGCAATAGCACCCACGTCAGCATTACCATTTTTTATCCAATTGAAACTCACTGCACGATAATTGTCTATTCTATCCAAAACATTCAAATCTAAAATATTGGTTTTTAATCTTTGATCTGAATTACTGGTCCAAGAAGTAGAATCTTGTGTCAAATAAACACCATCATCACCACCTGCATCCAAAAAGTGAATGGTATTACTTGTCGTGTCCATACGAAGCATCCACTGAATAGTGGAGGAAGTATCTGCAAAAGACAAATCTGCCGTAGAAGTTGTAGAAGACGAAGGAGTGCTGCCACCAGACACAACTCCTGCTTCAAAAGTGGCGAATTCAGCTCCAGAAAAAATACCCAAACTATTTTTTTTACCATAAGTAAAAACAAATTTATCAAGAGAAGGTACACTATTAACATTTAATGACATAAAATGAGAAATACCAGCAGGATAAACAAAGGTATTACTCTGAGTAGTAGTACTCAAAGTACTATCAAAAATTGTAAAAGCAGGCAGGTAACCAAACCCGTATGGAGCTAAAGCATAATATAACAATATACTATTATCATTCAAAATATTAGAATACAAAAAGGAATCAATAACCGATATTGAATTTATTAACTGTGGTTCAGCCCACATAGATGTATTTATATCAAATATCGTATAATATACAGCACCTGTTGACAACGTATAAAATAATACAATATTACCATTTGCCAAAGTTTGTACACTATGCCTAATAGCAGAAGTATCAACTCCAGCAAAAGAAAGAGGCGAACTAAAAGTATTCATGCTTTCATCATATATAATATACTTACCAATAGCACTATTGCTATCAACATAAGCTATAAAAATTTTTTCACTATCACCACTTCCAAAAGTAGTCAAAGAAATAGGTCCGTAAGTTTCAGGATATTCAGGCATATATGTCATACCTGTACATGAAGCATTGACACCATCACATATAGAATATTCCATCACATAATAACTACTATAACCACGCGGTGGCAATGTACCATTGATATTTCTAGCACTTGCTACAAAAAACATATTATTTGACATTGCAGACATTTTAAAATCCAGATAATAATATGAATTGGAATCATAACCGGTCGAAGAAATAGGAAATTCCGAAACTTGCAAAGCACCTGCAGAATCATAGACAGTCGCATATAAACCATAGGCATTTGCAGGATGCGACTTATAACCGATAACCACATTATTATTAGATAATTTTTGTGCTTGAACATTACCATCATAAATAGAACTAATTACATTAGATCCAGATGACAAACTACCAGCACTATCATAAATATTGAAATATAATGTTGAATCAAGATAATTTGGATAAGCAAAAATAGAAGAACCATCAGCAAAAATAGCTGAAGCATTCTCTGGATTAGCAAAAGAATGAATTTCGACAGCAGAACCTACAGCACTATAAGTATTATTACTACTAACTCCCCCACCTGAATATATTTGATAATAATAACTAAGTATAGAATTTGTAGGGGGATCAGAATAACCCCCGTATACAATTGCAAAAGTATTGGTCGCAAATCCAGCAGAAACATTATTTAAAAAGAAACCATTACTACCAGTAGAAATAGTTGTAGTGACCTGTTTTTGCGTTGTCAAAGTACTATCATATATAGTATAGTGAATATCACTAGTACCACTAGGATCAAAATCATTCGTAAATAAAATAACTTCATCACCCACAAGTCTAAGTGGAACAGTAATAACCATATGCCCAGACGCACCAGTCTCTATAGTAGTAGCAGACATATCATAAGAACACTGACCAGGAGTTGATAAACAATCCAAAATAACATATTTTGAAAAGTTAGTCTCATTCCAAGTAACGATAGCTTTTCCATTTGGAAGCGCTTCAACAGCAGTAGGGTATACACTAGTTGCAGATCCAATAGTATTACTTATAAGAGAACCTTGATAATATAAACTATACTTCATAGCATTACTATTGGCATCAGCATAAACAAATAATGGTGTACCATTAGATAAAGTAACAGACTTTATATTACTAATTGCAGCATATGCCACGATACTAGGTTCAGAATATTGATCAACATAACAAGAAGTAAGATCACATACCCTATAATATGTCCTATAATAATTACTATTAAAAAACATAAATATTATTCCACCATTACTATTACTTAAAGTAAAATCAAAATAATTTGATACATTATAATTACCTGCAGTGAAGGCTATTTCAGTACTCAAAGCAGTTCCTGTACTACTATACGCACGATAATATCCTTGCCCGTTATTAGGATTGAGCCAAGCAATAACAAAAGTATTTTTATTTACTTTTTTAGCTATAAAGCTATGACCTATTCCTATTACTTCTCCAGTATTAGTTTCTGTTCCAGCACTATCTACCACAAGTAAAGTGTAACCAGCCAAAGCATCACTATAATATGGAATTACTGTATTCCCATCATCAAATGTCAAAACACCAGCGGGAACATTAACCGATTGAGCTACACTATTGGCACTATAATCAGCCCATTCACCAGGTGCAGCTGGTGTAGATCCAGAAGAACCACTTGAACTATGTGCTGTTAAAGCTAAACCATATCCACCCAGAGTACCAGCTACATCAAGTGTGCTAGAGGGTGTCGTAGTACCAACTCCTACTTTGTTATTTGTAGAATCAATATAAAGAATAGAGGTAGCAGCCTGACTACCATTAGCACCAAAAGTAATAGTTTGTCCTGCTGTTCCTGTAAGAGGATCTGGCGATGATGTAACAAAATTTGACCAAGCACCACCACTATTTTTATATTGGATAGTTCCGGAATTATCACGCAAACCATAGCCAGTTTCGCCATCAGTAGTACCCCAATTGATATAATAACTGGCAGTCAATCCAATATTTCCAAAGACATCTAAAGTATGGTTAGGGGTTGCAATGCCTATACCCATTCTATTATAATCATAATCCCAAATTAACATACTACCATCACTACCTACAGATGATCCATAAGAAAATAAAATTGCTTTAGTGGCAAGACCTGTAGTACCAAGGCCTCCCTTACTTATTGGCAAAGTACCACTCACTTCTGAACCACTCAAACTAATATCTGAACCAAGTTTGGTAACAAGCGCAGAAAGAGCTGAATCAGAAACTTTACCAGCAGTTGAAATAGTTGCGAGTTTTGTATCCACGATAGCAGCTGAAGCTGAAATGTCAGCGTTAACTATAGTCAAATCTGTGATATATGAGGAATCAATAGCTGACAACAAAGATACACTTCCAAGACCAAGAGCTGTTCTAGCTCCAGAAGCCGTTGTAGCTCCTGTACCACCATTTGTCAAAGCCAAAGTGCCACTCACTTCTGCCCCACCCAAACCAATATCTGATCCAAGCTTCGTAACAGTTGCAGAAAGTGCAGAATCAGAAACTTTGCCTGCGGTAGAAATAGTTGCGAGTTTTGTATCCACGATAGCAGCTGAAGCTGAAATGTCAGCGTTAACTATAGTCAAATCTGTGATATATGAGGAATCAATAGCTGACAACA
>Ga0208863_1000991_pt1 | contig 20707 bp, 23 predicted proteins | sample RifOxyD3_FD_184040 | JGI IMG/M metagenome (GOLD analysis project Ga0208863, IMG submission 184040) | Soil microbial communities from Rifle, Colorado - Rifle Oxygen_injection D3 (SPAdes) | ecosystem: Environmental > Terrestrial > Deep subsurface > Rock core/Sediment | place: Rifle, Colorado...
GAACCTCCTCCCCGCCATGCTGTTATTCAAGGCTGGCCATGGATTGAAAGCGACCCTGAATTACAGAAAGCGAAACAGAAAGAACTTGCTGCAATCATTGCCAGCGCTGCTGGACCTCCGTTACTTCGTTGAAAATAGCCCTTAACTCATGAACTTCCGTATAGCCGACACCTTTACCGACAGCCTCGCCAGACTGACAGGCGATGAGCAGAAGGCTGTAAAGACCACAGCCTTTGATCTGCAAATGAATCCGGCCAGTCCGGCTATGAAGTTGCACAAACTCGACAAGGTCAAGGATAAAAACTTCTGGTCGGTACAGGTTTCAAGCGATCTGAGGATGATCGTCCATAAGACGTATGAAAGTCTCCTCCTCTGCTATGTGAACCACCACGACGACGCATATGAATGGGCGGCAAGGCGCAAGCTGGAAACCCATCCTAAAACAGGCGCTGCACAGTTTGTGGAGATTCGGGAACGGGTTGAACAAATCACCATACAGCAATTTGTTGAGACGATACCGGTAGCTCCCCCTAAACCACCTTTGTTCGAGAACATCACTAATGAAGTTTTGCTCAGTTATGGAGTGCCGGAAGAGTGGCTCGCTGATATTCACAAGGCTGATGAAGATACTATCCTGACGATTGCTGACCTGACCATTGTGCTGTATTCGGTACGCTGGACACAACCGTTACTCTGGACATGAAAGATTTCTATGGCGATGTTTTCTCTCTGATCAGTAAGGCTGAAGAATATATCATGGAGCATATCAATATTGGTATGCGACTGGAAGGCTTGTTGCGGGTAGATGTCCCTGAAATAGATTGAGAAGCTTTTCGTGAAGCGATTATCAATGCATTCTGTCATCGGGATTACCGGGAGTACGATTCGGTTAATATTGCAATCTTCAAGGATCGGTTGGAGATCAGAAGCCCTGGCCTGCTGTATGGCGGACTGACCATTCTTGACATTCGACGTAACATGCTTTCTGAACGGCGTAACGAAATGATGGCTGAGCTGTTTCATCGGGTCCATTTTATCGAAAAGTGGGGACGTGGCATCAAGATGATTCTGGAACGTGAACCGCAAACTGAATTTGAAGAGCTTGGCACCCATTTTATTGCAACGTTCAAACGTAAGAATGTAGAGGTTTTTCTGACAGGCAGTGCTGGTGAAACTGCCCAGGAAAGTTCGGTGAAAAGTTCGGTGAAAATTCTTGAGGCAATCCGTGAGGACAATGCAATAACCGCTGCAGAATTGAGCCGACATCTTGGCCTTACGCGCCGTGCGGTAGAAAAACAGCTTGCCAAGTTAAAGTTGGATGGAGTGCTTCGGCGTGTAGGCCCGGATAAGGGCGGTGTATGGCAAATCGTACAGGGCGGCAGAAAGATCGAGACATAACTTTTCCCGACACTGACTTTTTCCCGAGAAAAGCGAAGCGAAATCACGGTCAAGGTGCGCAGAAAAGATTCCGTTGCAAAGAAGAAGGGTTCGCACAGCACTGCATGCCGCAAGATTGTCTGGAACCTGGAACTTCTATGTTGCTTTTTGGCCCTTGGCCATATTTTGTCTTCCGGAATTTCCATATCGCATGATCTTCCTGATAAATTTTGGAGTAAAAAAAGGAGCTCCGGAGGTGAAGACCGTTGATCCCTGCCTTATAACTGTTGCCGGTGCTGGACGGACTCCTGCTGCGTTGGCAATTCCGGTCTCGCTCCTGTACTACTGGTCTTCGACAAGCAGCATCCCGCAATTTTCAGGGTGCTGGGGGTCAATCACGGTTTCAGACTGCCAGCCCTGATTCCAGATTATTTTTACCTGCCGTTTGGTGAGTAATTGCCGCAGTTCTTGATCGAACAGCCCGATGATGAGATTGGGGTTAATAGAGGTTTCTTGGTCTGAATCCTGATCATTGAGTAATTCGTCAAGATTGCTCAATGTTTCATCGACCACAGGGTTTGAATCTGGACCATCCTCGCCGAAAAAGGATACCTGCATCTCGAAATCGTCGTAGTGGACATCCTTCCACATGGTCAGGTTAATCCCGGACACTGATTCTGCAAGGTTCTCACCGGCACGTTCAAACTCTTCTGATAAGTGGGGCATAGTGAATCGAAAGCTTTTCTGATCTGCCAGTACTCTTCCAGCTCGCAATCGATCTCCAGGAAGTGGATCTTGATGGATTTCAGCTCGTTGAATGAGACATATCCCCATTCCGCGTTCTGGGTATCATTGTTCAAAATGGCATAGCCGAAAAACAGGTCGTTGCCGTCATACTCCGCGATATACCAGTCGCAGCCGAGGATGAAGAAATGCAGGTAGATGAGTTTATCTTCGACAGGGATGTGTTCTGTTTCATAAAGTCGTGAGATACGATAGAGACGTTCTTGTGTTGGAATGTTCCACATGGTTGACCTCGTTTGCTTTTAAGGTGATTTGATGCTGCTGCGGCTTGAATGTGCCGGTGCTGATATTGGCAGAATTAAAAATGTCATCTAATGGTCTGCCTGCTACCATTGCAATAATATGTATTTTATTTTCAGATAGTTACGGTTCCGGTGCAAGATGCAGCTTTGCTGACTCCAGTCAAGCACATAGGCATAACTGCTAAGCGGGGAGGAATGGCGGTAGATTTGATCAAGGTAATGGTATAATTATGCTTGAAGCAGAAATCCTAACATAATTTGCCAATAAACGGTTTCATTACTTAACAGATAGAAATATCATGTCTTTTCGGGATTTTTATTGACATCCCTAAGGGAAACGGACTAATTGAAATATTTGAGTAATTATATTTTATACTTTGTTCATGCGCTCTATCCTTGACTTCGTTTTTCTAAAAACAGACTTTTTAGGACATCAATTAATTTTATTAATATCAAACCCACGGCATCGGAACTTTCGTGTCCATGATTGACGACCAACCTCAGACTGTTATGGAGCAGAATGAGTGGAACTTAAGGAACTGAAAAAATTAATACAGAGCGGCGAATCTGAAACGCTCGAGTTTAAAAAATCTACCGGCCAGCTTATGCGTGCCGGAGAGACGCTTAGCGCTTTCCTTAATCACAAGGGCGGTCAAGTTGTTATCGGTGTGACACCGGCGGGAAAAATCTCCGGTCAGCTCGTCTCTGATACCACGTTGCGTGACATCGCTGCAATACTTGAAAAGTTCGAGCCACCCGTTCGCATTATTATCGATCGAATTCCCCTGGATGACGGCAAGGAGATCATTGCCCTTGGGGCATCGGTATCTTCCGGGAGTGCGCCGTTCACCTTCAATGGGCGGGCATATCGGCGAGTGGGCTCAACTACGGCCGCCATGCCCCAGGAGCAGTACCAGAGACAATTGCTGTATCGAGCGCACAGCCACAGCCGCTGGGAAAGTGACCCGGCCCTGTCTATGCAGATTTCTGGCCTAGACCGTGATGAGATCCTCCGCACCGTTCGCCTTGGCATAGAAGCCGGGAGGCTGCCGGAGTCCACGGGCTCGGACCCGGCTGATATTCTGAATCGACTCGGGTTAAGGCGTGAGGGCCGTATTCTCAATGCCGCAGTCGTGTTGTTCGGGACTAGTTTCCTTCCCGATTATCCGCAGTGCCAGCTCAGGCTGGCCCGCTTCAAGGGCGCGGACAAGGCCGAGTTTTTGGACAACCGGCAACTTCATGGCAATGCTTTTCAGCTGCTGGATGAGGCAATGTCGTTTTTGCTGCGCCACCTGCCAATTGCCGGCCGATTTGAGTCTGGCCGCATGGAGCGTATCGACGAACCACTCTTTCCCGTTGCAGCCTTGCGGGAAGCTCTGGTCAATGCCTTTTGCCATCGCGATTATACCATTACCGGCGGTTCGGTCAGCGTGGCCATCTTCGACAACCGTCTTGAAATCTGGAGTGATGGCACATTGCCTTTTGGTCTGACACTTGTAGATCTGAAAAGAAATCATCGATCGCTGCCCAGAAATCAGCTTGTGGCGGATACCTTCTTCCGCAGGCGTCTCGTGGAACGATGGGGGCGGGGAACCCAGATGATTGTCGAGTTGTGCATCAAGGCCGGCCATCCCGAACCGGAGTTCGTGGAAGAGACAGGGGCCTTTGGCGTCCGGTTTCTGCCGAGTGCCTATATCGCTCCCCGCCGGGTTGCCCATGATCTGACCGAACGGCAGCGAGAAATCCTGCAACTGCTGGCGGGTGCGCAGGAAATTAACTTTGCGAGGGTTCGTCAGATCCTGAGAAGTGCCCCTTCAGATCGATCAATTCGAAATGATTTGATACAGCTTCGGCAATTGGGGTTAATTGAACTTGATGGCCGTGGGCGTAGCGCGAGATGGTTTCTGACACGGAAGAATGATGAATAAGGCAATAATAAGGCAACCCCAAATTGCCTTATTATTGCCTTATTATTTTTAGCCTGGCAAGGTAAGGATGGCTGGTTTAAAGTTGAAGGAAACCGATGAGCAGGATTGAAGTATTTGCCGACAGGGGCAGGCAGGCTCAAAATTTCCTTATCATAACCGACAGGCGGACGTAATGAAATCTGATGAATAAACCTGAGCAGGGCTTGATCGAACATGCCGATGATGAGTTCGGGGTGAATAGAGGCTTCCTGGTCTGAATCCTGGTGATCGAGCAGTTCGTCAAGATTGCTTACGATTTCATCGACCACCGGGTTTGAGTCGGGGCCGTCCTCGCCAAAGAAGGAGGCCTGCATCTCGAAATCGTCGTAGTGGACATCCTTCCACATGGTCAGGTTGATCCCGGAGAGTGATTTTGCAAGGTTCTCACCGGCACGCTCGAACTCTTCTGATAAGTGGGGCATAGTGAAATGGTTCTTCATGGTTGATACTCCTTCTGATAACGCAAAAAGCCCGTACCGGTGACGGTACGGGCTTTTTGATATTCGAATTGTTATGTGTTGTTAGTTGTTTCGGATCACAGACATCTTTCAGGCATATACTCAGCTATTTTTGCCTTAAGATCGGCGTTTAAGTAGGAATTGACCTTTGCCAAAACTCCGCTCATGACAGCGATATCATCTATATAACCACCGGGGAGGAAATCCGGGATAGCATCCAAGGGAAAGATGAAGTAAGCCAGGGCGGTAATTATTATTGCCCTGGTTGATTTTGGTGCGTCGGTTGATGTTAGGATCACAAATAGTGTGATAGCCAGCTTGATAACCTGGCAGCCTGCCTGTTGCGGTAGGGTTGTCAGTTTATTCCAAAGACTTGTTTCATCGAATTGTTTTTCAGGCATGTCATCTCCAGTGGTTATGTTTTGATCTTGTCTATCTCGGATGCCTTTCTAATCTGCCAGTACTCTTCCAGTTCGCAATCGATCTCCAGGAAGGTAATCTTGATGGATTTAAGCTCATTGAATGAGACATATCCCCATTCCGCGTTCTGGGTATCGTTGTTCAAGATGGCATAGCCGAAAAACAGGTCGTCGCCGTCATACTCGGCTATATACCAGTCGCAGCCAAGAATGAAGAAGTGTAGGAAGATGAGCTTGTCTTCGACTGGGATGTGTTCTGTTTCGTAAAGTCGTGGGATGCGATTGAGACGTTCTTGGGCCGGAATGTTCCACATGGTTAACCTCGTTCTTAATTGAATTATGCAGATTGAATAAGTTATGATTGTTGCTGGTGGTTTGCAATAGAACCCGCATGGTGGTGATCACCATTTAATTAATAATATTTATTTGATTTTCGGATAGATACGGGTAATATTGAAAATGCTGATTACCAGACGCCATAAAATATTATATCCAACAAATGTAACAATAATGCTTTAACGAAGAGGTCTATGCTGGTAAAGATAGGTAGATTATTATGCAGACTAATTTATGAGCCATAACGAAGCAGACACTAGGTCCAAGCTGATTGACCCCGCCATTTACGCACGGGGTTGGTCAGAAGACCATATCAAACGTGAAGAAAGCGCTGGAACCATCGAGATCGTTGCCGGCAAGGCCAGACGTAATGCCAAGGGAAAAGTTGATTACACCTTGCGGGTCAAAGTGGCCACCTCTACCCAAGCTGTGGCTGTAGCTATCATTGAAGCAAAGGCGGAAGGGAAGCACCCCGGCCATGGTCTGGAACAAGCTAAGGCCTACGCCGTCTGCAAACGCCTCAACGTCCCTTTTGCCTTCTCCTCTAATGGACACCTGTTTGTCGAGTTCGACCGCTTTTCAGGTAGAACCTCCACCCCTCGCTCTATGACGGAGTTCCCGTCCCCTGATGATCTGCGTCAACGCTATGAAGCGGGTATGGGCTTCTCTCTGGACTCCCCGGCTGCTAAACCATTACTTGCTCTCTATCACGGTGGTGAAGCTGGCAGACGCTACTACCAGGATGCTGCTATTCGTGCCGTACTGGAAAAGATTGCCCGCTGTGACGCTAAGGGTGAAGCAAAACGCGCCCTCCTCTCTCTGGCCACTGGTGCAGGCAAGACTTTTATTGCAGTCAATCTCCTTAAAAAGATTGCCGATGCCGGTTTACTCCGTAGAGCCTTGTTTGTCTGCGACCGAGATGAACTGCGCACCCAGGGACTCGCCGCTTTACAGAAAGTCTTTGGTTCTGATGCGATGTCCGCAACTGGCAGCAACCCTGAAAAGAATGCCCGCGTGGTGGTTGCCACATACCAAACTTTGGATGTTGATTCAGATGAGGCGGATGCCAACTTTCTGACCACCAACTACCCAGAGAACTATTTCTCCCATATCGTTATTGACGAGTGTCACCGCTCGGCTTGGGGAAAATGGTCCCAGGTGCTGACCCGCAACCCTGCTGCTGTCCAAGTGGGCCTTACCGCCACCCCCCGTCAGTTAGTTTTACCTAAGGGGAACAAGGACGCTGAGGCTGACGCCAAGATCAGTGCCGATAATTTCAAGCATTTCGGTGAGCCTGTCTATGAGTACGATATGGCCCAAGCCATCGAAGATGGCTATCTGGCTGCCTGTGAGATCATTAAGGGCCGGGTTAGCCTGGATGCGAAAAGTTTAACCAAGGAAGAAATTCTCAGTCACACGGTGAAAAATGCCAAGACTGGCGTAACTGTTGGCACGGAAGAAGTTCAAGAGGAGTATCAAAACACTCACTTCGAGGGGTTGATTCTGCTGCCTGACCGGGTTAAAGCCATGTGTGAAGACCTGTTCAAATATCTGTGTGAAACCGGCGGACCGGAACAAAAAACGATCATCTTCTGCGCCCGTGACCGTCATGCCGACGACGTAGCAACCGCCATGAATAACCTTTATGCTGCTTGGTGCAAACAAAAGGGGGAGACCCGCAAAGAGCCTTACGCTTTCAAGTGTACTGCGGCTAATGATGGCAACGACTACCTGCCCGATCTGAAAGGAGCTACTCGACACCATTTTATTGCCACCACCGTAGACCTGCTGTCCACCGGGATTGACGTTCCTTGCGTACGGAATATTGTCTTCTTCAAGTACGTCAAGTCCCCCATTTCCTTTTACCAGATGATCGGGCGTGGTACCCGAATCGACCTTCCCAGTGGCAAGCTGATGTTTCGGGTCTACGACTACACTAACGCCACCCGCTTGTTTGGTGAGGATTTCGTTACACCCCCACCAGGTTCTGGCGGTGGAGGAGGAGATGGTGGCGGTGGTGGTGAAGGTCCGACGATCATTCAGGTGGAGGGTTTCGAGGTTGTGGTAACACCTGCCGGACGTTACATTGTTACTCAGGTGGATGGCAAGGCTATGCCAGTAACGGTAGAAGAGTACAAGGCCAGATTGGCAGCAAAACTGGTGGAAGAAGCTCCAACCATCGAAAAGTTCCGCAGCCAGTGGATAGAGCCGGTGAATCGACAGCCGTTGATTGCCCGTTTGGTGATGTCTGGCTACAACCCAGGGGTGCTGCGGATGGTTGAAGAGATGGAAGAGTATGATCTCTATGATGTACTGGTGGATGCTGCATACGGGGCAGTCCCACGCACCCGTACCGACCGTTCGTTGGCTTTCATTTACAAAAATGAGGTTTGGCTGACTGACCTACCAGCTACTGCCACTGCCGTGGTTAAAGCAGTAGCAAAGCAATTTGAGAAAGGTGGCACCGATGGCCTGGAGAGTCGGGAGATTTTTCAGACCCCTGATGTCAGAAATGCAGGCGGCCTGGCAGGGCTGAAGACTGCCGGGAATCCGGCGGAGTTGCTGAAGGAGACTAAGGCGAGGATGTTCGCGGCATGAGCAAGATACTGACAGGACTGAAACGGTCTGTTGAGTGGCCACGGGTGCACTTAGGTGAAGTAGCCAATTATCATAACGGTCGAGCTTTCAAGCCAGAAGATTGGGCTACAGCCGGTATACCCATAATTCGCATCCAAAACCTTAACACGCCCTCGGCAGTATACAACTATTTTAAGGGTAAAATAGATTCCCGAAATGCTGTCAATGATGGTGATCTACTCATCTCCTGGTCTGCTTCACTCGATGCATTTATGTGGGATAGAGGCACTGCGGTTCTGAATCAGCATATCTTTAAGGTTGAGGAGGATAAAGAAAAGATAGACCGCCATTATCTGTATTTTGCCATCAAAGAAGCTATGGCTGAGATCCGTAATCAAGTTCACGGCGCAACAATGCAGCACATAACCAAGCCAGAGTTTGAAGCTATTAAAATTCCCCTACCCACTTACATCGAGCAAAAACATATTGCCGCAATCCTGTCCGAGAAGATGGCGGTAGTCGAAAAGGCACGGGCAGCGGCAGAGGCACGGCTGAATGCTGCCAAGGAGTTGCCAGCGGCGTACCTACGGGAGGTGTTCGAGAGTGAGGAGGCCCAAAGGTGGTCAAGCAACCGACTTGGCGATCTGGCTACAGTTATACAGAACGGTATCTACAAGTCAGCTGAACACTACGGGCATGGGCAGCCGTTCATTCGGATGTACAACCTTCCAAACAGCCACTGGAAGCTCAATCTGGAAACCCTCGCTCAGGTTTCTCTCGATGACTCTGAAAAGCAACGGTTCGTTCTACATAAGGATGACCTTCTGGTGAGCAGGGTGAACAGTTTTGAGCTGGTTGGAAAATGCTCATGGGTGGGCCAGGAAGCTGATGGATACGCTTTCGAAAACATGCTGATTCGAGTTCGTTTTGGAAATGACACAGACCCAAAGTTCGTAGCCCAGCAATTTGGAACCAGCCAGGTACGGCAGCAAATAGAGAAGGTCGCCAAGCGAGCGATAGGTCAAGCATCAATCAACTCCGAGGATCTGCGTAGTTTGGAATTGCTATTCCCACCAATAGATGAGCAACGACGACTTTCTCGAATGATAGAGGAGAAGACGTCTGCCAGTGCCAATCTCTGTTCCAGCATTGAGTCAGAACTTGGAGCAATCAAAGAAATTCCAGCTGCCCTACTGCGTCAGGCATTCGCGGGAGAGTTATAAGCCATGGCACGAGGTAAGAAAAAGAACGGAAACGGCAATGGCAATGGCAAGGTTATGGCCACCCAACAATCGGTAAACTCCACCGTCAAGAGCATCTGCGACATCATGCGCCGCTCAAACTGCGCCGGGGCCATGCAGTATGTGCCAGAGCTGACCTGGATACTGTTTCTGCGTATTTTGGACGAACAAGAGACGCATGAGGCCGAGGAGGATGCCGCCCTCGGCATCGATTTTACCCCTTCGCTGCAGGCTCCCCACCGCTGGCAGGACTGGGCCGCCCCATTCAATGAGGAAATAGCCCTTACCAACGATGGCACCCGCAAACAGGGCTGGAAGCGTAAAGAATTGCACAAGGATGGCAGTTCCGGCGATCTGTTCCGCTTTGTCAACAACGAGCTGTTGCCCCACCTCAAAGCCCTCAAAGATAAGCCTGGAGCTACCCCCCGCCAAAAGGTCATCAGCGAGATCATGTCCGGCGTGGAGCGAGTCAGAATCGACACCGAGCGGAACTTCTGCGAGATTCTGGACCGGGTGCAGATGGTCAGCTCGGATACCGTGGATGACACCCATGTCTTCACGATTTCCCAGGTGTACGAAGGCCTGCTCTTAAAAATGGGCGAGAAAGGCAACGACGGTGGGCAGTTCTTCACCCCTCGCGAAGTCATCCGGGCCATGGTCCGGGTCATTGACCCGCAAGTGGGGCAGACAGTCTATGACCCCGGCTGCGGCACTGGCGGTTTCTTAGCCCAAAGCTTCGAGTATATGCGCGATCAGGGTGGTAAAGAGACAGCCGGACAAATGGAAACCCTCCGTCATCAGACTTTTTTTGGACGGGAAAAAGAGAATCTGATCTTCCCTATCGCCTTAGCCAATCTGGTGCTCCATGGCATCAGCCAGCCAAACCTATGGCACGGCAATACCCTCACCAATGAAAAAACCTACGATGGGCTGTTCCTGGACGCCCCTGCCCAGTTTGATGTCGTGCTGACCAATCCCCCCTTTGGCGGCAAGGAAGGTAAAGAGGCCCAGACTAACTTTGCCTACAAGACCGGCGCGACCCAGATGCTATTCCTGCAACACGTCATGGATCATCTGAAGGATGGAGGGCGCTGCGGCATTGTTCTGGATGAGGGGGTGCTGTTCCGCACCAACGAAACGGCGTTTGTCCAAGTCAAGCGTAAGCTCCTGGAAGAGAACGACCTGTGGTGTATCGTCAGTCTCCCAGGTGGTGTATTCACAGCGGCTGGCGCTGGTGTCAAGACCAATCTGCTGTTTTTCACCAAAAGTAAGCATACGGAAAAGGTTTGGTACTACGACCTGTCGGCCATTAAAATCGGCAAGAAAACACCGATGACCCTGGACAAGTTTGAAGAGTTCTTTCAACTTCTGCCGACACGGGGCGACAGTGAGAAGAGTTGGACCATCGACATGGTGAGTCGAAAACAAAAAGCGGCTGAAGCTGCCGAACCATTTAAGCAGCTGGCCCGCAAGAAAGAACAGGAAGTAGCCCAATGGTCCGACAGGGTGAAAGAACTTAAAAAAGTGAAGCCTACTGATACTGCCACCGTAAACAAGGCTATAGAAAAGATGGCTGGCCTGTCGAAGGAAGCTAGGGAACAGGCTGCCAAGGCGGAGGAAATTGAAAACGCGGTCTACGATCTAAAAGCCGTCAACCCGAACGCCAAAAATGTAGAAGACAAACGGACGCCTGAACAGTTACTGGACTTCATTGAGGCTAAGGGACGAGAGATCGCTGAGGTATTGGCTGTGCTGCGAATGAGTGGGAATGTTACATTGCATAACTAGTAAAATTTATTCTGTATAATCAGGAACCAAATTTTCAAACTTAACCACTAATAATTATTTGATTTATTGATATGGGACATTTTCTTGATGTTGCAAATAAAGTTCTTGTGTATGAGCAGAAGCCTCTTACTGCAAAAGAAATTACTGCTATTGCTCAAAAGATGAATTGGTTGCATTCTAATGGCAAAACACCATCACAGACCATGAAGTCAAAAATTTCTACAGATATACTTAACAAAAAGGATTCATCTGTTTTTATACGGACTGGAAAGGCACAGTTTGCATTGCGCATTTGGAAATCAATAACACAAGAATATGTTGCGGACAGGTACAAAAAGGCTTTGTTAGATGAAAATGCTGTAGTCTTCCCAACTACTTCATTGAAAAGATATTTGCCTGGGCCAGGGTTACATCCATGTCCCTTGAAAAATAGTGGCGAACTGTTGCGTGAATGCCGGCCTATGCTTCGCCGTTTAGCTGAAGCAGATACAACAGTAATTCAACTTGTTTCTGTGTTTATCCTGCGACATAAAAACAGATATCTGTCATATAAAAGGACAAAACGGCTTCCTGAAAATCGTCTGCACGGATCTTATTCAGTATTTTTTGGTGGGCATCTTACCCCCGAAGATATAATGCCATTGTATGATGTCTTTAAGCCTGAATATGGAAAAATGTTTCTTATTCGAGAGTTACAGGAAGAGGTTAGACTGCCGGGATTGAATACAACCAAAATGGTTTATAGAGGTTTACTTTACGATAACAGTCGTGAAATGAGCAGTCAACATCTTGGAATCGTGTATGATGTTGAATTGAATACTCCTGAATATGAAATAGGTGAACGCGGCTTTTTAATGGATCCTAAATTTGAAACTTTGGAGCAAATGACAGCTAGGATTGACGACTTCGAAAACTGGTCCGTATTCATTATAGAAATGGAGAAGGATAGAATAAAAGAGCCAGAAGTTTTTTCCAGAGGGCATAGTTGTGACTGAAAACGTTATTAGCAATTTAATAGCGAATGCTATTGGCTGGGCAATACTATATTTGGCTAACAGGTTAAGATTGTGGTTATTTACAAATTTTGGAAGACGTGATCCACGGCGCTGGCAACTAGTTGTTATCTTGTTAATAATAACTTGGGGTGCTTTAAATATAGGAATATATTATTTGCCATTTATATCAAATTTTTCAGCGCATTTGAAAATAAGTGTACCACTATTCACATCCTTAATAGTTTTTGTGTTCCTGTGGCGAGATTTAAACCAATTTAGGGCAGTAGGGATTTATGGAGCAGATGAAAAAATCAAGAGCGGAATAGATTATAAGGCCTCCTTAAAACTGTGTCAAAACAGCCTAAGTTTTCTTGGTATTGGCGCATCAAAACTAACCGAAATAATCGAATTTGAACAAGCACTGGAACGGTGCAGTGATGATAATCCAGTTCGTTTTCTTTTGTTCGAACCTACAAATGAAAAACTAACTGAAGCAGCAATGCGGGCAAATCGTCCAGTGGAGGAATACCGAAACATCGTTTTGAAGTCTTTACAGACCATAGCTCAGTTAAAAAGAAATAGAAATTTCAATATCGAAGTACGATTTTATCAAGCTACTCCTATTTTTCGACTGATGTTAATTGACGACTCTCTCTGTTTGTTAAGCTACAATATCTTTGGGAAAGGTGATGGTTCAGATTTCCCACAGTTACATCTCATCAAGAGTATTGGAGCTCAAAAAGAGAAGTCTTTTTATCACCCATTAAATTTGTATTTTGAGCAACAGTGGAACGAAGGAATAGCATGGAATTTTCAGGATTATCTCCCAAAAACGTCTTAATGGAAAAATGGGGGTCTGCACATGGACGATTTCAGCCTCTTCATAATGAACATTTGGAATATTTACTTGAGGCTAAAAAACGTTGCCATTATCTTTGGATTGGAATCACACAATTTAATATAAAAAATCTTTCAGAAAGTCCAGAAGATAGGCACCGCGAATTGCCTTTCAATAACCCTTTCAGTTATTTTGAAAGGGTGGAGATGATCACAAATGCCCTCGTTAATGAAAATATTCCCTTGAGCGATTTCGGACTTTTCCCATTCCCAATAGAAACTCCCAGATTACTCCATGACTTTCTGCCTACAAGTATACCTATATTCACTACAATTTGCGAAGAATGGAACCGGCACAAGATTTCTATGCTAACTTCTATGGGGTATAAAGTAGTTGTACTATGGGAAAGATTAGAGAAATCCATTGAAGGAAAGAATATAAGGTTAAGTATCGCCCACGGGAACAATGACTGGGAAAATACCGTGCCGACAACTACAAAGTATTTAGTTGAAAAGTATAATATCCAAGCAAGATTACAAAATCTTAACGGTCCTAATGTTATGGATAATAAATTTTGATTATTTGTTGAGTTAGTTATAGAGAAAAAATGAAAATGAGCATACAGCACTCTGGATTTAAACCCTTTCTCAGGTGGGCAGGAGGTAAGCGATGGCTTCTTCCCAAGTTGATAGAAATTTTATCAAAAAAACAATTTAATCGGTACCTGGAGCCATTTCTAGGCGGGGGGGCTGTTTTTTTTGGCTTTGGGTTTAGGACAGCAATTCTTTCCGATATCAATAATGACTTAATTAATACATACATCCAAGTAAGAGATAACCCACAAGAATTGCATAGTAAATTAAGCAAAATAGAAGTTAGCCGTCAGACATATTATGAGATTAGAAAGGCTCGACCGGATGATCCAATTGATCGCGCGGTGTGCTTTTTATATCTTAACAGAACTGCTTTTGCTGGTATATATCGAGTTAATAAGAAGGGAGATTTTAATGTCCCCTATGGAGGTGGAGATCGTACTCTTGCCCCCTTGTGGAATGGAGGTGTGCTATTTAACGCATCCAAATTATTACAGGGAGTAAGTATCTTATCTCAGAGTTTCGAAAAAACTCTAGCTCAGGCCCATAAGGGTGATCTTGTTTACTGTGATCCGATATATACTGTAACTCATAATGATAACGGGTTTCGCCGATACAATGAATCAATTTTTTCCTGGCGTGATCAAGAATTGCTAGCCAAATACGCTCATCAAGCTGCGAAAAAAGGAGCTACAGTTATTGTTAGCAATGCTTATCATAGTGACATAAAACCGCTATATAAAGACTTTAAGGCAATAGTCGTTGAGCGTGCTAGTAGATTGTGCCCCGATATAAGCAAGAGGCAATTGGCTCAAGAATATCTTTTTTTTCTAAATGACACTTAAGCCTATTTAAACAAAAATAAGGAAGTAATGTTTAAAAGACATCAAAAAACCTCGGTCGGAACGGGTTTTTTCCGAAAGCGACCATAGAACGACCATAAAACAAAAAGGGTCTACATGTTTTGGCATGTAGACCCTTGCTATTACTGGTGCCGAGACCAGGGATTGAACCAGGGACACTCGGATTTTCAGTCCGATGCTCTACCAGCTGAGCTATCTCGGCAAAAACTTGTCGGCACTATATTTAATGCACCCTGGGATGTCAAGTGGTTTCTGCCAACTCAACCACCGCACTCCCGGCCAATCTATCGTGCCAGGCCAGGCCTTTGTCGTCAACCACCACCCACAAAAAACCGGCTGCCAACGGCAATCCGGAAACAATGTAGCCTACCCAGCGGAGAAAGGCGGCACCGACCGACAATCGCTCGCCTTCCTGACTTACTACTCGGAGCCCCAGACAGAGCTTGCCGATAGTCTGGCCCGAAATCGCATGGAAAACAGTGAAATATGCCATGGCCAACAGATGACAGGAGAACAGAAAAAGGATAAGGAAAACAGCAATAGCCCCAAGACTGGCGGGAAATCGTTTTAGCACGGTTTGATATGTTGAAAGGCCGAGTATGAAGAAACAGCTGAAGTGAAGGCTCGAGATAATGGCCGCGTCAATCAGGAAGGCCATGCACCTGGGCCAGAACCCTGCAGAAGGTAGAATTTGCATTAATTTAAGCTGGACATGAGTAATCTTTGGGGAAAACCGCAGAAAGAGCGCGATTTGATCAACTTCTGTCATCCTCGCTTTCCAGGGTGAGCTTGAGTTCACCCGGAGCTGATTTCTCCTTGCCCTCCTCCGTGAGGGAGAACTCCGACAAATCCAGGTTCATCAGATCGAACTCATCCGCGTCGTCGCCGGCGGCAGCGCCGGCACTCTGCCCTTTATTGGTCTGGCCGGCTTTGGCATCAAGGTTGTCGTCTTCGTTCTTGTCAAGCCCGGTGCCAAGCATGAAATCTTCAAGATCAAGAGTCGGTATCTCAGACTCAGGCTCTTCGCTGACCGAGCCTAAATCCAGCGTTACAGTTTGGTCGCTGACCGATCCCAGGTCCAGAGTGACAGTTTCGTCTGATTCAGATATCGATCCCAGATCGAAGGCAATTTCGGCTTCGGCCGGTTCGGTATCAGCCTGTGCGGCCTCTGGTTTATCCTCATCGAACGGCGCCAGATCGGAGAGATCGATCTCATCCAGATTGAGCTCAAGCTGTTCTTCCCGGCCTTCCGGGAATTCACTTGCCTCGGACAGCAGCATTTCAGTCTGATCACCCGGCTCTGCCGTTGCTCCGACCTCTTCCTCTATCTGTGAAAGATCAAGATCCGGGATCTCATCCAGATCCAGGGTCAACCCCTCTGCGGAGCCAAGATCCATCTCCAGGAGCTCTTCTTCAGGTTTTGGGGAAGGCGGCGTCGGTTCATCAAGTTGGATGGTAATTTCAGACTCACCATGATCGACACTTTTCAGGAGAAGATCTTCGTCATGGCCCTGGGCTACTTCTTGTTCTTCGAGTTGCATCTCCTCTTCAGACGGCTCCTCGCCGATTACAGATCCCAGGAACAGCGACAGATCGGTTTCAATGGAGGTGCCGTGCAATTCAGCGGCAATGACGGCCAGATTATTGGAACAAGCAGAACAAGCAGAAAGATGATCAAAGGAGATGTAACCACACTTAGGACATCGCATCGATCTTTCCTTATCATAAATATTTAATTGACCGCAGATTCACGCGGCTGACACGGCCCGTATATTGTTCTTATGACAGAAGATGGGTGTCAAATGCAAGAACATTATATCGCTAAGACATAATTTAAATGATATTATCATCAGCTATCCTATAGAGATAGCTGAGATTGTCCCAAACAAAAAACGCTATCCGATACCTGGACCGCCCGTTATCTGTCGCGATTTTATCAATTAAAATTGCCGGGATACCGTTTTTTTCTAGACCGGCAAAATTTGTAGCTTATGGCGATTTTGCTAGAAATGTAGTATATGTATCCTCGCTTGGTCAAGGGCATTTTTTGTCGCAATCATAGGTTGTTGTAATTTCGTACTGTATGGTCATGCAAAATCAGCTGAACCATTCACTATATTTACCATAAGAGGGTGTTCTATTGGGAGAAAAAATTGTGCGGGGATTAAAGATATTCACGTTTTTTTTGCTTCTGGTGCAGGCATGCCTGCTCTCCGGCTGTCTCTATCAGGATAGAGTTCCCCATCTGGCTTCGGATGTCTGCCTGATTCTGCCCGAAAAAAGCACCAAAGAAGATGTTCTGTCATATCTTGGCCAACCGGCCATTACCCGTCGGGAAGCTGATGGCTCCGAAATCTGGATATACTATCAGGTCGAAAAGAGTCTGATGCGGAAGCTGCCGCTTGTCGGCGCCAAAATGGGGTATGAGAACTATGATGTGGTAACCGTCTCTTTTGTCGAGAAAACCGTGCGAATGTGCGCTTATCGGTATTTTAATGAAGAACAATTCAAACAGACAGTGAAAGAACATGGTGAGCAGCCTGGAAAATAGCAACTATGAAAAATCCCGATCCAGAATGGTCCAGGAGCAGCTTATCCCCAGAAAGATCAGTGATCCAAAGGTGCTGGACGCCATGTCTGCCGTCCCTCGGCATCTCTTTGTCGACGATGCCCTGCAGGCCCAGGCCTATGGCGATTTCCCGCTGCCGATCGGCGAAGGCCAGACCATATCCCAACCCTATATCGTCGCCCTGATGACCGAGGCCCTGCAGCTGCAGGGGCATGAGTCGGTGCTGGAAATCGGCACGGGCTGCGGCTATCAGGCCGCTGTTCTGGCCAATATCTGCGCCAAGGTCTTTACTATCGAACGGATCAAATCCCTGCTGATCAAGGCAAGGCGAACCTTTGACGCCCAGCACTATCTCAACATTGTCAGCAAAGTGGATGACGGCACTATGGGATGGCCCGAACAGGCCCCTTTTGACGCCATTATCGTCACCGCCGCCGGGCCGCAGGTCCCGGCTCCGCTTATCGCCCAGCTTAAAGACCCTGGTCGCCTGGTGATCCCGGTGGGTGACCGGAACAGCCAGCAGCTGGTCGTGGTAACCAAGCTTAACGGCACGATAACCCAACAGGGTATCGAGTATGTCCGTTTCGTCAGCCTGATCGGCGAACACGGTTGGAGCTAGCGGAGTTCAAGACATAAACCTCCCGCTGCCCAGGCGGATCAATCCCCGTCCTCAGCAACCGCGATACAGTGCGACGGACAGTACGCCTGCGCCTGGGCCAGCTTGTCGGCCGTGTACTCTCTGTTGTCGGTCAACTCCGCCTTGCCCGAGAGATCGTTCAGGCAGAAGAGCTCAGGCAACAGGGCAACGCAACTGCCGCAACTGTTGCATTCGTATGTATCGATATGAACTTGATAGCGCACGGCACTCCCTATTTTTTCTTCTTACAGCCGCAACCACAGGAGCCGGCTGCCTCATCCTGCTTGATCATCGTGTCGGCCAGCTTGCAGGCCGGGCAATTTTTCGGCTTGCACCGCCCTTCCTTGGTTGCTCCACATTTATCACATTTGAATAGCGCCATAACCACATCTCCCGGCTTAAATTTTATAAAAATACTGTTTTTCCGCCCCGCACTTCGGACAGACCCAGTCGGCCGGCAGGTTTTCAAACGCTGTGCCGGCTTCAATGCCATGCTCATAATCCCCCTCTTCCGGGTCATAGACGTGGCCGCATGGGCATTCATATCTATCCATATTCTCCTCCTTTCTAATAAAATCAAATAATTGTTTAGTTTATAGTAAATATTATTACTTATTATGATAGCTATTATTCCAGGCCACTGTCAATAAAAAAAAATCGGTTCATAGCGCAGCAATCCGCATCTCTCTCCGGCGATCTCTGCCTGCCCATCAATTTTCAGCGAATTTAGCGCAATAGATAATTACATCATGATCTTTAGTAACCATTTTTACTTTGACAGAGTGACACCCTTTAGATAGCCTGAAAAAAAGGGGGTTAACCGCATGCACCAAACAGCATCTCAGAACAGCAACGCTTTGCTCTCGCTGGTTAAGCGGGCTGACGAGTCCGGCATATCTTCCATAAAGGGGATAATCGCCGGCATCTTAGGGGTTATCAGCGATGCTGACAGCACTCCGCTGGAACTGAAGAACATCATCGAGGTTGATCCTCCCCTTGCCGCCCGGGTGCTCAAGGTGGCGAACTCACCTTTTTATGGCTCGCCCAGAACTCTTTCCGAGATTGATCAGGCCATTGTCTGGATAGGTTTTGATGCCCTTAAAGAGATTGTAATTACTCAGAAATGCAATGAGATCTTTACCAGCCACGGCAAGGAGGTGGCCGGGTTGACCAGAGCCATGCTCTGGCGACACAGCCTTGCCGTGGCTCTTTTTGCTAAACTCATCTACCGTTGGGAGTTCGGCAAAAAGGGGGCGGGCGCCTATACTGCCGGTTTACTGCACGATTTCGGCTTCATCGTCCTCGATCAACTTCTGCATAACGATTTTGCCGAAATCCTTCGGGAAGGCACAATGGTCCGGCAGAGTATCGAAGAGATCGAACAGAAGCGGTTGGGCTTTGATCATGCGATGGTCGGCGGCATTTTGGCCGAACACTGGAATTTCCCGGGCGAATTGAGCGCCGGGATCAGCCATCACCATTCGCCCCAGAACGCCTCAAGCGAGCATGCCCTCCTCGCTCAGGTTCTCTTTATTGCCGACTGTCTCGCCTTTAATAATGAGCTTTGGTATGGGGGCATCGTGCATGGAGACGACAAACAGTGTCACAGCCTCTGCCTGGCGCTTAATCTTTCCGAGTACGCCCTTAACCGGATAATCGAACAGATGAGAATAGAGCTCGCCCAGATTGACGACAAGGGGTACTTCAAGTGAAGAACTCTGCGATACCGGAAAAAAGAGTGGCTGAGCTTGAGACGGATCTCCGGCATCTCCAGAATGAACTCCGGCTTACCAGAGAGGAGAATGAAGAGTCATCGCGCAAGTATTTTGATCTCTATCTGCGCCTGAACGAACTGGTCCGGGAAAGAACCTCTGAGCTTGAGGAAGCCAACAAGAGATTGACCGAAGAGGTGGAGTTCCGCAAACAGGCCGAGGCGGAGAAATCCCAACTGATTGATAAACTGCAACGGGCTATTTCCGAGGTCAAAACCCTTTCCGGCCTTCTGCCGATCTGCTCGTCCTGTAAAAAGATCCGGGATGACAAGGGTTATTGGAACCAGTTGGAGGTATACATCAGGGATCACTCCGAGGCGGATTTCACTCACAGCATCTGTCCGGAATGCATTAAGAGACTCTATCCGGAGCTCTTCCCATAGGAGATCCCAGTGGTATAGGATTCTGTCCGCAACCAGGCATAAAACGCCTGCTGCTGATCTTGAAGAGAACCGATGTTTAAGGCAATAAGAATAACCATCCTGCTGGTGATCCTGGTAATTGTCGGCCTCAACACCTGGCTGTCCAGATTGCGCAGCACCGACTGGGACATCAACCTGGGGGTGGTTATCTACCCGATCAACGCCGACAACAGCGCCGCTACCGCTCACTATATCGCCGGCCTCGATCGCGAGGCTTTTCAACCGCTGACCAAATTCATTGCCCTGGAGGGTGCGGAGTATCATCTGGCCCTGGCAGACCCGGTAAACGTCGAGCTGGCCCATGAGGTCAAATCCCTGCCGCCGGCCGCGCCTTTTGGCGGCAGCCGCTTGGAGATCATGCTCTGGAGCCTCAAAATGCGGTGGTGGGCCTGGCGAGCCGACAACTACCCGGGCCCGGGCAACATCAAGATCTTTATCCTCTACTACGATCCCGAGCAGTACAAACAACTTGACCACTCCTTTGGCCTGCAGAAAGGACTGGTAGGGGTAGTCAAGGCCTTTGCCGACCAACAGCTGGCGGCAAGCAACAACGTGATAATCACCCATGAGTTCCTGCACACCCTGGGCGCCACCGACAAGTACGACCCGGTCAGCGGCCTGCCGCTTTTTCCGGATGGCTACGCCGAGCCTGACAAGAAACCTCTTTATCCCCAGGACCAGGCTGAGATAATGGGCGGAAAGATTCCAATTTCGGAGCGGGAGGCGACCATGCCCGACAGACTCGGGCTCTCGGTGATCGGCCCGGCCACGGCCAGAGAGATCGGCTGGCCGGACCGCCGCTCCTGACC
>Ga0208863_1000992_pt1 | contig 20701 bp, 15 predicted proteins | sample RifOxyD3_FD_184040 | JGI IMG/M metagenome (GOLD analysis project Ga0208863, IMG submission 184040) | Soil microbial communities from Rifle, Colorado - Rifle Oxygen_injection D3 (SPAdes) | ecosystem: Environmental > Terrestrial > Deep subsurface > Rock core/Sediment | place: Rifle, Colorado...
CCAGTCGCAGAACTCGTTCCAGACGAACTGGTAGAGGACCGAGGCGGCGTCGTTGAAGCGGTAGTCGTCCAGGGCCTGACGTACCTCGGTGATCGCCTGGTTGAGCCGGTGCAGGATCCAGCGGTGGGCCAGGGGCAGGGTCGAGGGGTCGATATCCTTGCTGATCGCGGGGTCGCACTCCTTGAGGTGCATGAGGGCGAAACGGGCCGCGTTCCAGATCTTGTTGATGAAGTGGCGGTAGCCTTCGATCCGCTCCTCGGCGAGTTTGATCTCCCGGCCCTGAGCGGCAAAGGCGGTGAGGGTGAAGCGCAGGGCGTCGGTGCCGTACTCGGCCATAACCACCAGGGGGTCGATGACATTGCCCGTGGACTTGCTCATCTTCTTGCCGTGCTTGTCGCGGACCAGGGCGTGGAGATAGACGTCCTTGAAGGGCACCTCGCCCATGATGTGGATGCCCATCATCATCATCCGGGCCACCCAGAAGAAGAGGATGTCGAAGCTGGTGATCAGCACCGAGGTCGGGTAGAAGAACTTCAGCTCCCTGGTGTCCTCGGGCCAGCCCAGGGTGGAGAAGGGCCAGAGCGCCGAGGAGAACCAGGTGTCCAGGACGTCGGTTTCCTGGGTGAGTTTGGCTGAGCCGCATTTTTCGCACAGCGCGGGAGCCTCCTCTTCCACCATGAAATGGCCACAGACGTCGCAGGTCCAGGCCGGGATCTGATGGCCCCACCAGATCTGGCGGGAGATGCACCAGTCGCGGATGTTGTCCATCCAAGCATAGAAGGTGTTGTACCAGGTCTTGGGGTGGATGGCGATCCGCCCGTCGCGCACCGCAGCCACGGCCTTAGCAGCCAGGGGCTTGACCGAGACGAACCACTGCAGGGAGGTGGTCTGCTCGACCACGGTTTTGCAGCGGTAGCACTGGCCCACCGCGTGGGCGTAATCCTCAATCTTGTCCAGGAAGCCCTGTTCCTCAAGGTCGGCAACGATCTGTTTGCGGCAGGCAAAGCGGTCCATTCCCGCATAGACCCCGGCCGCCTCGTTCATGATTCCTGAGTCATCCATGACCTTGAGTCGTTCGAGGTTGTGGCGCAGGCCGATCTCGTAGTCGTTGCGGTCGTGGGAGGGGGTAACCTTGAGCGCGCCGGTGCCGAACTCCCGCTCTACATGGTGGTCAAAAACCACCGGGATGATGCGCTCGGTGAGGGGCAGTCTGATGCCGATTGTTTTCAGGTGGCTGTAGCGCGCATCGTCGGGGTGCACGGCCACGGCGGTGTCGCCCAGCATGGTCTCGGGCCGGGTGGTGGCGACTACTACATACCCTGAGCCGTCCGCGTATGGATAGCGGAGGTGGTAAAGCTTGCCCGCCGTATCCTCGTGCTCCACCTCGTCGTCGGAAAGGGCGGTGTGGCAACGTGGGCACCAGTTGACGATGTAATCGCCCTTGTAGATCAGCCCCTCTTTAAATAGGCGGACAAAGACGGTGCGCACCGCCTTGGACAGGCCCTCGTCCATGGTGAAGCGTTCCCGGTCCCAGTCGCAGGAGCAGCCCAGGTGCTTGAGCTGGTTGATGATAGTGCCGCCTTTTTCCTCCCGCCATTGCCAGACCCGCTCGATGAACTGCGCCCGGCCAAGATCGTGGCGGCTCTTGCCTTCGAGGGCCAGCTGGCGCTCCACCACGTTCTGGGTGGCGATACCGGCGTGGTCGGTGCCTGGCACCCAGAGGGTGTTGCAGCCGCACATCCGCTTGTAGCGCACCAAAACATCCTGCATGGTATTGTTTAGGGCATGGCCGACATGCAGCACCCCAGTGACATTGGGCGGCGGAATGACAATGGAAAATGAGGGCCTGCCCTCGTCCATAGTGGCCTGGAAGTTTTCCTGTTCAAGCCATTTCTGATACCACCTGGCCTCAACCTCTTTGAATTCATAAGCCTTGGCCAGCTCGGGAGCGGCTATGGCGGGGGCGTTTTCGTTCATCGTTTACATTACACTCCATGGTTTGGGGAGAAAGATGTTGGTGTAGAGATCAAGGGCATAGCGGTCGGTCATCCCGGCAATGAAGTCGCAGACCATCTGTTCCCGAGGGGTCGCCGCATCATAGTCGATGACCTTTTCCCAGTGCTCGTCGGTGTTGATGAAATACTCGTACAGCTCCCGCAGAACCTTTTTGGCCTTGATGAAGTCATCGTGAACCCGATTGGTTTCGTAGACGTTTGCGTAAAGAAAAGCGCGCAGTTCAGAAATACCCTCCAGGAGAACCGGGGTCATGGCCAGGGCCTCCCCGCCGTTTTTCAGGGTCTGGATGACAAGATCACTGACCATGCTGCCGATCCGCCCGGAATGATTGGGGCCAAACAGCTTTTGCAGATGGGTGGGAATCTGCGATTCTTCGATAATCCCGGCCCGTACCGCATCATCGAGATCGTGATTAACATAGGCTATAATATCAGCAATGCGCACCACCCGGCCTTCCATAGTGGCGGGCAGCTCGGAGAGATCCAGGGGCAGGATTTCGCGCCTCCCTTTGGAATGTTTGCCTATGCCGTCTAGCACCTCCACGGTGAGGTTGAGACCCTCGCCCTTTTTCTCCAGGATGTTCACCACCCGCAGGCTTTGTTCGTAATGGCGGAAGCCCTGCGGGTAGAGTTCGTTCAGCACCGCTTCCCCGGCATGCCCAAAGGGGGTGTGGCCAAGATCATGGCCCAGGGCGATGGCCTCGGTTAGATGGCCGTTTAAGCGCAGGGCCACGGAGATGGTGCGGGCGATCTGGCTTACCTCAAGAACATGGGTGAGCCGGGTTCGATAATGGTCGCCGGTTGGGGCCAGGAAAACTTGAGTTTTATGCTTGAGGCGCCTAAATGACTTGCAGTGAATGATCCGATCCCGGTCACGCTGGTACGCGCCCCGGATGGGACATTCCTCTTCGTCCCGCTGTCGGCCTTTGCTTTCTCGACTTCGGGCGGCGCAAGGCGCTAGGCTTGCGGCCTCGCGCTCCTCGATCTGTTTGCGGATGGAATGCTCCATGGACTTAGCTGATTCTGACGTCATGCCCGCAGCATGAGGCGCGGGCAGGTTTTGCAACTGGGGAGCATGTTTTCATCAGTGTCTCCAGAATGAATAAAGCTGAGTTGAGCAGCTTGCCGGATTTTATGCCCTTCAGGGTGCAAACGAAACTTATACCCCTTGGGTGCAAAAGGGGGTTTGTGTATCAATGATGTTAAGTCTTGTGATGGCAAGGGGAAACAAGTGCTGAAGATACCGATAAATGCGGCGCAGGTCAAGGGCGATGCGCTTATTTGCGGCGGGAGAGTCAGCTGTAAACACAACGCTACCCGGTCATCATTGCTGTTGGCCCTGACGGATACCCATAAATTCTGCCGAGGAGCCAAAAAACGATTCCCTATCATCTGTCCATTGTTTATTGTGTTAGCGATGAGGCTGACGGCGTCATTGATACCAGTCACGGCCCTTGTCAGATTGGCATCAGCCTGACAACGCTGAAGGTGGCCTTTGCATGACCTTTGCATGAATAGATGAATAAACTATACATCCCACAACGCTGATATATGCAGACTCAACTTATTGCCCAATTTGAATCTTCCTGGATCCTGTTGACTTCCCTCTCAATAGTCAGCCTAATGACGCTCGTTGTCTGGGGAGTTGCCTTTCTGAAGGTGTTTCCTCGGTTACGGCTCAATCAAGCGCTTTTAGCCTTTTTGTGCGAGAGCCTCGTACTTGGCACCATACTTTTCAGTCTTGCCGGGTTCGTGGGTGTTTTGCTTGGCTTCAAGCTGGTGAGCAGTTTAGGGGTTATTTCTGCGGCAGCGTATATTTTCGTTTTTACCGAACTATGGAATTGGCGAAAAAACAGGCCTTCATCGGATAAACTTGGTACCGCAGCCGCCGAAAAACAATTTGTTCTCCCGGCACTGATTGTTATTGTCCTGGGCTCCATCCTATGGACGATCAATAACTTGCAAGGTTTAACCACCGTCGCAAATGGCGATATAGTGTTGGCCCCTTGGGTTGACGGCTTCTTCCACGCTAAATGTATAAGCCTTTTTGCTCAATTCCAGGGAGATCCAGGGGCGTTAAACTATACGATGTACGGAGAGAAACTTCTCCCCTATCACTACGGTAGTTACATCCTGTCATCGTTTGTTTCTTCCCTGGGCGGCATCCCGTCACTTCAGGTGGCAACGAGCTTGTATCCTCTTTTGGGAATGTTGCTGACTGGGGCCTCAATTTATATGCTTACACACCTTGTCGCGGGCGGGCAGTACGCATTGTTTGCGGTATGTTTCTTGTTTTTTTTACCAGACATCACCTTTTGGTTGGCAAGTGATAGCCGCCAAAACAGTTATTTTTTCTTCCAACAGGTCGGCATCGGCGGAAGTTATGCGGTTGCGGTTATGGGACTGGCATTAGGCTATGCGTTTCAGGCATTTCAGAAAAAATCTACCCTGCTTTGCCTTGTTTCTGTAATTGTTTTTTTTCTGGCCGGTTTTTTCAAAATACAAATCGTATTGGCGTATAGCCTGTTCTTTGTTTTATTTATAATTTACAATGTTGATTGGTTGAAAAAGCACTATCTGGTTATGTTAGCCATATTTTCGCTGATAATATTTGTTGCAGCTGTTTCCAAATTAAATCAGATCCCGTTTGCGCCAACATTTACCATAACAAGCAATGGTATAATTGCCCATTTGAATAGTGTCCAAAAAATTATAAATGTAGAAACATGCTTTTCGTTAAAAGTAATTCCAGCTATTATTGTCTATGCTCTTACGTTATTATTAACAACCTATGGTATTATTTTTCCTTTGGCAATATATCTTGTATATATCCTTAGACAAACAGTAGAGACAAGAAAAATATCACAACTGGCATTGCTTGCCTTAACCAGCCATGTTGCTATCAAATTATTTATCTCTGACAATACTGGCTACGGAGATCTTTTAGAGGTTAATCACAAAACGTTTGTCTGGCCTTATTTCGTCATGGTATTTAGCACTTCCTATCTGTTATTTTTTCATATTAACCAAAAGATACGAAGGCCATTACTGTTAACGCCTAAGATCATCGCTATTGCAATAATGATATTTCTTGTTGTCTCATCTGTATTTTCTGCTCTTAAATTACAGGATTGGGAGTTATTGCGTGAGTTTACAAATGTAAAAATTGATAAGGGCCTTCTTGATTCAGCGCTGTATGTAAAAGGTCATTCATTTCCTGGCGAGGTAGTTCAACTCTGTGAAAATGACCCTTTTCTTCAATTTGGGGTGTTAGCCGACAGGCCGACTTTTATTGCTCATCCAATAGTTAATGCCCCTCCGATAAACTATAGCGAACAACAACGAATTTTTACCGTTATCAAGATTATTAACGCAACGACCATGGCTGCAATCATGGAACCCCTTGCAGCAACTAAAATTTCATGGCTGTTAATGACCCCCAGATGCTACGCTCCGTGGGAGAATCAACTTCTGAGACCTGTTATCGCCAGTAATGGGTATCGTCTTTATAATATGCGATAGTATGCATCTCTTGATTTCATCCCTTCAAGGCCGGGGATTTGAGAGTTCCCTGAGAAATTGGCCTGATAATTTACGCAAGAGAAACCTCGGTTTTGCCGGGGGACAACAAAAAAATTACTGCCTACACTCAACAACTTGTGATTCTGGCGGCTTGAGCAAGGCAGATAACTTCCGTCACTCAAACACCTTCCTGTTGCTCCGAAACTGATACCAGGAACAGGGTTAGCCATTCAAGAAATGTTCCTATTTCCACGGAGTGATTCATGAACCATGACACCTTCCTAACTACGTTACGGCGAACAAAACTTCGCCTCCTCAAGATGCACAAGCAGGCAAACGCCGGCCATATAGGCGGCAACCTTTCAGCGCTGGATGCCGTGCTGCTGTTACATGTCGAGACTATGGGGCCTTCGGATTATTTTGTTCTTTCCAAAGGCCATTCTGCCGGGGCTCTCTATGCCTCTCTCTGGGCAACCGGGAAATTGTCTGAGGAGCAACTCTTGACCTACACCAGGGACGGCTCCTTTCTCGCGGCTCACCCGTCTGGCGGTTGGCACCCAGGGATCCCTTTTTCAACCGGGAGCCTTGGCCACGGCATCTCTCTAGCCTCTGGAGTAGCCCTTGGCTGGAAGCTCCTACGAAAGCCCGGTCATGTCTATTGTCTTATGTCAGATGGTGAGTTGCAGGAAGGATCCTGCTGGGAGGCATTCACCTTTGCCAAGCAGCACGGCCTCGACAATCTGACTGTCCTGGTCGACCACAATGGCCTGCAAGGATTCGGCAGGGTGGAGGAAGTGGCTGCCCCTATGCTCCCGCTTAGCCAGAAGTTCGTGGCCTTCGGCTGGGAGGTGACGACTGTTGATGGGCACTCCTATGCAGACCTTCACGCAGCACTTGTAACTCCAGCAGGTGAGGGAGGCAGGACGCGGGCCATCATTCTGAAAACCGTCAAGGGCCACGGCGTGTCGTTCATGGAGGATAAAATGGAGTGGCACTATCTGCCGATGAACGATGAGCAATATGAGCAGGCAGTACGGGAAGTAGGCGGGGCGTCATGAGAAACGCTCTCTGCGACACCCTTATTTCTCTTTATAAGCAGAATCGTTTCCTGTTCATGACCGGCGACCTCGGGTTCATGGCGCTTGAACCACTTCGGGCCATCATGGGCGGGGACTTTGTGAATGCCGGGGTCGCCGAACAGAATATGGTTTCAGCCGCAGCCGGGGTTGCGCACACCGGCCTGCAGACCTGGGTTTACAGCATCGCCCCATTCGCCTATGCCAGGCCATTTGAGCAGATCAGAAACGATGTCTGCCTCCACGACCTTGACGTCAAGATCGTGGGCAACGGGGGGGGATATGCCTACGGCTACATGGGCGCAACCCACCATGCCATTGAGGACTACGGGGTTATGGCCGCCCTCCAGAACATGATCTGCCACATCCCGGCCTTCGCCGGAGACGTCCTGCCAATCGCGCGCAGGATGCAACAGACGCCAGGGCCGGCCTATCTCAGGCTGGGGCGCCATGAGATGCCAGTCGAGGCCGTTCTCCCCGACTACGCACCGTGGCGGGAACTGCTGTCCGGTGAATCCGGCAATATCGTTGTCGTCGGCCCTGTCGTCGGCCAGGTCTATCAGGCGGTGCAATCCGTCATGGCCAAAAAGGGGGGCTCTTTTGGCCTTTGGGTGCTTACGGAATTGCCCGTGCCGGAAATACCGCAGGGCTTACGTGAGAGTATTGTCCAGCACCCGGAAAAGCCGCTCATCATAGTCGAAGAGCATGTCGCCCATGGTGGCGTCGGCATGGCTATCTGCCATCTCCTGGCCAAGCTCGGCGCAAGCCCGCGCAATTTCCGCCACCTGCACGCCGCAGGCTACCTGAAGGGGAGCGGCTACGGTACTCAGCAGTTTCACCGCAAACAAAGCGGCATCGATGCGGAATCTGTTGAATTGTTATTGGGAGGTCTTGTATGAGTGCGACACTCAAAGAGCGTATAGAGCAACTGCAGGGGCCGATCCTGGTCACCGGTGCTAGCGGATTTATTGGTTGCAACCTGTTCAGGACGCTACTCAAGTACCGTCGCGATGTCTACGGCACCTCCTCGAAGATTTACGCCTGGCGTCTCGAAGATCTCCCTCGAGAGAATATTATTGTTGTCGATCTGCTTGTTGAATACAACCTCAAGGAATTGCTGGACACCGTCAAACCGCAAACGGTATTCGACAACGTCACCTATGGCGGATATTCGTTCCAGCAGGATCCTGATCTCATCTACCGCACCAATATAAACTATACGGTGCGACTGATCACCGAACTTGAGAAGAGGGGGATCCGGCGGTTCATCCATGCGGGCAGTTCGTCGGAGTACGGAGACAATGTCGGCGGTTCAGTCGAGGATATCCCGCTGTACGCAAACAGTCACTATTCGGTAACCAAAGCCGCTATCGCCAATCTCATCTATTTCTATGGCAAGAAAAAGAAATTTCCTGGCGCCAATCTTCGATTGTATTCGATTTACGGGCCGTACGAGGATTCGGCCAGGCTGCTGCCGACAATTATTGCCAAAGGGCTGCAAGGGGAGCTGCCACCCTTTGTCAGCCCTGAGACCTCACGAGACTTCGTGTATGTTGACGATTGCGTCGAAGCCTTTATCAACGCCGCACTGTACCTTGCCCCTGAGAACTTCGGAGAGTCTTTCAACGTTGGATCCGGAGACAAGACAACCATCCTGGACGTGGTGGCCACGGCCCAGGAAGTGTTTGCCATCAAGGCGGAGCCCGAATACACCATGCCCAGTCACTCCTGGGATGTCGATGACTGGTACGCCAACACGGAAAAAACCCGGAGCCTTTTTTACTGGCGGGCAACGATCCCCTTCAGGGTCGGGCTTGAAAGGATGGCGGAATGGTTCAGGTCTCTCGCCGACAGGGAAGTGTACCTGCAATCGTCCAAGAAGTTTGGCATTGACGAAAAGTACAGCGTCTCGGCAATCATTGCCTGTTACAAGGACGGCCAGGCCATCCCTTTCATGTATGAACGGTTGAAGAAGGTTTTTGAAGAGTTGAATATCGACCACGAGATTATTTTCATCAACGACTGCAGCCCGGACGACAGTGAGGAGGTTATTCGCTCGATCACTGCCCGGGATCGGCGAGTCATCGGGGTCTCGCACTCGCGTAATTTTGGCTCGCAATCGGCATTCAAATCAGGGATGGAAATCGCCACCAAGAACTCGGTTGTGCTCCTTGATGGCGACTTGCAGGATCCCCCGGAGATTATCAAGGATTTTGTCGGCAAATGGAAAGAGGGGTATGAGGTTGTCTACGGTCGCAGAAACAAGCGATCCGCCCCCCTGTATATGCAGTTCCTTTACAAGGCGTTCTATCGGGTTTTCAATAAGGCAAGCTTCCTGAATATCCCGGAAGATGCCGGCGATTTCTCGCTGATCGATCGTAAGGTTGTCAGAGCCCTGCTCAAGTTTCCGGAAAAAGACCTCTTCATGCGCGGCATTCGTGCCTATGCCGGTTTTCGGCAGATTGGCGTTCCTTACCACCGGCCAGAGAGGATGTTTGGCACTTCGACCAACAACTTCCTGAAGAATATCGACTGGGCGAAGAAGGGGATTCTCAGCTTCAGTCATCTGCCGCTCAACGTTGTCTCCGGAGCAGGTTTTTTCCTCTTTGTCTTCTCCCTGGTCTGCGGTTTATGGCAGTTGGCCAGCCGCATCCTGTTCCCCGATCTGGCGCCGAAAGGCCTGACCACCGTCATCCTGGCTATTGTATTCTTCGGGGCGATAAACCTTTTCGGTCTCTCGATCATTGGGGAATATATTGCCAAAATATTTGAAGAAGTTAAGGGCAGACCGCACTTTATTCGTCGTCATCTGATTCGTGACGGGGAAGTAAGACCGGCCTCCGACGAGTCGTACGTTCCTCAGGAATTTATCTAAGGTGTTAACCGTGCCTACTCTACCTGGGTTGAACAAAAGAAACATGGTCGAAAAGGGCTGCCCGGTTTGTCTCGAACCGGCAACTAACACCACCGTCTTCAAACAGGGAAACTTTGATGCCGATAAACTTGATGTCTTCTCCTTCTCTTCAAGAAAGTTTCCCGAATATATGTCCCATCGCTATCTGAAGTGCAACAGATGCCAGGCGCTGTACGCTTCTCCTGTCCCTGTCTTTGATGAACTCCAGGAGCAGTACAACGAGGCCGACTTCGACAGCAAAAAAGAGTCCGAATTCGCCGCCCAGACATATATTTCGATCCTCAAGCGGTACAAGAAAAGGTTGCCGTCATTGGACTGCGGCCTGGATATTGGTGCCAGTGATGGCGCCTTTGTTGAGAAATTGGTTGGAGAAGGCTTCACCAATGTCATAGGGGTGGAGCCTTCCAGAAAACCGGTAGAGTCTGCTAAAAGTTCCATAAGACCGTTGCTTCGCCATGACATTTTCCGGCGGGAACATTATCGCGACGATTCGATGTCGCTCGTGACCTGTTTCCAAACCATCGAACACGTTCCCGACCCGATAGCGATCGCGAAAGATGTATACAAAATCCTCAAGCCTGGGGGGGTCTTCTACTTGGTCAGCCACGATTACTCATCAAGGGTCAATCGTCTCCTGGGGGAAAAGTCCCCCATCTACGACATCGAGCACTTGCAGATTTACTGCGCCGAGGCCTTCCGTTGCCTGCTGGCCGATGTCGGCTTTACGACAGTCGAGACTAGACCGGTATGGAACACCTACCCGCTGTCTTATTGGTTGCGATTGGCTCCGTTGCCCCAAAAACTGAAGCAGAAGTTGATCGCTTGGGTCAAGGATGGCCCTGTTGACATCCCGGTGCCTGTCTGTGTCGGCAATATGGCCGTTCTGGCGTGGAAATAGGATCTGGCTGATGCGTGAAGAATAAAATACAAATAAAATAAATTTACTTCTGGACCTTTTGCAAAATAATCAAAACACAGGCAGATCGTCATTCCAGAGGAAGCCGGACAAGCGCTGCGAGTAATCCAGTGTTTTAAGACAGTTGCGACAAGGCTATAGGGGTAGGAACAAAATATTGGTTTGCTCCGCCCTTCCTCCGAACCGGACTGTGGCGGATCTCCCGCATCCGGCTCTCCATTTGATAATCACAGTTCCGACCTTGCCTTCGGCTAGTGTTTCTGGTAACAAAAACCTGTTGTCAGGAGCCACATCCAGGAAACTTGCCCGCCATAAGATCATGCCTATGCCGAAGTACACAAGGGATATGAAAATCCTGACTGTATTAGGCTTGAATTGGTGGGCATTAAATGTTGACAGCACAAGAAACGTCCCAGGCCAATGCTCTCGGTCTCGATCCGAGCTTTTTGGCTTGGCAGGTGGCTGCAAAGCGCCGTGAAAAAATCGGGCTGGATTTCAGCATCTCTTTATAAATGTTATAAATTTCTACGAGCAGGCATGAGCCAGACACCTTCAATTTCAACGCAAGCCCCCCTGGTTTCGATCTGCCTGCCTGTTTTTAATGGCGAGCGTTACCTTGCGAAGGCGGTAGGTTCCCTTCTGGCCCAGACCTACCGGAATTTCGAACTGCTGATCTTCGACGATGCCTCGACTGACGCCAGTTGCTCTCTTCTGTCCACCATCGATGATCCTCGGCTGATTCTTCATCGGAACGAGCGCAACCTCGGGCCGGAAGAGAATTGGAACCGAGCGCTGGCCGCAGCGAAGGGCAGCTACATCAAACTCTTTCATCAGGATGATGTGCTGGCCCCCGATTGTCTTGCCCGGCAAGTGGTGGCGCTGGAGACCAATCCCGCAGCGGTTTTGACCTTCTGCGGACGGAGCATCATCCGGCCGGACGGCTCCCGTATCCTCGACCGGTCGGCGCCCTGGCCAGAAGGCGAGGTTTCAGTCGGGACGATTCTGCATGGTTGCATCCGCGCCGGCACCAACTTGATCGGCGAACCCAGCGCGGTTCTTTTCCGCACGGAGGTGGCCCGTAAGGCCGGGGCCTTTGACGGGCAGATTCCCTACCTCATTGATCTGGACTACTGGCTGCGGCTTCTGGGGTATGGGCCCGGCTACTGTTTGAAATCCCCCCTGGTCTCCTTCCGGATTTCTCCGAGTCAGTGGAGCGTGGCGATTGGTCGACGGCAAAGTCGACAGTTCATGGACTTCCTCGATAAGCTCACCGCGACAGGCCGATGTCGAATCGGGACGATGGCCATGCTTAGGGGAAGGTTGATGTCTGTCCGCAACCAGGTTTTAAGGATGCTGGTGTATCGCCTGATGCTTAGGGATGCCCGATGAGCGAATCTGGGCTGCAGCTCTTCCAGCTGGTTCGTTTTGGAATCGTGGGCTCTGTTAACACCTTCTTCTCCTATCTGGTCTTTGCCTTTTGTCTGGGGCTGGGCTGGCATTTCTCCCTGGCGACCCTGATTGGGAGTATAGTCGGGATGCTGATGGGGTTCAAGCTCCATGGCCGTTTCGTTTTCGGCAACCCAGGAAAGGGCCGCTTCCTGCGCTTTGCCCTGATCTTCTGCTTTGTCTACGGGGTCAGCGTTGGCATCCAGTGGATAGCGCGGCTCACCGTAAACGGCTATCTGGCAGGCGCCATCGCGGCCCTAATCACTATTCCGCTCTCGTTTCTCCTGAACCGGGGCCTGGTTTTTCACAGAACTTGAAGGCGACAGGAATCATGGCAACCTCAAACTGTATTGCGTGTGGTCATCCTGTTAAGGATTCCTGGCTTGCGAGGTATACGGATCTTTACTTGCGCACCCTAATAAGGCAACGGCTGTTTTAACTTCAGAAGAAGGCTGGTCAGCCTGTTCAAGGATTAGCTTATGAATAAGATTTTTCTACTCTTGATGCAAATTGTGTTCACCGCGAAACGCAATTTGCTAATCAAACGCTGCATTCGTAAAGACATGAACCTGATTGCGGATTTTGGCTGCGGTCATTTCCCAAACAAATATGCCAACGTCCTGGTCGATCAAGCCACTAGCTTAGATGAACAGCGAGGCGGGTTGAAGATTCGGAAAACCGGGCCCTCGACGTTTCACAATCTGGACTTAAACGTCTTCCCTTATCCCTTTCCTGACAAACATTTCGACTTCCTGATCTGCAGTCACGTCCTTGAACATCTGGAAGACCCTGTACGTGCATGCTCCGAATTCTCCCGGATTGCCAAGGCCGGCTACATTGAAGTTCCATTTTATTGCGTTGACCTGTTCATTCGGAATAACGATGTGATCCATAAGTGGTTGTGTTCATACGAACCAAAGGATGGCTTCATGCATTTTGTTAAGCGGAAATCAATCCTGAATCTCTTGCCTCCTCGTTCGATCAATGTGTTTTTGCGGTTCATTCTCCAGTTCAAGAATGTTTCGTTGGTGTGGAACGATCAACTCCGCGCCGACTATTTAAGCGTGAATGTTTCACGGCAGTCAGAAGACGGTGGCGTCACCAGGAGGCAGTAATGACAATCCGACTTGCTATTGTGGTGCCTTGTTACAACGAGGAAGAAGTTCTTCCCGAAACCGGCTTGCGTCTGACTGGCCTGCTCGATCGCATGCAAAGGGACAATCTGATTGCACCGGCGAGTACACTCTACTTCGTTGACGATGGCAGCAAAGATCAAACCTGGGCGATCATCCAGTCCCTGGCTTTGGCGGATTCAAGGGTATGCGGGATCAAGCTCTCCTGTAACTGTGGGCACCAGAACGCGCTGCTTGCTGGACTGTTAGCCGCAGAAGGGGAAGCGTTAGTCACCGTTGACGCTGACCTTCAAGATGACATCAGCGTTATTGAAGAGATGGTGCGGCGCTTTCAGCAAGGGAACGAGATCGTCTATGGTGTTCGCAGGTCACGGGCGACGGATACATCGTTCAAGCGTGGCACGGCCCATGTGTATTACAAACTTCTTAGATGGATGGGAGCCAACATTGTTTATGGCCATGCTGATTTTCGCCTGATGGGAAGGAGGGCTGTTGAATGCCTGCGTGAGTATTCCGAGGTCAATCTTTTCCTTCGCGGCATCGTGCCGCAGTTGGGGTTTGCGACAACAACGGTATACTACGATCGAACAGAGAGGTTCGCCGGGAAAACGAAATATCACCTTGGGCGCATGCTTGGCCTGGCCATCGACGGGATTACTTCGTTCAGTGTCACGCCCCTCAGGCTTATTTCCGCCCTGGGCTTTTTGTTTTGCTTATTAAGCATAGCCATGGTGGCCTGGGTTATTTACGGCCATTTTGTTAAGAATTCCACGATTCCAGGCTGGGCATCGTCGGTGCTGCCAATCTACTTTCTAGGGGGGATTCAATTGGTTGGCATTGGCGTTGTCGGTGAGTACATTGCCAAGATATATCTCGAAACAAAACGGCGGCCGCGTTACTTCATTGAACGGATAGTACGGGAAATGCCAGAATAGGCTTTTCAGACCATGGGGTAGCAGAGAAAAGTTGAGATGGGATCAGCCCGGTTATTCTGTATGCCGATCGAAAAAATATTTTTTAACCATGCCGTAACAAGATGAAACAATTAGGAAAAATAAGCAAATGGCTGTGGCGGACAGTGAGATGATATTGGCGATTTTCTGCCGCAAGGGAATTTTAAAGGGAAAAGGTTTATAGCGGGCAAACAGTTCGGCTTGAGGCTGTTGCCCTGTTGTAAAATGATCGCCTGGTTCACAGCCGTTCTCGGCTGGAAAGACATAACAAGCCGGATTTTTCAAATTAAGATAACCTTCGTTCTGTGCAAAAATACTGCCAGGATGCAGACTTTTGAACGGTAAGTGTTCCAGGCGATAACCAAAACTAGGATTATAGCACGCAAGCTGTGATATGCCGAAGGCAATAACGTCATTGCCGTATTCTGATAAACCTATGCCTCGAATTTGTGGTGGTGCGGGACTGGACGCCGATTTTTGATACGCTTGCAAGATGAGGTTGCCGTCATACCCCTGCGTGTCGTAGAACAGCCGATCTTTAGTCAGGTTCAGGGCCAGCAGCACAATGATACTGACCACAACGACAGGGATACGATATCTCTCTAAAAAAGTGATTTTTTCCAAGGAGACAGCGGCATAGACAATGCTGATAGGGATATAGATTATCCACCAACGGAATAAAGCACTGCTCGATTGTATCAGCGGCGTGCGTTTGAGTATCGCGTTCCATTCAGGCGTATAAATGTTCAAGGCCAGGGGCAACAGCAGAATAACCGCCAGCATGGCTAAAGCAATCAGTGATATTGCCGGGTGATTTTTCGATCCGGTCAGAGATGAACGATTCTGCGCCCACAACCCCTTTGTCCAGGCCACTAAAATAATGAGCAAGGGAATAAAGGTGATCCCATATTCCCACTCATGGCGGGATAGCATCCATTGCATATTGCTGAGCTTGGGAATGGCGATATCTTCGATGTTGGCAGGGGAAAAAAACAAGGTGATAAAGAGTAGTTTAAGAGCATTGAATATGCCATTGACCCCAGGTAACAGGTAATCGCTACGGGCAAAATTTGCCATAAAGGCAAAACCAACCATTAATTTTGCCGCTGATAAGGTTAAGGCTATCAGCGTGGCGCCCACTGCCCGGCATAAAAATACTTTCCAGTCTTTAGATGTGTAAAAATGCAAACAGACAATGGCGAGAATGGCTAATGAAACCGGAATAATCAAGCTGGTCAATCCTGATTGCAGCCAATAGCCGACTAAAAAACCGGCTAATACCGTGTTGAAAACAGTCGGCAAATTTGTTTTTTTCTCTCCTGGCGGAGCGACCTGCAATAATAAAAAAGCCACCAGGGGCGCCAGCATAAATCCCTGCACGCCGATATGACCTACAAGCATGCGGTGGGCGTAGTAGCCATTGAACATGAAGAGGCTGGCGGCTAACAAGGCCGTTTCCGCACTTGTTCTAAATACCCGCTGCAATAAAAGATACATCCCCAAAAAACCCAGGCTGGCAAAGATTAAGACAGAAAGGTACACACTCGTGAGCGGGTTAAAAAATAAAGTCAGAACTTGCGGAATTGAGTAATAGTAGCTCTGCACATCGGCAAAAAAAGGCTGGCCGCCACAAAATGATGGTGAGAACCAAGGCACATCAAGGAGTGCGTTGTTTTTGAACCAAAAATAGCCATCAAGAAGTCCAGGGAGAATGCCTGAATAATCGTGACCTAACCTCCCCTGAGAGTTAGGGAAAAAACGGCTGAAGATAAGATGATAGCAGAGCAGCAAGAAAAAAAACGCGCTGGCAGTGACAATTGCCGGGGGAGTCTGGCGCTTGGAATTAGAATTGCTCATCAATGAGAACTCCTTGTTTTTTTGGCTAGTCATGACCACCGGCAGAGCAGGCCGGTGGTTTGCTTATAGCCCTATAAGGCCGGGCGTGTAAAGAATTTTGTGTACTTTATGTTGCTCAAATTCCCGCAGCCTGTCTTTCTCCTTGGGCCTCTGCTTTTTCCTGATTTCGTACTTGTTGGGCAGGTCTTCTTGCGGCATAATGGCAACCTCGCTGGTGATCGCCCTGGCGGGCGAAAGGGTTGTCTCTGGTTGGGCATTATTTTGTTATCCTGCATTTGCACCCAGAGGGTATAAGTTTCGTTTGCACCCTGAAGGGCATAAACTCCGGCGAGCTGCTCAACTCAGCTTTACAGGATCAATGAGGTTTTTGACAGCGCCATTACAGAAAGTATTACGATTTGAGCAGGAGAAATCAAATGTCACGCAAGGCATTGTTCAAGAAGCGTTCGCGCCCGTCCCGGCCCCCAGCTGTTCTGGCAGCCCTAGATGAGGCGGCGGCGCTTTATCAGTCGGGCAGATTTGCTGAAGCGCTCGCCCTTGCCGAGGCCGCGTTGCCTTCAAGCTCCCACCCAGCGCAGCTTCTCAATCTTGCCGCAATATCCGCCATCAGACTGGGTCGGCGCGACCTGGCTGAAAAGCATTGGCGCACTGCCATTCAGGTTCAGCCGGGGTATGCCGAAGCGCACTACAACCTGGGCATCCTGTTCAGAGAACTGAAACGCTTCCCTGAGGCCGAGGCCGCTTATCGCCAGGCCATCGTCCTCCAGCCAGGGTATGGCGAAGCGCACTACAACCTGAGCAACCTGTTCAGAGAACTGGAACGTTTTCCTGAGGCCGAGGCAAGCTGCTGCCAGGCTATTGCTTTTAATCCCGGGCATGCCGAGGCGCATAACAACCTGGGCATTCTGCTCCGTGAACTGAAACGCTTCTCCGAGACCGAGGCCGCCTACCGCCAGGCCATCGCTCTCAAGCCGGGGTATGCCGAAGCGCACCACAACCTGGGCATTTTGCTCAGTGAATTGAAACGCTTTGAAGAGGCCGAGGCCGCCTATCGCCAGGCCATTGTTTTGCAACCGGGGGGTGTCGAGGTGCAAGCCAATTTTGGCCTGTTTCTGCTGAAGCGGGGACGGCTCGAGGAAGCCTGGCCGCTCTACGAGATGCGCTATCATCCAGAGAACAAGGAGCGAAGAACCTTTCCCCCCTCGCTGCCCTTTCCTCAATGGCAGGGCGAATCCCTTGCCGGTAAGTCGATCCTGGTTTATCCCGAACAGGGTTTCGGCGATGAAATCCAGTTCGCCCGCTACCTGCCGCTGCTCAAGGCGTGGGGGGCTTCCCGGGTCACCCTGGCCTGCAAACCGCCCTTGCGGCCTCTGCTGCAAACCGTGGCGGGCGTGGACAGGGTGGTTGTTTTAGCTGAAGATCACGCCGTTGAAGCCTGCGATTTCTGGACATTTCCGCTCAGTTTGCCCCTGCGCTTTCACACGACCCTCGACACCATTCCGGCGGCGCTGCCCTATCTGGCGGCTGATCCGGAGCTGGTCAAACACTGGCGCCCTCGGCTGCCTCCTTCGGCCTTCCGGGTCGGCCTGGTCTGGAAAGGCTCCGGCATTCACAAGAACGACAGCAATCGCTCCTTGCCGGGCCTGTCCTTTCTGGCGCCGCTCTGGTCTGTGCCGGAGGTCAGTTTCGTCAGTCTGCAGAAGGGCCAGGGGGAGGAGGAGGCTCTTTGTCCGCCGCAGGATCAGCCCCTTCTGAACCTGGGGGTGGAGATCCGCGATTTCGCCGATACTGCGGCGATTATCAGCCAGCTCGATCTGGTGATCTGCGTTGACACGGCCATCGCCCATCTGGCCGGGGCGCTGGGCAAGCCCTGCTGGGTGTTGCTGCCCGCTATCGGCACCGACTGGCGCTGGCTGCAGGAGCGCGCTGATTCGCCCTGGTATCCCGGGGTGATGCGCCTGTTCCGGCAGGAGCAGGGCGAGGACGGCTGGGGCGCCACCGTGGCAAGGGTGGCGGCGGCCTTGGGGGAACTGAGGCAAGGTTCTTCTGGCCACGCCACTACACAAGCCATTACGGCTTGAACAGGAGGAGTTTTATGTCACGTAAGGCATTGTTCAAGAAGCGTTCGCGCCCGTCCCGGCCCCGCGCCGTTCCGGCAGTCTTCGCTGAGGCGGCGGCTCTCTATCAGTCGGGCAGATTCGCCGAAGCGCTCGCCCTTGCCGAGGCCGCCTTGCCTTCAAGTCCCCACCCCGCGCAGCTTCTCAATCTTGCCGCAATATCGGCCATCAGACTGGGTCGGCGCGACCTGGCTGAAAAGCATTGGCGCACCGCTATTCAGGTTCAGCCTGGGGATGCCGGAACGCATTACAATCTGGGCAACCTGCTCAGTGAATTGAAACGCTTCCCTGAGGCCGAAGTGGCCTACCGTCAGGTCATTGCCCTTCAGCCGGGGGATGGTGAGGCGCACAATAACCTGGGCAACCTGCTCAGTGAACTGAAACGCTTTAACGAGGCCGAGGCCGCTTATCGCCAGGCTATCGCCCTTAGGCCGGGGGATGTCGAAGCGCACAACAACCTGGGTATCCTGCTTCTGAATTTGAGACGCTTCCATGAGGCCGAGGCCGCCTTTACTCAGGTCATCGCCCTCCAGCCTGGGCATACCGAAGCACTCTACAGCCTGGGCATTCTGCTCAGTGAATTGAAACGCTTTCCTGAGGCCGAGGCTGTCTATCGTCAGGCCATCGCCCTCCAGCCGGAGTATGCCGAAGCGCAATGGAACCTCAGTTGGCTTCTGCTGAGCCTGGGACGGTTCGAGGAAGCCTGGCCGCTCCACGAGTCGCGTTATCACCCGAACAAGAAGCGAAGAACCTTTCCCCCCTCGCTGCCCTTTCCCCAATGGCAGGGTGAATCCCTCCTCGGCAAGTCGATTTTGGTTTACCCTGAACAGGGTTTTGGCGACGAAATCCAGTTCGTCCGCTATGCACCGCTGCTCAAGGCGAGGGGGGCTTCCCGCGTCACCCTGGCCTGCAAGCCGCCTTTGCGGCCTCTGCTGCAAACCGTGGCCGACGCGGATAAAGTGGTTGTGTTAGCTGAAGATTGCGCTATTGAAGCCAGCGATTTTTGGACATTTCCGCTCAGTCTGCCCCTGCGCTTTCAGACGACCCTCGACACCATTCCGGCGGCACTGCCCTATCTGGCGGTCGATCCGGAGCTGGTCGAACACTGGCGGTCTCGGCTGCCTTCTTCGCCCTTCCGGGTCGGCCTGGTCTGGAAAGGCGCCGAAGGGCAAGAGAATGACCGCAACCGCTCCTTGCCGGGCCTGTCCGCCCTGGCGTCGCTCTGGTCTGTGCCGAACGTAAGTTTTGTCAGCCTGCAGAAGGGCCAGGGGGAGGAGGAAGCTTTTTCTCCGCCTCAGGATCAGCCCCTGGTGAACCTGGGGGCGGAGATCCGTGATTTTGCCGATACCGCAGCGATTATCAGCCAGCTCGAGCTGGTGATCTGCGTTGACACGGCCATCGCCCATCTGGCCGGGGCGCTGGGCAAGCCCTGCTGGGTGCTGCTGACCGCCATCGGCACCGACTGGCGCTGGCTTCGCGAGCGCGCTGATTCGCCCTGGTATCCCGGGGTGCTGCGCCTGTTCCGGCAGGAGCAGGGCGAGGACGGCTGGGGCGCTACCGTGGCAAAAGTGGCGGCGGCCCTGGGGGAACTGAGGCAAGGCTCTTCCGGTCACGCCATTACGCAAGCCCTTACGGCTTGAACCGGAGGAGTTGCATGTCACGCAAGGCCTTGTTCAAGAAGCATTCCCGCCGCCCGCCCCGGTCCCCCATCGTCCCGGCAGCCTTTGCTGAGGCGGCGGCGCTTTATCAGTCTGGCAGATTTGCCGAAGCGCTCGCCCTTGCCGAGGCTGCGGCGCCTTCAAGTCCGCAGCCCGCGCAGCTTCTCAATCTCGCTGCGGTATCGGCTGTCGAACTGGGTCGGCGTGATCTGGCCGAAAAACACTGGCGCACCGCTATTCAGATTCAGCCTGGGTATGCCGAAGCGTATAATAACCTGGGTATTCTGCTTCAGGAACTCAGGCGCTTCGATGAGGCTGAGGCCGCCTTCCATCAGGCCATCGCCCTTCAGCCTGGGTATGCCGAAGCCTGCTACAATCTGGGCAACCTGCTCAGTGAACTGAAATGCCTCCCTGAGGCCGAGGCCGCCTACCGCCAGGCCATCTCCTTCCAGCCGAGGGATGCCGAAGCGCATAACAACCTGGGTCTTCTGTTTCAAGAACTAAAACGCTTTGAGGAGGCCGAGGCAGTCTGCCGTCGGGCCATCGTCCTCAAGCCGTGGTATGCCGAAGCGTATGACAACCTGGGCAATCTGCTCAAAGAACGAAAACGCTTCGAGGAGGCTGAGGCCGCCTACCGCCAGGCCATTGCTCTCCAGCCGGGGTATGTTGGCGCGCAATGGAATCTTAGTCTGCTTCTGCTGAGCCTGGGACGGTTAGAGGAAGCCTGGCCGCTCCACGAGGTGCGCTATCACCCGGAGAATCGGGAGCGAAGAACCTATCCCCCCTCGCTGCCCTTCTCCCAATGGCAGGGTGAATCCCTTCTTGGTAAGTCGATTCTGGTTTACCCTGAACAGGGTTTTGGCGACGAAATCCAGTTTGCCCGCTATGTATCGCTGTTTAAGGCGAGAGGTGCTTCCCGCGTTACCCTGGCCTGTAAACCGCCCTTGCGGCCCTTGCTGCAAACCGTGGCGGGCGTGGACAGAGTGGTGGTTTTAGCTGAAGACCACGCCGTTGAAGCCAGCGATTTCTGGGTATTTCCGCTCAGTCTGCCTCTGCGCTTTCATACGACCCTCGACACCATTCCGGTGGAGTTG
>Ga0208863_1000995_pt1 | contig 20666 bp, 12 predicted proteins | sample RifOxyD3_FD_184040 | JGI IMG/M metagenome (GOLD analysis project Ga0208863, IMG submission 184040) | Soil microbial communities from Rifle, Colorado - Rifle Oxygen_injection D3 (SPAdes) | ecosystem: Environmental > Terrestrial > Deep subsurface > Rock core/Sediment | place: Rifle, Colorado...
GAACGAGGACCGGGAAGCCTTTACCGAGAAGGTGGAGGATATCCTGTCCGGTTATTGCCGGGAAATCAAGCGGAATAAAACCCGCAACGAAAGCCAGGTGATGAGCCTGGCCTGTCTGGTGCCCCGAGATGGACAAGACCGGTTCGAAGAGGGCATCTTTGCCGCGGCCAAGCTCTATCACCTGCTCCCCATGGGTCTCGGCATGCCGGTCATGATCCTGCTGGTGGCACTGGCCGGCTGCCTGGCGGTTCTACAAGACGCCAGATCCCTGGCCGTAATCGGTACGGTGGGCGGCTTTCTGGCGCCGGTTCTGTTATCCACCGAGACCGGCAACCATGTGCTGCTCTTCTCCTACTATGCCCTGCTCAACGCCGGCATCCTCGGGATTGCCTGGTTCAAGGCCTGGCGCAACCTGAACCTGCTCGGCTTCATCTTCACGTTCGTGATCGCCTCGTTCTGGGGCTACACCTCATACCGGCCCGAGTTTTTTAATACCACCGAGCCCTTTCTAATCCTGTTTTTTCTGTTCTACGTGGCCATTGTCGTCCTGTTTGCCCTCCGGCAGCCCCTGCAACTCAGGGGCTACCTGGACGGCACCCTGATGTTCGGCGTGCCGCTCATCGCCTTTGCCCTGCAATACGGTCTGGTCCGCGACTATGAATACGGCCTGGCGTTCAGCGCCCTGGGGCTCGGGATTTTTTATGTCGGCCTGGCAACGGTTCTCTGGCGCCAGCAGCGGGAGGGCATGCGGCTGGTGAACGAAGCATTCCTGGCCCTGGGCGTGGTCTTTGCCTCGCTCGCCATCCCGCTCGCCCTGGACGGCCGCTGGACCGCCGCGGCCTGGGCCATGGAGGGCGGCGCTTTAGTCTGGGTCGGCCTCCGGCAGCACCGTTTGCCGGCCCGGTTATTCGGGTTACTGCTCCAGCCGGCCGCCGGTTTTTCATTTATTACCACCCTGTATCTGCCGGCCGGCTCCTGGCCGGTGCTCAACAGCGTCTATCTCGGCTGCCTGCTAATCAGCGCTGCCGGCCTGTTTTCCGGCTATTTCCTCCATTGCCACCGGGAGACACTCCGGGGATGGGAGCGCTATTTTGCCGTGATTTTTTTCACATGGGGGCAGATCTGGTGGTTCGGCGGCGGCCTGCATGAAATCGATTGTCATCTGACCGGTGTTGCCCAACACCACGCCGCCCTGCTCTTTATCGTTGGCAGTTGTCTTTCCATGGTCTGGCTTGCCGGCCGCCTTCCCTGGAGCCTGCTGATCTATCCCCCTTTTATCCTGCTGCCGGCGATGTGGCTGCTCGGCCTGGCTGAACTGGTGCAAGGCCCCGGCCTGCATCCCTTCATGCGCTGGGGTTTGCCGGTGTGGCTCGCAACGTTTGCCGGACAATACCGGCTGCTCTGGCGCCTTGAAGCGCAGTGGCCCAAGCAGATCGTGCCGCTCTGGCACCAGCTGACCCTCTGGCTCCTGATGCTGCTCCTGGGCGGCGAGGCTGCCTGGTTGGCAAATCGCCTCGCCGGGAGCGGAACCACCTGGGGGTTCGTCGGCTGGGGCCTGGTGCCGGCCTTGATCGTTCTGGCCCTGCTTACCAATGGCAAGAGGCTGGCCTGGCCGGCCCAACGGTTTGCCGCCGACTATCTCGGCATCGGCGTCACCGTGCCCCTGCTCTGCCTGACCGGCTGGGTTCTTCTGGCCACGGTCCGGGCCGGCGACCCGACCCCGCTTCCCTATCTGCCTCTGCTCAACCCGTTGGAACTCGGCCAGAGCTTTATCCTGCTCCTGCTGGGCCATTGGCTGTTGCAGATCCGCCAGGCACGCATCCCGGCAGTCGATGGGGTTTCAGAGCAGATCATGGCGGCTCTCCTGGCCGCGCTTACTTTCATTGCCGTAAACGGCGTGGTGGCTCGAGCCGTGCATTTTATAGGCGATGTCCCCTTTCGGCCGTGGAGCCTGTGGCGCTCCAATATCCTGCAGGCAGCTATCGCCATCCTCTGGACCACTCTGGCCTTGAGTCTCACCATCCTGGCCACCCGGACCGGCCGGCGCCAGGTATGGCTGACAGGCGCTGGTCTTCTCGGTCTGGTAGTAGCGAAACTTTTTCTGGTCGATCTGGCCGGCCAGGGCACTGTGGCTCGGATCGTTTCCTTTCTGGTGGTCGGCGGGCTGATGCTGGTCATCGGCTACTTCTCGCCGCTGCCGCCCAGGCAACTTGAGGAAAAACAATGATTTTTTTTATTAGACTGGCCATGCTGTCCTTATTCTGTCTATCAAATGCCGCTATGGCCGCAGAGCCAGGTCGGAATGATTTCGCCTACGGCCTGGAACTCGCTGTGGACAACAATGGTGCCATCTATAAAGCACTTCTTCCCGAATCGGTTTACCGCGGAGTAAGCCGGTTCGACCTGGCCGATCTCCGGGTGTTCAATGCCCAGGGCGAGATGGTGCCGCATGCGGTACGGCGGCTGCCCGTCCGGACACCCTCGACCGCTGCCGCATCCTGGACGGTGCCCTTCTTCCCCCTTTATCGAAATGATGCTGAGAGCAGTGAAAAACTGGCCCTGCAGATTACCACCAGCAGCACCGGCGCGCTCGTTGATGTCAGACGACAGGATACGGCGCCAACCCCTGAGGTGGTCAACGCCTATCTGCTTGATTGCAGCGCGTCTTCCCGGCCGGTTGCCAGGCTGCTTCTCGCCTGGCAGCCGGCCGGCGACAGTTTTGTCACGACGGTACGGGTGGAATCGAGCGAGGACCTGAACGTCTGGCAGCCGCTGGTGAACAAGGCAACCCTTGCCGAACTCCGCTCCGCTGACCATCAGATGGGACAATACGCCATCGAACTGCCCGGGAGAAAGATCAAATATCTGAAAATCTCCTGGCCGGCCGGCGAAAAGCAGGTTCTGCTGACCGCGGTTAAGGCGGTGGAGGTAGCGGAAGTGCAGGCCCAGCCGCGGCAATGGACCGAGATTGCGGGCAGCTTAATCCCGGAGGAGCCCGGCATTTTTGTATTTGACACTCAGGGCTGCCGACCGGTTGACCAGACTGTCCTCAAATTGCCCGAGGCCAACACCCTGATTGAAGGTGTTTTGTCTTCCAGGTCGACGGAGGCCAACGCATGGCAAAGTCGTGGTCGTGGGGTTTTCTATCGTATGGAGGTGCAGGAGGCGCGACTGGAAAGCGAGCCGCTAATTCTGCCGGTGAGTAGTGACCGTTTCTGGAGGCTGCAGGTCCTGCCGGCGTCCGGCAACGGTCTGGGTGTCGGCCAGCCACGCCTGCGGCTGGGCTGGGTGCCCCATGAGCTTGTCTTTCTGGCCCGTGGCCAGGGTCCATTTCTGCTCGCCTATGGCAGCGCCCAATTGCCAAAAGAAACACCGGCCAGCGCCAGCGTTGATTTGTTCTCCCGCCTGGAAAAGGAGGGTGGCATTGTCGGCCACGCCCGGCCGGCGGGCAACCAATTCGACCTGGGCGGCGCGGAGTTACTTACGCCGCCAGCCCCGCCGCTGCCTTGGGAAAAATGGCTGCTGTGGTCGGTGTTGGTCAGCGGGGTGGCGGGAGTCGGGGCGATGGCCTGGCAGCTCTTCCGCCAGATGAACCAGGCCACGCCGGGAAACGACATGCGGAAGTAAGGGCAGCGATGCCGCATATCCCTTTTCCTCACCGGTTATGCGTCAATTCTTATCTGTTTCTCAAATAGCTACAACACTCAGCCTCCAGCATAGCTGGGGGCTGAGTGTTGTAGAGTTATGACTCGTCCCTGATTCGTTTCGCATGTTTGCTGAGCGCCGCAAAGCCGGTGGGTTTGCGGCGATAAACGTAGTTTTTCATGGACGAACGGAACCCCTCGCCGTTCTGCTCCAGGAACAAACCGCAATGTTCCATATCCTGGAGCAAACGCCGGAAACCCGCCAGCGGATCGCCGCTGCCAAAGCCAGGGAAGGCGGATTTGTCCTCCAGCCCGAGAAACTGCATGAACTCGACATGCCCTCGCTCAACATCTGCCTTCCGATAGGCAACGCCGCCCAGCTCGAAGCGATACCACAACCGGATTTCGCGGTCGCCGTTTGTGAAGGCGCCCACCGCGAAGTGGCCGCCCGACCCTTTGCCCTGCTCGACAATCGAAAAGGTGAACCCAAGTGGATAGAGTTTCACGCCAAGGATTTCAGCGCCCTTTTCAAGGGCAATTACCGGAGTCATGTTGCTCATGGATTCCCTCAAGAAAATAGAGTGCCTGTTGCCTGACCAAGTCATGCGTACAGTAAATCAACTCTCTGAACCGGGCAAGCAGAGTTTCCATCCGCAGCGACGCCCCTGCCTCGATGGAATGTTGCCGGATCATGATCGGTCCGACTTTTTTTGTTGACAAGAATCGGCCGCCCCAGCCAAAGTACTTCTAGGAGTGTTAACCGATTACTTGTTGCAGCCTGCTGCCTTTTTTTACTAACATACTGAGTCCCTGATAAGGAGCTGCCATGCGGTACATTGTTGAAAGCGGTAAGGACGTGGCCACCGTGGCCCGCGACCTGGCGGCGGCGGTAAAACGGCGCGGCTTCGGGTTGCTGCAGGTCTATGACCTCAAGGCAAAGCTAAGGGAGAAAGGGATCAATTTTTCGAACGAATGTCAGGTGCTGGAGGTGTGCAATCCCCAGCAGGCCGCCCAGGTTTTAAGCACGGACATGAGCATCAGCATGGCCCTGCCCTGCCGGATCTCCGTTTACGAGGAAAACGGCGTTACCAAAATCGGCACCATCCTGCCATCAGCGCTGCTGGCCATGTTTCCCGGCGCCGGCGACCTTGAGCAGGTTGCCGAGGAGGTGGAACGGGATATCATCCTGATGATTGCCGAGGCCCGCTGAAACCAAACAGGTTGCAGAACAAACCAATTCTTTAGGAGGATCATCATGCTGAGCAAGAAACTGCAGGACGCCTTCAACGAGCAGATGAAGTTCGAATTCTTTTCAGCCTATCTGTACATGGCCATGTCAGGCTATTTCCATGCGGAAGACCTGCCGGGTTTTGCCTCCTGGATGCGGATTCAGGCCCTGGAAGAATTGACGCACGGCGAAAAATTCTTTAACTTCACCTGCGAGACCGGCGGCCGAACCCTGCTGCAGGCCATCGACGCGCCCACCAACGATTACGCCTCGGCCATCGAGCTCTTCGAGTTCGGGCTGAAACATGAAAAATTCGTCACCAGCCGGATCAACAAGCTCATGGACCATGCCAAAAAGGAAGGCAACCATGCGGCCCAGATCTTCCTGCAGTGGTTTGTCACCGAACAGATTGAAGAGGAGGCCAATTTCTCCCTCATTCTTAAAAAACTCAAAAGAGTGGAGGGTGACGGCCGCGGCCTGCTGATGCTCGACCAGGAGCTTGGCCAGCGTGTCTTTGTGCCGCCGGCCGTTGGCGCCAAGTAACGACTTTGTATTTTTGAACCGCGGAATATCGAACAAGGAATGTCGAATTTCGAAGTTTAACCACTTCATCATTCTGCGGTTTCTTGTTCGATATTCGATATTCGCTGTTAGATCGCAATAGATTATTTTCTTAAGTCAAGAGCATTAATCCGCGACCTGAACCTATCTGAAAAAAACTTGGAGCGCTTATGAATACCATCAAACGTTTGCACCTGCTGATCGCTGCCACTATCATCATATTGACCGCGACGGGCTGCGTTCTGAAAGGCCGCGAATTTCCCGAATACAACGTCACCCAGATTGAGATCGGCAGATCCAGCCGCGACGACATCTTCAAACTGTTCGGCTCGCCCTGGCGTACCGGCTGGGAAGACGGTCTCGAAACCTGGACATACGGCCGTTACGGCATCGGGGTTGGCGATTCCGATCTGGTGGTCAGATATGACAAGAACGGCATTGTTCAGTCCTACACTTACAGCTCAACAGCCTCCGGGAATTAAAAGTCGCTGTTAAGGCCGGAAAGGTATTGCCGGTCAACAGCGGGCGCCACTTCTGCTGCCCGACAGAACAGGACAGACCACCGACAGCAAACCACTCCCAGGGAAACGGAAACCACACGGGTGTCTTCCTTAAACCGTTTATTTGCATGGACAGCAGGCATGGCAGCCGCATGCCTGCTGTTGCTGGGAATCGCCTACGGGTTCCGCGCTACGCTCCTCGCCCCTTTGCTGCGTTCCCAGCTACAGGAGCTGGCGGCCGTGCTTGACCTGCAGCTTACCGTGGGAAAAATATCCGGTAACTACCTGACCACGATCAAACTCTCGGACATTTCAGCAAAGTCACGCACCCCGGCCAGCCCGCCCATCGAACTTGAGATCGGACAGGTGCGGCTCAATTATTCCCTGTTTGACCTGTTGCATGGTTCCGAAACCCTTCTCAACGCGACAACCGTCCGGCTCGACCATGTCCGGCTGAGTATCGACCTCCGCAACGAAACCAGCGAAAACAGTCCGGCCAGTCTGGCGATCCTGCCGACTGTTTTGCCGAACATCATCATCAGAGATGCAAGTTTTACCTTTCAGGACAGTGCGTTTGCCACGACAATCGAAGGCATTTCAATGGCCAATGAACGCCGACCCGCTGACCAGGCGCCTCTGCCGATCACCTTCAGCGCGACTGCCGCCCGCATTACCGAGCCTGTATCCTGGCAGGCATCCGGCCCGCTGACCGGCCGCCTCCTGTATGGTGAAAATTTGCTCACCATCCCTTTGCTCACCATTGGTCCGGACACCGTGACCGAAAACACCGTGATTGATTTTCAAGAGCCTGCCAAGGGGTTGCCGGCCTTTAACGGTGATCTGCAGATCTTTGCCGGCCGTCTGCGGGTTGACGGATCTGTGCAGGACACCCTGGTTGAAACTCGGTTGATTGGCACGGACCTTGATCTTGGGCAGATTACCGCGCTCTGGCAGCCCGAGGGCCAGTCATGGGGCGGACGGCTCAGCGGCAGTTTCAACCTGCGCATCGATACGGATAAACCCGAGGCCATGGAAGGCATGACAACACTGGAGTTGACCGACGGTCGGCTGGCGGATTTCCCAGTGCAGAAAGTCGCAGTCCAGGCGATGGCCGGCAACGGTGTTTTGCGCTTCGACCAGTTCGACGGCCAGCTTGGCGACAACGCCCTGCGAATCACGGAATGCACCGTACCGCTTGTGCCGCTGCTGGCCGGAGAATTCCGCCAGCTGCCCGCCGTGATGGCCGGACGCTTTTCGCTGACCAGCAGCGACCTGCCCCAACTCCTGGCCGCGGCCGGCATGCGGGACGCGTCCCTTCCCGAACCAACGCCAAGGCACGATCTGGCTCTGAGCGGTCAGTTGGCTGACGGTAGACTGTCCCTCACCAAAGGCGAATTCAGCACGGAAGCAGCGATAATCTCCCTGGCCCGGGCGGAAATAACCATGCCGACCAGCTCGGACATGGCCTGGGCGGCCATGCCGCTTACGTCCGATCTTACCGCGCACGTTGCCAACCTGGCATCGCTGGCTGCGATCCTCTCCCTGCCGCCCATGACCGGCGCGGTCAACGGCCATTTGACGCTAAGCGGTGCCTTTGACAATCTGGCCGGCCAGGCAGTTTTTGAGGCCAGCAAGCTGACCGTCCGCGAACATCTACTGGGTGATTTCCAGATGGAGGGCCACGCAACGGACAGTACCATTTTCATCGACTCTTTTGCCGGCGTCAACCGGCAGGACAGAATCGCCGGCGCCGGTGTCTACCTGTTCGCCGAAAAAAAGATAAAGGAAATGCATGCCGAGCTTTCGATAGGCGAGGTTGCCGACTATCTTGACCTTTTCGTGTCGCAAAAGATCGATCTGCAGGGCCGGCTGCATGCCTCGCTGACGGCAGAGGGATCTCTCGACCGGCCGATTGCCGCCCTGAACTGCCAGTTATCCCGCGCCCGCCTGGCCAGCCTGCCGATGGACGAGGCCCTGCTTTCGCTGCACGCCGCTGACGGCCAGGTAATAGTTGAACAGGCGCAGATCAAAAACGCCAAGGGTGCGGTCAGCCTGAGCGGCGGCCTGGCCAGCGCCAGCGATGGCAACCGCTTCACCGGCCGCCTGCGCACCCTGCAGGTGACCGTCGGCCGGGAAACCATGGCGCTTACCGAAGAAAGCAGCCTTGTCATCAGCCAGGCCGGCCAACTGATCATGGACAGTCTGCCCCTGCACGGTGCGCCGGGAACCATCCTGATCAGCGGTTCCCTGGCGGCCGAGACAGAGTCGCAACTGCGTATCCAGGCCCAAAAATTCTCCAGCCAGGGCTGGCTGCCTGCTCTGCTCGACGACCGGCTCTACTTCAGGAATCTCGACCTCGACCTGAATCTTGCCGGCACCCTGCAGACCCCGCGGGTTTCAGCAAGCGGCCAGGTTGCCGAACTGGGTGGCGGCGACTCCCCCCTGCCGTTTGCCGGCCGTTTCGATATGGCATACAGCCAACACGGGTTCATTATCAACCGTTTCGAATGGTCTGCCCAGGGCGGCCAGCAGCTTACCCTGGCGGGCAGCCTGCCCCTTGACCCGCTGGGACCGGAGATGTTTCTGCCCGGCGAGCTGCGGATATCAGGCCGGATTGCTCTGCCGGATATGAGGGCACTCGAGCCCTTCCTGCCGCCCGAGTCAACCCCGGCCGGCAGCATGAACGCGGATTTCAAACTGAGTGGCACCTGGGCAAAACCGGCCGGCGAGATCCTGCTGCAGGCCGCCGGCCTCACCCTGCCCAAAAGAGTGCCCTGGCGACCGCCCAGCCCCATGACGGCGAAGGTGCGCCTCCAGGCTGAAAATACCACGGTGCATCTGACCGAGTTGCGCCTCGCCTCCTCCGATTTGACCCTGAACGCGAGCGGCGACTGGCAGGAGGCCCCTTCCCTGGTCCGGCTGCTGCACGGCCCCCTGCCGCCGGCCTCCGGAACAGTGGCCCTGCGGGCCGATCTTGCGGTGCCGGATTTACGTTGGGCCGCGGCAACTACTAACCAAATCCGCCGGCTGGCCGGCAGCCTGAACGCCACGGTCTCAATAAAAGGGCCGGCGGCCGATCCGGCGGTCAACGGCGTAATCCACCTGACAGACGGCGAAATTCTGGCTCCTTCCCTGCCCGCTATCCGCAGCCTGAATCTTGATGCGGAAATAACCGCCGACCGCCTGCATCTGCTGACCGCGCGCGGCGAACTGGGCGGTGCCCCCTGTTCGCTGACCGGCGACATTTTCAGGCAGCTCGGCGGCCCGCCCCGCCTCAGCCTGCACTTTGCCGGCAGCAACCTCCTGCTGGCGCGCAGCGAGGGTTTTAAAATCAGGGGCGACTCGAACCTGACCATCAACGGCCCCCTTAATCGGCTGGAAGTCGGCGGCGACGTGCAGCTGACCGACAGTTACTACACAAAAAACTTCGACATTTTCAGCCTGCTCCGCCGCAGTCCACGCCAGTACACCGACCGCGCCTCGCTGGCGCCGTTTTCCTTTACCGACCCACCGCTGAAGGATGCTATTTTTGATATCCGGATAACCGCAACCCAGGCTTTCCGTCTGAAAAACAATCTACTGAACGGCAGCCTGCGGCCGATCCTGCAACTGGTGGGCACCGGTGAAAACCCGGTATTCAAGGGCGATATCTACCTGAATCCGGGTCGAGTCACTCTGCCATCCGGCACGCTCCGCATCGAGTCCGGCATCGTCCGTTTTCTTGAAAACCAGCCGGACAAGGCCCTGGTCGACATCACCGGCAACTCCCGCCTGCAGGGCTACGACATCACCGTGTTGATCCAGGGCTCATACGCGGAACCGGTGGTCATACTTTCTTCGGTGCCGCCGTTGCCGGACGATGAACTGCTGCTGCTGCTTCTCACCGGCCAGCCGCCGAAAACCGTGGCGGGCGCCACGGCAGGCCGAAAGGGCAGCATCACGGCCGCCCTTTACCTGGGCCGGGAACTACTGACCAACTGGCTGGGCGATGATGCGGCCAGCACCGACAGATCTTTGCTGGACCGCCTCGAACTTGATATCGGCCGCGGCGTTACCAAAAAGGGCGAGGAAACCATCGAGGCCCAGTTTCGGCTTGCCGACAATGTCCTGCGTCCGGGCGATTCCGTTTTTATCACTACGGCCAAGGATATCTATGACAATTTGAACACAGGGGTAAAAATTGTTTTCCGTTTTCCATAACGCCCACTCCGGCCCGTGCCCGAGACTCTGGCTTGTTCTGAGCCTGGCCATTCTCTGGCTTTTAACCAGCGTGGCAGCCAGCCGGGCCGCCACGCTCCCGACCCTGATTTTCCAGGGCAACGAAGCCCTTTCCGAAGCCGAACTGCGGGTGGCGGCGGCAGAAGAGCTGGCAGAGATGGAACGCAGTGGCCCCCGCAAGGATCTGGCCGACGATGCCGCCTTTCAGATGGAACTTGCCTGCCGCCAAGCAGGCTTCGCCTTTGCCACGATGAACTATCAGTATGAGACGGACCTGGCCCAAGAGGCCGTCCGCATCACCTTCAGCCTGGAAGAAGGCCCCAGGGTGACGGTCAGCCGCCTCGAATTCACTGGCCAGCCGGTCTATGACCATGCCAGACTGCGCGCCTTTTTCCCCAACGCCCCGGCCGGCCTGCTCGGGCCTTCCGGGAAATTCTTCTATGCCGAATCAACCATCCGGGAAAGCCTGGCCGCTCTCCGGAATTATTATATTTCGCAGGGCTATCTGGAGATCGCTATTGCCGATCCGGCCCTGGCCTTCACGGAAGACCGCTCCCACGTTGATATCACCGTCGAGGTCGAAGCAGGCCCCCGCCATCTCATCCAGGAAGTGCGCTTTAGCGGCAACATGCTCGACCAAGTCAGCACCGAACTGACCACGGTGGCCGATGACTTCAGGGGCCTGCCCTACTTCAGCAGGCGCCAGTTGCTCATCAAAAGCCGAATACAGGAACTCTACGGCAATGCGGGCTATCCGGACGCTTTGATCCGCATCGACGAGCTGCAGGGCGAGCAGCCGGGCGACACCATCCTGACAGCAACGATTGAGAGCGGCCCGCAGGTGACAATCGACCGGCTGGAGATTGTCGGCAACAACAGAACCCAGGAAGAGTTCATCGCAAACCGCCTGCACCTGCAGCCAGGCGATACTTACACGGCCGCGGCCAAGCGTGACAGCTTTCAGGATCTCTACCGGACCGGCTTATTCTCCAGGGTGGATCTCAAACTCCTCGGGCAGACCGGCAGCGACAACCGCGGCCTGGGCGTCACGGTTGAAGAGACGCCGGCCCGAGAGGTCTCCGTAGAAGCAGGCTGGGGCTCATACGAACTGCTACGTTTCATCCTCGGCATCCGCGACCGAAATTTCCGAGGCAGCGGCCGGATCGTCCGCACCGAGGGCGCCTTCAGCTTCAAAGGCAAAAGCATCGAGTGCGGTCTGACCGATCCCTGGTTTCTGGGCACCGACATAGTTGCCGATCTGCCCGTATTCTTCCGCAGCCGGGAAGAGCCTTCCTTCACCCGTCAGGAAACCGGCACCTCTTTTCTGCTTTCCGAGAGAATCCGCGAGCACCTGTCCGCCTCCCTGGGATATGCCATCCGCCTGACCCGCATCACTAACCTTGGCGTCAACATCAGCCAGGAGGCCCCGGAAACCGGCTACAATATCGCCAGCATCACGGCCCAGGCCACCCTGGACACCCGCGACGACATCTTCTTCCCAACCACCGGCTACCGACTGTTCATGGCTATCGAGATCGCCGACGAGTTTCTGGGCAGCGAAATCGCCTTCAACCGCCTCACCGCCGGCGGCCGCTACTTCCGGCTGCTGTCGCCAGCTCTCACCCTGGGACTCCGCTACAACACCGGTATCATTGTGCCGGGCCGGCAGCAGACGACAATCCCGGTGGGCGAGAGGTTTTTCAACGGCGGCGAGAACACGGTCCGCAGCTTTGAAGAATCCCGGCTCGGCCCCATGGATCTCAACGACCAGCCGGTCGGCGGCATGGCCTACAACGTTGCCAGCTTCGAACTGCGGCGTCGTTTATCCGAGCGCTTTGCTATGACCCTATTCTTTGATTACGGCAACATCTCCCCAAACCATTCCCGCGACGAGGAAGGCCGGCCGGCCTTTGCGGACCGCGACGAACTCATCCACACCACCCTTAAGGAGTATCTCAGGGATTTCCGGCCGGGGATCGGACTCGGCCTGCAATATCTTCTGCCGTTCGGGCCGGCCCGCCTTGATTTCGCCTTAAACCCCGCCCAACGGCAGGAGGCGGGAGAAGAACGCTACGCCGTCCATTTCAGTATCGGCATGGCGTTTTAAAAAAAGTGAGGAGTGAGGAGCAAGAAGTGAGGAGTGAGCGCCCCCCGGAGCAGCGCTTTATCATAAGGCAACTTGGCCGAGTGTTTAAAGTTGGTCGCATGACCAAGGAAGGTCGGAGTGTAAAGGACGGCTTCGCGCTCGATCATTCACCCACAACCCGGTTCTTGCCCTGACGCTTGGCTGAATAGAGTCTTTCATCGGCTCTGACCAGCAGGTCTTCCGGGGTGGTGCCATCCTCGGCAAAGGTGGCGACCCCAAAACTGGCGGTCACCGATATCCGGTGCCCGTTCGGTAGTTCGATGCCGAGTGTTTCAACAGCATGCCGCAGGCGGTCGATAACGGCCATGGTTCGCTCCTTGCCAACCTCGGGGAGGATGACGAGGAACTCCTCGCCCCCGTAGCGGCCGATCACGTCATAGTTGCGCAGGCCGGCCTTCAGGACTTCGACCACCGCCCGGAGGACCGCATCTCCGCCCATGTGGCCATGGGTGTCGTTTACCTGCTTGAAATCGTCCAGGTCCATGATCGCCAGAGAAAAAAACCTCTCCAGCCGTCTGCTGCGTTCGGTCTCGTTGGCCAGGAACTCGCTGACATATCGACGGTTATAGATATTAGTCAGGGAATCGGTGGTCGCCAGGGAGACCTCTTCGGTGATATCCCGGAGAATAAGCTGGATGCGCCCCTTTTCCGTGTCCTTGTCCAGGGGCAGATAAAAACCGGAGAACTCGAAAATCTCGGCACCACGCTTGAACCGGACATCCTCCACCTTACCCTTGCCAACGATATCAGGAAAGATTTCACGCCAGCGTTTTTCAGGGATCAACTCGGTCACGGATTTATCCAGGATGGATTTGCCGAACCTGGCCACCACCTTCTCGTTGGCCCAGATCACCAGCTGCTCGTCTCCCAGGTCGATGACCTCAAGCAGCATCTCCGGAAAGAGATTCATAACCTCCTTGGTATGTTTCAGCTTGCGTTCCAGAAACTGGTTGTAGTCGCCCTCGACATTCCGGGCCAGATCCCGGCTGGTAAGGACGCCGATGACCAATCCCTCGTTGTCATTGATCACCAGCCGCCGGATATTGCGCTGGTTCATCTCCTTGACCAGGGCGACAATGGAGGTTTCCAGGCCGGCGGCAACCACCGGGCTCGACATGTGATCACCAACCTTGGCGGTCAGGGGCACGTTGTCGCCGGCCAACCGCAGGATGTCTTTCTCGGTGATGATCCCCACTGCCCGCCTGTCTTCAATCACCGGCACACTGCTGATCCGGGCGCTGACCATTTTCGCCAGGACCTGACTGATCGTCTCCTCTTGGGTGGTGGCGACCAGGGGCCGGCGCCGATCCAGAATATGGCGCACCTTGATCGTGGTCTGGGAAAAATCATCCTCCATGTGCTGGAACAGGTCCTTCTGGGTGACCACCCCAAGAAATTCACCGTTATTGTCGATGACGATCAGCCGCCGGATATTGTTTTCCACCATCAGATTAACGGCATAGCTGATCTTCCGCTCGCCAAGCGTCTGCACCAAGGGTTTACGGGCATAGCGGTCGATGCTGGTATCCATGTCTACCCCGGCATGCAACAGGCCGACGATATCGCGCTCGGTCATGATCCCGATCGGCCTGCCGCCTTCGAGCACGACCACGACGCCGTTGTGGTTGCGGCGCATGGCCTGCAGAAGCTGGCGCACCGAGGAACCAGCCGTGACCGCCTGGTCCTGTTTGGTGACAATTTCATTTATCGACACATTCCCCATGCCCATATTCGTAACACCTCAGAAAAATTTTCAACCCGCCGCAGCCACCACCGCGAAATCCTGGCCAGTCCCCCTTCGAGTCGTGCTGATGCCGTCCTCTGGCCGCAACGCATTATCCCTGCTGCGTCACCGTCAACTTTAGGAAAAATATCCTTAAATATTGTCATGATAATACACAGGAGAAAGCTAAAGATCAACGCTGCCTTGAAAAAGGGGCTGTCCGAGAAAGGGGTGATTTCTTGCCAGTAATCAGATACCATGAAAAAAAGCGCCTGATATGCTTGGTACCGAGATGTCTGCTTCAGGGCGTTATCCGGTAAGCACCCCTGCGGACAGCCCAGCAACAGCCCTCTTGATCGCGAAATGAAGGGGAGTTACACAGCATGAACATCAAGAACAAACTGGCAACGGCCTTTCTGCTGCTGGCCTTGCCGCCGCTCATCATCACCACTCTCCTGTTTTATTTCAGCGAGAAAAATGCACTCACCAGCCAGGTTCTCAACCACCTGGCCTCGGTGGCCTCGATTCAACACAACCGCATCACAGATATCCTCTCCTTCAACCGGGAGCGGCTCAACCTGGTGACCAGCAGAACCCAGCTCCGCGCAAGCCTGGCGGAATATCTGGCAGGCGAGGCCCCGGAGCCCAGGGAGAGGATGAATCGGATCCTGCGCGATGTCTGTGCCGTGGCCAGGGATTTCCATCATATCCATGTCTATTCCCCAACGGGAATCGTTGTTGCTTCCTCCGACCTCGGAAAAATCGGCGAACGGGCCGCGGACCAGGCCTTTTTCCAGAGCGGCTTGAAGGGAAACAATGTTGATCAACTCGGCCTCGATGCCGACGGCAAGCCGGTATTTTATCTTTCAGGCCCCCTTATTCTGAACGGGCAACTGCTTGGCGTGGCCCTCATTGAGGTCGCAACGGACAGCTTTGTTTCCACGATCAATGACTACACCGGACTGGGTGCATCCGGTGAAACCGTGCTGGCAACCCGGGATGAAAAGGGGGCTGCCGTGTTCATCGCGCCGACCAGATTCGAGAAACAGGCGGCGCTCAAGTTGACCATCCCCGGCGAGGCCGGACTTCCCATCAACCAGGCGTTTACCTCGGAACAGACTGTCTTCATGGATGCGCAGGATTACCGGGGCGTACCGGTATTGGCCGCCACCCGCTATATCGAAGGTACCGACTGGGGCCTGGTTGTCAAGATCAACCGGGCCGAGGCTCTGGCCCCGCTGCACGAAACCCAAAAATTATTCGGGATTGCCGCATTGCTGGTCAGCCTGCTGGTGACTCTTTTCTCCCTCATTCTTTCCCGTGGGATCACCCGGCCCATTATGGGTTTGGCCGCGACCGCAACGGCCATATCCGATGAGAAACTGGAGATGCGGGCCGATGAAACCATCGGCGGCGAAATCGGTCTTCTGGCCTCGGCATTCAACAGGATGACCAACAATCTTCTCAAGGCCCGGCAGTTGCTCGTGGATAAAATCAGCGAGCTGCAGGCCGAGGTCCGGATCAGGCAGGATACCGAAAATGCCCTGCGGCTCGATGAAGAACGGCTCGAATCCCTGCTGACCCTGAGCAGCACCCAGTGGCAACACAGGCAGGAGTTAATTGATTTCGGCCTGGAAGAGGCGGTTCGCCTGACCCGGAGCAAGGGCGGGTATCTGCATTTTGTCGATGAGGAAAAGGGTTCTATTGATTTGTACTCCTGGTCCCGGGAGGTGCGTGCCATCTGCAAGGCTGAAAAGAACCCCCACTACCCGCTGGCGAGCGCCGGCATCTGGGCCGACTGCCTGCGCCGGCGGGAACCGGTGGTGCACAATGACTATCAGCATGAGGCCGGCAAGAAAGGGTATCCTGAGGGACATTTTGCGGTGCACCGCCACATGAGCGTGCCTGTTTTTGACCGGAAAAAGATCATTGGCATCGTCGGCGTCGGCAACAAGGAAGAGCCGTATAATGGCGCCGACATCCGGCAGCTCTCCCTGTTCATGAGCAGCATGTGGCAGATTCTGTTGAAGCAGCAGGCTGAGGACGAGCGGGAACGGGTTGAGGAGCAGCTCCTCCAGGCCCACAAGATGGAAGCAATCGGCACCCTGGCTGGCGGCATTGCCCATGATTTCAACAACATCCTGCAGGGAATCCTCGGCTATGCCGATTTGTCAAGGGACCATATCCCTGAGAGCAATCCGGCCAGGGAGATGATCGACCAGGTGCTCAGGGCTGGCAAGCGGGCCAGCGAACTGGTCAACCATATCCTTACCTTCAGCCGGAAATCGGAACAACAGCGCAAGCCGCTGCAGGCCCAACTTCTTGTTAAAGAGACGATCCAGCTTCTCAGGGCCTCCCTGCCGGCATCCACCGAGATCAGATCCACCGTGCAGACGAGCGGCGGGATAATCCTGGCCGAGCCGAGCCAGATTCATCAACTCCTGGTGAATCTGGCCACCAATGCCGCCCAGGCCATGGATGAAAACGGCGGCATCCTGGAAATATCACTCGAAAACGTGGCGCTGTCCGCAGCAGACCTGACGGATGAGCCTGACAGACGCCCGGGCGACTATGTGCGAATTTCCGTCAGGGATACGGGTAAGGGCATTGCCCCGGAGATCATCGACCGGATATTTGAGCCTTACTTCACTACCAAGGAGAGGCGGGGCGGCTATGGCATGGGGCTGGCGATTGTGCATGGCATCGTTCGATCACACGACGGAATTATCCGGGTGGCAAGCCGGCCCGGAGAAGGAACACGCTTTGATGTTTATTTCCCCGCCGTCGAGTCGGAAACCAGGGAAGAGACGGAAATGAGCGGGTCTTTGCCAAGAGGCTCGGAACGTATTCTGGTGGTTGACGATGAGGCCGTTATTGCGGAACTGCTCAGCCAACGCTTGAAAACCCTTGGTTACCAGGTAACAGCAACAGTGAGCAGCCGTGCGGCCCTGGAGATGTTCCGTTCACAGCCGGATGGGTTTGATCTGGTGATCACCGATCAATCCATGCCGGAGATGAGCGGCGTAAAGTTGATCCGGGAACTGCGACAGATAAAACCTGATGTACCGGTCATTCTCTGTACCGGTTACAGCTCCAAGGTGGATGCAGAGAGCGCCGATGGCCATGGCATCAACGCCTTTTTCATGAAACCGGTGGAACTAAGGACGTTGAGCTCGATGGTCCGCCGGCTGCTGGATAAAAAAACAGCGTGAGCCGACCGGCAATGGGTATTGCGAAATGCCGAGCGGACAGCGACCTCGACGGTTAACGACACCATCAGTGCACAGCCACGCCCGAGATGAAAATCAGGTAAAGCTCCACCACAACAGAAACCCAAACTGCAACGGTAAGACCAACCCACCGGGGCAATGACATCCCTATTCTCATAATCAAAACGGCCGGGATTACTGTTGCCAAGGCCATCGTCACCCAGCATACCACGGGAATAAGGCTTGTGTATACGGGATGATGTCGAAAATCTGATCTGTCAAGATGTGTTCCAATGACGGCTATCGCAACCGGCAAAAAAAGGCGCCGCCACCGACCAACCATTTAATAATCGAAAAACGCATCCGCCCCCCCTATCTTCAGGAATTCTCTCCTGAATCCGTGAGCGTTCGTCCTTGCGTCAAATCCGTGAAGATAGATCTTCAACAGGTCTCTTTTTCAAAAATAATCGTGTAGCCGGCTTCAGCAGCGATATCCGGATAGTTCCTCACTGCATCCCGGTCTTTCTCCTTATCTTTTTCATTGAGCACGGCATAATTTTTCAAACAGTTGTGGATCTTTTTGCTGTCGTCGCGTGGTTCACCATATTTCCAATCGTTGGAGATTTTGTAATCCAGCCAGCCGTTATGTTCGGCTTCGGCCAGCAGTTCAATATGATGCTCAATGTGCGCCCTGATTTTGACAAGCAGTTGAGCATCCTTTTTCCGACCATCCCGCCCCTGGAGGACAACCTGCAACCCTGCCAGAGAGAGGATTTTGGGGATGCGCACGGCTGCCGCCACATTGTCGTTCTTGATTTCTGCCGGGAGCTTGTCAAAAGACATGTCATATTTGACTTCCCACTTATTTTTCTTTGCCAGTTTCAGGTAAAATTCATGGATGCGCTTGGCAAGGACAGGGGTGAGGGCCTTGCATGTTGCCTTGAATTGCATGTCCTGGCGAATCAATCTCACAAACTCATCATAGTCGACATGCAGGTCCATCTGCTCTCGAGGCGGCAGATTGGAGCGCATCAGGCCACCTTTTTTACCCATTGTGAGGCTGACTATTGTCTCCATTGAACGGGCACCATGTTTGTATTCCCTGACCTTCATGAAGGCATTGAGCAAACCCGAGTCGATCTTGAGCTCTTCTTTATCTTTATAAACTCCGGAAAGGACCCGTAGGAGAAGTGCCCGGCGAATCGGGAAACAGGTGTCCGTTGCATCAGGATCATAGCTATCGGTTTCCGGGACGAATACCTGCCGGGGATTGGGACCAAGGACATTGAGCGAGCCTCGCAGTCGGCTGACGAAATCAGGCCCTTTTTTAAGCTTGAACTCTTTACACTTTTCCGGGTTGTTCTCCGGAGAAAAACTTTTCATCGTATAACGCGTACCACCGGCAAATACAAAGATGCATTTGCCGATCGGATGCGTCATCTGGCCTTCGAGAAAGGCACCATCCTGCATGGGCGCCAACAAATACTGCAGCCACTTCAATTCGCCGCTGTCGAATTCGTCCCAGAAAACAACCGGGGTGGTGCCTTGCAGAACCTTGTCACGCACCTGGTGCAGCGCACCGATAAACATGTCCAGCATATTCTTGTCGCTGAACTGCGAGAGGTTGAATTCCAGGATTGAGACCTTATCCCCGAGGATGCCCTTGGCGATCTGCTTGATGCCAAAGGACTTGCCCGCACCGGGAGGACCGAACACACCGATGGATAATGGTTTTGATCCTTTATCGAATCTCACGTAGTCGTCAATGAGTTGCTGGATGCCGTTGAGGCTTTCCAGTTCTCTTCTGTCCACCGTGAACAGGGCACCGAATCTGCCATAGGGAATTCCCTTCAACACCTTTGGCCCGTGCTGAGCCACCTGGCGGGCAAAACCGTAAAGCGGCAGATTTTCGACAGTACGATTCCCGTCAATCAAGGTCCACGGTTTTGTATCGTCAGGCGTAGCCTCGGCGATGAGAACCGTACTGAACCCATTGTCTTCTTTTGTTTTCAATTTTTCCACGAGCACTGCAACAGGGAAGCCGGGCGCACCTTTGCCGCCCACGGCACCGAACCCTGTTTCCTGGAGAGTGCGCATAGCAGCCAGGCCATTGCCGATACCCCTGGCGAGGTCAAGCTTTGAAGATATATTCTTTTTTGCATCGGTGAGGTGTTCCAGCAGGGCGCGGACGACACCTGCCGTGAAGCAGGAATTGCGGCCCAGTACCTGGCCGGGAATATCCTTTCCCCACTCGCCCTCCAAGTTGCCGGCATCAAAAATAAGGCGGCGGAATGAGTTATTAGCATTGTCAATCCACAGCGCTCCCTCACTCTGAAAATGGATAATGAGGTGGCGGCATTTGTGCAACTCCGTCAGTTCGGCATTGGTCTGCAGTTCGGCCATAAGGTCCTGGACCGTCTGCTCCCAGGATCTGCTTCGGGAGATCATGACTTCGCCGCGCCGCAGATCGTTGGCCGACGCGATGAGGATAAGTTTATCACTGAACTTTTCGCGGAGTTTTTGCCACAAGTCGCCATGGCACAGGGGATGAGACATCTTGACAACAATCCACTCCGGTTTTTTACCGGTCTTTGTGTTCAGACAGGATGGCCAAACAGTTCTATCGAAACGATAGTCAAGCGCCGCATCATCAAGAACAACGATGTCAGCCACCTCGCTGACATTTTCCGACTTTTTGGATTTTTTCTCTGCGTCTTCGCCCTTGGACCCGTAGCCAAGCATCTCCGTTACCCGCCAGACTTTCTGTTCATCCTCCTTTACCTTGGCGGTTTTTTTACAGGGGCCCCAGACTGCGTAAGCGCGACGATGAGGCGGGAAATCGGCCATATCCCCGGTATTCCTGGTGAGCATCTCAATTGGTGGCGGGACGGCAGGGTCCAGGTCTCCTGAGTAAAAACCACGGCACAATTCAAACAGGAGGCTAGCGCCACCCTTGCATGTCCTGATTTGCGTACCCAGTTTTTCGGTCGAGTCCGGGAAGGATCGCGTCCCTTGGAAAATATGATGCTCAACGATTACATCGCCATCGATGAGAATCTTCTTTGTCATTTGCCCCTCTCATGTTTTATTGTGATATTTTAACGCGTTACAACTTAATTCACCGTCGTGACCGGTCGCCAGTTTTTATCCTGTCTCCAACTTGTAATGAGGAGACAAATCAAGGGACCCGGAATAAATGGCCAGCGCTTCTCCGTAGACTTTTTGATTTCAGGCTAAATCTCAACCAGAAAAAGTCGTCAATTTCGGACAATAATCTTACTGAACGGCACAAGCCCCATTTTTTACACACAACGGTTTGTTTCTACCTCAACTTTCTGAGTTGCGCCAACTCAGTGAGATGGCGATATTATTTGCCTTGATTGCCGGAGCGATTTGATGATATCAATTGCCGCGCCCATGATTGCATCAAGCATCTT
>Ga0208863_1000996_pt1 | contig 20663 bp, 14 predicted proteins | sample RifOxyD3_FD_184040 | JGI IMG/M metagenome (GOLD analysis project Ga0208863, IMG submission 184040) | Soil microbial communities from Rifle, Colorado - Rifle Oxygen_injection D3 (SPAdes) | ecosystem: Environmental > Terrestrial > Deep subsurface > Rock core/Sediment | place: Rifle, Colorado...
GATCTTGGTGGATTCCTCCGGGAAAAAGAATATGAAAGTATTTGACAGACCCTTTATCAGGGCCGAGTATTTCATGCATGGCGGTGCTGATCATCCGCACAACAGGATGCCCCTTTTTTTCGGAGAAATAGTTCCGGAGGAAGTCGATCACTTGGCGGTGGTCGCTGGTGATTTGAATCTGTTCCTGGGTCGCAAACCAGCTCAGAAGAGGCTCATCCCACAAAGACATATCAATCAGATATCCCTTGCAGTTCAATTCATACCGTTTGCCGGCCAGTTCTAGCCATTCATTCATCATGAGCGTTTTTCCTGTTGTGATATGGTTGATCGTTTACCCTGTTGTCAACGCGGTCAGAAAATAGGCGGCAACCGCACGGAGTTCCACTATCCATTCTTTTTCGGAGCTGCTTTTAGCTGGACACAAAACAAAACTGCATGAAACAGTTTTTTGTATGATTGTAACAGGTTAGCATTGTGTCGCAACCATGAATAAAACGCACCGTTTTCGTTGTGTTATGCCAGGAAATTTGTTAAAAAGCAGTAGTTCTTTTGCCGAGACATTGCTCGCAGGGACAATTCGCAAAAAGAATAAATCGTTCCAGATAGATAGATAATAACATACTGACAAGGAGGAAAAAATGGCAAAGATGTTGTTCACAATTTCAAAGGGAATGGAGGATGCGTTGATGGTTGCTCGGGGCTTCCATTTTGCCAAGGTGGCAAAAGAGAAAGGACACGAGGTGAGCATTTTCCTGCTGGAAGACGGGGTCCTTTGGGCACAGTTCGGGATGACCGAGGATTTTAAAACCACGACTAGGGAAAGCATGAAGGATCAAGTGGATTATCTGTCACAAAATGGTGTGACGTTCTACGTCTGCAAGGCTTGTGTTGATAAGCGTCTGCTTGATCCTGATGAGTTCATCACCGGCTGTGAACTTAAGGCCGCACCAGAATATATTGATCTTCTGGCCGCGCATGACAGCAACTTCATGATCTGATTTTTTCGATGGTTTACAGCTCATTCGTTGTGAAATCGGCGAATAGCCTCAGGGCCTGGAACTCGTCTGCAGTTCCAGGCCCTTTTCTTATTTGCTCAGTTGGCCATGCTTGATGGCCCAGACAATTCCTGGTTTTTTCCTCGATCATTTGTAATGCCCGATTTCCGCGGCCGTCTGAAGTCCACCGGTATCTCTAGTGGTTCGGACCGGCAGGGGTAAAGGCGGGGGCGGAAGATCCCTTCCTCGAGAACAAGATCAGCGACTGTCCAGAAGACTGCCGTGCCAGTAGTGATCTGCTATTCCCTGACGATAGGCAGACAGGGCCTCCGGCGATGAGTTGACCCGCAGATTGCTGTGCGTTTCATTCTGATTCTGCCAGCGCTCGTGCCAGTAGACAGCGGCTTTAACCCGGGGATATCTTGTCTTGAGAGCGGCAAAGGCCTCTGTTAGCCAGGCAGACTTGTCTCCAGAGCCAGGGAATTCCCCAGCGCCCCATTCGGCAACGATAAGCGGTTTTTGCGGATCAAGCCGGCAGAGTTCCTGATAGGCGCTGTCCATGGCCTCTGGCAGTGAAACCCAGGCAGCATCCGAGAACAATTTGCCATATACGCTCAGCCCCAGCAGGTCGACTACATCAGCGCCGGGATAATACTGGGCGATGGAATTCCAGGAAGCAATCGGGAAAGAGCGGTTGTTGACATGGAATATCCAGAGAACCTGCCGGGCACCGCGGGCTCTTGCCCTGCCCACCACATACCGGTAAGCCTTTTTGTATAGCTCGGGGCCGGCAGCAGATTGGGATTGATTGGGGCCACTTGGTTGGCTGTCGGCATAATGTACCCCGGACCAGGGGAACCAACTGCCGTTCATCTCCAGGCCCCAGGAAACCAGCAGCGGTTTGCCATAAGCCCGCGCCTCATCAGCCCACATGTCAATATAGTTATCCCACTTCCCGGCCAGGATGTTGTGCAGGCTGAATCGATCAGGTGGCCGATTTTCGAGGTATGGTTTGTCCCAGGGGGACCAGAAAATTAGGGGAATTGAGCCATGGCGGGAAATGAGTTCAATATTTTTTCTGGGAAAGCCTTGCTGCCCCCAGAAGCTTGAGGAGGCAATGACCGCCTGGTGTTTACCCACCAGAGTCTCAAATTTTTCGATTGCTTCTAGCAAGACAGCGTCCTCGGTGTCACCGAAGTCGATATAGGCGCCGGTGTATGCGCCTGTGCCCGGAAAAATTAGAGTCTGCGCCGACTGCGGCGCCGAGGTTCCCGCCGTTTGTCCGACTGACGGTTGTTCGTTGCAGCCGGCCATGAGCAGGGCCAGGCCAAGGAGGATTGTGGCGGGGAGGGCGGTGGAAAAAGCGGGGCGAACCGCTGCCCGCCGGGTTTGGGTTGGGAGTTTCGATCTAGGCATATTTTTGGGTTTCTATCTGTACTTGTCGGTTCCGCGGTAACTATTGCGCCCGTAGTCATGGGTATTTTTGGCGGCGGAAATAATACAGCGGGTTTTTATCAAACCATCATGCCTCGGTTTTGACGGTCATGGTGGCTGATCTTTCAAATTTGCCCCAGCCGACCCAGGCGCCTTTGGCCGCCCGGGTGATTGATTTCCAGATTACCCAGGCCAGCAGGGGGCGGTAGATGAAGCGCATCGGCAGGATGCGCCAGGCCTGCAGCATGGACTCCCTCTCCATCCGGCAGGCCAGGCCGGCCAACAGCAGGTCCATGGCCAGAAAGGCGAGCAGATACGGTAAAAGAGTAGATCCCGAGCCGAAGAGCAGGGAAAAAATCAGGATTGCATCGATCACCGGTCCGACGGCCACCAGAAGGATCTGAAAGAACCAGATGGAAGGCAGGCTGAACCAGCCAAGGGCCTTGTTGTGCGGATTGCCGACGAGATCGCGGTGTTTCCAGAGGCATTGCAGGGTGCCAAAGGCCCAGCGGAAGCGCTGTTTGGCTAATGTGGCGTATGTCTGCGGGGCCTCGGTCCAGGCGACCGCCAGCGGTGCGTAGCCAACCCGGTAGCCTGCCTTATGCAGGCTAAGAGTGAGGTCGGTGTCCTCGGCCAGGGTATCATTGCTGATGCCGCCGGCCGCCTTGACCGCCGAGTGTCGCCAGGCGCTGGCGGCACCGGGGACTACGGTGATGCAGTTTAACTGCTGGTAGGCACGGCGGTCGAGGTTGAAGCCGCATGTGTATTCCAGCGATTGAAACCGGGCGACAAGAGTCTGCTGGTTGCCGACCTTCACATGCCCGGACACGGCGCCGACCTGTTCGTTCCGTAAGGGTTGCACTAGGTGGCTGATGGTGTCCTTCTGGAAAATGGTATCGGCGTCCAGGGTGACAATGATCTCATTGGCAGCGACCTGAAAGCCGTTGCAAAGGGCGCGGGCCTTGCCCTGGTTGGTCTGACGGACTAGACGGAGGCGGCGGTCCCGGGCGGCGATTCTGGCCACGGCCATGGCGGTTCGATCCGCGGAGCCGTCATCGACCACGATTACCTCGATTTTGCCGGGGTATTCGGTGCACAGCAAGGAGGAGATGGTGCGGGCGATCACCTTTTCTTCGTTGTAGGCGGCGATTACGATGCTGAGTGGTGGCTGAAAGGAAGCGGGCGAGGCAGCAGGGTCCTCCCACAGGGATCGGCGTCGGTTGTGCTGGGCGAGCAGGGCGACCACCAGGGTGCGCAGGGTGACCAGGACAGTGGCCACGATCATGAAGGCCCAGCCGAGTTCTCCGACAATATGCAGTGTCCGGAAACCGCTGTCGTAGATCAGGCGCAGGATGGGTTGCTGGTTGCGTGGCAGCGGCGGCATCAGGGATTCCGGCGGGGCGCCGAGCATCTGGCTGAGGGAAACCAGCCGGTCGCCGCGTGTTTGCAAATAATCGATGATTTGCGGCAGTGCCGCAACCGTCTGGCTGCGGTCACCGCCGGCATCGTGCAGAAGAATAATGTTGCCCCGGGGCCGTTGTTCCTTGACCCGCTGGACGATGGTCTCCACCCCTGGCCGCGACCAGTCCTCGGGGTCGATATCGCTGGCCACGGTCAGGTAGCCAAGCTCTTGCGCTATTCTTACCGGAATAAGTTCGTCAGGTTCGCGGGGCTGGGAGTCGGCGTTATAGGGCGGCCGAAAGAGAAAGGTGGCGTGGCCGGTTATGGTTTCGATGAGCCTTTGGGTGGCATTTAGTTCCAGTCTGGCCCGCTCCGCGGAAACAGTTGCCAGATTGGGGTGGGTATAGGTGTGCACTCCGAATTCATGACCTTCCTGCAGGATTCGTTTCACTAATTCGGGATGTTCCTCCATACGATCTCCCACCATGAAGAAGGATGCTTTCACACCTTTGCTCCGGAGGATGTCGAGAATAGCCGGGGTCCATTCTGGATCAGGTCCGTCGTCAAAGGAGATCGCCACATCCTCAGGACGGCCTTGCCCCTGGTGGACAATGGTCAGGTATGCTGGAAATTTTTGGTAACTGGTCGCGAGGTGGCCGTCAGCCTCCAGGGATATTTCCCTGCGCCCCATGGCCGTATTCTCATCTATGGCCAAAAAATTGCCGCCGCCGATCTGAGCGGTTATCCCTCCTGGGTCAAGATCCTGGAGAAAGGCAAGGATGGAAAGCGACGGCAGGCTGGGTTGGGCCAGGGGCAAGGCGCGCCAGATGGTCGGATCTTCGGTGCCGAGTCGAAAGATGGCGATGCCGCCTGCCTGCAGACGGCGGGCGGCATGGACTTGGTTGAGAAAGGTGATGCCGTCAAGAAACCAGACCGTATGTTCGGTTTCGGTCTCGACATATGAAAAATGCGGGTTGTACGCCGGCGGCCGGGACTGGCAGTCCTGCAGCCCGGCCCGGCCGGCTCTGGTCAGCGCATCGGCAAAACTGATGACCTCGGCCTGTCGTTGGCCCAGCGTCCAATCATAGCCATAGGAGCCGATTGCCACAATCCACTGGCCTGGTTTTCCGTAACCGAGCGCGGTCTGCAGCCAGCCCTCGAACCAGGGTTGGGAGGCGACCGGCCCCGGCGGGTCGGATTCCGAGTTTTCGTCGTGGAGTACGGCGACAAAGCGGTCAACCACCCCGGCGAGCGCCTCAAGGTCAAAGGTCCTGAACTCCAATCCCATCGGGATGGCGAGCCAGAGTTGCATGTTTTTTTGATGAAGGGCGTTGCCCAGACGATTGAGCAGGTCGGTGAGCGGTCGCTGGTAGGCCGGGTCCACCTGGCCCCAGTCGATCAGCACGCCACCCGCTGCTGCTTCTTCGAGGTGACCGAGCAGGGAGGCGATGAACTTCTCCTGTCTGGCGTCCGGGCCGTTGATCAGGCCTTCAACTGCCTCTGGTTGCCACTCGTTGTCAACCAGATTGCTTACGATTGGCATGAGGACGATATTTTTTTTCTCTATCAGGGCAAGGAGTTTCTGGTCCGGTTCCGCCACGAGCGTTCCCTCGCCGTCGACGATGGTCAACCACTCCGGACTGACATGGGTAAGCTGGTCGGCATGATCGCGAAGCGAAGCATAACTGGCAGGGTCCCAGTTTACATAAAAACCAAGGCGAATTTCGCGTTCGTCGCTGACATGGTCCGGTGGGGTTGCATGCAGCGGGGCCGTGGCGGTGGACGATGCGGGTTGCGACAGACTTGCCTTGCTGAACCGAAGCCAGAGTGGAACCGGGGTCCTTGATTCCGCCTGTTTATCCAGTATCTGCGAACCTCGCAGGTGGGCCTTCAGTTGTACGACTGCGGCCGGCAGTTGCAACTGCGGCGTTATGAAAAGGGACCGTGCAAAGAGCACCATGCCGAAAAAAAGCAACAGGCTGCCAACCAGCAGGAAAAGACGCAGGCGCGGCCAGCGCTTGCCAGCCGTATCCTGAAAAATGAAGAATGAATTGTCTGGCTCAGTCATAAGCAATTTTCGCGCGCTGTAATCATAACGTGTCGGGAGATTGTTCCGTGGGGATCTGCAGAGGAAATTGCCAGAAGAGCAGGCCGGCTATTTTTATCCGGCGGGTGATTGCGGCAGTATGCGGGCGGGCAGTCCGTACCCATTGCGTTATGATCACCGCGGCACTATATCACAGGAATACATCCGGGACAAGATCGCGTTGTAGAGGGTTGATTCGGGCGGTTTGGTTGGCGCTTTTTGCGCAACCATGGGCCCCAGGAGGTCACGGCAAGAGAAAATGGCGGCCGGATATTTCGCGGAAAGAAAAACTCCCATCTGGTGGATGGGAGTTTTCGGGAATGGTCATAAGTCATTTATTTTTTGCAACAGCAGCCGCAGCCGCCGGCCGGTTTCTTTTCCTCCTGCTTCTGCATGCAGCCTTCCGCGGCGCAGGCCGGGCATTTTTTGGGTTTGCAGCGTCCGTCCTTGGTGGCGCCGCATTTTTCGCATTTGAATACTGCCATGGTGTTTCTCCTTTGTTATGGTTTGTTGGGTGGCGTCTCTGAAAGCCATTTGTTGTCTTCTCCTACTATAGTGCTTATAGTGGCCATTTCAAGGTGGTATGTGAAAAAAATTCCATATATTGCGTATGGTAGAAAGATTATTACTATGAACCATTATCTGGGTGAATTGGGTTATGAGCGAAGAACGGAAACATGATGTTCTGAAAATGCAGATTGCGATACGGGGCATGACCTGCGCCTCCTGTGCCGCCCGGATTGAGAAGGTGTTGTCCCAGATGTCCGGCATTGACAAGGCAGCCGTCAACCTTGCCGCCGAAAATCTGGATCTAACGTGGCGGCCCGGCGTTGTTGATTTTGACGAGATTGCCGAAAAGGTCAGGGGTCTTGGCTTTGAACTGGTGCCGCCCAACAAGGAAACACAACTGTCCTTGGCTATCAGGGGCATGACCTGCGCCTCCTGTGCTGCCCGGATTGAGAAGGTGGTGGGCAGCATGGGGGGGGTGGCGAGCGCCCAGGTCAATCTTGCCACGGAAACCGCCATGATCCGTTATCGCCACGGGGAGGTGAGTCCACGGCAGATCCGGGAGGCCATTGCGCGGATTGGTTTTGAGGCGAGCCCCATAAGCGATCAGGACGGGAATGTTTTGGCCCGCCAGCAACAGGATAATCTGACAAAGCTCGCCGCCATGCGGCGCAATTTGATCCCTGCCTTTGTTTTTGCATCCTTGCTGCTTATCCTCTCCATGGGCGAAATGTTGGGCCTGCCGCTGCCTTTGTTTCTTCATCCGCACCACCAGCCGTTTTCCTTTGCGTTGGCGCAGTTTGTTCTGGTGCTGCCGGTGATGTGGACGGGCCGGCGTTTTTATCTGGTGGGTTTCCCCAGCCTGTTGCGGGGAGCCCCCAATATGGATTCATTAATCGCGCTTGGTACGGGCGCCGCCTTTGTCTACTCCACCTGGAACTTGGTGGAAATCGGTTTGGGTATCGAGGTCATGATCCGAGTCATGGACCTCTACTTCGAATCCGCTGGCGTGCTTATTGCCCTGGTCTCGCTGGGCAAGTACCTGGAAGTCCGCTCCCGGGCCAAGACCTCGGATGCCATCAGCCAATTGCTGCAGCTGACACCCGATGAGGCTACCCTGATTCAAGATGCCGGCGGGCTTAACGAAAAGCAGGTCAATATCCCCGCCATCGAGATTGAGGCAGGCGATCTGATTCTGGTCAGGCCGGGGGAGAGGGTCCCCATGGATGGCGTCATCGTCATGGGTCGCTCCAGTGTTGATGAATCCATGCTTACCGGTGAGAGTCTGCCGGTATCCAAGGCCGAAGGCGATCGCGTCGTGGGCGGCACCCTGAACAAGAACGGCATGCTGCGGGTCCAGGCCGAACGGGTCGGACAGGACACGGTGCTTGCCAGGATCATCCGTCTGGTGCGGGAGGCGCAGGGTTCCAAGGCGCCGATTGCCGGCCTGGCCGACCGGATAAGTCTCTACTTCGTGCCAACGGTCATGGTGCTGGCCGTGGCCGCCGGTTTGAGTTGGTATTTCTTCGGCCACTATGTGGGCCAGACGGATTTCACTTTTGCACTCAGAATTTTTATTGCCGTTTTGGTCATTGCCTGTCCATGCGCCATGGGGTTGGCCACGCCGACTTCAATCATGGTCGGTACCGGCCGAGGCGCCCAGTTGGGTGTCTTGATTAAGAGCGGCGAGGCCCTGGAGATGACGCATCGAATTACCGCGCTGATTTTTGATAAAACCGGCACCTTGACCTACGGCCGTCCGATCTTGACGGATTTTACGATGCTCGCCGGACAGGCCTTGTCCGAGGATGACCTGCTTGCCTTGGTGGCAGGGGCCGAATCGGTTTCGGAACATCCATTGGCCGCCGCCATTGTCCAGGCGGCCCAGGCGCGTCACCTGCCGATTGGCGGACCAGAAACCTTCGAGGCGTTGCCAGGCCGGGGGATTCGTGCCCGGATCCGTGGCCATGAACTCCTCCTTGGCAATCTTGAGTTGATGCGGGAGCAGCAGGTAAAGGGGATCACGGCACCGGAGATTGCATCGCGCACCGCATCTTTTGCCGGAGACGGCAAGACCGCGCTCTTTCTGTCCGTAGGCGGTGTCATTGCCGCCTTGCTCGCCATTGCCGACCAGATCAAGCCCGAGACGCCGGCAACCATCGCCCGGCTCAAGAAGATGGGGATTAAAGTTTACATGCTTACCGGCGACAACGAGATCACGGCGCGGGCCATTGCCCGGCAGGCCGGGATCGACGAGGTGTTCGCCCAGGTGCTGCCCGATCATAAGGCGGATCGGGTGGCTGCGTTGCAGAAACAGGGTTTTATTGTCGGGATGGTGGGCGACGGCATTAACGACGCCCCGGCTCTGGCCCTGGCCGACGTCGGTATCGCCATGGGGACCGGTATCGATGTTGCCATCGAAAGCGGCGATATCGTGCTGATGAAGGGTTCCCTGAACGGGGTTCTGACCGCCTTGAGCCTAAGCCGGGCCACCATGCGCAATATCAAGCAGAATCTGTTCTGGGCCTTTGTCTATAACATTGTCGGCATTCCGGTGGCCGCAGGTCTGCTCTATATTTTCGGCGGTCCCACCTTGAACCCCATGCTGGCCGGCGGGGCCATGGCGCTCAGTTCGGTTTCCGTGGTCAGCAACGCCCTGCGTCTGCGGTTTTTTGTTCCGGACAAGGCAACTGACTGATGCGGTCGGTTATTTCCGTGATGCCGGGAAATGGAGCAGGAAGGCGGTGCCCCGGCCTTCTTCGCTCGTCACTGTAATGGTCCCCCGATGGCTGTCGATAATGTTCTTGGCTATGGCCAGGCCAAGGCCAGTACCCCGGGTTTTATCGGTGAAAAAGGGCTGGAAGATCTTTTCTCGCTTTTCTTCGGGCATGCCGATTCCCGTGTCTTTGATGCTGACCAGAATGCCATTGCCCCTGTCCGCGTCTCTGGTGGCGGACACGACCAGCGTGCCGCCTTCCGGCATGGCCTGCATCGCATTGACCAGGATGTTGAGAAAGGCCCGGTATAAAAGATTGCCGTCCACCTCCATGGCGGGCAGGCCGGCCTCCAGGTCGGCGGCCAGTTCGATGCCTTGTTTGGTCAGGCCGGGCTTGATGAATTCGATGAGTTTGCCCAGCACGTCGTTGACCGAGCCGGCAGACAGGGATGGGGTCAGTGGTCTGGCAAAATCCAGGAATTCCATGACCACACCGTCGAGCCGGGACGTCTCTTCGACAATGATGTTTGCAAGATGTTCGTTGCCCGGTGCCACGCTTTTGAGGCGTTTTTCAAGAATTTCCGCGGTGCTGCGGATAATGCCCAACGGATTCTTGATCTCGTGTGAAACCGCCGCCACCATTTTCCCCAGGCTTGCCAGCCGTTCGGCATCAAGGAGTTTTGTCTCGAGACGTCTTCTTTCCTCGGCCCGCGCCTCGATGATCTGATCCGCCCTGGTGACCAGAAGCCGCAGCAGGGCAAAGAGGCCGCCCATGATGGCAATTGATGTCGTGATGATGGTGGCCTGCAGCCTGATGATGGCGCGGAGATCATCAGACAGATCCTGAACAATTTCGGTGACGCCCATTATTACCTCCGGTCCTTTGTCGGCGGCGCTTTCCCGGGTGAAGGGGATATAGGTGTTCAGCTTGCAGGAGATGGCCGGCGAGCCGGGCAGCAGATTGAGCAGGGAGCCGGTGGCGGACAGCCGCGAGGCGTTCTCCCCATGGCGCGCTTTTTCGTATTCCGTCCCGCCCATGTCTTTTTTGCCGACCAGTTCGGCTACTGTGCTGTAGGAAATGATATTTTCTTTGGAGTCGTAAATCGTGACCGAATCCACCTTGAAACCGTGGGTGGTGTTGCGGACGACCGTATCCAATCGTTTGAACTGCTGGGGGTTGCTTAAGGCAATCTCGCCGTAGCGCAGAACCGCTGGAATCACGAACTGCTGGAATACCTGGTTGTTCAGATTTTTGGCGAGGAGCAGGGCATAGGATTCGCTGCGGTCGAGCATGACCAGCTTCGCCTTGTTGGAGATCATCCAGGAGAGAATCAGGGTGGAGGCGAGGATCATCGCCAGGGCCCCGAAGGAAAAGAATTTCACCAATCGGAACGGCTTGAGGCTGACCTTGTCCTCCTCCGCCTCGGCTGAAGGGAACACGGGATCAGTCGGCATCATGGCAAACCCCGCAACGCCTGCAGATGGACGGATCGCACGGTGTGGTTGTCCGGCCGGCCAGTGCTTTTTCATACTCATGCCATAGATATCCCCGGTCAATTCCGTGGTCAATGATCTCCCAGGGCATGAGTTCGAATTGGTCGCGTTGTCGGCCGGCATAGAAATCGGCCTGCAGCCCGTGGCGCAGCAGCGCCTTTTGCCAGGTCGGCGCCGTCGCCGTGCCTATGTCCAGCAGGGCAGAACCCAGCCGGCGGTCGCCGCGCGCCAGCACCGCCTGGAAATAGGTCTTTTCAGGGCGCTCGGTGGTGAGGGCGATGTTGGCCTCGCCTGCCAGCTGTTTCTGCAGATGGCGGATTTTTTCCCGCAGGCTGGCAACCGCGGCAAAGGGGTGGTACTGGAACGGGGTCCAGGGCTTGGGAATAAAGCTGTTGAGGCTAATGGTCATATGGCCTAGTCTGCCCTTGGCGCGGCCGTGCGCGAGGATTTTTTTCTTGACCATCAGAATCAGGTTCAGCATCTCGTCAAGATCTTGTTCGGTTTCGGTGGGCAGGCCGATCATGTAGTAGAGCTTCAGGTGCATGATGCCGGCCTGCACCAGGGATGCGGCGGCGTTCAAGATATCGTCTTCCGTTATACCCTTATTGATGACACGGCGCAACCGCTCCGATGCGCCGTCCGGGGCAATGGCGGCGCTTTTTAGACCGCTTTTTTTCAACACTTCGAGCAACTCAGGGCTGATGACATCGGCGCGCAGCGACGAAAAAGACAGACTGCAGCCATTGTCGAGCAGGTAATTGGCAATGGGGCCCAAATCACCGGGTTTTGCCATTTCCATGCCCAGAAGCCCGATGCGCCGGGCCTTGTCCGGCCGTTCGGCCAAGGCCTTGAGAATGGCGTCGACCGTCCAGAGACGTGGCGGCCGGTAGACAAAACCGGCGGCACAGAAGCGACAGCCGCGGCTGCAGCCGCGGCCGAGTTCGGTCATGTAAAGGTCGGCGAACTCAGCATGCGGCGTGAGGATCTGTGAATGGCCGGCCGCCTGTTCGGCTGTCGGCAGAATTACCTTTTTGATCCGGGTGGGAAGTCCAGCCGGTGCGGTCATGGCCGCCAGCGTGCCGTCGGCATTATAGGCAATCTCGTAGAAGCCCGGCGCATAGGTGGCCGGGAACCTGCTTGCTATCTCCCACAGCAGGTTTTTTCTGTCCAGGCCAAACAGGTGATCGACTAAATAGTCCAGGATCGGTGGGAGCGTCGGTTCGGCCTCGCCGATGATGAACAGGTCAATAAAGGGCGCCAGGGGCTCCGGATTGATGAAGGTCGCCACCCCGCCGGCCATGATCAAAGGTCGGCCCGGCGAAGCCGGCCCGGTGCCGGCCGCCCGTTCACTGGCCAGGGGGGGGATGCCGGCCATGGCGAGCAGTTTGAGCAGCAGCAGGTAATCGTGTTCAAAGCTGACCGAGCAGAGCAGGATAGGGAAGTCGCCGAGTGGTCGGCCTGATTCAACAGACAGAGGGGAGTTTTCGGTGTCCGGCAGGAAAATTCGCTCGGCGACTATGCTCGGATGGCGGTTGAGCAGGGCATATACCAGTTGAAATCCCAGGTTGGACATGCCTACCCGGTAGGTGTTCGGGTAGATGAGCCCGACCGGCAGTCTGTCCTTCCATTTTTTTTTCCAGCCGCCGGTTTCGCTGGCCAGAGAACCACCATCCGTGCCGGGAATTTTTTTATTATAAGGCGTTCGGCCCATGCGCGTCATCTGAATATGGCCGGCGGATTTAGGCAGGCCGAGCCGGCGGGGCCTCCTGCCAAGTTTGCAGGAGGCAGGAGCCCCGGGCGCGGGCCGATTCGCATTTAGTCGGCTGCCTGCCGCAGATAGGTTGGGGTCTCCAGATCAGCTTCATCAAGAAAATGCGGGAGTGGCAGGGTACGGCGGCCAGTATTGCCGGCATTGCCGCCGCGTCGGAAGGAGCCGCGGGGCTGCCGTTCGGCGTTGGTATTATCCTGCGTCTCCTCCGGGGGGGCGGAGGCGGCTGCTGCCTGCTGCGCTTCGGCTTGGGTATTGCTACGGACGGTCTTGAGAGGCCGCATGGGGGAAACCACCTCTTCGATGCCGTTGATGCCGGTGGCAATTACCGTCACCCGCAACTCGTCACCCAGGTTGTCGTCAAACAGGGCGCCGACAATAACATTTGCGTCCACATGAGCCTTTTCCTGAATCAGGGCGGAGGCTTCCATGAATTCGTTCATGGTGAGCGACTCCTGGCTTGCCGAGATATTAATCAGCACACCGCGGGCGCCGTCAATGCCGGAATCCTGCAGGAGGGGGTTGTCAATAGCCCGTTTGGCTGCTTCAATGGCCCGGTTTTCGCCGACCGCCGAGCCGGCGCCCATGATGGCCGGCCCTACCTGCTGCATGACAGCGCGCAGATCGGCAAAATCAACATTGATATGGCCGGGCAGGGTAATGAGATCGGTGATCCCCTTGACCGCCTGCAGGAGGACGTCATCCGCCTTTTTCATCATGTCCATCAGTTTGCTGCCTTTTTGCATGATGGCAAGCAGTCGGTCGTTGGGGATGGTGATGATGGTGTCCACGTGCTTTTTGAGTTCTTCCCAGCCCTTTTCCGCCTTCTGCATGCGGATTTTGGCTTCGAAAAAGAACGGCTTGGTGACCACGGCCACGGTCAGTGCTCCCATCTCCCGGCTGAGCTTGGCAACCACCGGTGCAGCGCCGGTTCCGGTCCCGCCGCCGAGGCCGGCGGTCACAAAGACCATGTCAGCGCCCTTCAGGGCTTTTTTTATCTCTTCGATGCTTTCCAGCGCGGCCTCTTTACCGCGTTCCGGGTCGGCGCCGGCACCCAGTCCTTTGGTTATTCCGGGCCCGAGCTGCAGGCAGATATCCGCCTTGGAGTTTTCCAGAGCCTGAATATCCGTGTTGGCGGCGATGAATTGGACGCCCTGCAGTTTGCTCTCAACCATCGTGTTGATGGCGTTTCCCCCGCCGCCGCCAACGCCGATGACCCTGATCCTGGCCAGTGGTTCGTCTGCCATTCTGAAAGACATCTTTTTCCCCCCTTGCTACGTATTGTTATGCTGCAGCCTCTGTTGATCGGTTCCTGCGGTGCCGATCCGCCCCAAGCCCTTCCTTACATGCCTCTGAAACGACTTTTAAACCATGAACCCATTCTGCCGACAACCGATTTTTCTCTGGAACGGAATCGCTTGCCGGTTGAGTTCCGGCTTGAATAGATGACCAGTCCCACCCCGGTGGCATATTGGGGTGTGTAGATGATTTCCGGCACCTCGCCGAGCCCCTGGGGCGTGCCAATGCGCACGGGCATGTCGAATATCTGCTCGGCAAGTTCGACAATATTGGTGAGCAGGGCGGTGCCGCCAGTAATAACCACGCCGGCATTGATCCGATCCTTGAACGAAGAGTCGACGATTTCCTGGTTGATCAGAAAGAGCATCTCCTCAATCCGCGGCTCGAGAATTTCACCCATGATTTTCTGGGAGAGGCGTCGCGGGTTGCGGTCGCCGACCGTCGGCACCTCAATGATCTGATCCTTGTCGATCATGGAGGTGAGGGCGGAACCATACTGGTTTTTCAGACGCTCCGCCTCCAGCAGGGGTGTCCGCAGGCCGATCGACAGATCATTGGTTAAATTGTTGCCGCCCAGGCCCAGCTCGAAGATATGTTTGATGGTGCCGTTTGAAAAGACCGCCAGGTCGGAAGTGCCGCCGCCGATATCCAGGAGGGCCACGCCGAGGTCCATCTCTTCCCTGGTCAGAACCGCGCTGGCCGAGGCGAGCGATTCAAGCACGATGTCCGAAACCTGCAGCCCGGCGCGATTGCAGCACATGATCAGGTTGTGGACCGCCGTGGCATTGCCGGTCACGATGTGGACATTGGTCACCAGTCTGACGCCGGTCATGCCCAGAGGATCCTGAATGCCGGTATGGTCGTCGACCATGAATCCCTGAGGCAGGACATGGATGATTTCCTGATTCTGCGAGATGTTGACCGCCCGGGCCGCGTCAATAACCCGGCCGATGTCTTCCCGGGTGATCTGGCGGTTCTTGATACCGACGATGCCAGGGCTGGTGAAGCCTTTGATATGGCTGCCGGCAATGCCGACGCAGACGGTGTTGACCTCGCAGCCGGCCATCTCCTCTGCCTCGCTCAGGGCACGACGGATCGAATCAACCGTGCTCTCGATATTGACCACCATGCCTTTTTTTATGCCTACGGAAGGATGGGTGCCGACCCCGATAATATTGATGTGATCGGCATACGCCTCGCCGATAACGGCACATATCTTGGTGGTGCCGATATCCAAACCGACAATCAATTCGCCGCGTTGTTCCTTCTCCATTCAGTTAACCCTGGGGTTGCGGTATTGCGCTCACTCTGCCGATCAATACCTGGTCATCCTTGTAGTGCATGTTGATGTAGTTCGTGGTGTTGAATTCGTTTTTCCGGTAAAGATCTCTCAATACGCTGACCAGCCTGCCGTGCTGTTTTTTGGAACACTCCTTGCCGAGATAGATGGGAAAGGCCCGATCGAGCAGAAAGAGGATCAACTCGTCATCCTTGGTGAGATGAATTTCAGAGATATTCTGGTTGGGGAGGTAGGAAGAGCCCCCCTTGGCAGTGAGTTGCAGAAAGAGCAGGGCCTCCTTGAGCCGACTGTTGCCCGCGGTGCGGTCCGGGCTGAAATTACCGGTGAGTACCGGATAGTCGATGTCGCCCGGCAGATTGGCCGGCCCGATGGTCACGCCATTCCGGTCGAGGAAAAAAAGGCCGCTTTTCAGGTTGATTAATGCCGCCGGCGTTTTTTCCCGCACCGCAATGAAAAGTTTGTTCGGCCAGCTGCGGGTTATTTCCACGTCTTCTATCCAGGGGTTTTTCCCCAGAACCGCCTTCAGTTCCGCGGGCTGCAATGCCAGCAGGTTGGTGTGGATATCCAGGCCACTCTGCGCCAGCAATTCTTTCTTGCTGGTGTGGTTGCAGCCCTCGATGTTTATGGCCGTTATCTGAAAGAAATCCGATTGGCACAATTCCTTGTAAACTGCTTTAGCGCCGAACCATAGTCCGCCGCCCAGCATGGTAAGGAGTATCGCCCAGAGGAACAGTCTGCCCTGGAGCCTGATGAGCATGGCGCCGAGCGGCTCCTTCTTGCAGCGGGCCGACCTGGCCTTGAGCTGTGCGGGTTGGTTGATGTGGAAAAGGTCATGCAACATTATGGTCAATTCCCGTTCTGTCCTAGGATATGAACTTCAGGTTCAAGGCGAATGCCGAATTTATCAAAAACTTTCGTCTGGATCTCGCGCATCAGGGCAAAGATGTCGCGGGCCGAAGCCGTGCCGGTGTTGACGATGAAGTTGGCGTGTTGCATGGAAACCATGGCGCCGCCGAACTTTGTACCTTTGAGGCCAGCCTCGTCGATCAACCGTCCGGCTGCCTGGCCGGCGGGATTCTTGAAAAAGGAGCCGGCGCTGGCCACCCCTTGCGGCTGTTTTCGGCGGCGGCTTTCCGCATATTCCCGGCAGGTGGACGCAATCATTTGGCGGTCGCCGTTGGCAACCGTCAAGATAGCGGACAAGACGATCCCCTGAGCGAAGTTTTCCCAGCGTCGGTAAGAAAACTTTAACGCGGGCCTTTCAATGACATGCAGGTCACCCTGGCGGTCGAGCAGGGTGACGGATTCAATCAGGGCACCGATTTCCCGGCCCCAGGCTCCGGCGTTCATGACGATGGCCCCGCCGAAACTGCCGGGAATGCCGACCGTGAATTCCAGACCGGTCAGCCCTTGATCCGTACAGTAGGCGGCCAGTCTGGCCAGGGAGGCCCCGGCCCCGGCCCGGAGAAGCCGGCCGGAGTCGGTCGCGGCGATTTCCTCGATCGCCGCCAGTTCGCCGTCAAGAATAATGACCGCGCCGGTGAGTCCTTCATCCGGCACCAGGATATTGCTGCCCCGGCCGATAACCTGCCAGCCGATGCCCTGGCCATTCAGCCAGCGGATCAGCCGGCTGAGTCCTTCTTGCTCTTGGGCGATCAGCACTGCCTCGGCCGGCCCTCCCACCTTCAGGGTTGAGAAGCGTGCCAGGGGGCAGTCCCACAGGATCTGGCCCTTCCAGATCTGCTGCAATTCCGTGGCATGGCTGTGCAGGCTTGGCATTGTTATCTCCTCATGGCAGGTCTTGCAGTTCCAAAAGCAGTTTTTCGCCTGTCCGCCAGATGTTGCCGGCGCCTAGAGTCAGCAGAATGTCGCGCGGCCGGCAAAGGGTTAAGGCCTGCTCGACCAGATCATCCGGGGTTGCTGCGTAGCTGGCATTCCGGTGGCCGTGCCGCTTGATGCCGGCAACGAGTTCCTCGGCTGTAATGCCGGGAATCGGATTTTCGCCGGCGCTGTAAATTTCGGTCACCAGCAGTATATCAGCGCCGTGGAACGCGGTACAGAACTCGTCGAACAGCCCCTTGGTTCTGGAATAGCGGTGCGGCTGGAACAGTACAACCTGGCGGCGGTCCGGCCACGCGCCACGTAGGGCGGAGAGGGTAGCCCGTATTTCAGTGGGATGATGGCCGTAATCATCAATCACCAAAATATGTTTCCTTTCTCCTTTCACCTGCAACCGGCGCTGCACCCCCGAAAAATTTTCTAACGCAGCGGAAATGGTCGCAAACGGGATATCCAACTCCAGCCCTACGGTGACGCAAGCCAATGCATTGTACACGTTGTGGGTTCCTGCCAAGGCAGAGTGTATTTCGCCGAGTCGTCGCTCTTCGGTCCAGACCTCGAAGCGGGTCGTGAGTTCGGAACTCCTGATCGCCCGGGCATGAATATTTGCCTGGGAACTGAGGCCGTAGGTGATGACCCGCTTGCCAATGGCCGGCAGGATGGCGGCGACCTGCGGGTCGTCCAGACAGAGGATGGCGGCCCCGTAAAACGGCAGCTTGTTGATGAACTCCGTAAAGGTGCTCTTGATATGTTCGAGGTCGCGGTAGTAATCCAGGTGTTCCAGGTCGATGTTGGTGACTACCTCAAGAACCGGAGACAGTTTCAGGAAGGAGCCATCGGATTCATCCGCCTCGGCTACCAGGAAATCGCCGGCGCCGAGTTTGGCGTTGCTGCCGCCGAAGCTGTTGACCTGGCCGCCGATGATGACAGTGGGATCAAGGCCGGCCTGCGCCAGCACCCAGCCCACCAGGGAGGTGGTCGTGGTCTTGCCGTGACTGCCGGCCACGGCAATGCCGTATTTGGTCAGCCGCATGAGTTCGCCCAGCATCTCCGCCCGCGGGATCACCGGGATGTGGGCCTCGCGGGCGGCAACTACCTCGGGGTTGTCGGCCCTGACCGCGGAGGAAGTCACCACCACATCGGCGCCGCGGCACCACTCGGCGTCATGGCCGATGTGGATGCTGCCGCCCAGGCTGGCCAGGCGGTCGGTTAGACCGGACTGTCGGAGGTCCGAGCCGCTGACCTGGTACCCAAGATTCAGCAGTACTTCGGCAATACCGCTCATGCCGATGCCGCCGATGCCGACAAAATGTATCTTGTTTTTCTTGTACATCCGGTTTCCTCGCCGCCTTGGGCGGTCAGAGAGGACAGTGCTGGTGTAATTTGCCGTCGGTCAATGCACCAGAGCTAAAGCTTCCCGGACAATGGCGGCGGTAGCTGCCGGTCTGGAAAGTTTTTTCATGTTCATGGCCAGTACGCTACGAAGTTTTTCGTCCCGCAGGAGAACGCCTATCTCGTTACCCAGCTTTCCGCCGGTCAGGTCGGCCTGCCGGAACATGCGGGCCGCGCCGTTCTCCACCAGGTAGCGGCCGTTTAATTCCTGATGGTTGTCAGCTGCAAAGGGATACGGAATTAAAATTGCCGGCTTGCCGAGAACCATGAGTTCCGCCAGGGTGGTGGCGCCGGCCCGCGAGATCACCACGTCGGCCTGTCGATACACCTCGGGCATGTTCTGGAAGAAGGCCAGCACCCAGGCCTTGATCCCCAGCCGCGCATAGGCGGCCTGAACTGTTTCCTTGTCGTCGGCCCCGGTCTGGTGAATGATCCGCAGATTGTCCGGCAGGGAAGCTACCATGCTTTCAATTGCCTCTAGAACCAGGGTGTTGACCCGGTGGGCGCCTTGGCTGCCGCCCAGAATCAGGAGGGTCATGGTTTCCCGGTTGTCGGGCGCAGAACCCGCCAGCGCCAGAATTTCCCGTCTGACCGGATTGCCGGTTAATATGGTCTTGGCTGATGGAAAATACCTCTCACTGCCGGGAATGGAAACAAAAATTTTTTCAGCAATCCTGCCAAGTAATCGGTTTGCCAGGCCAGGTACGGAATTCTGCTCGTGGATGCAGGTGGCGATCCCGAGTAATCGTGCCGCAAGAATGACCGGGCCGGTCACATAGCCGCCGACTCCGAAAACCAAATCCGGCCCGAAGCGGCGAATAACCCGGCGCGCCTCCAGGATGCTGAGCGGCAGTTCGAAAAGGGTGCGGAGTTTTGCAGAGAGTCCCTTGCCTTTCAGACCTTGGCAGCGGATGGCGGTTGTTTTAAACCCGAGGCGGGAGAGCGTGGCCGTGTCCATGTGGCGGCTGGTGCCGACAAAGAGGACTTCACTGCCGGGCTGGCCCTGCAGGACAGCTTCGGCCATGGCAACGGCCGGGAAGAGGTGGCCGCCGGTGCCGCCACCGGTAACGAGCAATTTTAGTCCCTTATGCATTGTTTGTTGACAGTTTGCGGTAAAAAAATTCATAAACCTTACGCTCGCGAGACATGCAGGTGTTAACCGGCGTTAAGGGACTTATCCAGCTCCGCTGGGTCAGGGGGTTTCCGTTGTGCATCACTGACCGTTGTTGTCCTCTACCTGAAGATTTTGAACCGCCAACCTGAACATCTCGCCGCGATGCGAGTAGCTATTGAACATATCAAAGCTGGCGCAGGCCGGTGACAGCAGCACCGTGTCGCCCGGCGCGGCAAGCGCTTTCGCTCGGCGCACTGCCGCCTCCATGGTTGCTGCCTGCTGAATCATGGTCAGTTTGTCGAACGATCTGGCCATGATCTCGCTGGCCTCGCCGATCAGCACCATGGCCTTTACCTTCTGGCGGACCAGTTCGTGCAGCAGTTGATAATCGCCGCCCTTGTCACGGCCGCCGGCAATCAGAACCACCGGTTGCCGCATGGCGGCCAGAGCGGACTGGACCGCGCCGATGTTTGTGGCCTTGGAGTCGTCATAGAATCTGACACCATCAATCTCCTGCACAAAGGTCAACCGATGGGGCAGCGGGGTAAAATGCGCGAGCCCCGCCCGGATGCCGGCCGTATCGCAGCCCAGCAGGCGGGCGGCCAGGATGGCGGCCGCGCTGTTTTGAAGATTCGGCGCCTCGTCGAGGCCGCTGCCGGCCAGGTCATAGCATTCCTCGTCTGACGGCTGGCTATCGTCAAAGACGCCGGTCAGGATAATTTTCTTGCCCCGGACCGCGGCGCCTGGGCGGCCGGCCAGATTGTTGCCAAAGAAGAAGCAGCGGCTGGTCGGCCATAAAGGTTCCCGGCCCATGATTTCAGGATCGTCGGCGTTCATGATTGCGGCATCGTCCTGGCGCTGGGCTGTAAAGATTCCGAATTTCGAGGCGGCATAGGCATTATACGACGGGTAGCGGTCCAGGTGATCCGGCGAAATGTTGAGCAGGAGGGCGACGGCCGGCCGGAAGCCGTTGCGCCCTCCGGCCGTGTCAAGCTGGAAGCTGCTTGCCTCGATGACCGCGACATCCGCATCCTGGGGGCCGGACAGATAGTCGAAGAGCGGGGTGCCGATGTTGCCGCCGACAAAGGTTTTTTTGCCAGCGGCCGTGAAGATGTCGCCCAGCATGGTGGTCACCGTGGTCTTGCCGTTGGTGCCGGTCACCGCCACCACGGGTGTCTGCAGATATTGGGCGGCAATGGCCAGTTCGCCGACCACGGGGATGGCCCGGCGGCGCGCCGCCTTGAGCGGCTCGATATCGAGGGCGACGCCGGGGCTTACCATCACCAGGTCAACGGCCTTGAAGAATTCGCTGGTGTGG
>Ga0208863_1001000_pt1 | contig 20605 bp, 23 predicted proteins | sample RifOxyD3_FD_184040 | JGI IMG/M metagenome (GOLD analysis project Ga0208863, IMG submission 184040) | Soil microbial communities from Rifle, Colorado - Rifle Oxygen_injection D3 (SPAdes) | ecosystem: Environmental > Terrestrial > Deep subsurface > Rock core/Sediment | place: Rifle, Colorado...
CAATTAATTTGCTACGAAACCGGACAATTATATTTGTTGCTAACATAGGCCCCCCACGTCACTGGATATTTGACAGGTCGGATATCGAGCGGAACTATCAAGAGAATTTAAACACGCCAGCTTCATCCTTCAGTCTTCAACTTTCCCGTCAATGGGTGACTGATGAGAATTCCCGCTTCATACAAGCAAAAAAGCGGCAGAGCGAGCAAAACGGCGGACAAGACATCACCAGCGGTCAGCAAAAAAGCAAGAACTATGATGGCGAGATAAAAGTATTTTCGCTGCCGGGCAAAATACCCCTTTACTACAAGCCCGGCTTTGGCGGTCATAACCATAAGAAAAGGCACCTCAAAAGCCAGCCCGAAAGCAAGCGAGGTCCGGGCCACAAAGGTGAGATAGGCATCAAGTCGGAGCAAGGGCTCAAGCTGTTCACCGGCAAAGCCCAGTAAAAAAGAGAGCGTCCTCGGCAGCACCACCAGATAGGCAAACACCACCCCTCCTGCAAAAAGAGCCGTGGCCCAAAAGACCACCGTTTTCGCCATCCGCCGTTCATAGCGATGCAACCCTGGTGAAATAAACATCCATAATTCGTAGCAACAAACCGGAAAACCTACCATCAGCCCAGCCAGAAGAGAAATCTTCAGATAGCTGACAAAAGCCTCAGTCAGATTGGTGTAAACGAGTCTGGCCAGGGTCGGGTGCCCTTTAATCAGGGGTACCATCAAAAAACGGACGAGATACTCGGAAAAAGCATAGGCGATAAGGGTGGCCACCAGAATAGTCAGAAAGGATACCAAAACCCGATTACGCAACTCCCGGAGATGTCCGGAAAAATGTCCGGCCAGCACCGTCATCCTGCCGACTTCTCTTCTGGGGTCTCAGATGAAGATGCCATCGCGGTGTGCTCAGGCGACAACACGGCATCAATCTCCGGAACGTCAGGCTCAGGAACCGAAGTAGCAGGCAGATTGACATAGGAATCCCCCAACCTCTGTTGCCAGGAATCTGGTCCAAGTTCTTCCTTCATCTCCTCTTGCAGACTATCCTTGAGGCCAGAGGCAGTTTTTTTCAGATCCAACATTACCCTGGCAATGGACTTAGCCATTTCAGGCAGTTTTTCCGGGCCCACCACAATAAGCGCAATACCCAGGATCAAGATTAACTCGGGAAGTCCAATACCAAACATGATAAACTCGCAAAAAAAGAAAAAGTTAACAGGATCGTGACACAAAATTAACAAATTACCAACGTATACCCGTTGTGATATAGGCACTGCAGCCGATGACTGACAGCGATTTCAACCAACATACCGTTGCCTCAACTATATCAGCAACATTCATTCTGCTATTCTGCCACAAAGTTCATCGCCACCCCACGTCAATTATAATCTTTGACAATTTACGGCATTTACCCAAGGGTGTCAAGACAGGCTCAAACTGGGAAACATGCGGGCCTGTCATTGATTGACTTTTTATTCCCCTTTGGCTATGTTGCCTGCTATTATACAAAATGAAATAAAAAATGAGTCTCATTGCGACTCACTGATAACCTTTTTTGGGATGATTACGGAGGAAGAACAAGATGGCCAATGTGGTGGTTGTGGGAACACAATGGGGAGATGAAGGCAAGGGAAAGATCGTCGATCTATTGATGCATTACGCCGATTATGTCGTCCGTTTTCAGGGCGGCAATAATGCGGGCCATACTCTGGTCGTTGAAGGCAAAAAGTACGTCTTCCATCTCATTCCTTCCGGCATCCTCTACGAAAGCAAAAAATGTTTCATCGGCAACGGCGTAGTGCTCGACCCCGGCGTTCTGCTTGACGAAATGGACAAACTCGCGACCAGCGGTCTGCCGGTAAACCCACAGCGCCTGATGATCAGCGAACGCGCCCACCTGATCATGCCCTACCATCGACTCCTCGACTCGTGCAGCGAATCATCTCTGGCCAACGACAAAAAGATCGGCACCACCGGACGAGGCATCGGGCCCTGCTATGGCGACAAGATCCTCCGCAAAGGCATCAAGGCCGGGGATCTGCTGGATCTGGGATCTTTAATGGAAAAACTCCGCGAAAACCTTGCCGAGCACAACTTTCTCCTCACCAAAAAATTTAACAGATCCCCACTTGCGCCCGAGGCGATATACGACGAATATCTGGAATACGCAGAGCGCCTTACCCCTTTTATTGATAACGTTTCCGTTGCCTTGGACGAAGGCCGCAAAGCAGGCAAGCATATCCTCTTTGAAGGAGCCCAGGGCACCCAGCTTGACATCGACCACGGTACTTACCCCTTTGTCACCTCCTCTAACACTACCGCCGGCAACGCCTGCACCGGCAGCGGCTTCGGCCCTTCTCACATCGACTGTGTAATCGGCATCCTCAAAGCTTACACCACCAGGGTTGGCGAGGGGCCTTTCCCCACCGAACTGCTTGATCTCACTGGCGACACCTTGCAACAAAAGGGGGGAGAGGTAGGAGCAACTACCGGTCGCAAGCGCCGGTGCGGCTGGCTCGACGGCGTCATTGCTCGCGAAGCTGTGCGCTTAAACGGCATCAACGGTCTGGCCATCACCAAACTCGATGTCCTGAGTGGCCAGTCGATCCTGAAACTTGCCACCAGTTATGAAGCAGACGGCAAGGTAATGACAGCCATGCCAAGCAATATCAAGGCCTTTGCCAAGGTACAGCCGGTATATGAAAACCTCACAGGCTGGACAGAAGAAATCAGCCAGGCTCGCAGTCTGGACGATCTGCCAACCAAAGCCCGTGATTATGTGAAACGCATTGAAGATTTCACCGAGATCCCAGCTTACATTCTCTCAGTCGGCCCAGGTCGCGAACAAACCATGCTCCTAAAAAACCCCTTCCAGCGCTAATTTATCCCTATTTCTTAGCCCAACTCTTTCAGCTATCGGCTCACCGATCTGGCCCCGGCCATGACCTCGGTCATATCAAAGGCAACTTGCGCCAGCATATTGGGCACCACCGGCCCCGCTTGGGAAGACTTGATTTCCGGCGGGTTAAACGCGGCAACAAAACGGGAGAACGTGCTGCTTTTCGGATAAACTACAGGCTGATCCATTGATTGCTCGATATACCAGACAGTATTGCCAGTATACACATTAAGCAACCGAGTGGTTACCTCAACCCGACCTCCGCCGAACTGGGTACCTTCCAGGGCATAGTTGATCTTGCCTGCCAGAACCAGATCGACTTTTGCCTTCCGACCAAGAGCCAAAGCTTCCTGAATATCCCGATAAGGCTCTGCAATACGGAGCACCTTTGGAAACGCTTGCTTTCCCAGAAGAACATCCTTGAAGAGCATGGCAACCCCCTCCCCTTGTTCCCGGGTCATATTCCCGGGCATCTGAAAGGACAAAATACCCACGCTTGCCTCCTGATAGATATTCGTATCTGGATAAATCAAGACCACCGGCGAGTTCTTCCTGACCTCCACCGGCTGACTGGCCCAATTTTTCTGAGTTGTTCCACACCCGGAGAGGACAAGGCCACAAAGCATAACCACGATTGCTTTTCTCATACTGATCCCCTCAACGCTCGTGTGCGGAAAGAAGCGCATCTTCCAAAGCGCCACCTCCTGCCACAAGAAGATGATTGATGTTGCGGCTGCGCTGCAATTCAAGCCCTGCCACGGAAAGCACCTGCTGAGAACCAGCATCAAGCAGTTTAAGGTTGAGAATTACCGTAGTCGGCGTCAGCGAATAGGTGCCGGTAAGAATAGCCGCCGCCTGTTGCTGTTTGGCCAGAAGTTTGACGTCTCTGGTGAGCATCAGCTCGCCCCGGTTATCCCGCATAAGAATTTCTGCGGACTTGCGGATCTCCACCACACCAAAACCGTGGCGAAACAAACTGGTTGACAAAGCCTCGGTCAGGGTCCGGCCAAAACGGGTAGTGGTATAAAGATTATCGAGATCAACCACCGTGGTCAGGATCAACCGCTGTCCCCCTCCAGCACCGCGCATCCCGGAAGTCAACTGTAAAGCCAACTCTTCCCCAACCCCAAAAAAATCAGGAGTAACCACCGAGACAGTTCCGCCCGTTGGCGCCGGTGGCACACACCCGTTCAACAGCAGGACATAACCCAGAAATAACAACCCCCAGAAATTAGCCATCTTTCTTGTTGTTTTCATAAGCAATCCTTCTTTACGGGGGGCTTGACTGTACGCTTGACAGTACGCTTGATCGCAGTCTTTGTTATTTTTTTTGCCGGAGGCTGGAGCGCAGCCTGGCCTTTTTCCGGAAACTGACGAATCATAACCTGCGCAGTGCGGGTAGAAGCAGGCATGCTTTCATTGGCCAGCAGGTTAGCGGTCAACTGATCAATGGGCAACACCATACTTGCAGAAGAAAGGACCCTGTTATCATCGTTACGCAACAACCGGGCATTAACAAAAATTTCCTGCCCAGCCACAGCATATGTTCCCACCACCACGGCCTGAGCTGCCTGCACAAGGCTAATTTCATCCATACTCCTGGACAAGGCGTACTCTCCGTGATAGGGACTCACCATCATGCCTGGAGTTTTCCGCACCTCAATCACTTCAAGCCCTGCCTGCTGCAGCGTAGAAAGCAACTGCTCGCCCAAAAAACGACCGAGGGAAGAGGTGGCATACAGATTATCAAGGTTCACAAAGGTGCTCACCGCCACCACATATTCATCGGCCAGCACCTCGCTGGCATTGACAATAAGCGCCTTGCCTAACTGGTTAATCTTAGCCTGCAAGATAGCACCTTGTCCCACATCACCTACCGCCGATCCTCCTATCTTACCGAAACCAAAGCCAGGAAAAAAAGATTGCGGCATGTTCAACGGCGAAAAAACTCGAGCGGTGCGAAACACATAATCAGCTGGTATCGCATGGGGATAATTATAAAAATACGGACGATAGACCGGCATGGAACGTTGCCGTGCCTGTTCCCTTTCCCCATTATCCACAGACTCAGGTGGTTTACCGTCTGAGGCCAGTACGGAAGTTGCCGCACATCCCAAGGCCAGCAAAACCGCAAACAATTTCTTGATCATCATTATCATCTCCCCCTATCAGGGATTAAAATTATAATCAGAATAATCCCTTTCCATACTCCGCCAAGCGAGACCACCATTCTTCATCATGGGATCATACAAAACATCGCCCCTACCAAAATATACCACTGGCACCCGCTGACTCACCCCCAATACTGGCGAGGCGAGGCGCATTTCCATCTCAACCAAATTATTGTATATTCCTCCCGAACAGCCACAGCAAGTGATGAGCAACAACCCTACTATGATTCTCTGCATATCTTCTCCCTCTGTCACCTAACACCACAAAACAAAACCACCGAGTCAATAAAATGACAGCCATGTCTATCATCAGTGTCTGGGAATTTTTTTCCCATTTTTCCCTAAGAATCAAGCTAAACCCAATGTTCCACAAGGAATTTCTTGCTGATCCAGCCCTATCAATCACCACTTTTCTTCAATCTCATCTTGATTGTAAGCATTTTCCATGCCACCATACCATGCAACTCTTTCATCTTCCCTGACAACCTTAATTTCACACATATCCAACAAGTATCTACCCGCACAACCCCTTTAATTATCTGTAACTACCCAGCAGCACCACATCTGCTTCAGAGTCTCGCAGGCTCGCTTACCTATCATCGGCCTGCTCATGTGCAAAAGCAAATATAGCAGACCTCTTGGTCGGCACTGCTGCCGACGATTAACACGCACATCTGTGGCAGTAGCGAAGCAGCGCTGCTGCATAGTTAGACTTCCTGCTTTTCGTCACTATCCAGCCTTGAACTGGATAGTGACAATTATCTATGGAATAATTGGAGGACAGAAAAAATGATTGCCAAAAATACGGGATAGACTATAATTCTATAGTTTATACTACCAAGATATCCAAGGGGAAATTCTCCACAAGAGGAGTTGTATTATGGCACGCATCACCGTCGAAGACTGCCTGCGTCAGATAGGCAATGAAAATCGTTTTTCCCTTATCCATCTTGCCATTAAACGGGTCAAACAGCACCGCAATGGCGCTCCTTTTTTGGTGAAATGTAAAAACAAGGAGATTGTCTCCACCTTGCGCGAGATTGCCTCCGGTCAGGTCGATTTCGCCTCCATCAGAAAATCTCCCCCCCCCAAAGAGGATGTTCTCGCCCCGACCACACAGACGGGTGATGAGCAGACAGAGCAGGTCTCACTGTAACTGATGGAAACCGATTTTTACAAAACATTAGGGGTCGCTCAAGATGCGACTGCCGAGGAAATAAAAAAAGCGTACCGCAAGCTGGCCATGAAATGGCATCCAGACAAGAATCCTGGGAACAAATCGGCTGAAGATAAATTTAAAACAGCTGCCGAGGCCTACGAAGTTCTTGGCGACCTGGAAAAACGCAAAATTTATGACCGTTATGGAGTCGCCGGTCTGAAAGACAGCGGCTACAGTGGCCCTGGCAATTTTGATGATATCTTCTCAAGCTTTGGCGACATCTTCAGTGATATGTTCGGAGGCCGTTCTGGACCAAAACGCCAGACCCATATTCAGGGGAACGATCTACGCTACGATCTGGGCATTAGTTTCATGGATGCAGTTCATGGCGCAGACAAAGAGATAGAAATTACCAAGCGGGAAACCTGCTGGACCTGCGATGGCACCGGCTTACGCCCCGGTCACAAACCGACAACTTGTCCAACATGCAAGGGTCATGGTCAGGTGGTACACGCCCAGGGCTTTTTCCGGGTACAATCCGCTTGCCCCAACTGTCACGGCGAAGGCACAATCATTACCGAGCCATGCAATGATTGTCAGGGTGCGGGACTTATCAAGAAAACAAAAAAAGTATCCTTGAAGATTCCAGCCGGCATTGACACTGGTGCCCGCATGCGCCTGCGGGGTGAAGGAGAAGGTGGCCGCAAGGGAGGTTCGTCTGGTGATTTGTATGTGATCATGCATGTCGAGCCCCATGAGTTTTTTCTACGAGAAGGAAACGAGATACACTGCCTATTCCCTCTGAGCATGGTACAAGCTACGCTGGGTGCCACAGTAGAGGTGCCAACCATCAACGGCATCAGACAATTGTTGATTCCGGCAGGAACCCAACCCGAGCAAGTCTTCACCCTGAAGAGCGAAGGCGCCCCCTCCCTCAGAGGCGAGAGACCAGGAAATATGCTCGTTAAAATCAAAATTATCATCCCAAACAAACTTTCCCCGCGGGAAAAAGAACTGCTCACAGAATTTGACTCATTACAGAAAGCCAGGGACATCGCCCATGAAGAAGAGGGGTTTTTCAATAAAATCCTTCATAAATTTGCCGATGCAAACCATTGATTCTTGAACACGACAAAAAAAATGAGCGACCAAACCTTGACTGATAACCAGTTTACCCATTTTGATGAAGCCGGAAATGCCCGCATGGTGGATGTAGGGGGCAAAAGCGACACTGTGCGTGAAGCAACGGCGTCCGGCGCAATTTCTCTCTCGGCACCAGCATTTCAGTTGGTACAGGAAAGGAATATTGCCAAAGGAGATGTGCTCGGTGTCGCTCGGATCGCCGGGATCATGGCCGCCAAAAAAGTCGATGACTTGATCCCCCTCACCCACCCTCTGGCCATCAACAAAGTTACAGTGGACTTTAAACTAATCGAGGCGACACACACCATAGAAATTACTGCTACCGTGGGAATAACCGGCAGAACAGGAGTCGAGATGGAAGCTCTGACCGCCGTCTCGGTTGCCGCTCTGACCATTTATGATATGTGTAAGGCTGTGGACAAAGGGATGATCATTAACAACATCAGACTAGAAAGAAAAATCGGGGGCAAAAGCGGAAGCTATCAACGATAGCGAATGGCACTGCTCAAGATATACCAAGGGAGTAAGACTGTGAACAGAGAACAACTCGATTATTTTCGCCAAAAACTTGAGGCCATGAGCCAGGATCTTTTGCAAGAGGCCGAAAAGACCATCCACGAAATGAACGACAGCACCGAAAATTATCCCGACCCCACTGACCGGGCCAGCGCCGAATCAGATCGGAGTTTTGAACTCCGCATCCGTGATCGAGAACGAAAACTACTTGCCAAGATCAGGGAAGCCATCGAACGTATTGACGAAGGCCTTTATGGAATTTGCGAAGAATGCGGCGACGAGATCTCAGAAAAACGCCTTGAGGCACGACCGGTTACAACCCAATGCATCGAATGCAAAACCCTCCAGGAAAACCAGGAAAGGGCGCAAAAGGGCTTATAATACGCTATGCCTGAACTCCGCAAAGATCCGATCATTGGCCGCTGGATCATTATTTCCACCGAAAGGGGCAAACGGCCCACTGACTTTATTGTGGAAAGAAGCGAGAGCCGGGGTGGGTTCTGTCCCCTGTGCCCTGGCAACGAAAACACAACACCTTCGGAGGTTCTTAGTTACAGCAGCACCGATGGGCATCAAACAAACAAGCCGGGCTGGGAGTTACGGGTTGTTCCCAACAAGTACCCAGCCCTCATCATCGAAGGCAATCTCAATAAGGAAGGCGATGGAATCTATGACCGGATGAACGGCATTGGTGCCCATGAGGTTATCATCGAATCCCCAGACCACAACGAATCCTTCACCAATCTACCACCGGAAAGGATGATTAAGGTTTTCCAGGCCTATCGGGATCGTCTTCAAGACCTGGCCCAAGACCCCCGCTTCCAGTACGTCATGGTTTTTAAAAACTTTGGTGCCGCAGCCGGGGCTTCGCTGGAACACTCCCACTCCCAACTCATTGCCCTACCCATTCTGCCGCGCATGATCAACTCTGAACTTGAAGGAAGTCTTTCCTACTACAAATACAAGGAACGCTGTATTTTCTGCGACATTATCAGACAGGAAATACACCAGAACCTGCGATTAATAGCCGAAAACGACCTGTTCATTGCCATTGTTCCCTATGCGCCCCGATCTCCTTTTGAAATGTGGATACTGCCTAAGCGCCATGCCTCTTCCTATATTTCTATGGATAACGATCATTTAAAAGCACTATCCGTAATTTTTTCTGAGTGCATGCGCCGCCTTAACAACTGCATTCCAAATGTTCCTTATAATTTTGTTCTGCATGGCGCGCCGTTACGCTCGCAGCCACTTGATCATTATCACTGGCATTTTGAAATCATGCCCAAATTGACGACAATTGCCGGTTTTGAGTGGGGATCTGGTTTTTACATCAACCCCATCTCACCGGAAGAAGCAGCCAAATTTTTAAAAGAGGCGGCGATTTAAGAAATGAAAAAAATACTGCTTGTTGACGACGAAGACAGCATCCATCTCCTGTATCGCGAAGAGCTGGAAGACAAAGGCTACGAGGTTCACTCAGCTCTCTCAGGAGAGGAAGCCCTGATTCAGATGAAGATCATTGTGCCGGATCTTATCATCTTAGACATCAATATGCCCGGCATCAACGGCATCGATGTCCTGCGCCAGATCAAAGAAATAAACCCCTCCTTGCCGGTAATCTTAAGCTCCGCCTATCAGGATTTCAAACAGGATCTGGCGACATGGGCTTCCGATGAATATATCGTCAAATCATCCAATCTGGATGAACTGAAAGCCGCAGTGAAGAAACATCTGTCCTGAAGGTGGCAGCCAAGGGAAAACTGACAGACAAAACCCCGGTTAACCATGCCCAATGAACGACATGAAAGATATCCAAGGCCAGCGTGATTACCGCCGGATCAACATCAAAAAAGTCGGGGTCAAAAACATCTCCTACCCAATCACAGTCTTAGATAAAGCCAGGAAGACCCAAAAAACTGTGGCTTTAATCAACATGTACGTAAATCTGCCCCACCAGTTCAAGGGCACCCACATGAGCCGGTTCGTTGAGATCCTGAACCGCTTCCACGGCGAAATAAACCTGAAAAGTTTTCATCGGATCCTCGAGGAGATGAAGATCAGACTCCAGGCAGAAGCGGCCCACATGGAAATAACCTTCCCTTATTTTTTAAAAAAATCTTCCGGCCAAACACAATCGGTTGGCATAAATGAGTACCGCTGCACCATGCATGGCTCTCTGGACAAAACCGATGATCTCATTCTGGAAATCAAGGTACCCATTTCCCCGCCGCTTCCGCCCCAGATTGACCAAGCCCTGCCCCGTTCCCTCGGACATTGGGGAATTGCAACCATCAGCCTGCGGTTCAAGCATTTTCTCTGGATTGAAGATATCGTCCAACTGGTAGAAGAAGTGACTTCCCACGATCTTTGCTGGCCTGTAACAGAAGCCTGCTTGGAATATACTCTTTCCGTGGAAAATCTTAGCACAGCCCTTGGTCGCAAGCTTGAAAACCATCCCGCCATCGCCTGGTTTTCAGTTCTGGTAGAAAATCTTTCACAAGGCTATAACACCTTTGCCTCCCTGGAATGGCAGGATCCCATCACGACGGCCTTATCCTGACATTATTCACCAAGCCCACTATCAAAAAATATCACGAGAAAATGTCCATGCGCCACGAACTCCTCTTTGAAATTGGCACCGAAGAAATTCCGGCTGATTATATATTACCAGCCCTCACCCAACTGGAAAAAAATCTCGGCGACCGTTTAACCAATCTGGCCCTGCCCTATTCCAGCCTGCGCACCGCAGCAACCCCCAGACGCCTTACCGTATCGGTCAGCGGGCTGGCCGAACGCCAGCCGAACCGGGAAGAGGAGATTCTCGGCCCCCCCAAAAAAGCCGCCTTTGACCAGAATGGACAACCTACTCAGGCTGCTATCGGCTTCGCCAAAACTCGGGGGGTTGAGGTAGATGCACTGCAAATCGTGGCAACACCAAAGGGCGAATACCTCATGGTACGGGTTGCACAGATTGGCCGCCAGACCGAGGAACTCCTTGCCCATCTGCTCCCAGAGATCATCACCAGCCTCAATTTCCCAAAATCCATGCGCTGGGGCTCTGGCCGCACCAGCTTTGCCCGCCCGATCCAGTGGCTACTGGCTGTTTATGCCGGCAAAACTGTTTCCTTCTCCTTAGACACCATCACCAGTTCCAACACCACCAGTGGTCACCGTTTTATGACCAGAGACCTTTTCCCGGCAACCTGCTTTAGTGATTATGTCGATACCCTGCGTACAGCCCAAGTCCTGGTTGAGACCAAAGAACGTCGCGCTGCGGTTATTGCCGAGATTTCCATGGCTGCCCTGCAGGTGGGAGGGACTATTCTTCAGGATGAACAACTGGTGGACACTGTCTGCAATCTGGTGGAAAAGCCTTTTGCCCTCTGCGGCACCTTTGAAGAACGATTTCTGGCCCTGCCCCGCGAGGTCTTGATCACCTCCATGCGAGAACATCAAAAGTATTTTGCCGTAGTTGACAGCACCGGCAAGCTCATGCCTTATTTTATCGCGGTGAACAACACAGGAACCAAGGATGCGAGACTTGCCGCCGATGGTCACCAACGGGTAATTAGGGCACGACTGGAAGATGCTTTTTTCTTTTTCAAGGAAGACCAGCGCCGCTCGCTGGAGGATCGTATTGAAGATCTCTCCGGAGTTATCTTCCAGAACAAACTTGGAACCATGCTTGACAAGACCCGCAGAGTTACTACCCTGACCGGGCTGCTGGCCAGAAAACTTGCGCCAGAGCACCTGATCCATTCTGAACGAGCCGCGCAACTTGCCAAGACCGACCTGTTGACCGATATGGTCGGAGAGTTTCCCTCCCTGCAAGGGTCTATAGGCAAAGATTACGCCCTGCTCAGCGGGGAAGCGCCAGAAGTAGCCACGGCTATCATGGAACATTACCTGCCAGTCAGAGCCGGAGGCCAGTTGCCTGCTTCAATCCCTGGGGCGCTGATCGGCATGGCTGACAGACTTGATTCCATCTGTGGTTGCTTCGGCATCGGCCAGATCCCGAACGGCACCACCGATCCCTTCGGCCTGCGTCGCCTGTCACTGGGGCTTCTTCATATCATCAACACTATGGGCTTCAGCCTCTCTCTTGCCGAATTTGTCAACGAGGCGCTCTCCCTCTATGGCGACAAACTGACCATTCCCCAGACCGAGGCCAGCCATAACGTGCTCGAATTCATAAGGGGCCGCTTCATCAATGATCTTACCAGCAGGGGATACGCAGTCGAGACCGTAGAAGCAGTAACCTCCGTCTCCTTTGACGATCCGCTTGACTGCTTGCGAAGAATCAACGCCCTGTTGGCCATCAGCAGCCAGGAAGCCTTTACCATCCTGGCCGGAGCCTTCAAACGAGTAATCAATATTACCAAGAACAACAGTGCGATCTCGGTGCAAGCAGCCCTACTCACGGAAACTGCCGAGAAAAAACTCCAGGAGGCATACCTGGCTGTACGTCTGGAGGCCACCCCCCTGCTTGAAGCCAGCGATTACGAAAAAGCCCTGACTGTGATCCTCAAAATGAAGGAGCCGATAGATACCTTTTTCGAAGAAGTTATGGTCATGGTAGAAGATGAAAGGGTACGCGCCAACCGGTTGAATCTACTGACCGCCATCGCCCGACTTTTTCTGCAGATTGGTGATTTTTCAAAAATGAACGCCATTACTCAGTAAGCTGAGCCTGAGCAATTTCAATAGCCTGTGCGTAGAGCAAAGGCAGGGACTCAAGATTGACTGCCAAATTTTCTCCCAGCTCGATGGTCGTATCCCAGTCTCCACGTTCATAGGCGATAACCAGGGAAAGAGTCCGGGAAATGGGGGTGGCGACCACAGAAAGCAACGCCTCTTGAATCACCTCTGGCAGAGCCAGCTCCGGCAGGATATCCGCCATAGCTCTGTCAAGCATGGCTGGGAGCAACGAGAACATTCCCACCGTGTGATACATCCCGGCCTCCTTGCGCAGGCCCAAAAGCTGACCGGCGATCATTTCACAAAAACTGCCCCGAAAAGCGGCTAAACTGAGCAATTCGGAAGGCTTGTCATCGGCGAGGTAGGAAAGCATCATCAACGACAGCCATTTTCTTAAGGTAAGCTGTCCCATCATAGCCACGGCCATCTCAATGCTTTCCAGCTTCTGTCTCCTGGCAAAATAGGCTGAATTTGCATACTTGAGCAGTTTGTAGGCCAGGGAAACATCACGGCTGACATACATGGACAGCTCGGAAAAATCATAATCCTCATTCTGAATGAGCTTCAGCACTTGCAAGTAATGAAGCTTGGAACCGGGGATATCCCGCCCTTCCATAATACGGGGGCGGCTGAAGAAATACCCCTGGAACAGATCAAAGCCCAGCTTCTTGGTGGCTTCAAACTCTTCATTGGTTTCAATTTTTTCCGCCAGCAACTTTACGTTGTAACGACTGACAATCTTCACCTGTCGCTCAAGTTCGGCAAAACTCATCAGACGGATATCAAACTTGATGATCCTGGCCAGTTTGACAAGCGGCAAAAAACGGTCTTCGTAAAGAAAATCATCCAGGGCCAGAACGTAACCTGCTCCGACCAGCCTTTCGCAGGCCTGTAGAACCTCTGGTGTAGCCCCGACCGTTTCCAGCACTTCAACCACGGCGATCTCTTTGGGAAAAAGAGAGGGATACCCCTTGAGCAGCATCTCTTCGTTAAAATTGATGAACGCCTTTTTCCCTTCGGTGATGGTGGCAATGCCGATCAGGAGGAAACTGTTGGTGATAACCTTGGAGGTGGCCTCTTCTCCGTCCTGCAAGGGATCGAAGTAATTGTGTAAACCGGAACGGAAAAGAAGTTCATAGGCAAAAACCTCTTTGTTTCGCGTAAAAATAGGCTGACGGGCAACAAAGATATTCGAACATGAGGCTGTCATAGCGTTTCTCCTCTTCTCACAAACCGTCTCTCATAGCACGATTATCTTGTGATGCAATAATGCCTCGAAAACCTCGGCCATGGGCAAACCTACCACATTGGTATAAGATCCGTTGATTTCCGGCACCAGGAAACAACCCTTGCCCTGAATCCCGTAAGCACCCGCCTTGTCCATTGGCTCTCCGGTACGGACATAGGCCCGACACAATTCCGGCGTAAGCGTCATAAACCGGACTCTGGTACAGACAGTTTTCGTGTACAACTCATCTGTCGCCTGCCGATAAAATGAAAATCCGGTCCACACCTCATGCCATCGTCCGGAAAGGCGCATCAGCATAGCACAGGCCCCGTTTTCGTCGCCTGGTTTGCCAAGGATATCCCCATCCACCACCACCACAGTATCAGCGGCCAGCACCCAGGCGTCTGGTTGGTCAATGACCCGGGCCTTTTCCTGCGCCAGGCGAGCAACAAAGTCACGGGGCTGCTCGCCTGATTGCGCAATCTCATTAATGTACGCCGCCTGAGCCTCAAATACAAGCCCCAACTCCGCAAGAAAGTTACGTCTACGGGGCGAACCAGAGGCAAGGATAAGACGCTCTTGTGTTTTAAAAGATTGCATGAAGAGAGGCTCAGGCCCTGATGGAATAACCACCGTCCACAACGATGGTTTGCCCTTGAATCATCACTGCCAGATCACTACATAAAAACAAAGCGACATCTGCCACATCTTCAGGCGTGGTAAGCCGTCCCATGGGTGTTCGTTGCAGGGCACCCTCAAGAATCTGTATTCGGTTGGGAAATTTTTTCAGAGCCTCGGTATCCACAGCTCCGGCACTGATGGTATTGACATTAATCCCCATCGGCCCCAACTCCACAGCCAAATGACGGACCAACGATTCAAGCGCCGCCTTGGAAGCGCCCACAGCCGTATAATTTTCCACAGCCCGCACTGCTCCCATACTGGAAACCGCCATGATTCTGGCACCCTTGACCATAAGCGGCACAGCCTGCTGAGCAAGAGAAAGCAGGGCTCGGGCATTGATTTCCATGGCCCAGTTCCAGTGTCGGCTGCTCAACTCAAGCGCCGGTTTCAGGACCCCGGAAGCGGCATTGCTGATAAGAAAGTCAAGATGGCCGAACTCGCTTTTAATCAAGGCGAACATAGCCTGCAAATCTTCGTCGTTAGCCACATTAGCCTTGACCACCAGACAGCGCGCCCCTTTTTCCTCGATAAGCCGAGCAGTGGCTTCCGCATCCTGCCGATGACGCACATAATTCACTACCAAATCAACCCCATTTTCCGCAAGCCGCAAAGCGATTGCCTTACCAATCCCCCGTGAACTTCCGGTTACCAATCCCACCTTACCTCGTAAATTATTATACATATAAGTGTTTACTCTCCATGGCTTTCCCCGCAAAGGGTTTATGGGCCGTTACAAATGCTGTAAAATTATGCTCGTTAATTCACGGCTCTTTGTACCGTTTTGGCCACACGAAACGTCCAAGTTGATCTTTTACAATAGTTTTAAAATATCGCAACTATCCAGTATTAACAAGCAACAGCACCGCAGCCAGCCATCCGCAGGCCTCGCCCAACTCACAGGAAGCACCAAGCACATCGCCGGTAACGCCGCCAAGGGCTCTGGTCGCCTTGAAACGGAGCCAAAAAGCAGGCAACAAGGCGGCGCATAAAATAATCAACGCCGCCGACCAGTGCCACCAGATGAGCGGCATCAGCAAAAGACTGCCAAATCCCAATTCAGCTATGCCGACCTTGCCGACAAAGGCATGGCCGGTGCCGCTTACCCGCGGATATTGAACGCCGCAGGCAAGCGTGGACATAGACCAGCGGGCCGTCACTGGCCCGGCCAACAAGGCAAAGAAAAGAAGATCCCCACCGTTGGCCAGAAGTGCGGCAAGGCAGGCAACCTTCAAAGCAAGCAGTACAACCAGACCGATCACGCCAAAGGTCCCGATAGCCGAGTCCTTCATGATCGCCAGTCTCCTCTCCTGATCCCACCCTCCTCCCAGACCATCCAATAAATCAGCCAGACCATCGAGGTGCAACCCCTTGGTCAACCAGGCGGCAAGAGCCACCAGCAGCACCGCGCTTACCAACGGAGGGAGACTGCCCAAAAGACATACCCAGGCTCCTCCAGCCAAAAGACCGCCGATCAACCAACCCGCCAGCGGGAAAAAGGCTGCGCTCCGTCTAAGCCCGCTATCGGGCAGATCCGCAGATAGGCGAACGGGCAGGATAGTAAGAAAAGCGATGGCAATCCGAGCACTCAGCAAGATGGTATTCAATCAGCCTCACTAACCCCGGCCTCGCCAAAGGTAGCCATCTCATTCATGATTTTAAGCCCCGCTTCTACCAGATTCATGGTCAGGGCGGCGCCGGTTCCTTCTCCCAGACGCAGATCAAGATGCAGCAGGGGACTCACGCCCATCTTCTCAAAAAAAATCCTATGACCCTGTTCCGCCGACAGGTGACTAAAAAAACAGTAACCCAAGGCATGAGGTGCAAGACGTTGGGCGACCAAGGCCCCGGCGCTCGAAATAAAACCGTCTACCACAACCGGAATTCTTCGTGTAGCCGCCTCCAGAATACACCCGCAGATGGCAGCAATCTCCAGCCCGCCCACCGCAGCCAGTGCCCCAAGGGGAGAATTCAATCGCTCCTGATTCACCGCCAGGGCTTGCTCGATCACTGCGATTTTATGTAGCAGCATGGCATCGTCTATGCCCGTGCCCCGGCCTGTCACCTCAACCACCTTGACCGACAGCAAAGCTGCAAAAAGAGCAGCCGACGAGGTGGTATTACCGATACCCATATCGCCAGTACCCAGGATCTCGGCGCCATCCTCAATGACTTCCCTGGCCATAGCCATGCCAACCCCTATAGCGGCAAGCGCTTCATCAATGCTCATGGCCGGGCCCTTAACCATGTTGGCGGTGCCGGGCCGAACCTTACATTGCCGCAAGCCCTCAGCCTCAATCGGAACAGCTACTCCTACATCAATCACCCGCACCTCGGCCCCCACATGACGAGCCAGCACATTGACCCCTGCTCCACCGCCCAGAAAATTTAGCACCATCTGCTGGGTTACCTCCTGAGGGAAGGCACTAATTCCCTCGGCAACCACTCCGTGATCTCCGGCAAAGGTAAGAATAACCTTTTTTTCTACCTTGGCCGCAATAGTTCTTCGTATGGCGCAGGTTCTGGCCGCCAACATCTCCAGCTTGCCAAGACTACCCAGAGGCTTAGTAAGGTTATCAAGTTTAGCCTGAGCCTGGGCCAACACCAAGGCGCTGACAGGCTCGATGGCCGAGCATGCTGCATGCAATTCTTCTTCTGTCCGTATCATGCTTCTATTCTCCCGGTACTGCCGATGATTTGCCTGCTGATACTTGCCGCCATACAAGCGGCACCAAATCCATTGTCAATATTAACAACCGCAATTCCCGGAGAACAGCTGTTGAGCATACCCAAAAGCGCGGCAATGCCTCCCAGACCTGTGCCATAGCCAACACTGGTCGGCACCGCGATAATCGGTTTATCCACCAGGCCTCCGACCACACTGGGAAGAGCTCCCTCCATCCCGGCAACAACAATCAATATACCCGCCTTGTCAAGAAGATCCCGACGCGCAAGCAGGCGATGGATTCCAGCCACCCCAACATCATACAGTCTTTCAACTCCATGCCCAAGACAACGCAAGGTGACAAAGGCTTCCTCCGCCACCGGAATATCAGAAGTTCCAGCCGTGAGTACCACCACCAATCCTGCCCCGCTATTGACAGCAGACTGTTTTTCTTCCATCTGCGCAGTCACCATCCGGGCCGCCTCATGGTAAACAAGCCCTGGAATTTCCAGACAAACAGCCAAACCTTTATCCTGACTCACCCTGGTCGCCATTACCATTGGAGAAAAATGGAGCAACTTTTTAAAAATATCAACAATCTGGCCAGTCGTTTTATTTTCTCCGTAAACCACTTCTGGCAACCCGGTTCGTAAACGCCGGTGATGATCCAGGTAAGCACAAGAAAGCATCTCGACAGGGAAATTTTTCAGTTCCGTCATGGCATCCGCAACAGTACACACACCATTACTCACTTGTACAAGGAGTTCCCGCAGCTTTTTTTCGTCCATCATACCTGCCCGGATATAAAAATATTTATATGAGGATAACTACCGAATACCGATCACGATTTGTCTATCCTGATAGCCATTACAGAACAACTCCTTAATCTTGACACAACTAAAAATTGTTGACAATAATTTTCACACTGAATAGTGTTAGTTGCTCCTAAAATATTAACCCTGAGCCAAAATCTTGCACATCCTTTCATGCAAAGCTCAACAACAGGACCCAAAACACGCCTATGCCACCGACCAAAAGACTCAGCGCCAGCCTGGAAGACTACCTTGAAACCATCTTTCACATCATTGCCGAAAAACAGGTAGCCCGAGCCAAGGAGATTGCCAGCACTCTCAAAGTCAGCCGCTCCTCCGTTACTGAAGCCTTTCGCTCCCTGGCTCAAAAGGGCCTGATCAACTATGCCCCATACGAAGTCATTACCTTAACTTCCACCGGGCAGGAAATGGCGATGGACGTCATCCGCCGCCATCAGGTACTCAAGGCTTTCTTTATCAAGGTTCTGGCGGTCGGGGAAAAGGTTGCGGAAGAAGGGGCCTGCAAGATTGAACATGCCGCGCCCAAAGAAATTATCGAACGGCTAACTCAATTTGTAAGTTTCATGGAACAATGCCCACGAGGCGGCAGCGATCTGATCTCAGGATTCAGCAAGTATTGCCAGGCCGAAAAAACCGATAAAAAATGCAAGGAATGTATTTCCCAGTGTCTTGAGAAATAGACTGCCCGACGGGATTACAAAGAGACTATATTCCAGAGACACAGACACATGAACGACACATATACTGAAGGCTGGTTTACACACCCCAATCATGGACTTATCAAGATTTTCCTGAAAAACGGAAGTTGGCTCTATCTTTGTTATTCTCATAACGGTCAGAAAGCGCTTTCAAAGGAGCGCCCCTTAGACAGATGGATTTGGGCCTTGAGCGAGGCTGCAACCCATGATTTCGGCCCAGGCTGAAACCAGGCCAACTACGAGAGTTTCCCCAAGGCCTGAGCCAACCGCTTCATGCCTTCTTCGATGGTCTCCATGGCCGTGGCAAAGGAGAAACGAATAAAGGCGTCCGCTCCGAAAGCCGCTCCCGGCACCGTAGCCAGCAAGGCCTCATCCAACAGATAATCAGCCAGATCAACCGAGTTCGTCATCACTTTCCCCTTGAAACTTCTGCCATAATAGGCGGAAACATTGGGGAACACGTAGAAAGCTCCTTTGGGCCGCACGCAGGTAACACCAGGGATATTGCCAAGGGCAGCCATGATAAAGTCAAGCCGGGGGACAAAGGCGTTTCGCATCATGATAGGAAAATCCTGCGACCCGCTCACCGCAGCCAACGCCGCTTTCTGGGAGATGGAACACGGATTGGAGGTGCTTTGACTCTGAATCTTGTTCATGGCAGCGATAATCTGTTTTGGTCCAGCGGTGTATCCGATGCGCCAGCCAGTCATGGCAAAGGACTTGGATACGCCATTGAGTACCAGGGTCTGGGCCGCGAGTCGTTTATCCGTATCCAGAATATGTGGCAACTGGCCATCGCCATAAACAATGGTGTCGTAAATATCATCGGAGATGATCAGCCAGTTGTTAGCCAGGGCCATCTTCGCCACCGCTTCAAGGGCCTTGGCGGAAAACACGGCGCCGGTTGGGTTAGATGGGCTGTTCAGGATAATGGCCTTGGTTTTCGGTGTGGCGTAACGGGCAAGCAACTCTTCGCTTAAATCAAAATCGTTGCTCTCGGAAAGCGGAACTTCCACCGGAGTAGCGCCGGCCAACAAAACGATGGGCGGATAGGACACCCAGTACGGGGTCGGGATCAATACCTCATCGCCAGGACCAAACAGGGCCTGGGCTATATTATAGAGCCCATGCTTGCCGCCGCAGCAGACCTGAATCTGATCAGGCTCATAGCTCCACCCCTTATCCTGAGCCAGCCTGCTGGCAATAGCTTCCCGTAATTCCGGGATCCCCGGCACCGCGGTATAGCGGGTGAACCCTTCCTCTATGGCTTTTTTCCCAGCCTCACAAACATGAACCGGGGTATCAAAATCAGGCTCGCCCACACTGAAATTAAGAATATCAGCACCCGCCGCCTTAAGAGCCTTGGCCTTGGCGTTCACGGCAAGAGTTGGAGAAGGCTTGATCTGCTTGACTCGTTGGGCAAGACTAATTTCCGCTTCCATTTTCATTCCTTATAATAGCGTTTGCGAAAAAAGCTCCGGCAGTCATCGCCACGAGGGCAAGTTAGCCGTTGCAAAAAAACCCTGGACGCTTCGTGTGATCAAAACGGCATAAGGAGCCGTACAGTTAACAGTCAGAATAGTACAGGTTATTTCTTAACGGCTCCTAAATACAAAACAGTTTTCAAGGTCAAACCCTTGGCAGGCGCGGTATTCCCGGCCGAGCTCCGATTCCGGGATGTCAATATCTCCTGAAAATCAGAAGGTGTCAACCGCCCACGACCAACGGCAAACAGAGTGCCAACAATATTGCGCACCATATGGCGAAGAAAGCCATCCCCGGAGATAGTCAGTCGATACACCGCAAAACCTTGTCCCACGTCGGCAAGATCGGCAGTAAAAATGGTGCGCACTGCGCCCCTGCCACGGGAGGAAGACAAATCGCGAGATCCAGCCGCCTCAAAGCTGCTGAA
>Ga0208863_1001001_pt1 | contig 20591 bp, 21 predicted proteins | sample RifOxyD3_FD_184040 | JGI IMG/M metagenome (GOLD analysis project Ga0208863, IMG submission 184040) | Soil microbial communities from Rifle, Colorado - Rifle Oxygen_injection D3 (SPAdes) | ecosystem: Environmental > Terrestrial > Deep subsurface > Rock core/Sediment | place: Rifle, Colorado...
CGCGCATCAAACGCACCAAAGCAAAATCCGCTCGAAGCACTTCTCAATCAGTGGCAATACCGATTGAGCCAGGCTGGGACGGTTTTGATAAGCCTGCGTTCATTCGGCGCGGCATTCAGTATCCGACGCTCACCGAAAAGAAACACGGTCGCACGCGCAAAGCAAAGCCGGTTTTTGCTGCTGCGTAATTTAATCCTTGCAGGGCGATTTGCCTCCTGCAAGGGAAGGTGAATCTCCCCGTTTTTTATGGAGGACACTATGAACAGGAAAATCACCAAACTCGAACGGATAAAATCCAAAGCACTCAGGATTGCGATGACGGCTTTTCTTGCTGACCCATCATTGGGTTCGCGCCAGGCCAAATCGCTCTTCTCAGAAATCGTGACCCATTTACAAGCGGGCATGGATGACGAGCAGATCGTACAAACCGTTCTTCAAAATAATTCGACAACCTCGCCAACCGGCAAATTGTCGTTGATGGTAACTGTTGTCGCTGTATCACCCCCAACGGGACACTATTCCCGGTTGGGGCATGGTGTCCTTTTTTTGTTTTTTCCAAAGGAGATCACCATGTCGTTACAAGCACTCAAAAATATCCGCCAAACAGCAGCAGCGAACGGCGCAAGTCAACCTCAAAACTTTCCAGCAATGTTGGAACAGTACAAAGGAGAAATTGCCCGCGCGTTGCCAAAGCACCTCAACCCAGACCGTATGGTGCGCATCGCACTTACCGCGTTCCGCATGACCCCGAAGTTGGCTGATTGCGATCCACGCAGCGTGTTTGCCGCCGTGATCCAATCCTCGCAATTAGGGTTGGAGATTGGTTTGATGGGCGAGGCTCACCTCGTTCCATTCGGCAATCAGTGTCAACTCATCCCCGGATACACAGGGCTGATGAAGCTGGCGCGCAACAGCGGATTGGTAATCGACATTTATGCCGAAGTTGTGCGCGTGAACGATAAGTTCTCGCTCAAGCTCGGCATGAACCGCGACCTGCAACATGAGCCACTCACAGCAGCAGGCGGCTTCCCTTCATCTGACGAAGAACGTGGAGAAGTGGCAGGGTTTTACGCTGTTGGCGTATTGAAAGATGGTAGTCGCACGTTTGTCGCAATGGGTCGCGCAGAAATTGAGCGTATCCGTGACGGCAGCAAAGGGTACCAGGCAGCCAAGAAATACAAGAAGGAGTCCACCTGGGATACCGACTTTGTTGCAATGGGGCTGAAAACGGCAATTCGCCGCATCTGTAAGTTCTTACCGAAATCACCAGAGTTGGCAACAGCATTGGCGATGGACGAACAAGCGGGGCGACAAAATCTTAACCTCGACGACGTTATCAACGGCAGCTACACGCCGGTTGTTGATGAAGACACAGGCGAGATCAAAGAATTGGAGGGCGAGGGTGATTCCAAATCCACCAAAATTCAAACAGCTCCGAAAGCAGTAACCAAACTCGAAAAACTCGAAAAGGTTGCAGCCGCTTTGAGAACGGCCAATTCCATCGAGGCGCTGGACGAGGTTTATGTCCGCGCTGAAGGTGAGCTGGAAGACGCAGAGTTGGAAGTTGTCTTGCGCGAGTATCGCAAATGCAAAGATGCGATTAGCGATAGCCTGATTTAACAAGCAACATCCACCTTACGGGGGCATTTCCCGTAGGGGTTGTGTCTCCTTTTTATTTTAATTTTGGAGGCACAAAATGGGCGCATTGTTTGATATGAAATCATTTTTTGCATGGCTTGAAAGCGCAGGTGAACATGAGCTTCTGCAACGCAGGGATCAGTTGCAATACGCGATCAACCACAAACTTACCGAGGGCGGTGTAATTGCCGATGCCAGGTATTTGCTCAAGGAAATCGAGCAAGAAATGCTGGCTAGGACGATGAGATAACCTTCAAGGAAAGCGAGTTACGTCGACCGATTACATCGCTCAGGCGGTTGTATTCGTCGGTGTCACCGTCAATGATCGCCAACACTAAATTGCGTTCCAAAGCATCTTTGGCATTGCAACGTAGTCGTCTGGCAATTAACGGTTCAACATCTGCAAGTCGAAGACCTAGCGAATCGCAAAGGCTTTCAAATTCTTGTTGATCGAGAACTTCAGGCGTGGAAAACAGGATGCGTTTTTTGCATTCCAGTTCTTCTTTGCCTCCAGTAATAACCGTGAAGGACGGTTTTCGTGATTCGTTCATGCGTCCAGTCTAACACGATCAAAACCCAACGCGGGATCACCATATCCCGGTTGGGGCATGGTGCAAACGTTTTTTAATGCAAATCAAAAAGGAGAAACACCATGCTGAACAAGGTACAACTCATCGGTCATCTGGGCAAAGACCCGGAAGTTCGTTACACCACCGAAGGCGAAGCAGTTGCCAATGTTTCGATAGCAACGACCGAAAGCTGGAAAGACAAATCCGGCGGAAAACAAGATAAAACAGAGTGGCACAATCTGGTTTTTTACCGCCGTCTTGCCGAAGTGGTGGGTGAACACCTCAAAAAAGGTGCGCTCATCTACATTGAAGGCAAGCTCACAACCGAAAAGTATCAAAAAGACGGAGAGGATCGTTACATCACAAAAATTGTTGTCTCCGAGATGAAAATGCTCGGCGGTAACAAGGTGTCAGACGACTATCACGTTGCTGAACCCGTGGCGAAAACAAATGCTCGCAACGGCAATAATGGTGCTGGAAAATCCGCAAAACAGGCGGGGCCAGAACCTTTTTAATTGAAGCACTCACCCCGGGGGGAAACATTCCCCTTGGGGATGCTTCCTTGCTGGTGGCTTAAAAACTACCCGCCCACACGGGACACACCAAAACATCCCGTCGGGTGCTTTGGTGTGTCCCATGCGGGATTTAACCAAGGAGGCATCATGGAAGCGAAAGAGTTGAAGCAATTGGCATCTGGACGCTGGAAAAGCATTGTGACATCGCTCGCCCCGCAGTTAGGACTAGCCATAGAGCGATTACCGCACCACGTTTCATGTCCCGTGCATGGCGGCGTAGATGGTTTTCGCCTGTTCAAGGATTTTGATGAAACAGGCGGCAGCGTATGCAATACATGCGGTATCCAGAATGACGGATACGCGACGCTGATGTGGGTAAATGGATGGGATTTCAAGACCACTCATAGAGCGATACACGACATGTTGTTGGGCGACAGGGCGAACCAATATCGACCACCAGTAGCACCGCCACAAGTCGTCAAAAAGGAAGTGGAAGTGAATGTTCAATCCATACGCGATTCACTGAATCATGTATGGAAGCACAGCATTCCCTTGTCATCCTCAGAAGCACGGCCAGCAAGAATGTATTTGGCGAACCGAGGCATCAGGCAAATTGACTATCGGAAAATTGATAGCAACATGATCCGCTTTGCTCCGCTTCTTGAATATTACGAAGAGGGGAAGCTGCTCAACAAGTATCCCGCTATTGTCACGATGGTATGCGATTCAGACGGTCGTCCTTCGACGGTTCATCGCACCTACATCACTGACAGCGGGACAAAAGCACCTATCCCGTCGCCAAAGAAAATGATGCGGCACTGTGCCGACAATTTATTTGGCGCGATGAGGATAGCGGTACAGGGTAACAGCAAGGTGTTGGCAGTTACAGAAGGCATCGAAACAGCACTGGCTGTCATGGGCGTTTTTAACGTACCGGTATGGGCAGCTGGTAACGCCTACTTGCTGGAAAACTTTGTGCCACCCCAAGGGGTTGATGTGGTGATCTATGCCGACAAAGACCGGCCATCCAGGCAGCATCCGGATGGACACGGCTTGAGTGCGGCGAAGTTGCTGCTCAAACGCTTATGGAAAGAGGGTATCAAGGCAAGCATCAAGCTACCCGGCAACGAGATTCCGCAAGGGATGAAGTCGGTTGATTGGCTTGATGTGGTCAACGGCAATGTGCCTCAAGCACCCGCCAAAAAAACCGCTGCACGGTAGGCGCAACCAATCTCGCATTGGCCAAGTAAACCGATGGCAGTTTTACCCCGCTTGCGGGGCTTTTTATGGCGCACTCCACGAGTGCGTCACAAAAAGAAAATTCATGCTCATCGCGTAATGCCTTGAGTTGATATTGGTGGCTGGCCAATCGAAATAAACAGAAGACGCGCAAGCGTCACTAAGGAATTACCAATAGCAGCACAAGAAGCATTTAATTTAACCCAACCGGGGACACTCTCCCCCTTGGGGCATGGTGTCCCTTTTTATTTCAAAAAGGAGATCACCGTGAAACAAGTTTTTCATTTTTATGCAGACCCCGGACACGGCTGGCTTGCCGTCAAGAAGCATTATCTGCATTGTTTTGGCATCGCTTCTCAAATCACGCCATACAGCTACCAACGTGGCGATACGGCCTACCTTGAAGAGGATTGCGACTTGTCGATTTTCCTGGCTGCACTCAAGGAGGCCGACATCGAAGCAGACATCAGATCGCATCACACTGATCGTCAATCCAGAATTCGCGGATATAACTCGTATCGTTGCCAAGATACGGGCATGTGCAAGATCGAAAAAGTATCCGAGGGTCTTTGGCTGGTACGCAACGAAAAAAATGAGCGTATCGGCGAGGTCTTCGGCATTAAAGGAAAATTTCAGGCGCAAACCATGACGGGTGTTTTCGTCGCAAACGGCAGAACATTGTGTCTGGCGGCGAAACTTCTGGATTCTGCTCAATACCATGTGGTCGCCATTGTCCATGATCCGCGTACCAACGAAGGCATGAAGGATGTACCGACAATGGGGTATTACAACGAGTCGCGCGACATTGCCTTGATTCAAGCAAGAAGGTGGGCGAATGATGGTTACTGGACAACGGTGTACAACACGGTGTCTGGTGAAGCTCTCTACGACTTCCCTCCGTATGGAGGCGTCCAATGAGGCACACACAAGGCCCTTGGCATAATGTCGCCAACACCGAAATCAGAGCGCGTTTCGCAAACCAGAATGGCGATCACATCGCAACGGTCTGGGCTAACGGGGAATCAGAATCAGCAGCGAATGCAAGACTCATCGCTGCCGCACCTGATTTGCTGGAAGCACTCATCATGGCCGAGCTTTTTATACTCGGTTTTGAGGATGACGAAACGCAAAAAGGTATTTCCAACAAACTGCTTCAGATACGTGCAGCCATTTCAAAGGCCACAAAGGGAGGCCGCAATGCCAACCCTTAAAACTTTTGATGGCTACAAGCGCACAACCTTCAGCTTCAACGAAGGTTGGAAGGACGACGATGTGCATGAGTATGTCGGGAAATTCCGAATTCTCAAAATCAGGCGCATCGCTGAAATTGACACGGCTAACGGAGAAGCGGAAGGGCGTATCTATACCGTAGCAGCTCCAAAGGATGTATCCAAAGCGGACGTTATTAACGTTCTGCAAGGCGCATTCACTCGGCATTGTCGTTGCGAGAATGATTGTTGCGGACATCTGTTGATTGGCGTTTCTTCGATTCGTCGAACAAAGCGCAGAGAGTGGTTGGTTGAGGTTGCACGTCGCTATAACGTGTAACAAATAAACGCTGAGCATGAGTGGTTTTACATGCACAGCGTTCGACGAGGTTTTTTCTAAACCCTAGCGGGGACACATCCCTGCCAGGGGCTTGTGTCCCCTTTTTTTGTTTAAAAAGGAGACGCAAGTGAAACCAATGAGATTGAAAAAAATTAGCGCAGCCATCATGTGGTTGCCGGGTTTTGAGCCGGCAGACAATATGCCTGTTGTATTGCAAGGGCCAGATGTTCCGCATCGAGAAGCTGAAATCATCCGGTTTCCCAAGTCGGTAGCTGCCGTAGTTGAAAAAATCAAGGCAGTGTGGCCGTGTCTTAATGCCGTTACCTTGTCCAGTCTATCGGGCAACGTTTCAAAATTCGACGCGAACATTGCCGCAATCGAACTCCTGCGCAAGCTGGAAGACGAGAAAAGGCAACCCACCACGGAAGAACGGGACATTCTCAACCGTTACACAGGGTGGGGCGGTATTCCGCAAGCGTTCAATGACAACCAAAAGGACGAAGCATGGGTTTCTCGTGCTGCACGCCTCAAGGCGCTATTGAACGAAAACGAACACAAATCCGCTGAAGCCAGCACACCGAATGCGCACTACACCGCACCAGAAGTTATCGAAGCGATGTGGCGCATGGTGGAACGGCTGGGTTTTAAGGGTGGTCGTATCCTTGAACCCTCTGCGGGAACTGGATACTTCCTCGGCGCGATGCCGCAAGAAATCGCCCAAAAAAGCACTGTCACAGCAATTGAACTCGATCAACTGTCAGCGCGCATCCTGAAAACTCTATACGGGGATTTTGGGGTAAACGTCATACAAGGCGGGTTTGAGGCCATAAAGCTGCCAGCAGGGTTTTACGATCTGGCGATCAGTAATGTGCCATTCGGGAATTACCAGGTACCGGAATTGCGTAATGTGCCATACGCCAATTTCCTGATCCATGACTATTTCTTTGCCAAAGCGATGGAAGTTGTCAGGCCGGGTGGGTTGGTGGTGTTCATTACGTCTTCCGGAACAATGGACAAGCATGACGATAAGGTGAGGCCGTATCTTGGCAGCAAGGCTAATTTGGTGGCAGCAGTTCGCTTACCCAATACTGCTTTCAAGAAAATCGCCAGCACCGAAGTCACCACCGACATACTGGTATTGCAAAAGCCGCTTGAAGGACGCAGCAGTAAAAAAGGCTGGATGGAAACTATCACCCTGCCTGAAACGTCCCCGATCTACCAGCCATGCAAGGAATACTGGAGAAGGCAGTCCATCGCCTGCAACCAGTATTTCGCCGCGAACCCTCAATGGGTCATCGGCAAGCTAACGCTGACAGAAAACGGCTACAGCAAATCAACAGGGTGTGTGTTCGATGGAAACTTCGAAGAAGCACTGACTCAAAAGGTATTCCTGTTTCCAGAGAATATTTACACGGCAATTCAAAACAGCGAACAGCCGAAAGAGCTAAAACCTACACTCCTGGGGTACAACGATCAGGGACGCCCAGGTTTCCGGGTGATTAACGGACAGGTGTACGAAACAACAGACGGGTTGGAAGCGTTGCAGTTCATCGCGCAGCAGAAGACCTTGGAACGCATCATGGGAATGTGCAGTATTCGTGATGCGGCACGCAAGATTATTCGGTCACAAGTAGAAACGGAGAATGAGGCGATTCTTGCCACTTATCGGTTGCTACTGAATATCGAGTACGACAACTTTGTTGCCCAATACGGAAATATTTCCGAGAATGCAAACCGGAGAGCTTTCAAAAGCGATCCCGATCTGCCGTTGCTGATGTCGCTGGAACGCTGGGATGAGGAAACTCAAAGCGCCGAGAAAGCAGACATATTTACTCAGCGCACGGTGGGGGTGTTCAAACGGGTTGATCATTGCGAAACATCGCAAGATGCGTTGCTGGTTAGTCTGTCCGAGTGTGGCAGCATCGTCGAGAATCGGATTGCTGAATTGCTTGGGAAACCGAGTTGCGCAGCCATGAAGGAACTCGAAGAGAGGGGCGCAGTGTTCCTTGATCCAGAAACTGACCATTGGGAAACCAAGGACAGTTATTTGTCAGGTGATGTCCGTAAAAAACTCTCTGCCGCTAGGGTGTCGGGTGAGCGTTACTGCCGAAATGCGCAAGCGTTAGAGGCCGTGATTCCAGACGATTTAACACCCGGCGAGATCGGTGCGCGCATCGGTTCAACGTGGATACCAACCGGTGATTACGAAGCCTTCCTTGATGAAACTTTGGAGTGCAACGGAAACGCCGTGACGTTCAACCAGGCAGCCGGCGCGTGGAATATTGAAACGCACTACAGCACCAAATATTCGATACCAGCCACGCAAAAGTTTGGCACTGAACGGGTCAATGCAGCAGATCTGTTCGACCAGGCGTTGAATCAAACCGTGCCGACCGTGTATGACCCTGACAAAGTTAATCCCGACAAGCGTGTGGTCAACCAAAAGGAGACCATCGCAGCACGGGAGAAACAGCAATTGCTCAAGGATACATTTCAGGAGTGGTTGTGGAAGGATCAGGAACGGGCAACAAGATTGGCAAGACTTTACAACGACACCTTCAATTGTGTTGTGTCACGTCAGTACGATGGCCAGCATTTGGTATTGCCGGGATTCTCTCGGATATACCGTTTGCACGATCATCAGAAAAACGCGATCTGGCGTATTGTTGCAAGTCAACGTAACACCCTGCTTGCCCATGTTGTAGGGGCTGGCAAGACACTGACTTGTATCTGTGCGGGTATGGAGTTGCGTCGTTTGGGCAGAGCCAGTAAACCGATGTATGTGGTTCCAAACCACATGCTTCACCAGTTTGCAGCCGAGTTCCTGCGCGCGTATCCCGGTGCGAATATTCTGATTGCGTCGAAAGATGATCTTCAGGGCGACAAGCGTCGTCAGCTTCTATCTCGTATCGCTACCGGCGATTGGGACGGTGTGCTGATTACACATGCTTCATTCGAGCGTATCAAAATGAGCGATGAGTTCATGGAAGAATATATCCAGAATGAAATCGACCAGATTGAAGATGCTATGTGTACCGAAAAGCAGGATCGCGGCAATCGCATCATCAAAGAACTAGCCCGTGCGAAAAAATCATGGGAAGCAAAACTGGCGAAACTGTCAGGGGCAAATAAAAAGGATGACATTCTGTCCTTTGAACAGCTTGGTATTGATTGGCTGTTTGTAGATGAGGCGCACATGCACAAAAACTTGTGGAGATTCAGCAAGATGACACGGGTCGCCGGATTGCCTAACAGCAATTCGGAGCGGGCATTCGACATGTTCGTCAAAACTCGTCACGTCATGGAAAAACACAAGGGCAGGGCTGGCGTGGTGTTCGCAACTGGCACGCCGGTATCCAACAGCATGGCCGAGATGTGGGTGATGCAGCGATACCTGCAACCGAAGACGATGGAAGCCTACCAGGTGGGGATGTTTGACACTTGGGCGGGAAACTTTGGGGAGTCAGTAACGGCTCTGGAGCTTGCTCCAGATGGTAGGGGGTATCGGATGCACACCCGCTTTGCGCGATTCGTCAATTTACCTGAACTGATGTCTATGTTCGGCGAGGTGGCGGATATTCGCACGGCGGAGATGTTGAAATTGCCTGTGCCGACCACGCACAAGGAAACGGTCACAATCAAGCCGACAGCGGATTTGAAAGCGTTTGTCCAAACCCTTGTGGCGCGGGCAGAAGCGATCAGAAACGGCAACGTTAGTCCTTCCGTGGATAACATGTTGGCGATCACCAACGAGGGTCGCAAGGCTGCGTTGGATATGCGTTTGATTGATTCATTCGCTGAAGTCGAGGATGGCAAGGTGAACCATTGTGCCGAGAGAGTTTTCGGTATCTGGGGGGAAACCAAGCTGTTCCGTGGGACACAAGTCGTGTTTTGTGATTTGTCCACGCCGCTTGAAAATGGGCGGTTCAGTGTATATCAGGCGTTAAGAAGCAATTTAGTTGAACGAGGTGTTCCAATCGAAGAGATTGCTTTCATCCACGATTTTGATAGTGATTCCGCCAAGGACGAACTGTTTAAAGCCGCGCGTGATGGGCGTACCCGCATCCTTCTGGGCAGCACGCAGAAAATGGGGGTTGGAACCAATATTCAGACTCGACTGACGGCGTTGCATCATCTGGACGCGCCGTGGAGACCCTCGGATGTAGAACAGCGGGAAGGGCGCATTATTCGTCAGGGCAACCTGAACGAAAGCGTGCGCATCTACCGCTATGTAACAGAAGGCTCGTTCGATGCCTACATCTGGCAAACGCTTGAAACCAAGGCAAGATTCATTGCTCAGGTCATGCAGGGGGATACCGGGATGCGTAGTGCAGAGGATGTTGAATTGGCCGCGCTGTCATATGCAGAGGTGAAAGCCTTGGCATCAGGCAATCCGCTGGTGTTGGAAAAAGCAGGTGTTGATACCGAGCTTGCCAAGCTGTCGTTGCTCCGCTCTCAATGGGATCAGCAACAATGGCGCAACAAGCAGGAGCTGGCGACGTTGCCAGGTCGTATCGAACGTGTCCAGGCCAGAATTACCGGCATTGAATCCGACATGGCTGCTCGACAAGACGTATCTGGCGGCAAATTCCTGATGGAAGTTGAAGGGAATCGCTATACAGACCGCGTTGAGGCGGGCAAGGCAATACTCCAAGCCGTGTACGGAAATAAAGCTAAACGTGATCGGAACATTGGTCAGATTGCCGGATTCCCTATTGCTGCGAAAGTGACAGTGCTTGAAGGGATGGTGCTGGTGATCCTGGGTGGTGTTGAGTATCGCTGCAATCACGCGGAATCAGCACAAGGTTTTATGCGTGTGCTCGAAAATACGCTCAACCGGATGGAAATGGTACTTCAGGAAGAACTGGAGTATTTGGCCAGAACCGAAAAACGCATGGCTGATATTCATGCCGAAGCCGCAAAGCCGTTTGATAAGGCTGCGCGGTTGGAGTGGCTGAAACAACGGCAACGAGAAATCGAAGCCGAGCTTGACTTGAACAAGGGCGAAAACACCGCTGTTGAAGAAACGGCGGAAGTCGTCTAAAGTTCTTCCACCCCTTGATTGGGGTGGTTTTTTATGGCGCACTCAACGAGTACGTCACAAAAAGAGAATTCATGCTCATCGCGTAATGCCTTGAGTTGATATTGGTGGCTGGCCAATCCAAATAAACAGAAGACGAGCAATCGTCAATGAAGCACCGAAGCAATATCCAATCAACCCACACGGGGACACTTCCCCGTATGGGTTCGTGTCCCCTTTTTTTGTTAAAAAGGAGATACGAAATGACTTACCAAACCATCGCAGCACAAAGCCTCAGTACCCCCGACTTGCTGACTATGTTGGTCGGGAAAGATAAGGCTCAAGCACTTTCGCATACTTCGCTTTCCGTGTTGTTTGGAATGCGCGCCAGCCGCCAAACTACGGTTGTCTGCGAAAAGCAACCTCACTACGCTCCAGCAGCAATCATCTCAGCAGCAAAAGAGCTGGTTATGCGTGCGCTATCCGAGGACATCACACAAAACCCAATCAACCTCAATAATCCAGTTGAAGTTAAGAAATATCTGAAGTTGTTGTTGGGTGGGCGGCAGCAAGAGGTATTTGTGGTGTTGTTTCTCGACACGCAACACCGATTGATCGCCGCCGAAGAGTTATTTCACGGCACGCTGACGCAAACCAGTGTGTATCCGCGCGAGGTTGTAAAACGTGCGCTGATGCACAACGCGGCGGCAGTCCTATTGGCTCACAACCATCCTTCCGGTCTGGCCGAACCAAGTCAGGCCGATCAACTATTGACCAATGCGCTGAAACAGGCATTGGCACTGGTAGATGTGCGTGCGCTGGATCACTTCATTATTGGTGACGAAAGCGCATTGTCATTCGCCGAAAGGGGGCTGATATGAACAGTATCGCCTATGTTGGGAGTTGTCCGGTTACCAAGGGCGATTTAAAACGCTTGAAGAAAATGTCTCGACTGTCCAAGCAATTTGCCTCGCTACATTCTGGGTTATCAGACGGATGTAATTACGCGCTGTTTGAGATGCACTGCGAAAATTCCTCCGTGAATCACATTGCATGTGTCATACAGGACGTTACAAACGAGGCAGTTGATAGTCTGACAAAAGCGTTTCATTAACCACCCAACTGGGGACTTCGTTCCCCTTGGGGCGTGATGTCTCCATTTTTTTCATTAAGAGGAGATCACCATGTTTTTTGAAACGACGATAGACAAGCGCAGCAAAAAAGCGATGATTGATTTTTTGGCTGGTCATTATAGATACAACACCATGAACGGCTGGAATCACTCAACAAGCTATGCGCACTGCATAAAGGTCAATAAACTTGGCCTGACTTCCGAACAATCGAATGCGGCATACGACATGCTGCAAACAGATTTTTGGAATGAAATTGACGAACCAATTGCAGATTTCACCTCAGAAATGAGTGGGAGCTACACGATTGGAACTAACGGACGATCCAACGGCTACCTCGTTCTCTATAAAAGCGAGTATGAGTTGACTGGATACAAATCTTATTGCCGCACCTGTGGGCAACGAAACTTCAAGCTGGTGCATGATGCTGCGAAGTCAGCGGATCATGCCTTTATTGAGGCGTATGTGTTTCGCAATGGCGGGTGTTGGGTAGATGCAATTTACCTGGCAGAACCCGCCATCGCAGCAATCGAACTGTCGGATGAGGAGAAACTTTCCATGGTTCAATCAGCGAAACTTGCTTGCAAAGACGCGACCATCGGCAATAAGTGTGGTGCATGTGGCACTGAAGGCGAACATGGCCGTGTTAATTACACGCGACCACAAAAACGCTTGTCAGTGTCAGGAAAGAATGTTGACCAGAATGAAGATTTTTCTGAATGGTCGTTGCCTGAACTTCGTAATCGCGTTGAACTGGTTCGCCGGTTCGATCAAGCGTGTGACGAAATTCGGGATAATTTCATTGGGCTTATTAGCACCTGTAAGGTTGTCGAAGAGGTCGTAATGATCCCAAAGACTGTGAAGCGGATTGAATGCTGTCACGCATCTTGAAATAAGTAATTAGTCGGTTGATCCGACTCCAACCCAACTGGGGGCACATCCCCATTGGGGCATGGTGTCCCTTTTTTGTTTCATCAAAAGGAGAATGCCATGCAAGAAATATCAAATCGCCCCGATTGGGGCAAGCTGTTTTTGGACGCTCTTTCCTGCCCAGGAAAGATTTCTGAGGCGTACTCGGTATTCCATGAGTACAGCCTTGGCAATGCAATTCTTGCTGCGCTTCAATTAACAGCCAGAGGTTTGCAGCTATCGCCCATAGCCTCCTTCAATAAATGGAAGCAATTAGGGCGGTGCATTCAAAAAGGCCAGAAGGCAATCGCTTTGGTGATGCCAGTTACCGTCAAAGCCAAGTCGAAAGACGAGGATGAACGCGGTGCAGCTAACGCAGAAGTAGATGCCAACACGCAAGCCAAGGGTTCGGGACGCACCATTTTCATCCTGAAAAATAACTGGTTTGCGTTAAGCCAGACAGAAGGCGCGGAGTATGCGCACGAAGTCGTTATTCCTGAATGGGACAAGGCGCAAGCCCTGTCTGCACTGGAAATCACGGAAGGGCTCTTCAATTTAACGGACGGCAATACCCAAGGGTACGCAGTCCCGAACGAGAAGCGCCTGGCGATCAACCCGCTTGCCGCAATGCCGTGGAAGACGTTGTTTCATGAAATGGCTCACTGCCTGATGCACTCGAAAGAAACTCAGATGGCAGACGGCAACGTGTTGCCACGAGACATCAAAGAGGCTGAAGCTGAATCGGTGGCGTATTTGTGTTGCGCAACACTTGGATTGCCGGGGTTGGATGAAAGTCGCGGCTACATTCAGGGCTGGCTGGGTTCAAAGGAGCGATCCGATGAGTTCGGCAAGAAGAGCGCGGCACGGGTGTTTTCTGCGGCTAACAAGATACTCAAAGCAGGCACGGAAGCTGTGAAAGCCGGGGAGGTGTGCGATGAGCAATGAAGTCAAAACAGAAATCATGCACGCGTTCTCCGAAGGCGTTCGTTTTTTAACGCCGACCGGATGGAAGGTTTTGTGCGATGGACATGGTGATGCCCGCTTAACGGGTGGTGTTTGGATGTACAAAGGCGACAAAGAAGAAGCACATCGAATGCAGCAAGAGCGATGGAAGGAAATCAAAGCTCGCTCTGATCGTTACTACTCCCAATGTTGGGTGTAGCAGCTAATTAACTAACCCTGACGGGGACACTTCCCCGTCAGGGTTTGTGTCCCCTTAATTTTTTTAAGGAGACACAACATGCAGCAACAAAACATTTCACACATGCGTGTGAGCAACATCCGCCAGGGGAGAAATCCCCGTGCTTATTTTGATCCAGTCGAAATGGCCGAAATGGAAGCGTCAGTCTCTACAAAGGGAGTGATTCAACCAATCTTGATTCGTCCGGTTGAAGACTGGTTTGAAATTGTTGCCGGTGAGCGTCGTTGGCGTGCAGCTAAGAATGTGCATGGTGACAATTACGAAATCCCCGTCCTTGTGAAAAACATCACCTCGGAAGAGGCCGATGAGCTGGCTCTGATTGAGAACATTCAGCGCGCCAACATGAGTCCCACCGAAGAAGCCGCCGCAGCAGCCAGAATTCTTGGTCGTTGTGAAGGTAATCGTGACGAAGCCGCCAATCGTCTGGGTTGGACACGCAAAACGCTGGATAAGCGTCTTGCGCTGATGAACTGTAGTCTGTCTGTGATGACTGCCCTGAATGAACGCAAGATCCAACTGGGTCATGCCGAATTGCTGGCGGCCACACCGAAGGATAGACAGGAGAAGGTGATTGCCAATTTACTTTCACGGCCATCGCTTCCGACGGTCGCTATATTCAAAGCGGGTTTGGAAGAAATTTCCCAGGCGATGTCCTTAGCAATTTTCGATAAAACAGACTGTGCAAGCTGTCATCACAACAGTGGGAACCAACAAGCATTGTTTGCCGAGGCGGTATCTGCGGGGCATTGCACAAACAGCGAGTGTTTCAACAAGAAGACTGAGGACGTGTTGGAAGCCAAGAAGCAGTCCCTGGCAGAAAACTACCCTTGCGTTGTCATCGTCCGCCCGGGCGAGAACAACACAGTCATCAATTTGGTCGCAGAAGGTGCGACAGGCGTTGGTGCAGAACAAGCAGCAGCTTGCCGTAGTTGCAAGTCATACGGCGCGGCAATCAGTGCGGTACCCGGCAAAGTGGGTAACGTATATGAATCGCAATGCTTCGATTCCTCATGTCACACCAGGAAAGTCGGTGAACATTTGTTGGCGGAAAAGAAATCGGCTGAAAATCCGACGACTGTTCCAACAATGGCTAAATCGGCTGATTTGAAGGTTGTGACTGGGAAGGGGGCGGAGAAATCCACAACCACACCAAAATCTGCCATGACCTCTGTTCAGGACACTCAGCGTGTCGTGGAGTATCGGATCGGCATCTGGCGTAAGGCGTTGAAGAAAGAATTATTCGCAGATCCACATAAGAACTTGTGCGTGCTCATCGGTGTAATGATGACGCGCGGAGGGACGAATGTGTCATCTACAAAACTGGCCACCGGTTTTGAATCGCTAACATCGCAAAAGCCACCCGTCAGTAATGTCGGTGATGCGGCTGCGATGGTTGCGAATGCGAACGACACAGTGCGCGCTCAAATGCTGTCTGGGATCGTAATTTCAATCACGGACAGCATCGAGAAATCGCATCTGCCGGAAATGCTCAAATTCATGCAGGTGGATTTGGTAAAACACTGGAAACTGAACGCAGAGTTCCTTGAATTGCTCACCAAAAGCGAGATAGAGGTCATTGCGGAAGAACTCGGACTGAGGGCCGCGCTTGGCGAGAAATACGCTAAAGCAATCGGCGGCAAAAAGGACGAGATGATTAAAGCACTCCTGGCGGTCAAAGGCTTCGTTTACGAAGGCAAGATTCCAAAGGCTTTGCAGTTCACTGCTTAACAACCCAACCGGGGACACTTCCCCGCAAGGGCATGGTGTCCCTTTTTTGTTTTTCCAAAAAGGAGAATTACCATGTTTACTGAACTTCAAATTTTGCTGGCTACCTTGGCTAGCTTGACTGTCTCTTTGGCCGCAAACACGGATGGCACCATTACGGTGACTGTCATCCCGAAAGGCGGAAAAGAAGGCAATACCCTCGATACCCCGCTGACACTCACCGGCACTGCCGCTGAGTTGGATGAGGGATTCGCTGGAATCTTGACCAGCTATGCGAACAAGCGTCAAAACTTGTCCGACCAACTGGCCGCGACAGAAGCGATTCTGGAAGCTGCACAAAAGGAAGCGGCTGACAAAGCGAAGAAGTCCATCGCCAAGCCAGCTAATAAAACAGCCGCACCGGTCGCTGATGAGGAAGCAGGTTCGGATGACGAGGACGATGATGAAGGGGGCGCAAGCTGCACCGCGCCCACATCACCGGTTTCTTCTACAGAAGCTTCCACACCTGTGGCGGCACCAGATGCCAAAGCCTTGTGGGATTAAGGGGAGGATGACGAAATGGCTATCCAAACTACAACCCTGACACGCTCATTTTCGTATGGCGGCATGACGCTTCCTGATCCTGGGAAAAGTTTGTCGCTTGAAGAAGTTCGCGATGTTTATGCAGCCGCTTACCCTGAACTGGTCTCTGCTTCCATTGAGGGGCCGGAAAAGAGGGGCGACAACCTGACCTACACGTTCAAAAAGGGCGTGGGGACGAAGGGGTAAATTATGGAGTCATCAGTGAGAGCAAGGTTAAAAGCCTTATCAAAGGGTGACTCACCAACCAGGCGGGCAGGGCTAGTGATAGTTCCGCCCGCTTCTCAAGAGGAGCAATCATGCGTAACAGCATTGGTTCAACTCGTGCATTCGTCAAAGAATGCACGAAAGGAAGACCTGTTGCTGCCTCCTCCGGGGGCTTTGCCACTTGTTTTCTGACGCTTCCTGCTATTTCTAAAAATGTACCATTTCGCTCGGTACATGAAGAGAATGACAGGAAATGGTTGCAGGCTGCCAAGTTGTGTGCCGAGCTGGTTGGGGATGATGAACTTGTTATCAACAGCAAAACGACCGTGCGCGACATCATCAGCCAATCATTATCTGTATGGGCTTCCAGGCACTGCGCAGATATTCAGGTGCTGGACAGCTTCGAGCTTCTGGCTGCGCTGGATCATGATGCGTTCGATCTGGACTACGAACAGAAGCCTGAAAAGGATCTTCTGTTAATCGGAATTCAGTCACAGCAAGCAACGCCATACATCAACGTCAAAGCGAAAGTCGAGAGGTTGGAGGCGGTGCATCCGGGATTCGGCCGAACTGCGATCAATTATGCAGAGTTGGCCGGATACCGGACACTCACGGCGTTTACGCCGCAAGTGGCATTTCATCACGCCTCATACCTGTATTGGTATGGGACGGACAGTGATGAAGATTTCGAGCAAGAGCGGGGCGCGTTTGGTGATGAGGACGAGATTGATGAAGGCAGCTTGATGCCCAGTCAGTTTTTAGCTTCATTTCCAGACTACCTCTTAAATGGAGAAGTATTGGAACGCGATGTGATTCAACGCATCGCGTCCGGCACGGACGAAGCGGGTGAAACGGCTAAGGTCATCTTGTCCATCATGGACTTGATAGACCAGGATGTCAGATTGCCTTATTCCAACAACTACTGCGGTGAGTCTGCCTTTTTCTCCTGTTATATGGGAGCCGGGGACGACATGCTTGGACGTGTGCTGGATGATTTTTATCAAAGCACCGGCGATGGCGAATACACCGACATGTACGGAATTGCAGAAGTCAAACTCGACAAGCGGTCATTTCTGAAATGGAAAACCGAAATGGAGAAAGGCTTTGCGCTCTACACACAACTGGATCGCCTGATGCGTTGCATCGGCGATGTTCAATAGGAGGAAGACATCATGCAAGTTCCAGCAGCATGTATATCAAGCACACAGAAGGTGTACGAGATGTCCAGCGCGATCTTGTTGTACAGGGAACGCCACGGACAGACCGTATTTGCTTCAGTGCATGACGTAAAAATAAGCAAAGAGGGCGCGGCAACCATCGAGGCGGGCACGCCGATTTCCAAGACGGCTCTCATGAAGATGATGCAAACGCTCGTGCCGGAGGATTACACGCCGGCAGAGTTGTTGGGGGATCACATCCTTGCCAAAGGGAGCGACCACCTCGCGTGGTATTGCAAACCTCAAAAGCGACAGGTGTGGTTCAAAAACGATGAGCTTGGGCAAGATGTAAGCGCAACAACCGATCATCCCGGGCTGGTGTTCATCATTGGCAAGGGGCATTGGTATGTGTTCTCCGTAAAAGGCAACGCGCGCCCAATATCAGGTACGCCACTTTTTGTTTCTCCCTATCTCAACGTATGGAAGGGTGGGCATATCTGTACCGGGAATATCGAAACGCCGAAAGGCGCGATGAAGTTCAGTACGGAGGCGTGGGAAGAAGCGTTTTTCAGGAGCTACTTCACCCATCCTAACCAGCATGAAAAAGGTGCGCTGACCAAGTATCGCGGCGGGATATTCGCTCTCTGGCGTGCGTTGATGAAAGGTCGAGCATTTCCGACTAAATCATTGGTGTCGTCAGGCGAGACGCTTGGTCAGGCATTTGAAAGGACGGTGAAGGTGCGACGTGAAGTCGTGTAAATAATTGTTTCTTAGCGGATATTCGTTAAAGAAACCTGTCGTTTTCCCGGCAGTAGTCTAGGAGGGCAGGCGTGGCCGGTAACGGCTGGGTCTGAAGCCCCTCTGACAATGTAGCCCACTCCGAAAGGATGATGCTAAAGCCGTGAGGCAGAGGCGGAACTGCGAGCATTACGCGGTAGGGAACTAGGCTTGGAAGTATGGTGAACGTAAGTGAAGTGGTGATAAATTTCGTTATCCTTGAACTGCCAAAGATGCTTATAGGCAGTAACCAAAATGGTAAGGGAGCGGTCTTGAGATTCTTCACTCCTCAAGCGGAAACAAAGTCTCCCCGGAAAAGAGCCACCACCTAACCTTCCAGTGTTATTTACATGGAACACGATAAGCCCGTATATCCGCCCGCAAGGGCAAGCCAACCGCAAGGAAAGCCGATGGATGTGCGGGTAGAGGATGTCAGAAAAAGCGAAAGTCGTCCTGTAATGGGATGGATAGGGATTGAGGCGCAAGCCAACATTATCTTGTCCGAAAGGAAGCAGACTTCTGACTGGTCTCTCTTTGCAAGAGAGTATGTAGAACTTCAATAACGGAGGTAAAGCAAATGACGACTGCGAAAATTGTAGTTGGTGCGGCCTCTGGTCGTGAAGTGGATTGGCACAGTCTCGACTGGGCAAAAATTCACCAAATGGTAAAGAGGCTGCAAATGCGTATTGCAAAGGCAACTAGGGAAGGTAGATACGGCAGGGTGAAATCCTTGCAGTGGATACTGACCCATTCGTTTAGCGGCAGAGCATTAGCCGTAAAGCGGGTTACTGAAAATCAAGGCAAAAAGACACCGGGTGTGGACAAGGTTGTATGGGACACACCGGAGTTAAAAGCCGAAGCTGTTATGTCGCTCAAGAGAAGGGGGTACAAACCTCAACCTTTGAGACGGGTTTTTATACCGAAGGCAAACGGAAAGATGCGTCCGCTAGGAATACCGACGATGAAAGATAGGGCTATGCAAGCGATGTATCTGCAAGCACTAGAACCAGTCTCGGAAACCAAGGCAGACCCAAACTCTTATGGGTTCCGACCCATGAGAGCGAGCAGAGATGCGGCAGAGCAATGTTTCAAAGCACTGGCGAAAAAACAATCTGCTGAATGGGTATTGGATGCGGATATATCTGGATGCTTCGACAATATCAACCATGACTGGCTGTTGAACAATATCACTATGGATAAAGTGACGCTAAAGAAGTGGTTGAAATCTGGCTTCAAATGGAATGGACAGTTGTTCAATACGAAGGCGGGTACGCCGCAAGGCGGGATTATCTCACCGACGTTAGCGAACATGACCTTGGATGGAATGGAAAACGAGCTGGATAGACACTTCGGTACTAACAGTCACGGAAACACAAAAAATAAGGTTCACCTGATTCGTTACGCAGATGACTTCGTAATAACTGGCACAACGAAAGAAGTGCTGGAAGAAGCGAGGGAGTTGATGGTGGAATTCTTGAAAGACAGAGGATTAACGCTGTCCGAAGAGAAAACCAAAATCGTGCATATTGAGGAAGGCTTTGATTTTCTCGGATGGAACGTGCGCAAATACGATGGAAAGTTACTCATCAAACCTGCGAAAAAGAACGTGCAAACGTTCTTGCGAAAAGTCCGGGGAATAATCAAGGAATCCAGGACAGCGAAGCAAGAAAATCTGGTGAAAAAGCTCAACCCGGTAATCAGGGGTTGGGCGAATTACCACCAGAACCAAGTAGCGAAAGAAACCTTCTCAAAGGTTGACCACGTTATTTGGAAACAGCTTTGGCAGTGGGCTTGCAGAAGGCATCCGAATAAATCAGCCGCATGGGTGAGGTCGAAATACTTCATGCGTGATGGTTTGAGGAATTGGGTGTTTGGCACAACGGCAGAGGATGATAAAGGCGAAAAGAAGGTTGTGAAGCTGGTGATAGCCAGTGACACGCCAATCAAACGCCACGTCAAAATCAAGGGCGCAGCAAACCCTTACGACCCGGAATTTGAGACGTACTTTGAAGAAAGGCTAGGCCTGACGATGAAGGAAAGTTTCAAGGGAAGGAACAGGTTGTTGTACCTGTGGTATGCACAGGATGGGTTATGTCCGAACTGCGGAGAGAAAATAACGAAGGACACGGGGTGGAACATTCACCACATCCTTCCAAAAGCTCAAGGCGGGGAAGACAAGATGACCAATCTTGAAATACTACATCCGAACTGTCACAGGCAGGTTCATAGCCGAGAAAAGAAGTTAGTTACCGGCTCTGGTCAAACGGGGCTTTGAAGAGGCTTGAGCCGGATGCGGGGAAACTCGCAAGTCCGGTTCTTAGGGGGGAGCGGTGCAGTAATGCGCTGTTCCTACCCGACTATGGATAGCCGTGATGTT
>Ga0208863_1001002_pt1 | contig 20575 bp, 12 predicted proteins | sample RifOxyD3_FD_184040 | JGI IMG/M metagenome (GOLD analysis project Ga0208863, IMG submission 184040) | Soil microbial communities from Rifle, Colorado - Rifle Oxygen_injection D3 (SPAdes) | ecosystem: Environmental > Terrestrial > Deep subsurface > Rock core/Sediment | place: Rifle, Colorado...
CACTAAAAAGAAGCTGCCATCACGGCGAAAATATTCTTAAAGATTAATTAGTTGCAAGGGATAATAGCAATATTTTTTTAAGGGAACATCCGTTCCAAACAATTGATGCTTGGAAAAATTTTCCCTCCCTGACAAACCCAACTTTTTTCTCAACGCCGATTTCCGTAACTTCCCGATAAAACTAAGTAAATAACACGCAGCCAACCATCAACAACAACTAAACAGAAAAATATTTAAAAAAAACCTTATAGAGACCCCAAAATCAGCGGCGTGCCCGCTTATTAAAGAATGAAAGCACAAGGACCGGGGTGTAGGAGGAACTGAACGGGATAGGGAGGTGATGAAGCCCGGGAGGAAACAATATCCCCGACGAATATCAATATCATTGATCAACATTGTTACACAGAAGCCGGAGTTAAAACAACAACAAAATTTGGAGAAAAACAATGACCAGAACACATGATCAGAAGATCGGCAGAACCAACCAGTTGATTGAATTGTTACCCAAAGGCGGATTCCGTGGCGATGATCAGCTGCCATCAGGAGGCTTTAGGGGTGATGATCAGCTCCCAAGTGGCGGATTTCGTGGTGATGATCGGCTGCCTAGCGGTGGATTTCGGCGCAATTAATTATCGACCAGTTAAAAACTAACATTAACTTCAAACCCCGGCAGCGCCTTCACCGACGCTGCCGGGCACTTAAATTATTTTTTATATGGAGGCCAAACATGTCTGACCGCAGAAAAATTGACAGCTTTTATTATGATGTCCACTCGAATCCACCGAGGTCTTTCCACTTTACCCTCGTTGAACAAACAGACGGTACGGTCCGTTGCTACATCGATGATCAACCGTCCTATCCAAGTGGGCGTGCAGCTGATGGTCACGCCACGCATCGCTACGGACTTGGGACTGGAAGACCTTATATTTGCTATGAGCCACAACCAAGATCTCACAGAGATGCTCGAACTGTTACCGAGTCATGGGCGCGTCATACAGCTAGATACATGGTAACCGGACGGTGGTAATAACCATTAAATCTAGGTATCAAAAAAACAAATTATAAAGGAGAGGCATATGGAGCCGAAAACCAATAATTACCAGATGTTGATGAATGCGGAAACGCATAACGCGATACGTGACCATATCGGGCAAAACCGTGCCGAGCGCGGCGGCATGCTGGGGCGTGACTCGGACGGCGTAATTCGGCATTTTGAGGCTGATCATAAAGGGCGCTGCAATGCAGCGGCATATGACCCTGACATTGATTACCTGAATGGGGTAATAAAAGGCTGGAAAACAAAAGGTATCGAGTTTTGTGGTTTCGTTCATAGTCATCCACCTGGCCTGGTGCACCCCTCCGGGCATGACCGGTGGTATGCCGGGGAGATCCTTTCCTGTTTCAAGCGTTTGGAATATTTGGTCATCCCGATCGTCCAGACAATTCCTGATACTGGACGGTTTGAAATATTTCCATACATCGCGATGCCTGAAAAAGAGGATAGAAAGCAATGCAATATCCTCAAAACCAGTTTAACAGTTTTAGAGGGGCTAAAGAAATCAGGTTATTTTCCAACCGACAATACTCTTAGACGACAGGATTGGATACAAAAGGACGTCCCTCTGGTTCAAAGCCAATATCCAGAGCATAGCTCGACTGAATCAAAGAAAGCCGGTAGCCAGACTACATGGCGTTATTACGGCAATTTTGAACATTCAATCTGGAAGAGCTCACCGCTTAATCCGAATCAACTCCCAGCAGTTAAGCTGTCCTTTCCGGCGGTTATTCATGCGACAATGAGTCAGTCTTTCAGGCAGCAGGCGGCAGCGATGGTTTTGGCGCAGCGCTACACTGAGCGTCAAAGGTCAGGGGTGGACCTCGAATCGCTTGATCAAACGCGGCTGATTTTAATCGGTGCGGGAGGAGGGAGCAGTCTAATCAGAAACTCTGCGCGAATGGGATTTGGAGAATTCGTGATTTGCGATCATGATCAAGTTAGTGATTCCAATATCGCAACTCAGCAGGCAGAACCTGACGCAATCGGACTGCCGAAGGTTGAGGCCTTGGCCAATGACCTCGTTCGGCTCAATCCGGCCGCTTCTGTCCTCGCGATAGCTGAGGGAATTGAAACTATTGATGACCAAAAATTTTCTTTGCTGATCAATGAACCCCTGAGATTCCGTCACTTCGCCGGAATAAATGGGTGTACCAAAACTATCCTGCTGGTGTTGACTGACAACTTTGAGGCACAAGCTCGGGGGCACCGGTTGGGTTTGCAATTCGGCTTGCCGACAATTTGCGCCCAAGAGTACCGTGAAGGCCGTGGTGCTGAAGTAACCTTTACCGTCCCCGGCGTCACCCCTGCTTGTCACCGGTGCATTACTGCATCACGATACAGTGCTTACCTCAAGGAAGGATATCGAAATAATGTGACATCAGCCGGCGCACCGATTTTTGCCGCCGAGATGTTGAACGCTGTATTGGGGCATATTCTGTTGGCCGTCGCTCATCATGGCACAAGCCATCCGAGATGGGGATCCATGATCGACCGCCTGGGTTCAAGGAACCTCATTCGGGTTAGAATGGACCCTGATTTTGACCAGTTTTTCGGTGACACATTCAATAAACGCCTGGTTGGAGCGAAAAACTCAGACTGTTTTTTTATGCTCGACAGTTTGTTCCTTCCCCAGACGCCCGATTTCGGTCAGACACCATCAAGACCTGTTTGTCCGGACTGCGGCGGAACCGGCGATCTTCGCTATTCTATTGGAACTTTCGATGATACGACAATTATGCGGCAGGACAATACTGATTATGAATGCGAACGTCGTGTCAGAACTGCTCAACACCCCAAATATGCATTGACCGCCTATGAATCGGCGAGGAGGACAGCATGAATCAATTCATCAACGGAGCGGATTCGTCCTGGAGAGACCTTAATAAAAAGGCTGCTCGCAATTGTATCCGCTTTAAAGATCAAGAGATGCCACCGGGCTGTGTTCCATCAAAAGCCCATGTCGGTTTTGAAATTGATCCAGGTTCGCAGGCTGCGGTGCTTTTCGTGCAGAACGGCGTTACCTATACCGGATCAAGCGATGAACTCCGTTATTGGTTTAGATCAGGCGAAAAAAGATTCCCGGACTTTAGCAAACTGAGGCACTGGGTCTGTACTGAACTGGGTTCCCAATATGCCGCTCGCCATAAAGTTGCCACGGAAGCGGTTGGCTCACCTGTTGAAATAACAAGCCAGCCGCTAACTGATATGTCAGCAGTCCAACAAGGGATCCTCGAAGTCCATCGCCCTCTATATCTAGATGAAGCCAATCTTTTCGAGCGGCTACATCGACGGGTGCTCGGTCAGGACAACGCCCTTCGATCATTATCAGGAGTAATGGCAAGGCATTGCGCCCGGAAGCAGCCGGCACGCCCGGCGGTATTATTTGCCGTAGGACCTTCAGGTGTTGGCAAAACGCGCAGTGCCGAGGTTGTGGCTCAGGTGCTTCGTGAGTTTGGTGATGAAAACAACGGCTATCAATTCCTGCGGCTTGACATGACTGAATATTCTGAACCACACAGGGTAAGTCAGTTGATTGGCGCTCCACAAGGATATGTCGGACATGGCGAAGGCAGTCAACTGGTGGACGCGCTGCGAGCCAATCCTCGAACAATTGTTCTTTTTGATGAGATCGAGAAGGCGCACGTCGCGATTCTTCGTGTCTTGATGAATGCCATGGATGCGGGACGGCTTTCCACAGCATCGCGTTCCACTGCCGGCCGCGAAATTGACTGCCGACAGGCCATCTTCATGTTCACTAGCAACCTTGATGCCAAATCTATACTGGATGAGCTTGAATCTCGCAAGGCCTTCGGTAATCGAGCGGTGGAGGATGACGTCTGCCGTAGGCGACTCCAGGCGGCAGGGATTGCCCCGGAAATCATCGGTCGGATTGGCCGGTTTCTTGTATATCGACCTCTGCCGTTAGAGGTCAGTGCAGAGATCATGACACTTGCCATCGTTGAGGTGGCTGAAGAATACGGCGTCCAAGTCGGCTATATCGCGCCCAATGTCATCGTCGATCTGATGCACAAGACACGTCAGGAAAACTTCGGGGTAAGGCCGAGCCGCTATCTTATTGATGATACGCTTGGTTTCGCTTTTGCCAAGGCGGCAGAGCAAGGTGTCACAGGGCCAGTAAACGTGGCAGGTCCGCCGTATGTATGCAGCCCGCACAACAATAACAGGCATAAGCAAACAGAGGTGCCACAGAGGAAAAAAGCAACCGTTCTCCTCATTGAACATAATAGCCGAATCAACCCCAAAAACGTATAAGGAGGTCACCCATGCAGAAAAAAAGGCCACCCAACCCAAAATTCAGAACTAACGTATGGGAATCAACAAACAAAAAGGCGCCTATCAATCATGAGGTCCTTTGCCCCTGCCGGGACCGGCATAACCTGCCCGTTATTATGGCACTCATCAGTGTCAAACTAGCAGACAATGGCCTGCCTATGGCAATTTTTGCATGTCCGTATTCCGGTTGCGCTTGGCGGGAAGGCTGGCTTCGCGATTTGCGGACCCGCCGGCCCATTCGTCTCTGGGCCGGCCGGCACAAATAGAAAATACCAACGTTATTATTATGGTGCTGGTGCAAACTCATCGTGCCAGCCAACCTTGTAAGGAGGTTCGATATGCTGTTCTTTAAAAACTGGCTACTTAAGGTCAAGCCTAAAATCAACAACAATTATATTGCCAAGGGGCCGCAGGCAAAAAAAAGGTACGGCTCGGATAAAATCTGCACTCTTGGATATCATGATCGGGGTTTTGTTATTGCACGGCCTGCCGATCCATTCGCGCCCTGGCTATTGGAGAGAATTCAGCTGCTGCCATCCAAGATCAGCGGATCATCCACCAATATTGCGAGCGCCATCGATCTTGCTCTGCAGGTTTTGGCCCACCCATCCCTGCAAGGCTATCAGAAAAGAATCTGGATATTATCGGACGGCTTGCCCAATGCCGGACAGGATCGGCACGCCGCCCTGCTGAAAAATGCAAGGGAATCCTGGGTGAATTTAAACACGGTTGCCCTGGGGAACTTCTTCAATTCCAACCACGGATTGCTCCGGGATATGGCTACAGCCACTCATAATGGCAAGTTCTATGAGGTTAAAAATCTGCGGGAGCTTCGGGCAGCATTAGGTATAACCAGGAATCCCTCCAGAACTCAAAGAAGCCACCGGGCTGAAGCGACCGTTTATGCAATTGACTGCAGTGGATCGATGCTTGGGGCAATGGAGGGCAAGCGTAAGATCGATGTGGCGGTTCAGGCCCTTGAAGATCTTATTGCCTATAAGCAGCAAACCTGGTCATGAGCAGCAATGCCCTGGGGAGTCGAGCCTCTCGCTCCCCAGGGTTTGACATTTGGTATTTGTGAAAAACAACTATCCGAGCGCGATAAAAAATCATGCCAAAAGCTTTAATGATAGTTTACGGAGGAAGACCATGAGCCTTGCCAGCTTGTTTCAATCCATTATGGGAGGCGGCCAGCCAAGAGGGGGGTGGAATGCCGGAAAAACACATGTCAAAAAGAAGCCCTCCAAACAGAAAACTGTTACAAGGCAACAAAACCAACACTCTCGGAAATCTACGAATACTCCAAGAAAACAAGGTGTTATAGCATTGTTGGGGATTCAACAGAAAAAACGAAAGGGGAGCGTGATAGCATATCATGGCACGCCTTCAACCACAAACGCCGGGGATATTATCAGGAATGGCTTTCTGGCCGGCACAGGAAACGCGCTGGGCTCGGGCGTTTATTTTTCCACCAATCTGGCAGAGGCGAAAAGCTATTCCCGTGGTAGCGGGGTTTATCTGAAGTGCATCGTGCAACTTGGACGGTCGTGTACCTGGGATGCCAAGATCCAGAACGAGTATGTGAAATGGTGTCGGGATAAAAATGTAATCCAGGATCAGAATGCCCGGTCAGCCTTTCTGCTGCATAAACGGATTGACACCCTGCAGGCCGACTCTGTGATAGTAGTACCACGGCCACAGTTTTCCAATCCGACCGCCCATAAAGTCAAACTGCGGCAGGTGAAGATAATCGGTGTATATCGGGCCGACAACGACCAAAAAATTCGTGTTTGATCATTACAAGGAGAAAACCATGACATGCGGAATCGGAGATCGAAGTAATTTTCGCCAGGGTTTACCCCGACAACGCCGACATTATAGACAAGGATATCCGATAGGCGCGTTTGTTCTGTATTATTTTATCGCTTGGGCTGCAGTGATCATGGGGGTGCTCGCCCATCCGCTCATCGGCATTTTCATGTATTTTGCTGCGGGATACTGGCTTAACCGTAAGGTGTTGGCTGAAGTTGAGTGGCACAGGTACACAACCACTCTTTCTTCCCTTGCCATGGTTAAGGTCCGTTCATTGATGCTCTGGCCCCTTGAGTATGCCCATTTCCTGGTGCAACTGTTCATCTGTCGATATCTGTGATGTCGCTATTCCCTGAATCATGTTGACGTGGGCGAGAATATTTATTAGGGCTACTATTGGATACTTTTGGGGTGCCGCTTTCTTTTTTGATTTCTGAATGAACAATACCGTTAGAATGCGAACGAGGGCCTTTGCCTAGCAGTAATTCAGTAGCAAAGTTCTTGCTAAATGCAATACAAAATGTGTTGTCAAGACGCGCGGTAATCATGCAGCCAAGTGGCAAATTGAGTTAACAAAATAAAAGGTTGTATAGATCGTAAACGCAACTAAAGTTGGAAACTTTTTTCAGCAGGGGGGAATTCCCATGTCAGAATTAATGGAATCAGAGTTGAAGGAATTTGATAAAAAGCCTAAATCAATTGAAGAGAATAACCTTAAAAATCTCTCAAACCAATTTCAAAAACTACATAACGACATGACGGGAAAGGAGAAATTCCAGCAGTTGACCGATATGCAGAAAGAAGTCACGACAATGTCGTGTAACAAATTATTAGCAATATTGTCAAATGATGACCAAATAATTATTAAATATCATTATTTAACCACTATTACTGCATGCACGTTAGCCCAAAAAGCCTTGTTGGAATTTTCTGATATTGCTATTTATCATATGTGTATTGCTGTTAATATATGCAGGATTAAACCTCCAAGAACTGCATGTACTGGAAAATCAATTAATATTAAATCTGATATATGGAGTGAAATTTTATTATCTAACCAACTATATATCAATGAATATCATAAAGGATATGATAATTTTTATGCTTTCATGCAAAAACGGATAAATAAATATATCAAATCTGAGCCAACCTCAACAATTGATAACAAACGCAGAATGTATAATAATTTATATCTCGCATTAACTAACAATAAAACAAGTCATCCAGGGGTGTTAATTAGACTTGCAGACGAAAAAATAATAATAATTCAAGTACCAACAGGCAAGAATAATCATGAATACAGAAGGCATTTAAGATTTATTCGATCTAATAATAATGATGATCAAGTAACTGTAACTCCAGATGAATTGGCAGATATTTTATTAACAAGTCAAGCCTGGAAAGACAACAAAGATAAAATCTTAAAGAAAGTAAATAATGAAGTTGATGGTATACCAATCACCGAATATCAAATTTTGAAAGAATTTCTCTCTGCTATAGTAGTTGCAATTGCTGTTATATCCAACAAATGGATCTATTTAAAAGATTTACTTGATCTGCTTTCAGAAGAGCTTTTTTCACTCATGCATCATCCTGCCGATATAATAATGCCAACAGATGACGCCCTAATTAGTGTTGAAGAGGATGAAAACGACCCTCAACTTACAGAAAACGACCCACCAGCGGTAGATACATTTATAACAGATTATAGCCGTTTATCAACCCATGACAACACGGTGCGCGATTCAGCACTGGCAGAAATAACTGACCAAGATAATATTGATTGTGTCATTTCTGTCGAAACGGAAGGCTCAACAACGCATAGGGCTACAGGTTCCTACGAAAAAAACAGATTAGTCGAAGAAACACGGGCAGTCCAAATGAGGCGGTTCCGTACTATTTGGACACACCAAAAGAGGCAGTTTAAGGAGGACTTAGTTGCATGGTTAAAAGACTTGGCTGCAGGAGAAAGAAGAAAAAAAGGAAAAAGGCAGGAGGCGTTGTGTGAAGAATTGCTTTCTGAGACCATTCCTGTCTGCAAAAATATTAATAATTTTCTCAACCAAGAGCTCATTAAATCACAAAAAGAATTATGGGAACCGGACAGTACGGAAATCAAAGTATTATCGATTATGCCAGAAGCAATGCTAGATGAAATATGTAAGATGCAAAAAAAACATCGCCATCAAATACAACAATTCCACGAACTGCTGCAGAATTTGCCAAAAGAGATGGAAGAAGCCCTCGGTTTTTGGATAATGAATATTTATAAGTCAAATAAATCTTCAACTCAGTATCGTAACAAGGATAATGTCACTTTTTATATGAATAATTTTTACCCAATCAGTGAACTAATCATTACAAAAGATGAAATGCAGCGAGTATATAAGCAAAAATTTAATATTAACAATGTTAGAGCACGTAAATCTTCAAAATAATATCTACACTAGAGTCAACTCGCATGACACATATCGCAACTTCTGCCTGCCAAGGACAATTGACTGACCATTTGACCGAGTTTTACATATGTCATTGTCCTGTTTACTCAGATCACACGCTTGATCATGCAGGATGTTGCAATATCAATACTGTAAATCAAGGAGAATACCATGAATCAAGAAGTAACAACGAATAAACCAACGCTAAAACCAGGAACACTGTTTTCCCTTCCCTTCCCTGGTCCGCAAATGCCTTCAACATACCTTGCTCTTGCACAGCAGGATCATAGATTTGAATGCGCTCGTGCTAGCGGCGGGGAGGAGGACTATACTGGAGATCACGATATATTCTGGTCCGGTCTCATAATTGAGGTTTGGAATACCATTTATCTCACTTCCGAACTTATTACCGCGCAAGGCTGCGCCCTTCGCCCTATTCCTTCGGATATTCTTGAGGACTGCCTTGAGATAAGGAGTCAGATCACAGAAGATCAACCGGAATATCCAAATGATCCGAATAGTTCTTTTGATGAGCATACTTTCCAGTTAATTGAAAAAGGCGCTAATGACGCGCTTGCCAAAGCAATCGCGGGAAATTCTGTTACCCCCTTAAGAATTGTGCCGGTCTGGAAAAAACTGGGTGATCTTCATGAAGTCATTACCGATAAAATGAAAGCATCAATACTGCGGACTAAGTTGACCTTGATCTATGAAAATGCATTGCCCCCGCCGCAGTGCCTGATCTGGGACTCTACAGATTCCTTCCGCATAGCAGTATTGGCTCCAGATAGCAATACAAACACTGTTTTTACGGTCTGGAAGAAACAAATGAACAGCGGATGGAAGGCAGTTGTTCAAGTCCCCTATGATATAATGAAGTTAGCGCTTGTTACTCCCGAGGGTAGCGCTATTCTGGAAATCCTTCCATCTTCCAATATGCAAAGTGCAGCAAGCCTTGCAGAAAGGCTTTTTGTTGCCCGGCGTGAATCGCTTGCCGGCTTGGTCTTTACCAGTGAACCGCAGTTAAAAACCCCCCATCCTTATGGAGTGCTTGAGGAACTTGCGACTGCCAATCATAGCGGGTTACGAGCTCTCATGCTTGGCCTGAAAAACCATATTGGTTTTGCCGTGGCCGCAGGCCTCTGCTGCCAGAATCTGCCCGGCATCCTTCAGCTAGAGCTGTTTCAGCTCGCGGAAGACATGACTAAAAAATCAGACAGCGGCAAGGAAGGACAAGAGATCGGCGCTCTGGCTGACCACCTCAAAATTTGGCAGACAAGTAAAAGCGAACCTGACTGGATCTGCAAGAGGGCCTTTAAACTATGGGACAATGAACTTGTTAAAAATTTTGCACAAGCCAAGGCCATGAAGCCAAGCGAGGATATTACCCATGCATTTGAGCGGTATGCTGATTGGCTTACGACTTGGGTGCCTGTCCTCTGTGAAATTGAAAAGGGAAAAACGTGGACAGCAATCATGGCAGCTACTATTAAGGAAAATCTTTCTAACGTAATTACCGGCAGGCTTCCTCAGCCACAGGCAGCCCATGCGACCAATGTCGGCAGACAACCTCAAGATCCATCTTCAGCTAACATCCTCGAAGCAGCCATCACATCCATACCAGATAACTGGAATCCATTCGACACCGCGGGGACCCTTAGACCCCTCGATGCTAGATCACGAACTGCAATCAAGCTATTGCTGGAGAATTGGAAGAAGAAAGATCAATGGTTCGCTCTTTTGATAATTGGCGAGGACAATATTCATATCGTTGGACCCAGTAACCATTGTCAGACCTCTCCCACGGCCTGGGAGCAGAACTGGATCTCCGTTTTCGTTATCCTTGGCCATTTAGAGGCTTCGGTCAAAAAGGCGCTCGATGCGGTCGAAAACATTGCGTCTGGCCAGCCAAGTAATGAGGACTCGCCAGTATTACCCACGAGCCCGGCGGAGGTGGCGGTTATTCACTGGAGCATAAACCAGTGACCACAAATTTCCGGAAATGATGTCCACTTCGATAGTGTAGATGGTGCGGACGTATCACCCCTTCCCCAAGGCAGCTCAAGGAGAGCAATGATATGAATCAAAATATCGATCGTGCGGTTGGTGCAATTCTAGCGATTGAAACAGCGACACCCCTTACCGAATCTTCAACACTCGCGCAACGTGAAAGGCATCAGAAGCTGCTGCATGATGAAACCAAAAAGATTGAGCAAGCCTTCATAGCCCTGGCGCAGCCTCCCCAATGCCGCGCGGTTGAGATAGCAGCCCTCAGCCGCTTTCTCCAGATGACCCCCCTAGCGGTTGGCCCGCTCCGCAAACGGGTTATCTGCCGGGCCGAGCCTCTGAAGGACGATGCGCACGAACAAGAGATCGCCAGCCATTTTAATGGACTTTTGCTCAGGCTGGCCAAGGGGCTCTTGGCCAGCGCACTAAATCCTGCGGGCATTCCTTGGCGGCGAAGGGTTCTGTGGCTTGAGAAGGCTGCCCATATCGCCCACAGGTTCGACAAGGAGCCCTTAGCCGATGACAAGGAAAGAACCGAGGCAGCTGGCGTCCTGGCCCGTTGCTGCCTGCATCTGGCCCTTGCCCATTTGCCCAAGGGGAAAGATAAATCCGCCATGGCCGAACGGCAGGAAGACCTTTTGCAGTCCCTGATGTGGGCGCAAAAAGCAATCGTCCTGGCAGGCCAGGACAAGCTTTCCGGCGAAGAGTATAAACTGCTCAAAGCCCTTGTCCTTATCGAGCTCGACAATCTTTCTCCAGGCAGGTTCCAACAACAACTCAATTATGTTCTTTATGACCTGGCTGTAATTTGGCTTGAACGCGATACTGCAACCAAACCTTTTCATCCACAGGAACTCTTTGTCTTATGGCGATATTTAGCAACTGATTTCGAACCAGATTTAAATATGTTGCTTTTCAAAGGATCCAATACTTCCGAGAGGACGGCAGCCGTGCAACAGGCCTCACCGGAAGCGGAGCGTTTCCGGCCGCTGCTCCCCTTGATTCACGCCTGGTCAGCCTGGAAACTTGACCCTCCGAACAACAAGATTGCGGAAGTAATACTGCAAGCAGTCAACAATCTTGACGAACATCAGGTCTATGAACAGGTATGGAAATGGACCGTGGATTTTCTCCAGGAACTCCGCAATACCGGCGCGGTTGATTGGCAATTACCGGCGATAGCGGCCTGGGAGCTTTGCAACAAAAAAGAAAAGGAACTTCCTTTCGGTTTTCAAATCCGCCAGTATTGGTCGCGGCTTGATTCCCTGTATCGTCTCGCTTTTGATGGAGCTCTGGAACTTAAAGATTGCATGACCGCTGCGCGGATCGTCGATTCCCTCAAGTCCCGAACCCCCCTTACCTGGCGCGACATGGATACCCTTTTCGCCAAACTGCCGAAAGAAAAGGCCGATCAACTCCGAGAGGCCTTTTACTCCATGGAGGTCCAGGCCCGGATGGGTTTCTATGCGGAAGCCAAGGAAGACGCGAATAAGCTCAAAAAACTGCTGGCCGCCCAGGTCCGCAAAATTCGGGATATCGAATCCGTGCCGGCCGGCTGGACTGTCGTACACTTCCACCTGCGCGAGGACCAGGACCTTGGTTATGCCCTGGCATGCCGTTTGACGGCAGACGGCATGTCTTACTGGACTAATCACATTTTCCCGGTTGCCGGAATCCGCCGAGCTTATGACTGTTGGCTTGAGGCGTACCACGGCATGGAGCCTGGAGCAAGGGAGAAAAGCGGATATCAGCTTGTCGAACTGAGTGAAATCATGGGCAAAGACCTGGATTTTCTCTTTGAGCTTGCCGGGGAAGATGGGGCCAGAGGGCTCCTCTTTGTTCCTCATGGTTTTTCCCATCTCCTGCCGCTGCATGCCGCGAAAAAGGACGGCAGCTACCTTTTTGAAAAAATACCATCTCTTACCTTGCCGGCCTGGGAGTTTGCCCCCGATGTTGACCAGATCCCGGTATCGGATGGCCAAGATTTTTGTTTTATCTCGCAAAGGGCAAATGAACAGGATTTGGTCGGAAATATAGAACGTTCCCATACTTGGAACGGAGTGTGTAATAAAAACGCCGCATGGACAAATGTGCTTAACACAAATAAAGAATGGAGTAAGGCACCGCCGCGTTGGCTGGTGTTCTGGTGCCATGGCCAGGCTGACCCCCATGTCGCGTTTCGTTCAAAACTTCTGCTCGGCACCCTTGGCGTCAGCCTCTTCGAGATCCAGGAGGCTGCCTTGAGTCTCACCGGCACCAAGGTAGTCCTGGCTGTTTGCGAGAGCGATCTTGCGCCCCCGGAAGAATATGAAAAAACCGATGACCATCTCTCTCTGGCTGCCCCTTTTCTGCTCAAGGGAGCCCGCCAGGTCTTGGCCGCAATCTGGGAAGGCGCTCAGCTTGATCTGCTGAAAGCCATGAAAGAAATGCTCAGCAACCAAGACAAACATTCCTGGGAAATCCTCCGAGAACTGCAAAGCTGTTGGATGCGCCAACCCGGTGCCATTTTTAATGATGAGTACATCCGCCTTTATTATGCCGCCTCTTTCCGGATACTGGGTTTCCCGGAAGTTGCGACTACAAATATGGCGACTGCAACCGCCCAGGAGGAAATAGCATGACTACCGGCAACACTTCCGCTTCTCACCCGCAATTTGTCACGTTGACAGTCTGTTTGCGCTTTTGCAGCCCCTTCCAGATCCGACCCTGGATCAAGGAAACGGTGCGCAACAAGGTTAAAATGCCATCCACTGTCAACGCTCATGCTGAAACTGCTCACCTGCCGGATGACCAGGATACCGACGACACACAAGATCTATTGGAAGAAGAACGTTTTGAGCGGTATGCCACTGCCGCTGATTGGCACAAGGGAAGTATCAACGGAAACGCGAAGTATTCACCCTATGTGAGGGGCGATCTGGTCCGCAGCGTGGTGGACAGGGAATTGCAGGAGCATTTCCACTGTTATAATGAAAAGCTTGCCAATGAGAATAAGGGGTGCCCTGGAAAACGGGACCGCCATATTAACGCCGGCGGCAAGGCGTCCGGTTTTATGGCACACCTGCCCGCGATCAAGGACCCGGCCGGCAAGGAGATCTGCAAGGGCAGCGATAACATCTGCCCGGTCTGCCATTTCCTCGGGGCGTTTGCGGAAGGAATAAAGCCGGTTAAGTTCAGGAATTTTTTCTCCGGATATTATGTAGCCAAGACGGAAGATCTGGCCAAGCAGCGCGGCCGGAACTGTTACAGCGGGCAAAGCCGGAAATCCCTTGATAATTTTACTGTCTGGGAAGCGGATCATACCGCCTGCCCTGTTTTCTTCGGCAGAATCGAGGTGAACAAAACTCTTTTGCCGAAAGAACAAATCCTCGCCCTGCTGGCTGGCGGCCTTGCTCGGCTTGACAATTTGGCGGGCTCCGCCTGCCGGTTCGATATAATTGACAAGTATGAGGGTGTTTTCGAGGATCATGAATGGACGGCAAATATTCTGCCAAATCTCCTGATTGCGGCGAGGGAGGCACTTGGGCTACCAGACGACGAGCACCAGGCACTCCTCAACGATTTTTCAAGATTTTTCATTAATCCCGAGAAATCGCCTGCTGTTTATACTTCCTCCCCGGTTATTGTCCCTGTCCAGGGAGCTGTTGATAAGGTTGTGCTCTTGGAAAAAGCCCAAGATATCGCCGGCAGAATTGCCGCGTGTGTCTCCGACAATCCCCGCCACCTCCATCGGCTGGCTGCGGCTATCCGGACCCTGGGCTGGCCGGGCCGGTCTCTTGCTTCGGTTATGACTAAAAAACCGGGTACCGAAGACAAGGCCACCCTCTGGGGAAAAGAATCAGCGAGTAAATCGGTCAAGACGATTCTGGAAGAATCAATCCAAGGCTTCACTGTAGAACAAAAGCGAAGCTTTTTTGCCAACCTTGCCGACCAGCTCGTCAGCAGAGCAGGAGAACAAGGCGCTAAGTCGGTCAGAAGCCAGGGACTTATTATCGGCCGCAAGGAAAACTATGCCAAGCCCTCGGCCCAGGAGCCAACCCGGCATCATCTCTACCGGCAGCCAAGCAATGCCTCTGCCTTTCTCGCCACCGGCTGGCTGATAGCAGAGACGCCTTTTTTTATTGGCTCGGGAACCGAAGGTCAGAAGCAGACCGATGACCAAGCCGAGAGCCTTCACCTGCGCACCCTGCGCGACGGCCATGGCCGGTTCCGCATCCCTTTCACAACCATTCGTGGCGTTATGGACAAGGAACTGCGCGACATTCTCCAGGCTGGCTGCGCCAAGGGCCGTAGCCTTCGAGCGCCCTGCCCATGCCAGGTCTGCACTCTCATGCGTCGAATTCAGGTACGGGATGCCATTGCAGCCGATATCCTGCCGCCTGATCTTCGGATGCGCACCAGGATCGATCCATCCCATGGCACGGTTGCCCATCTTTTTTCTCTGGAAATGGCTCCACAGGGGCTCAAGCTGCCTTTCTTCCTCAAACTCAAAGGTGTGGAGACGATCGACCCAGACAAGGAACTGCTTGAGATCCTCAATGATTGGAGTGCCGGGCAATGTTTTCTGGGCGGCCTTTGGGGCACGGGCAAGGGTCGGTTCCGCCTTGATGACCTGCAATGGCACCGTCTTGAACTGGATAATGCAGATTACTATACCCCCTTGTTGCAAGACCGGTTCTTTGCCGGCGAGACTATTTCAGACCTGCGCCAAGGGTTACAAAGTATTAATATACAGCCAGAGCGGATCCCCGCTCAGACTCCCAGCCGGAATATGCCCTATTGCCGGGTGGACTGCATTCTTGAATTTAAATCCCCGGTTTTGTCCGGTGACCCGGTGGCGGCGCTTTTTGAAAGCGACGCGCCGGACAATGTGGCCTACAAAAAACCGGTGGTCCAGTATGATGAAACCGGCCGCCTCCGGACGACTGACCCTGGTCCGGTTGAAATGCTCACTTGCCTGAAAGGCGAGGGCGTCCGCGGCGTGGTCGCTTATCTGGCCGGCAAGGCTTATGACCAGCACGACCTGAGTCATGATAGCTGCAACTGCACATTCTGCCAGGCCTTTGGCAACGGGCAGAAGGCCGGTAGTCTCCGTTTTGACGATTTCATGCCAGTGCAATTTGAATCGGATCAGGCTGGAAATTTTTCTTGGAGTCCTCATACCCCGCATGCCATGCGCAGTGACCGGGTCGCCTTGGATGTTTTCGGCGGTGCCATGCCCGAGGCCAAATTCGATGACCGGCCCCTTGCCGCTAGCCCCGGCAAACCTCTCAACTTTAAAAGCACTATCTGGTATCGGGAAGATATGGGAAAAGAAGCGGGTAAGGCGTTGAAACGGGCTCTGATCGACCTGCAAAACAATATGGCCGCGATTGGCTCCGGCGGCGGCATAGGCCGGGGTTGGGTTAGCAGAGTATGCTTTGAGGGAGACATACCGGACTTTCTGGAAGACTTCCCTGAGCCTATAACCGTAACCGAGCCGGAGCAAGACAGCCAATTGTTGAAAAATCAGGCGGTTGCCGATGAGACAGCAGTCTCGGCATGCGACACCGCCGACGCGCCTCACCCACTGGCCGTCACCCTTGAACCCGGCGCCCGGTATTTCCCGAGGGTTATTATTCCTCGTGCCCCAACGGTGAAACGGGATGAGTGTGTCACCGGCCAGCGTTATCATACAGGCCGACTCAGCGGCAAAATATTCTGTGAATTAAACACGCTAGGCCCACTCTTTGTACCAGATACCGATTATTCTGCTGGTGTGCCAGTGCCAATCTCAGATGAACAGTTGGCTGAATGCCAGCTTCAAGCGGTATTTGAAAATACCTCAAAATTTAATGAATTTTTTGCCACCTATCCAGAAGAGACAGTAACAAAGCTAAAGGATCTTCTCTGTGCGGCTGATGATAAGTGGATACTGGCGGTAAAGGACATCACCGCTGACCTGCGCCAGGAAATAGGAGAAGACACGTTTCAAAGAATTATCCGGAAGGCGGGTCATAAGACCCAGCGCTTCCATCAAATAAATGACGAAATTGGCCTGCCCGGAGCATCCTTGCGCGGCATGGTGCTTTCCAACTATCAGATATTGACCAATTCATGCTACCGAAATCTCAAGGCTACTGAAGAGATTACCCGAAGAATGCCCGCCGATGAGGCAAAGTATCGAAAAGCTGGCCGGGTCACAGTGTCAGGGGATGGAGCCCAAAAAAAGTACAGCATTCAAGAGATGGAAGTGCTCCGTCTCCCTATTTACGATAACATGAACACGCCCGACAACATGCCTGATGTTGCCAAACAGGCCACAACAGCAAAAAGATGTAATAATCTAATGAATGAAGCAGCCAAGACGAGTCGCGTTGAATTAAAAGCACGCTGGCGGGAAGGCCAATCTAAAATTAAATATCAAATTATTGACGCCCTAAATAAAGTAGATCCGATCATTCAGGTGATTTCTTCAAGTAAACAAATCAATCCTAATAATGGGAAAACCGGATGGGGTTATGTCAAATATACCGGTGCCAATGTCTTTGCGAAATCTTTAGTTGCCCCTATTGATTGTCTTCGGAAAAAAGATGCTGGGCATGTTTGTTGCCAGGTTAATTTGAATCCTGCCTGGGAAGCTTCCAACTTCGACATTCTCATAAACGAAAAATGTCCTGTCGAAAGGCAAAGCGGTCCTCGTCCGACCTTAAGATGCAAGGGGCAAGACAGCGCTTGGTATACGCTCACGAAACGTAGTGAGCGTATATTTACTGACAAAAAACCTGTTCCCGACCCCATAAATATCCCTCCAAGAGAGGTTAAACGTTACAACGAACTTCGAGATTCTTATAAAAAGAATACCGCTCATGTGCCTAAGCCACTACAAACTTTTTTTAATCAAGAAAGCCTCGCGAACGGGGATCTTGTATATTTTGAAGTAAACCAATTCGGCGAGGCGTCACAACTCACACCAGTATCCATCTCTCGTACAACTGATCTTTTCCCTATCGGTGGAAGATTGCCTCAAGGACATAAAGACCTGTTTCCATGTACTGCCATGTGTCTGTCAGAATGCAAAAATTGTGTACCAGCCTCTTTCTGCGAATTTCATAGCAGGTCGCACGAGAAACTTTGTCCGGCCTGTAGTTTGGCAGGTACGACTGGCAACCGCGGACGGATCAAGTTTAGTGAGGCATGGCTTTCTGGATTACCCAAATGGCATAGTGTGTCGCAGGATAATGTAGGGCGAGGACTTGGTGTGACCATGCCCCGGCTTGAACGTTCTCGTCGGACTTGGCATTTACCAACAAAGGATGCATACCTCCTTGGGCAATCGATCTATTTGAATCATCCCGTGCCTGCAATTTTACCAAGCGATCAGGTGCCATCGGAAAACAACCAGACCGTAGAACCGCTTGGCCCAAAAAACATTTTTTCCTTTCAACTGGCATTTGACAACCTGTCCATAGAGGAACTTGGCTTGCTCCTTTATAGCTTGGAGCTCGAGTCAGGCATGGCCCATAGGTTAGGTAGAGGTCGTGCACTCGGCATGGGCAGTGTCCAAATTTCTGTAAAGGATATTCAGATCCGCGATAATAAATCTTTTCTGTTTTCGAGCAATATTTCAAAAAAATCCGAGTGGATCCAGTGTGGCAAAGATGAATTCGCACAGGAGGCTTGGTTTGGTGAAAGTTGGGATAATATCGATCATATACAGCGATTACGCCAAGCGCTTACCATCCCGGTTAAGGGTGACGTGGGCTGCATCAGATATCCTAAACTAGAGGCTGAGGGTGGCATGCCTGACTATATTAAGCTGAGGAAACGCTTAACACCACTATGCGACAGGGAAGAGCCCGTCCGGTATCGTATCAATCCGGTACAACTCGCCCGAATGATTTTACCATTTGTACCTTGGCATGGTGCATGTCCTGCTTTGCTGAACGAACAGGTAATGATAGAGGCCAAACGATTGACTGAGTTACTGGCGCAAGAAAACCTGGACATGATATGCAGGACAAAAAACTGCGCGAATTGTAAGCAAGAGACAAAAAAAGATTGCCTAGCCTTTCGATATGACCGCGCCAATTGGCCATGTTGAATGCCAGCACAACCAGCTAATATATCGAAATCGCTGGCAAAGTTAGCTTTTATTGTAAAATTAGATGATTAGGAACGATCCGGCAGGTTATTTAAATGAAGTAAAGTCTGGGGTCGTAGCATAATCGCAAAAAAAATTATTTAACAGAAACAAACAAATAGACAGCATAAAGTTGAATTGAGTATTATAGAAAGCAGGGGTTGGTGCATCAGCCCGGAATTATGATGTTTTGGTACCGAAACTGCAGCCTCGACGGTCAGATTTGCCCGGGTTGGTGCATCAGCCCGGAATTATGATGTTTTGGTACTCGCTAGAGTTTTCGGCGATGCGAGTGATAACAATAGTTGGTGCATCAGCCCGGAATTATGATGTTTTGGTACATTATTTTTTCTTCATTGGCTAGCTGGTCCCGTTGGTGCATCAGCCCGGAATTATGATGTTTTGGTACTCCAGGTCGGAGCTGGTAATTGTTAATATAAGGTTGGTGCATCAGCCCGGAATTATGATGTTTTGGTACAATACAATACTTTGGGGTACGCTCATGCCACTAGTTGGTGCATCAGCCCGGAATTATGATGTTTTGGTACGATTGTAACCACTCTGTGGCCAAGAATTGCATCAGTTGGTGCATCAGCCCGGAATTATGATGTTTTGGTACTTCATCTGAATATCTCGAAAGTTGGGCATCCAGAGTTGGTGCATCAGCCCGGAATTATGATGTTTTGGTACTTGTTTGCTGGCTGCTACCATCGCGTTTTATACTGTTGGTGCATCAGCCCGGAATTATGATGTTTTGGTACGAAGTGAGTTAGATGAATCGCATAAAGTGCAAAGTTGGTGCATCAGCCCGGAATTATGATGTTTTGGTACTTGTTTGCACTGGGGCTTCGCCAGTTTGGTTTAGTTGGTGCATCAGCCCGGAATTATGATGTTTTGGTACAAAGAGCGAGTGAGCGTTCGGATAAAATCTTCATGTTGGTGCATCAGCCCGGAATTATGATGTTTTGGTACATTTGACAAATCTGCCGTATCAAGGTTAATACTGAAGTTGGTGCATCAGCCCGGAATTATGATGTTTTGGTACTTAATCTTTCCTTCTTACAACCAACATCGGCCCTGTTGGTGCATCAGCCCGGAATTATGATGTTTTGGTACCACGCGCACATGTTTAATACGATTAAGATTAGGAGTTGGTGCATCAGCCCGGAATTATGATGTTTTGGTACCAAAACTTCTGTCCGCCTAAATTGGCGATTTATGGTTGGTGCATCAGCCCGGAATTATGATGTTTTGGTACTTCTACAGATTTACATTAGTGATTTTACAGGATGTTGGTGCATCAGCCCGGAATTATGATGTTTTGGTACCTTGATATCTAGTGTTCTCGGTTTGATTTTTTGAGGTTGGTGCATCAGCCCGGAATTATGATGTTTTGGTACCTGCCTCAACCAGTGTTAGATTAGACGCGGCTTGTTGGTGCATCAGCCCGGAATTATGATGTTTTGGTACCTTTTTTTCATATTCACTCATCAACTCTCGCAGTGTTGGTGCATCAGCCCGGAATTATGATGTTTTGGTACCAGAATATATGACGGTTAAATATCTTTGTAATCTGGTTGGTGCATCAGCCCGGAATTATGATGTTTTGGTACAAAGTTCTTTGTCCGTTGCTGAACAAAAACCCTGTTGGTGCATCAGCCCGGAATTATGATGTTTTGGTACTCATTAAATGATCCATTTGAGTGACATAATTTTTTGTTGGTGCATCAGCCCGGAATTATGATGTTTTGGTACAACAATTGGCAAATGCCTGGACTATGGCAGTGCTGTTGGTGCATCAGCCCGGAATTATGATGTTTTGGTACAACAATTGGCAAATGCCTG
>Ga0208863_1001004_pt1 | contig 20530 bp, 19 predicted proteins | sample RifOxyD3_FD_184040 | JGI IMG/M metagenome (GOLD analysis project Ga0208863, IMG submission 184040) | Soil microbial communities from Rifle, Colorado - Rifle Oxygen_injection D3 (SPAdes) | ecosystem: Environmental > Terrestrial > Deep subsurface > Rock core/Sediment | place: Rifle, Colorado...
CGACACGCCCACCCTTCGATAGCGCATTGGAAAGCGCATCCAGAATCACCTTAACGGCAAGCTCGGCATCTTTCAATTGCAGTTGGGGGTGCAGATCGGCAATGCGTTCAATAAGTTCTGAGCGGGTCATTTGCAAGGACTGTAGAGTGTGTGCGGTTATGAATAAAGCTGGCGGGATTTTACTTCAAGCGCGAGCGTGGTGCGTTACGTGATTTGTCATGCCTGCCAAACCCCGAACCCTGCACTGCGCAAATCAATCCCCACCTCCACTTCCCTGTCGCACGCCTCTTCATAAGGCATCGGGTTAAATGCTTCGTAGAGATCGGGCAACAACCGCAATCCGTATTGCTTGACGTACCGATTGGACTGGATGCCCGCCTTGTGTTTGTCGAAGCGCACGTCGGGGTCCATACCTGTCATGCCGACATAAACGCACGGCTTGCCCGGGATGTAATCCGGATTGCATCTTTTGAACTTGCCTTCGTACAGCACATCCCTGGACAACTCGACAACATAGACATGGTAGTGGTTGCGGCGCGCCATGCCCTAATAGCTCACCGTCTCGGTAGTACCGCGCCGTGACGTGAAGCGATGGAATGCGTCAATTTTTTCTAGTTCAAGTTTGAATGGGCGACCTTGATAGATATGCTCCCGCAGCCAGTCAACTTCCTGGGGAAGATTTGCTTGGGGTAACAAGACGCTCCACGTTTTGCGCTCTGGCTCCCAGCGATAACTACGCGCCTTGAGTTTATCCTTGCTATCGAATGGCGAATTCAACGCCCAAACCTTGGTTTCATTACCACGGGCATTGGCCAGAAGTGCTTTCATTACCTTGCCACCGGACTCAGGCAAATCGCATTGCAGCACTTCAAGCAGCGCATGGCAGTCGACTGACGCCCTGTGACCACCAAAATGAAAACCATAGCGGTACGCCAGGAACTCCAGACTCGCACCGCCCATGCCTTCATTTTTCCATGCAACCTGTGCGAGGGAACAAGCCCATGCTTTCCTGGCAAACATGGGCAACCGCGCTTCCACGAACCCACGGTCAAAACTCGCATTGTGGGCGATAACAATCGACACATCAGACATTAGAGCCTGTACGGCGGCATCGTCAATACGCTTCCCCGCGACCATCTCATCTGTGATGTTATGAATCTTCGTGGACTCTGGTGAAATCGGCATTCCGGGATCTTCAAGCTCATTGAGGGTCTCCAGCACCCTGTAGGCTTGCCCTGTCTCCGGGCAATACTCAAAGACGACAATGCCAAGCTCGATAATTTTATCGCCAGCCGGATCCAATCCAGTGGTTTCTGTGTCCAGGACGGCAGCCTTCAACAGTTTCTCCGGCGGGGGCGAATCTGAATAAGTGGTGCGTGGTTCAAAGGGGCGGATAACCCGATAGCCATTGGCTTTCAGCAACGCTATGGCTTCATCAAGTTTTATGTTTTCCGGAGACTGGTTACTCATGCTGTGATTATGACAGGCAATAAACTGGGGCAGTGTCCAGCATCAGAACTCCTCGCTGCGATCAAGAATCTCCAGCTTGAACTGCCACCCTTCGAATGAACTTATCATGCGACCAAAATCTTCCCATGATATTTCCTGGCCATCGACAACAACACAGGGCATGTGAATATCTTCGGAGAGATCGCATTCGATCCGCCCCCATACTGTCATGTCAGCAATCTGAAGTCCATGCCCATCACCAGCGTTCTTGATGTGCTTAACGGAAAGCGCTTTGCGTATCCTCCCAACCATGCGCCCAAGCATGGCGAACATGTCTTCTTCGGGGTCGCCGATTATTTGAAACTGATAGCCTGCCCGGCCACCATCTTGGACCTCAAAGGCATCCAGAGTGACCATATTTCCCAACAGGCGTGACACGAAATGAAATTGGTGTGCTTCGCCGGCGCAGTCATTTATCCCGATAGGCTGAAGTCGGGTATTGTCAAAATTATCGATACCGCTGACCTTGGCGACTTCTGCACTGAAGCAACAACTGCAAAGCTGTCTATAAATCCCATCCATGGAACCATAGTGGGTGATTTCGTAGCTGTGAGCGTCTTCGCCGCACCCCTCGCAATGAACTTTTGTCATGATTATTACCTCAACGATTGACTGACAACCGTGCAATTCTACCCTGTCAGCGCGGAAGCTACGAAGGCTTCAACGTGCCTTTGATTTCCTGCCCGGCGATGCTGGGGGGTATATCCAGCCATCCTGTAAATTACTCCCTCAACCCTTTTGCCATTGTTAACTCCTGACTGAATGGCCACCACTTCAAATTTGGCAGCGAGCTCCGCTAACTGCAAACACACGGCGGCAAGTAAGATGCCTGTGGCTTAAGCAATATCAGTGTCCAGCCGCTCACCATGCGTTTTCAGGTATTGCAGGATTTCTTTCATAGGTTCACCGCCCCGTGGCCAATATAGCCGAGCCCGGCGCTGTACGCTTACAGCCAACGCAATGCGAAGTATGCAACGCGAGTATGCAAAAAATACCGGATGCTCGGGTAATCCCCCCTGAAATTAGCGCGAGTTAGAAGTAGAATTTTCTCACTAAGAAATGGAGGGAGTTTTACATGAAGCAATCACGCTTTTCAGATAGCCAGATCATTGCCGTACTCAAACAAGCCGAGGGTGGCAGCCCGGTTCCGGAGCTCTGCCGGGAGCACGGCATCAGCTCCGCTACGTTCTACAAGTGGCGCAGCAAATTCGGCGGCATGGACGCCTCCCTGATGTCGCGGCTCAAGGAACTCGAAGACGAGAACCGGCGACTCAAGAAGATGTATGCCGAAGAGCGCCTCAAAGCCGAAATCGTCCAGGAGGCCCTACAAAAAAAGTGGTGAAGCCATCTTGCCGACGCGAGATGGCGCAACAGACGGTAGAACAGCAAGGTACCAGCATCCGATTGGCCTGCGTGGCGTTCGGCATCAGCCAGACCTGTTACCGCTACCAGGCAAAGCAGTCAGCAGAGAATGTTGAAATCGCCGATCGCCTAATCCGCCTCACCCACAACCAGCGCAACTGGGGATTCGGGCTGTGCTTTCTGTATCTGCGCAATGTGAAGGGATATCCATGGAACCACAAACGGGTGTATCGCATTTACCGCGAACTGGAACTGAACCTGCGCATCAAGCCCAGGAAACGAATCGTCCGGGAAAAGCCGGAGCCATTGGCGGTGCCGGAAGCTATCAACCAATGCTGGTCCATGGATTTTATGCATGACCAGCTATCCGATGGGCGAAGCTACCGATTGTTCAACGTGATCGATGATTTCAATCGGGAAGCCTTGGCCATCGACATTGATCTGTCTCTCCCGGCAGAGCGGGTCGTGCGGGCGCTGGATCAGGTCATCGAGTGGCGCGGCAAGCCGCTGGCGATTCGTAGCGACAATGGCCCGGAGTATATTGGCAGCACCTTGACGAATTGGGCTGAACAACAAGGAATACGGCTTGACCACATCCAGCCGGGCAAGCCACAGCAGAATGCCTATATCGAGCGCTACAACCGAACCGTTCGCTATGATTGGTTGAGCCATTACCTGTTCGAGTCGATTGGCGAGGTGCAGGATTATGCAACTGACTGGATGTGGACTTACAATCACGAACGCCCCAACATGGCGCTCGGCGGCATTACCCCGAAACAGAAGCTAGCTTTAACCAACTCTACTTCTGACCGCTGCTAATAATGGGGGGATTACCCTCGTAAGTTGCGATTTGACACGAAAGGAACACATAGTATTGCAAGCTGCTCGCCATAAAGCTGACGGTGGTCACGGCACGGTATCGACACTTATGTATAGCTATTCATAAGGGTCATTATGCATAGTACCTGATTATGAATAGCATGCGGATTTTCGCATGCTCGCTGCCCATCAGTGCAGCAGCAAGCATTACTTTCCTATTCATAATTACAGCGATTTCAAGAAATCTAACAACGAGTCTGGAGCATGATAACGAGGAATCTTGTTTTCTGGTTCCTGCAACTTGGCGAGAGCCCGCTCCTTCATGGCAAGGTCAACCATGCTTGGGATGTTGGATGAAGTGTGGTGATTGGGTTCATGACGATCTCCGTTTGTGTGGGATCGCCAGTTCAATTGAACGCTAAAATTATGTCTACTATTTTGACTTTGCGCCTGCCAAATGGCCAGTAACTATGCAGCCTGTAAGCTCAGATGCTTAAATACTATTCATAATCGGGTACTATGCATAACGACCCGTTGCGGTCATTCGACTAGTCAGCAGCAGGCTTTTAAGCTACAGCCACCCAGAGCTCTATTTGTCAGAAATAACGGAAAGTTTTGGCGAGCATCGATTCATTGCCTTTTCTTGCTAATTTGGGTTTAAGTTTAAGTATCCTATCTATAACAACATCATCGTATTGCGCTAAGTAAGAATAGGACTTTCCCTCTTGCCGTAGTTGATCAAGTACTTCATTCAGGGCAGCCACACTGGGCTTTTTAATCTCGTGCATTTCCCTGAAATCAGCATTATCAAAATCATCATGAATATTTTGGTATGCATAAAATTCCTTAATTTGAGGTGGGTCTTCTGCCTCTAGCTTTTTCAAGTGTTCATTAATGCAAACTCCAGCCTGTACGGCTGTTAAACCACGCGGAATTGCCAAGCCAAAATATTTGTAAGCCATTTTCTGATGTGCATGAGCAGGCGAGCCACCAATATAGGAATCGTATATTTTTTTATGCTCTTTCAGGCCAATAACTTGGAATCGTACCTCCAAAAAATCAACAATGCCGTGATACGTTCTATCAAGTCTTGGTTTAACTTTATCAAAAGACCCCGTTTTTAGAATATGTTTTGATATCTCCTTTGGCACGTAACCAATAAAATACCTTGCTGTTGGTGTAATGCCTATCACCTTGATTGCATATTTATCTTTAGGATTGTCTGGCTCGCGTTCAAATTCCAGTGTTCCGCATCCACTCTTGATAAAGGGGGATGCATCATTTTTTCTGAACGTAATCCCAGCCACGAACAACATGCGCTTATATGTTTGATACCCCTCTGGAATAGGCGGCAGGAAATTAGTTGCACTCACTTAATCACTCCCTTGTTGGCTTTAATGAATACCAAGGATCTAAGCCTAAAAGAAATCTTGTCAATGCTCAAGCAAGTGTGGGTTTCATGTCTGGCGTTTGGCATGGGCGGCGGGTACCCCTCAGTGCCGACTTTTTGCCTCTTTTTACTTCGTCCCAAAGGCTAATATATTTAGGCACCAGATCATCATGACACTCTGAAAGCATTAGCTTGACGTCCTGATCGATCATCTTTTCTAATGTACCGTTATGCATGTAAGTGAAATCTTCGAATTTCAGCGACACGTAGTCGTTTTTAATTCGAATAACATGCTTATGCTTATATCTATTAACAAGGCCTTTTAACTTGCTGAAATTTTCATCTATACTCAGCGCATTCAAACTACTTGCAAAAGAATAATAAGCATACTTTTCTATAAACTCTTTTTTCCAACCGATAGATTGTGCTTCGATATCTGTGCAGACGCACTCAAAAATGTTCAATGCATAAGGGAGAGAGTCTAGAAGTGCATGTAGATTCTGTAAGAAACCGTAGGCGTTAGCTTCATACCTTGTCCTAATCGATATTCCGCCGATGCACATCTGCAAATATCGATCTTGTTTCAATGATGTTTCATCTGAAAATAGAACCAATTCTGAATAATGATATTCGCAATAGTTTAGCCTTTTCTGGATTGACTGAAGTGCTACATCTAGTTTTTCTATTTCCCCTTGGTCATTCTCACCAAGCTCAGCTTTCTTGAGTGCAACAATCTCACCGATATGAATTGAATGACATTCGTCTTCCATCTTTAACCTCGGCTCACTAGCTATAACGTGGAGTTATTGAGATTTACATAAATCGCAATAACGTTTTTTATCTTGTGCATCAGATCAATATTGCTTTCATATAAAACGAAATGCACTGGAGTCGATTTGTTTTGGCTATTTTCACAATGATATGGACATTCTAGCGACCACTGTTGGCACGAAGTGTTCATTCGTCATCACTAACCGCCTGCCGCAAACCAGCTACTGGCTGCAATAAATTTGCATCGTCTCGAAGCGGTCACTGACCACAGGCAAGACTCGATACCTTGCAGACGGTCGGAACGTGCGAATTAACTGGGTGGTGAGGCTTTATCGCTCCAGTCAGGGTGAAATAATTAAGCTATTCGTCATTCAGTGGCATATGGCCCAAGAAAGCGCACGCCGTTGAAGTGAATCAGGTGCGATGGCGCATCAGCCACCCACACTTCGGTTTCCCATGCGATTTCTCCCAGATAACGCCCCATGATGGAGCGATTCGGGAATGCGGTCACATAGACCAGACCAGCAGTTGATCCAGCAAACAGCTTTGCAAGTTCTGCATGACGCTTGCCATCGACTGGCCCATGGCTGGTGACAGACTCCACCAGTAATAGCCAATTTTTCTCGACGAAATGGAGTACCACATCAGGCATCTTGCCGTGCGAATCCACGTCAACACCTAGCTCGGCCAGCAATGGCGCATCGAAGTAACCCCATTTGTCGCCAGTGTCCCCGGCATAAACCAACACACTACCTGGCGCGAAACGTGGGCCAAAGTCTTCCACGATGGCACGGATCAACTCGCTATGCTCGCCGGGACTAAGGGTAATTTCCTTACCCAGTGCAATTTGCATTGGAATGCGATTTTGCTCGCGCTCCATCGCATACTTTGCCGCCAGCGTCTGACTCAGAGACAGATAAGTCGTCAGGTTATCGTGCCATTTGGGAGTGCCGAAACTTCGCAGTAGAGTCAGCACAGCGGGAGCAACCTGATAAACAGCCTTTGGGCTATTCACCGGGCGATCTGGCTTGTCAGGATTATAGAGGGCAATCCCAGCATCAACGAACTGGTGCATCGTCTGGCGTCGAAACGTCTCTCTCGTGTTTGGCGCGTATTCCTTGTCGTAGTGCTCCCGCGACCAGTCCATGATCGGAGTGATGCCAACAAGTGGATTTTCAGCCTGTGTCCACGTCTTGCTAGGGGTAAGGTTAAGAAGTGCCAACAGGCACAGCGCGGAGCGTTCGTTGTGCTGAGCACGCGGCAGACCAAGAGAAATGATGAGTTGATGCGCCTCGTCAATATGATTGTTATTTTTCGTTGTCATAATACGGCCAGGTTATCCAGTTGTTCATCAATCATGTTCTGCGTAGGCTCGCCGGAATGCTTTGCCCACTCTCCAAGCGCAATCAGCCCATTCCGACTCGGATATTTCATCATCTTGAGGTCGGTTGCATTGACTTGTGTATGCCCACTCGAACGGCGGAAGTTTTCATCAACACCGGTCGTGTTGAGATACATAGCCAAGCCACGAGCAAGAGCTTCTGGCAAGCCGCGCCTGTTATCGTGATACACGTTCAGGTGATTCTCTAGGCCCAGCATTTCAGCATCGCCAAAGGTGTTTGGCTGCACAACGCTGGCAACGATCCGGCGTTTTTCTTCCTTCGATGAAAAGCGACGAACTACACAATAGAAGCCATTCGGATAAAACCACTTTTCCGTCTCAGCGTTACGCTGGATAGCATTCGGCTTCTTGCTGCCCAGTTTCGGCCATTTGATGTTTTGCCCAGCAAAATGTGCGGGATACAGCAGTGGCACAGTGCCCGATTCTGGCATCTCACGGAGATGCTCTTTCAGTCGAAAATCAACAACAGGCCCAGTCGATACTTTTACACCAACATTTTCCAACGAATAGCGAATCGCTGCCGAAAGCTCAATGGCATTACGCTCTTGTGAAGTCGGCACATGGATGAAACGCTCGGAATCATCGGGGAACACGATCCGGTTGAATGGATGCGTATGTGTCACGAGGTCATCGAAGCTGCCATCGGTCGATGTTGTTACTGTCACATCACCTTGCTGACCACCACGCTCAAGCAGCAGGATGATGTTCTCCTGAAGAACATCATCGTCCTTAAATGCCTTGCTGCGTGAGTCGAACAGGTGCATGTGTCGAATTGCAGCTCGCTCAAGTACAAAGTCGCGAAAAGGCCGGTAATACGGCCCATTGCAGAAACTGCGCGGGATAATCGCAACGATCTGCCCACCCGGTGCGGCTAACGCCACTGCCAGTGCTACAAAGGCCGAGTACAGATTTACCGTTTCAATGCCGACTGTGCGCAACGTCAGTCGATGTTCTGAATGGCTATTGATCTTCTTGTATGGCGGATTCAGGATGGCATGCGTAAAGCCGCCTTGACCCTGCTTGCAGAGCATGGCGGCATGTGCGATGAAGTCATCCGTCACAATCCGTGATTTCACGGCCAGACGCTCGCCATAAGCCGCCAGAGTTTGCGCAAGGTGTATGCGCAATGCCGGGTCGATCTCATAAGCACAAGCCTCGACTTTGGCAAAGCCAAATTCGCCCGCTGCCCATCGGTCGAGAAATGCGCATGACAACGCACCAACGCCAGCGCCTGCATCAAGTAGCGTACAGGTCTGCATAGCACTCGCTGGGAATAAGGATGCCATGAATCGAGCGACGCTCGAAGGTGTCATGAACTGGCCGAATTCTGCCTTGTGCTTCTGAGTTGCCAGCGGTGCAACCTTGCGGCGCACCTTGTCGACGTGATCTAGTAATTGGAGCATCTCTGATCCCTATAGCTTAGTTATTGCAACACTTTGTTGATCAACTTAAACGCCTGCTCAAAGCGATCCAGCGTTTCATCAAGTTCAGTGCCGTCAACCAAGAAGGTCGGATTGCGTATCAACCAATCAGACGGGTGGAAGTGATCAAATACAGGCACATCCTGCGGCATCACGTTGAAAGCGGCCTCGGCTTTTTTGACTATGCGTTCTGTAGCTGGCATCATCGCATCTAACTTAGCGACAGTAAGAATGTTTTTCTTTGCAAGATCGTAGGCGCTATTTAGTAGCTTTACAAAGAGTTCCGGGTGTAGAAAATCTTCAATATCGCTCTCTGACTTGCCAGTAAAATCTGCCGCTGTAAATAATTGGCCTGCTTTAAGAATTTGACTTTTCCTTAGTTTTTCAAGCTTGCCCTTATCTCCGACCGCTAGATCACATAACACCGCAATATTCAGATTATTTGCGCCAAACAAAGAGGTGAATGGCGAAATTTTGTCTATCCCGCCGGAGGGACATATTACCCAGCGCGAATCCAAGCCTTCACGTTTTCGATTCTTTAATGCTGCCGAGAATGCTTGAAGATAAAGGATGTCTGACGGGCCTTCCACAAGCAGCGTATTTTTGCCGATGAAAAGTGACTGTGTGATTTCGTAACCAAGTGCACCTTGTAGTGGGAATAGCGTATCTTTATCGACGGACAATACATCTGAAGAAACCTTGGTGCCAAGTACAACGGTCTTGCCCCCTTCATGTTTGATTATGTCTTCAACAACACGAACACTTGCCATGCGTTCGGCAGGAACCATAAACGGGGAGTGTGTTGTAAAAATAACTTGATGCTCTGGAAGCAGTCTCTCCTCAATGTAGCGCAGTAGATCGGACTGAGCTTTGCCGTGTAGAGTCAAGCCTGGCTCATCCAGCAGTATGATGGCATTGCCAGTTGTCTTTTTAAGTTGTTTGAACTGGGACAGGAAGGAAAAGAACCAGACAAAGCCAGCACTGCGCTCGGAAAGCGGTACAGTTACGCGATGATTGGTGTTTTCAATACGGATTTTGACAATAGTTCCAGTGTTGAATGGAGGCTTGTCCCCAGTTTTCCCCTCGCCAATATCAATTACCACGCGTAGAGCTTCGTTTTGGCTCCAGAACTGGAATATCTCATCCGTTATCTCGTTTGAAGCCCCCTCACACTTTGCCTTCAGCTCTTCGTACTTAACAGCACCCTTTAGCTCATCAATGGAAGTGCCAGCATATTCCAAAAAATCAAGGAATATTTGATCTGATGCACTTACCGTTTTTTGTTGGATTTCCGTCTGAATTTTATTGATTGAAATCTCTCCAGACATGCGATCAAAGTGAGATGTATAAAAGAACTTCGGCAACGTCGGAGAAAGAATTGTTATGATTTCAGAATTGAAGTTTTCTTCTTTTATTTTATTCAACTCTACGAACAAACTTTCGAGATTAGCCGAACGCTGAGAGAGCGTAGTTAATTGTGCAATTGCTTCTTGAGCGTTTTTTGCACCCTTCAGAGAATTTTGCTCTACCTCATCCAATTGGTTTTTTTGAATTAAGTGCTCAAGACATGCTTTGTCATCACATGAAACCTCCCAGTATTGCGAATCAACTCCGATGTATTTTGAAATAGTCACCTCATTATTCTTCAGCGCTTTCAATCCAAAAATATCACTAACTAGCTTTATGTCGGCTGGCGATAACAACCAGGTTGTTTCGATGACCTTGGATTTTCCATCTGTGTGCCGTTCATCGAAGCGACTGAGGTAGCGACGTGGGTAGTCACGGGTTTTTTCATAAGCAAAAGAGCCGAACGGCTTAATGCCGTAAAAAGCCTGAAGGATGGCGGTTTTGCCTGCCTCGTTTTTCCCTACTAGGCAAGTCAGATCCTCTATTTCAAATTTATTGCTACCCTCAATGGATCTGAAATTGTTGATATGCGCGCTGATAAGCTTCATTTTAAAGACTCCTCTCCAGTATTAACCAGAAATAAAAAGCTGAATTCATTAACCTAACGAGGCGTAAGCGGCATTATCGCCCAAACGACGGCTTCTGGCACCTGCTGAACTTCAAGCCGCTGAGATCATCGCCCGGAAGTCGCACTTGGCGCTTTGCGATCAGGTAAGTTATTTTGGTCACCGCCGCACTCTGCAACGCAAGCTGGCGTGACTGATGCCACGATCATGTAGGCTTGTTTGTTGGCGCGCACGTGAGTATTGACCAGACGCACAGACTAAAAAAACCAGCGCACGAATGCGCTGGCTCTTCTTTTTCGTTGCGCCCCACATTAACGTGAAAGACGCAATGCCTCTTGTACCTTGGCTCGCAGGCTGGGCGTTATTTCCTTTCCAGTCGCAAGAGCATGGTACACATCGCAAGCCAAGCAAAAGTTCTTCCTGGCCACCTTATCAAAAAATACGCGCATTTCAGCAGATAACGACATGATGAATCTCCTTTGTGTAGTTGGTGAAGAAGCCAAACAGGGGCTTCACTAAATCAATGACGACTTAGTGAAGCCCCCGCCCGGTTTTCACCAAAAGGGAACTCATCGCGGCTTTATCCACGTTATTAAACGTGGCAGCCGGTGTTACCTGTGTTGCGCTATCTCACACAAGCGAACCAATCTGATAATTGGTCGCCCGTGTTACAGAGGTTTTTTCTAGCATGGGGACTTGATTGCATCCCTGCGCAAAAAACGCCTCAACCATTTCAGCGAGTTTCACCATGCCATCGATCCACTCGGGCAGTTTGCCTGTCGCGCAAAGCGACCCAGCAAACCATGCGCCAAATGGTTCGGTGACTTCGTAGTGGAAAACACCCGGAAAATCTCGTTCTTCATTGTCGAAGATGGTGGCGATGATTGGCACATAGCTTGTTAAGGCTGCAACCAATTCAATCTGACCACCTTCCTCGGACTCAGAATATCGAGCATAAGCGCGCTCAAAGTCAGCGTGTTCTTTCATGCCAATGGCCAGAAACGCAGCCGACATGGCAACCGTCGTGGATTTAGAATGATTGCACACTGTCGCCTCCCTCGATGATGGTTGCGCAGTAATCAACCGCCGCACAATCAGGCTCCCACGTATCGTAACGCGCTTTTTCTATGGCAATTCGTTCAGCCTCCTCCTGGCTGCTTGCCTCTACCTCATAGTCGCGACACATTGAAGTATCGTGAGTAACCGCTATTGTGTAATTCTTTGCTGTGCTCATTTCAAGTCTCCTTCCAAAAAAAGAAACCCTGGCGGACACTTCCCCAACGGGAATGGCTGCCCGTCAGGGTATAAACAAAAGCTAATGTGCCTCTGTGTTGATGTCGCCGCACTCGCTACAACAACATCCTGGCTCGGCTTCTTTGTCCTCGATCATGTCGATCAGGTCGGATACCGAATCAGGGTTGCCTGTGAAATACAGCGTGCCGTTTGACCATTTGAAGCAGTCATCTGGCGCATCTGCGTCAGCACCGGCTTCTGCGATATTCTTGAGTGTGACGACGCTCATGCCCCTGGTTTCGACGTTGTAATCCGCGTACTTTGGATGCGCCTCGAACCAGAAATCATCACCCCACACCCGAAGAGAGCTTCCATGAATGCGAATATCCTCCTCGTTACCCCATCGCTCAGGTGCTTCCGCCACAGCGACCGACTCAAGGCTGTTGTCAAAACAGACTCGACTCAGCCGCACAAGACGTTCAATGAACGCATGATCGACCGTGATTTCGGCGTAAGACGGTCCCTCGCCGAACTCGCTGGCCGCAAAGGCATCAACAATGAGCCTGAAGGGGTTCATGCTGCACCCCCTTTCGAGACATTGGTTCCGGCTTTGAGTATCTTGTCGGCGACTGAGAAAACCCGTGACGCGCTTTTCTTGCTGAATTCATCGGATCGCTCCTTTGAACCCAGCCAGCCCTGGATGTAGTCACGACTTTCTTCAAGCCCCGGCAATCCAAGTGTCGCGCAGCACAGATAGGCCACCGCTTCAGCTTCGGCCTCCTTGATGTCTTTCTGCATCAAATCGCCGTCCGCCATCTGCGCCTCTTTCGAGTGCATCAGGCAGTGAGCGATTTCGTGGAACAATGTCTTCCACGGCATCGCCGCAAGCGGGTTGATCGCCAAGCGCTTCTCGTTCGGGACAGCGTACCCTTGGGCATTGCCATCCGTCAGATCAAAACGCCCCTCCGTGACCCCTAAACCGGACAAAGCTTGCGCCTTATTCCATTCGGGAATCGCCACCTCGTTGGTGTAGTCCGCTCCATCTGTCTGGTCTAAAGAAAACCAGTTGTTTTTCAGCACAAAAATCGTGCGTCCTGAACTTCTGACTTCCTTGTCGTTGTCATTGGATCCAGCACCGTTTTCAACCTCATCATTGGACTTGGTTTTGACGGTCACAGGCATGACCAACGCTATTGCCTTCTCGCCATTTTTCACGCACCGCCCCAATTGCTTCCATTTGTTGAAGGAGGCGATCGGAGACAGTGGCAGCCTCTTGACGGTTAATTGCATAGCGGCGAGGATGGCATTGCCGAGGCTGTAATCGTGGAATACCGAGTACGCCTCAGAAACCTTTCCCGGGCACAAAAGTGCATCCGAAAACAACTTGCCCCAGTTGGCGCGATTTGATTTTTCTTGCATGGTGTTCTCCTTTTCATGAAAAAAAGCGGAGACACCATGCCCCTTGCGGGGAAGTGTCCCCGCGTGGGTTGAATTTGCCGGATTAACCGACGAATTGCTTATTGCTTATCTCAAGATGCGTGGCAGCATTCAATCCGCTTCACAGTCCTGGGAATCATGACAACCTCTTCGACAACCTTGCAGTTGTCGATGATTTCGATGAATGCGCTCCGAATATCGTCGCAAGCACGGTCGAACCGGCATACCAGTTCAACTTTGTCGCGCAGCTCGGACACCGGCATATCCATCAGGTCGCCGGCGTCCATATCAATGCCTCTGCCAGTGATGCGATGCCAGCGGAGCGGGTGCGCCAGGTTGACGCGCTCCGCCTTTCCGCAACGGCCGCACTGACCAACATCGCCGCTGACCGGCTGCCAGTTCAATTGCCCGCAAACACGGCACCGGCTCCTGTATCCCGGGTCGTAATACTCGCCCCGGTACAGAACCAGGTAGCCGCCTGAACGGCCATTGCTACCGATCGTGTAGCGACCGTCCATCTCCGACGTAAAGTCGTCGATGACGAACTGAAGCTCATCCCAGTAGTCAATGTTGAGGAAGTCGTATGCCCGACTGGCCTGCTCGCGCGTCAGTCCAAGATATGGAATCTTGACCCTGTTCGCGTAGCTTGTTATCCGGTTCCACGAGTTCATCGTGTGATACCGGAAATGGCCTTGCAGAAAGCCGGTCATTGCCTTTTTGCTACGCCTGTCCAACGTCTTTTCAAAAAACATTTTGTGCCTCCTTTTTAACAACAAAAAAGGGGACACCTTCCCTGACGGGGATTGTGTCCCCGCCAGGGTTTTTATGACGATTGCTCGCCTTGCTCTTTTGCTTCTCTATGACGGTTGCCCGTCCCTGCTTGTTTTGATTGGCCAGTCACCAATATCAGCCTCAAGGCATAGCCATGAGGAAGAATTCTCTTTTTATGGCGCACTCGTCGAATGCGCCATAAAAAGCCACCCCTTGTCAGGGGTGGGTGAGCTTCAGGCTATTTCCTCTGTTTCGTCAACAGCGGTGTTTTCGCCCTTGCTCAAGTCGAGCTCGGCTTCGATTTCTCGTTGCCGTTGTTTCAACCACTCCAACCGCGCAGCCTTGTCAAACGGCTTTGCGGCTTCGGCCTGAATGTCGGCCATGCGTTTCTCGGTTCTGGCCAAATACTCCTGCTCTTCCAGGAGCCACTGTTCCATCCTGTTGAGTGCGTTTTCGAGTACACGCACAAAGCCTTGCGCTGATTCCGCCTGGCCGCACCGATACTCGACACCTCCCAGGACAACCAGTTGCCTGCCCATTTCCTGTAATGCCGACAACTGCACGGCAACACGGAATCCGGCAATTTGACCCACTACCCGATCAGCGCCTGACTTTGCTCCATACACAGCGTGCAAAAGTGCCTTTCCCGCTTCGGCGCGGTCTGTATAGCGGTTTCCCTCTACTTCCATCAGGAATTTGCTACCAGATACGTCTTGCCGGGAAGCCATGTCGGACTCAATGCCGGTAATTCTGGCCCGGACACGCTCGATGCGACCTGGCAAAGTCGCCAGTTCCTGCTTGTTGCGCCATTGTTGCTGATCCCATTGAGACCGGAGCAACGACAGCTTGGCAAGCTCGGTATCGACACCCGCTTTTTCCAGCACCAGCGGATTGCCAGACGCCAGGGCTTTCACCTCCGCATAAGACAACGCGGCCAATTCAACATCCTCTGCGCTACGCATCCCGGTATCCCCTTGCATGACTTGAGCGATGAATCTCGCCTTTGTCTCAAGCGTCTGCCAGATGTATGCATCGAACGAGCCTTCGGTTACATAACGGTAGATGCGCACACGCTCGTTCAGGTTGCCCTGGCGAATGATGCGTCCCTCCCTTTGTTCCACATCAGATGGCCGCCATGGGGCATCCAGATGATGCAGTGCTGCCAGCCGGGTCTGGATGTTTGTCCCAACCCCCATCTTCTGCGTGCTGCCCAGAAGGATGCGGATACGCCCATCACGCGCGGCCTTGAAAAGCTCTTCCTTGGCGGAATCGCTCTCGTAGTCGTGAATGAAGGCGATGTCCTCGATTGGAACACCTCTCTCTACCAGATTTTGACGCAACGCCTGATACACGCTGAACCGACCGTTCTCCACCGGAGTGGACAAGTCGCAGAACACGATTTGCGTTCCACGGAACAGTTTGGTTTCCCCCCAGATACCGAATACTTTCTCGGCACAATGGTTCACCTTGCCATTCTCGACCTCAGCAAATGAATCAATCAGGCGCATATCCAACGCAGCCTTGCGGCCATCGTTGGTAACGGCCAGCATGTTGTCCTCGGAAGGACTGACGTTGCCGTTCCTTATTGCTTCTGCCCGCTCCACGAGGGTTTGGACAAACGCTTTCAAGTCCGCTGTCGGCTTGATTGTTACTGTTTCCTTGTGCGCGGCCGGCACCGGCAATTTCAGCATCTCCGCAGTGCGGATATCCGCCACCTCACCGAACATCGACATCAGTTCCGGCAAATTGACGAACCTCGCGAAACGGGTATGCATCCGGTAGCCTCTGCCATCCGGAGCAAGCTCCAGAGCCGTTACCGACTCGCCGAAGTTGCCCGCCCAGGTGTCAAACATCCCCACCTGAAAGGCTTCCATCGTCTTCGGTTGCAGGTATCGCTGCATGACCCACATTTCGGCCATGCTGTTGGATACCGGCGTGCCAGTCGCGAACACCACGCCTGCCCTGCCCTTGTGTTTTGCCATGACGCTGCGAGTCTTGACGAACATGTCGAATGCCCGCTCCGAATTGCTGTTGGGCAACCCGGCGACCCGTGTCATCTTGCTGAACCGCCACAAGTTCTTGAACAGATGCGCTTCATCGACAAACATCCAGTCGATGCCCAATTGCTCGAAGGACAGAATTTCATCCTTCTTGTTTTTGCCTGACAGCTTTGCCAGCTTTGCTTCCCATGCTTTTTTCGCACGGGCCAGCTCCTTGACGATGCGGTTACCGCGATCCTGCTTTTCAGCGCGAATGGCATCTTCAATGAGGTCAATTTCATTCTGGATATATTCCTCCATGAATCCATCGCTCATCTTGATGCGCTCGAACGAAGCATGCGTAATCAGCACACCATCCCAATCGCCGGTGGCAATACGGGAAAGAAGCTGACGGCGCTTGTCGCCCTGAAGATCGTCTTTCGACGCGATCAGGATATTGGCGCCGGGATACGCGCGCAGGAACTCGGCGGCAAACTGGTGAAGCATGTGGTTTGGCACCACATACATCGGTTTGCTTGCCTTGCCCAGGCGGCGAAGCTCCATGCCGGCACAGATGCAAGTCAGTGTCTTGCCAGCCCCGACAACATGGGCAAGCAAGGTGTTTAGCTGACTTGCAACAATACGCCAGATGGCATCCCGCTGATGCTCGTGCAGGCTGACTATCCGGGAATACCCCGGCAACACCAGATGCTGGCCATCAAACCTGCGCGGCACAACGCTGTTGAACGTATCGTTGTAAAGCCTTGCCAGCCTCAGTGCCCGCTCCTGATCGGACCACAACCACTCCTGGAATTTCTCCTTGAGCGACTGCTGCTTCTCGCGTGCCGCGATGGTCTCCTTCTGGTTGACCACGCGCTTGTCACGATCATCGGGATCAGGATCATGCACGGTCGGCACTGTCTGATTCAACGCCTGGTCGAACAGGGTTGCTGCATTGACCCGCTCGGTTCCATACGTCTGCGTAGCTGCTATCGACAATTTGGTACTGTAATGCGTGTCGATATTCCACGCGCCCGCTGCCTGGTTGAACGTCACGGCGTTTCCGTTGCACTCCAGAGTTTCATCCAGAAATGCTTCGTAATCGCTGGTCGGTATCCAGGTGGACCCGATGCGCGCACCGATTTCGCCTGGTGTCAGATCATCGGGGATCACGGCCTCCAACGCTTGCGCATTTCGGCTGTAACGCTCACCCGACACCCTGGCAGCAGATAATTTGTTACGGATATTACCGGCAAGATAACTGTCTTTGGTTTCCCAATTGCCGGTTTGCGGGTCGAGGAATACTGCGCCCAGCTCTTCGAGTTCCCTCATGGCTTCACTGCCCGGCTTCCCGAGCAATTCACCAATCCGGTTTTCGACGACGTGGCCACACTCGGTCAGGCTGACCAGCAGCGCCTCTTCCGAGGTTTCGCAATGATCGACCTTTTTGAACATCCCCACCGTGCGCTGAAAAAATATGTCTGCCTTTTCGGCGGTCTGAGTTTCCTCATCCCAGCGTTCCAGCGACATCAGCAACGGCAGATCTGGATCGCCTTTGAAAGCGGCCCGGTTCGCCCTGGTGTGAATGCTCCCGCATTTTGCGACGAAGTTGTCATATTCGATATTCAGCATCAACCGGTAAGCGGCAAGAATCGCCTCATCCCCGGTTTCTACTTGCGCCCGAACAATCTTGCGTGCCGCATCACGGATACCGCACATGCCCGCGATGCGTTCCAGCGTTTTTTGCGGCGCGATGAGATGCGACGCTTCCAACCCGTCATTTGTTTCACACACCTTGCCATCAATCACCCTGAAACCTGGGCGACCCTGGACGTTGTACCCCAGAAGAAAAACAGCCTTCTTCTCTTCGGCTTCCTGAATCGCCGCGTAGATACCTTCCGGCAGCATGGACACCTTTTCGGCCAGTGCGCTTTCAAGGTCGCCCTCGAATATGCAGCCGGTCGATTTCTGGTAGCCATTTTCAGTCAGTGCAAGTTTGCCGATGACCCATTGAGGGTTCTCGGCAAAATACTGGTTGCACGATATTTGTTGATGCCTCCAGTATTCCCTGCTTTCCCCGTAGATCGGGGATGTTTCCGGCAGAACGATTGAATCCATCCAGCCTTTTTTACTGCTACGTCCTTCCAGCGGTTTTTGCAGCACCAGTATGTCGGTCGTCACTTCGGTATTGGCGATTTTCTTGAAAGCGGTATTTGGCAGGCGAACTGCCGCCACCAGATTGGCCTTGCTGCCAAGATATTGCCGCACCTTGTCGTCACACTTGTCCAGCGTCCCGGAGGACGTGATGAACACCACCAGCCCGCCCGGCCTGACAACTTCCATCGCTTTCGCGAAGAAATAATCGTGGATCAGGAAGTTGGCGTAGGGAACGTTGCGCAGTTCCGGCACCTGGTAATTCCCGAACGGAACATTCGAGATGGCCAGATCGTAAAACTCGTCCGGCAGCTTTGCCGCCTCAAACCCGCTTTGTATGACGTTTACCCCGAAATCCCCGTAAAGAGCCTTCAGGATGCGCGCCGACAGTTGATCAAGTTCAATTGCCGTGACGGTGCTTCGCCGGGCAATCTCCTGCGGCATCGCACCGAGAAAATATCCGGCACCGGCAGATGGCTCAATGATGCGGCCACCCTTGAAACCCAGCCGTTGCACCATGCGCCACGTCGCCTCGATGACTTCCAGTGCGGTGTAGTGGGCATTTGGTGTGCTGGCTTCGGCAGATTGATACTCGTCTGCGCTCAGCAATGCCTTGAGGCGTTCGGCGCGGGCAACCCACGACGGCTCCTTCTGGTCATCATTGAACGCTTGCGGAATACCGCCCCAACCGGTGTAACGGTTGAGCACTTCCCGGTCTTCCGTAGTTGGTTGCCTCTTCTCGGACTCCAGCTTGCGCAGGCATTCGATTGCGGCAATGTTGGCCTCGAATTTGGTGACGTTGCCGGACAAACCGGAAAACGTAACGGCATCGAGACGCGGCCAGACTGCTTTGATTGTTGCGACTTCGGCAGCCGCCGCTTTGGGAAACGGGATGATCTCGGCTTCTCGTTGCGGAACAACCGGCCCTTGCAAAACGATAGGGGCGTTGTCTTCTGGCTCAAAACCGGGCAACCACATGATTGCCGCAGCGATTGTTTTCAATTTCATTATTGCCTCCGGGAAATAAAAAAACCCCGGAGACACTTCTCCCCTGGCGGGAAAAAATATCCCGCAGGGGTAGTTAAAAACACATCACAGCGTCTCGTGATGCAGGTTGTTTGTTGCTTATTTGCTGGCTACGACTTGTCAGGCGTGCAACCCGCGCACATCTCCTTTCGGAGAGAAGTCATAGATAGCTTCACCGGACACCTTGTCGTAAACCGATGCCCAGTAGCCATCGCTCGCCCATTGTCTTGCCTGATGCAAGGCAATATCGCGCGACTCGGTGCAATACCCCATTGTCGGCGCACCCTTCATACCCTCGTCGGTACGAGGATCACAAACAGTGGCGACCACATGGTAGTGAGCCGAAGACAGAAGGTTGGCCGCCATGTACAGCGTGCTGCCGTTTGCGACAAAAACGCCTCTCATGGTTTGCGCCTGAAACCTTCCTTTGATGCCGAATACCTCGCCGATACGCTCATTTTCAGCGTTTCGTACCAGCCAACGGCCTTCGGACACTTTTTCGATCTTGCACAGACCGGAATCTTCGCAGCGATACGATTCATAGCTGCGAATCCTGGATCGACGATCAGTGTGATGCGTCCTGATGTCTGCTTCGATACCGGCTTCCTTGAGTGCAGCCAGGAAAACCGACAGGTCGCAGTCCTCTTCCAGATAGGCCGTATCGCCACGTTGGTAGCTGTATGACGTGATCCGAGAGGCGATGCCAAAACTATGCAGGTAGTGCTTCTTGACGGCGAGCCAGGCATGGCCTGGGTCGGCGTATAAATGAAAAATTTTTTTCATGGTGTTCCCCTCAACAAAACAAACAAAAAACAGGGACACCACTCCCCTTGCGGGGAATGGCATCCCCGCGCCGGGTCGAATTCAAACTTCTTTTTCGATCAGATCGTCATCACTCAGCAACCCAAGATCAACCAAACAGCCTTTCAGCCCTTTGATGTCGTTCTTGTTCCGCATCCAGCCGTCTTCGAAAATCTTGAAACCATTGATCTCAAAAATGCTGTTGTCGTTTTCATCACGAACATCGGCATAAAACTCGCCGCGTTCGTCAAGATTGATGAAGTACCGATACGTCTTTGCTGGCACACTCATATCAGACCCCTTTCGGCAAAAGACAAAGCCGTTTGCTCGCCGATCACAAAGTGATCGAGAACTCGAACATCTACCAACCCGAGAGCTTGCTTCAGCGCATCAGTTAGCATGCGGTCGGCACTGCTGGGCTCTGCCACCCCTGATGGGTGGTTGTGGCTCAGTATTACTGCTGCCGCATTGTGTTCCAAGGC
>Ga0208863_1001007_pt1 | contig 20468 bp, 17 predicted proteins | sample RifOxyD3_FD_184040 | JGI IMG/M metagenome (GOLD analysis project Ga0208863, IMG submission 184040) | Soil microbial communities from Rifle, Colorado - Rifle Oxygen_injection D3 (SPAdes) | ecosystem: Environmental > Terrestrial > Deep subsurface > Rock core/Sediment | place: Rifle, Colorado...
ACAAATCCGCCCCCTGAAGCTGGGCAAACCACAAATCCGCCCCCTGAAGTTGGGCCAACCGCAAATTCGCCCCCTGAAGCTGGGCCTCCTTTAAATCCGCCCCCTGAAGCTGGGCCTTCTTCAAGTTCGCCCCCTGAAGTTGGGCCAACCCCAAATTCGCCCCCGGAAGCTGGGCAAAGCTCAAATCTGCTCCCCGCAAATCACGCCCACTTAGATCAAGCGGTTTAGCCTCCTCCCTCCACGCGTCCGCTTGGGTTTTGCCGTTGGTCAGGTAGGCGGCGATCACCGCTTGGCTCGGTTCTTCGGCCAACAGGACTTTGCCGTTCAATTGCAAATTTTGCGGCAGGTCGAAGCGGGGCAGCAGGGCGTAGGAATAGTCGGTTTCGTTCCACAGGCCGGGATAGACGGCTTCGGAAAAGCTCAGGAACAGGGCGATCAGGGTGAGCGCCGCCGCCCCGCCCCGATTCACCAGCGCACGGAGCTTGGGCTTCTTCCCCGAAGTCGATGCGCGCACCGCCGTCTTGATCTTCCACCAGAAGAACCACACCAGCCCCAGGTCGATGACCACCAAGGCTTGATGCAGAACCGTCTGCCACCCGTGAAAGGGCAGAAACATAATCTGCGCCAGGATCAAGCTAAAGATCGGCAGGATCACCACGGCAATGGTGAAGATGGCGGTGAAGCACCAGCGCAGCGGAGCTGAATGGTGGTTTGCGATGAGCATGTGGATGAACGGGAAAGGGTAGAGAAGGTTGATCTGCCTTTCCTGCTCCGCGACTCCTAACGGTTTGATCGCCCGACGGAAATCCCCCACCGCGCCGCTTAACAGAAACAGGCCCAGCAGTTGATTGAAATGGAACAGCACGATGATGATCGGGGTGAAGATGTAAAAATACGTCAGGGGCAGCTTGATGTTGACCAGCGGCATGTCCACCGGGGTCAGCTTGAGGATCTGCATGTGGTCGGTTTGCAGGGCGATGGCGCCGAAGTAGAACAGCAGCAGGAGAAAGAACAAAAACACGTTGCGGGCGTTCTTGGCCGCCTCGTTGACGCTCTCCCGCGCCTCTCTAACCCCACTCGGTGTTTCGCCCATGCTCCCCCACTCCTTACGCGTGAGAATAGCAGGGAAATATGCCGCCAATCAAATAATCGTCCGCAGCTACCCCAGCCGTCCCTCAATAGCGTCCCAGATTTTGGCTTCGAGACAGGTTCCGTCGAACCCGTTGATCTCCTGCAACCCGGTGGGCGAGGTGACGTTGATCTCGGTCAAGTAGTCACCGATGACGTCGATACCCACGAAAATCAAGCCCTTCTCCTTCAAGGTCGGACCGATGGCCGCGCAGATGTCGTGCTCCCGCGAAGTGAGGCTGGCTTTTTCCGCTCTTCCGCCCACATGCAGGTTGGAGCGGGCCTCGCCCGCCTTGGGCACCCGGTTGACCGCGCCCGCCGCCTGACCGTCAATCAGGATGATGCGTTTGTCGCCCCGGCGAACCTCGGGCAGGTACTTTTGAACAATCACCGGCTCCCGATAAACGGCGGTAAACAGCTCTAACAAGGCGTTAAGGTTTTCATCCCCCGGCGGGATGTGGAACACCCCCGCCCCGCCGTTGCCGTAGAGCGGCTTGACGATGATATCGCCCTGTTCGGCCCGAAACGTTTCAATCTCCCGGCGGTCCGAGGTGATCAAGGTCGGCGGCATGAGATCGGGAAAGTGGGTAACGAACAGCTTTTCCGGGGCGTTGCGTACACTGACCGGATCGTTGACCACCAGGGTCTTGGGATGAATGTGCTCCAAGATGTGAGTGGCGGTGATGTAGGCCATGTCAAACGGCGGGTCTTGCCGCATCAAAACGACGTCAACTTGGCTCAAGTCCAGCAGGGTCGCTGCACCCGTGGTGAAGTGATTGCCCTTCTCCCGCCGCACTTGCATGGGTCTGGCCCGCGCCGTGACCCGCCCCTGCTTGAAGCTCAGGTCTTGGGGCAGGTGATGAAAGAGCGCATGGCCCCGCCGTTGCGCTTCTAAGGCCAGGACAAAGGTGGAATCGGCAAAGATGTCGATCCCTTCCAGAGGGTCCATCTGGATGGCAACGGTCAGAGACGACATCAGTAGGAAGAACCGGTGGACTGGGCGTATTGATCCTTGATACGGACCAAATCGACGACCCGTTTGACGTTCTTTACGTTCTGGGCGTGAGCAAGCACCTTATCCAGCTCCGCCCGATGGCGGGCAATGCCCATCACATAGACCGAGCCGTTGGTCACGTTCACCGCGAAGTTGATGGAATCGATCTCTTCATCCAGGGTCAGTTTTGCCCAGACCTCGCTGTAGACCATCACATCCTTGCCCATATCGAGCAGCCCAGGCTGGGTGTTGATCTCGATCTCGTTGACAATTTCGCGCACCCCTTCGGCTCGCCACGCCAATTGTTCCGCGTCCTGGCGCATTTCGGGGGTTTCGACCAGCCCGGTCAGCAGCACCTTGCCCTCGCGCACGGTGAAATCCACCTTAGAGAGCAAGTCCTTGTCCTGGGCATAGAGAATATTGTTGAGATCGAACTGGATTTTGGCGTCGTCGTAGCTGCCTTCGATCCCGCGCTCTTCCAGAGCCGCCGTCCCCACCGTCGCGCCGGCACCCACCACAGCCCCAATCGGCGAACACGCCGAAGCGGTTATGAGCAACGCACAGACAATAGGAGAAAGCTTTTTCATGAGAAGTAAGTCTAAGCAAAGAAAGTTAACGTTTAATGTGCGGCCCGGTTCCGCCTGTGAATGAAAGCGTTTTTCCTGGAAATCAAAGCGGGGAGGGCTTATATCCCCTGCTTCCGTTGTGACTTAAGCGTAGGACACTAAATGGCCGATACCTGGAGCCCCGCAAGCTGGCGCGATAAGCCGATCCAGCAAGCGCCCGTCTACCACGACGCGGCGCATCTGCGGACGGTCGAGGACAAGATGCGGGTGCTGCCCCCTCTGGTGTTCGCCGGGGAGGCGCGCAAACTCACCAAGGAATTAGCGCTGGTGGCGCAGGGCAAGGCCTTCCTGCTGCAAGGCGGGGACTGCGCGGAAAGCTTCGCGGAGTTTCGCGCCAACAACATCCGGGACACCTTCAAGGTCATCTTGCAGATGGCGGTGGTTCTGACCTTCGGCGCGGCCTGCCCGGTGGTCAAGGTTGGCCGCATGGCCGGACAATTCGCCAAGCCGCGCACCCAGCCCACGGAAGTCATCAATGGGGTGGAGTTGCCGGTCTATCGCGGCGATATCATCAATGGCATCGAGCCTGACCCGGCGATCCGCGAGCCGGACCCGGAGCGGATGATCACCGCCTACAACCAGTCCGCCGCGACCTTGAACCTGCTGCGGGCTTTTGCTCAGGGGGGCTATGCCGACTTGCACCGGGTGCATCAGTGGACTCAAGGCTTCTTGCTGCAAAGCCCACAGGGCGAGCGCTACCAGGATCTCACCAATCGAATTGCCGAGGCGCTCAACTTCATGGGTGCCTGCGGGCTGACCGCCGACTTGGTGCCGCAAATCCGCGAAACCAGCTTCTACACCTCCCACGAGGCGTTGCTGCTGAACTACGAGGAAGTGCTGACCCGCACTGATTCCACCTCCGGCGACATTTATGATTGCTCGGCCCATATGCTGTGGCTGGGCGAGCGGACCCGTCAGTTGGACCATGCCCATATTGAATTCCTGCGCGGGATCAAGAACCCGGTGGGGGTCAAAGTCGGGCCAGACGCCACCTCGGACGACCTGCTGCGCCTGTGCGATGCGCTCAACCCCACGAACGAGCCGGGTCGCCTGACCATCATCACCCGCATGGGTGCCGATAAGATCGAAGCCCGCCTGCCCGCCTTGGTGCGCACCGCCAAGGCCGAGGGCCGCGTCGTGGTGTGGGCCTGCGACCCCATGCACGCCAACACCACCAAGGCCGCTAACGGCTACAAGACCCGTGCGGTGGACGATATTTTGCGTGAAGTGCGGGGCTTCTTTGCCGTGCATCGGGCCGAAGGCACGCACGCGGGCGGGGTGCATTTCGAGATGACCGGGCAGGACGTGACCGAGTGCGTCGGCGGCGATCAGGGGATCACCCACGACCAGTTGGGCGACCGCTACCACACCCACTGCGACCCTCGGCTTAACGCCAATCAGTCCTTGGAGTTGGCCTTTTTAATCGCCGAATCCCTCAAGGACGAACGCGACCGTCGCCCCAAGACTGAGAATTAGTTAGGGCAAATCCCATGAAACTGGCCATCGCCCAGATCAATCCCACGGTCGGGGCCATTGACGCCAACCGGGAGCGGATCAGTGCCGCCCGTCGCACCGCCGCTGAGTCCGGGGCGCAGATCGTGGTGACTGGCGAGCTGGCCTTAAGCGGCTATCCCCCCGAGGATTTGGTGCTGCGCCGCTCCTTTTTAGAGCAGATTGCGCGCGCGGCCCAAGAGTTGGCGGTCCAGACCGCTGATGGCGGCCCGGCGATTTTGCTCGGTGCCCCCTGGGCGGTGGAGGGCAAGGCCCGCAACGCCGCCTTGCTGCTCGATGGCGGGGCGATCACCGCCGTGCGCTTTAAGCATCACCTGCCCAACTACGGCGTGTTCGATGAAGCCCGCTTCTTCACCTCTGGCCCCTTACCCGAGCCGGTGGAGTTTCGCGGCCATCGTCTCGGTGTCATGATCTGCGAGGATATGTGGCGGGACGACGTGGCCTCCCACCTCAAAGCTACGGGGGCCGAGACCCTGGTGGTGCTCAACGGCTCGCCCTTCGAGGTGGATAAGCCCAACCAACGGGCCGAGCGGGCCCAAGCTCGAGTCCGGGAAACTGGCCTGCCCCTTATCTATGTCAACCAAGTAGGCGGACAGGACGAGCTGGTATTTGACGGCGCGTCCTTCGTGCTCGACAAAGCGGGAAAACTGACCGGGCGTCTGCCCGCCTGGCGCGAGGCGGTCTGTCTGGCCGACGCCACCGAAATCGCCCCCCAGCCGGAGCCTCTGGAAGCCATCTATCAGGCCATGATGCTGGGCTTGCGCGATTATGTGAACAAGAACGGCTTTCCCGGCGTGGTGCTGGGGCTGTCAGGGGGGATCGACAGCGCCTTGTCCGCTGCTGTGGCGGTGGATGCTCTGGGGCCGTCGCGGGTGCACTGCGTCATGATGCCCTCTCCCTTTACCTCCCAAGATAGCCTGGAGGATGCGGACGGAGTGGGTCGCTTGCTGGGCACAGGGGTAAAGACCATTTCCATTGAGCCCGCCATGAAGGCCTTCACCGCGATGCTGGCCCCGTCCCTGGCCAACCAAGAGCGGGGTACTACAGATGAAAACATCCAGGCCCGTGCGCGCGGCCTGACCTTGATGGCCTTGTCCAACGCCTTCGGCCCCTTGGTGCTGTCCACCGGCAACAAGTCGGAAATGAGTGTGGGCTACGCCACCCTCTACGGCGATATGTGCGGCGGCTACTCGGTGCTCAAAGACGTCTACAAAACCACCGTGTTCGCGCTGTCCCGCTGGCGCAACCAAGCTCATCCATCGGGTGGACTTGGGCCCGTTGGGCCGGTGATGCCGGAGCGGGTCATCACCAAGGCCCCCACCGCCGAGTTAAAACACAATCAGACCGATCAGGACACCTTGCCGCCTTATGCGGTGCTCGATGATATTCTTCATGGCTTGATCGAGCTGGACATGAGCCTGTCCGAGATCGTGGCTCGCGGACATGCTGCCGATCTGGCGCAACGGGTGTGGCGCATGATCAACCGGGCCGAGTACAAACGCCGCCAAGCCCCGCCGGGGGTCAAGATTTCGTCCCGCGCCTTGAGCCGGGACCGCCGCTATCCCATCACCGACGCCTTTAAGGATTTGTCATGACCGCTCCCGTTGTCCGTTTCGCCCCCAGTCCGACCGGCCTGTTGCATGTGGGCAACGCCCGCGTCGCCCTGATCAACTGGCTGCTGGCCCGCGCCGGAGGTGGACGGTTCATCCTGCGCATTGATGATACCGACGCCGAACGCTCCGAAGCCCGCTTCGTGGACGCCATCGAGCAGGATTTGACCTGGCTGGGCTTAACCTGGGACGGGGACCGGGTCCACCAGTCGGCCCGCACCGCCCGCTACGATGCGGCGGTGGAAAAGCTCAAAGTTCTGGGCCGCGTTTATCCGTGCTTTGAAACCCCGGAGGAATTGGACCTCAAACGCAAGGTGCAGCGCTCACGCGGCTTGCCCCCGGTCTACGACCGCTCCGCGCTAAAGTTGACCGAAACCGAGCGGGCGGCGCTGATCGCAGGGGGGCGCACCCCCCACTGGCGCTTTAAGCTCGATCATGCGGATGTGACCTGGAACGACTTGGGCAAAGGCCCCACCACCGCCAACGGCGCGCACGTTTCCGATCCCATTTTGGTGCGAGCCGACGGCGCTTACCTGTACACCTTGCCCTCGGTGGTGGACGATATCGAGCTGGGCATCACCCACATCGTGCGCGGTGAGGACCATGTGACCAACACCGGGGCGCAGATTCAAATTTTCCGCGCCCTGGAGGCCGAGCCGCCTCTGTTCGCCCACCTGCCCCTGATGGTCGGCGCGGATGGGGAAGGCCTGTCCAAGCGCTTGGGCAGTCTCAGTCTGTCCGATTTGCGAGCCGAAGGGATTGAGCCTTTGGCCCTAGCCGCCTTGCTCGCCCGGCTGGGCTCCTCCGAAGCGGTGGAGCCTGCCGCTTCCCTGGATGAGTTGGTGGCAAGCTTCGATCTGGCCCGCTATGGCCGCGCCTCCCCCCGCTTCGACCCCCGGGAGTTATCCCAGCTCAACGCCCGGGTGGTGCATGGGCTGTCCCACGACGAAGCGGCGGCGCGTCTGCCCGATATGACCTTAGAGCCCGCCTTGTGGGAGGCGGTGCGCGCCAATCTGGAGCACTTGTCCGATGTCCGCCGCTGGTGGACGGTGTGCCATGGGGAAATCGCTCCCGCCATTGAAGCGGAGGACCACGATTTCTGCGCCCAGGCCGCTAATTTGCTGCCGCCCGAGCCCTGGGGTCCAGAAACCTGGGGCATCTTCGTCGAGGCGGTCAAGACCGCCAGCGGGCGCAAGGGCAAGGGTCTGTTCATGCCCTTGCGCCGAGCGCTGACCGGGGAAGCCCACGGCCCCGAGCTGAATGCCCTGCTGCCCCTCATCGGCAAAAGCAAGGCTGGGCGGCGGCTGCGGGGCGTCGCGGGGTAACCTTGTCAACCCCGGACAACCTTTCCCTTTACGTCCACTGGCCCTTCTGCTTGGCCAAGTGCCCTTACTGCGACTTCAACAGCCATGTGGGCGAGGCCGTCGATCATGCCGCGTGGCGGGAAGCGCTGGTCGGCGAGGTGGAGCGATGGGCCGCCCTCACCCCAGGTCGCAACCTCACCAGCGTGTTCTTTGGTGGCGGCACGCCCTCCCTAATGGACCCGCAGACCGTGGCGAATATTATCGCTCGGGCGCAAAGCCTGTGGACTCCCGCCCCCGATCTGGAAGTCACCCTGGAAGCCAATCCCGGAGCGGCGGAGGCCAGTCGCTTTGAAGCTTTCAAGGACGCCGGGGTTAATCGCCTATCCTTGGGGGTGCAGAGTCTCAACGACGAGGCGTTGCGGTTTTTGGGGCGCGTGCACGATGGGGCGCAAGCGCGAGCGGCTATTGTCGCGACCAAGCGTATCTTTCCTCGCGTCAATCTGGATTTCATCTACGCCCGCCCCGGACAAAGCGCACCCGCGTGGCGCGAAGAATTGCGGGAGGCCCTGGCCTTGGGGGTCGAGCATTATTCTTTCTATCAACTCAGCTTCGAGCCAGGGACAGTGTTCGGAACCCGCCATCGCGCCGGAAGCCTAGCTGCGGTGGACGAGGACACGGCTCTGGCTCTGTTCACCCTTACCCAAGAAGAAACCGAGCGGGCGGGCCGCCCGGCCTATGAGATTTCCAACCACGCCGCACCGGGGGCCGAGTGCCGCCATAACCGCGACATCTGGCGGGGCGGCGACTATGTGGGGATCGGCCCCGGTGCCCATGGGCGGGTTACTTTGGGACATATCTCCCACGCTCTGATGCAGCACCGCTCCCCGGCGACATGGCTGGCAGCGGCGGACAAGACCGCTCAAGATGAAGAGCTGACCCCTGAGGAGCGGTGGGAGGAGCGCATTTTGCTCGGTCTGCGCACCCGCGAGGGGATCGGGCCATCGGATGCGGCAGGGCTGGAGCAAAGCATCGTCGCCGAGTTGGTAACGGAAGGCTTTGCAAAGATGCACACCAACGGGCTGCGTCTGACCCCGAAGGGTGTTCCTCTGCTCGATGCGATCTTAGGGCGGCTCTTAGCGACCGGCTAAATCGCCGGAAAAGCTGCTCACTCCGGGAGCCACTTCCTGAAAGCCCTTCTTGGTGATCTCCAGCACTGCCAAACCGCGCTCCGACAGACCATCAGCGGACAGGCGGAACAGTCCGTTCACCCCGGCAAAACCGGACGGATTGAGCAAGGCTCGGGGGCTCAAGTCAGGGCCGTCGGGATTGCGGGCCAGCACGGCGGCCATGGCCACGGCGTCATAAGCCGGGCTGACAATGCGCTGGGGCTTGGCCCCGAACCACTGGGCGTAACGGGTTTCAAAATCCTCGTTGACTGCCAAGGGAGGGGCGGCGAACCACCCACCCACTAAGGCCGGTTCACTGCCTAGACCGGGCTCGTTCCACAGCATCGTGCCCATCAGCTTCACTTTGGCGGGATCAACGTCGTAGAAGGGAAGCAGAGCCGACACGGCGCGCAGACGTCCGCCACCTTCGGGCAGCATCACCGCCTGGAAGGTCACGCCTTCTGTGGTGTCGATCTTTTCCAAGCTTTTAAGAGCCTTCTTGGAGGCCGGATCGGTCTTGCCCGCCAGCGCCTTTTTCTGGACATCAAGGGCGTGTTTGCGACGGTCGAAGTCGGATAGGCGGCGCACCACATCGTTCTCGTCGGAGCCGTCGGGTTTATAGAACTCCACCTGGGTCACTACGCCGCCGCTGTTGGGCACGGCCCAGTTCATGGTGTCGGCCACGGCGTGTCCGTAGACAGTGTCCGGGGCCAGCACGGCAAAGCGCTCCATGCCGGTTTCGCGGGCGTGCTGAACAACCCGCAGAACTTGCTGGTGGAGCAGGAAGCCGATGACGAAAGCTCCATCCCCGGCCGCGCCGGGGTCGGTGGAAAAGGCGACTACGCCAATCCCAGCGTCCCGCGCAATGGGGGCCACCGCCTTAACCGACTGGGAGAACAAAGGCCCAAGGATCAACTGAACCCCGTGGGAGACGGCGGTCGAAGCGGCTTGGGCCGCACCTTCCGGCGTACCTTTGGTGTCGTAGGACTGGAGGATGAAGCTGTTGTCCGCCACCTCGAACAAAGCCATTTGGGCCGCGTTGAGCATGGACTGGCCGATAGCCGCCGAAGGTCCGCTCAAAGGCAGCAGGATCGCCACCCGCACCGTCTCGCCGGTTCCGACGGTGGACGGCTGGTAGGTGTAGGTTTCCGGCTGAGGAAAGGGCTCGGACTGGAGTTCAGCCTGAATTTCCGCTTCCATCTCAGGCGGGATGGGAGTCTCGGGGGGCAGAGAGGCGACCTCTTCGGTCGGGGTCTGGGTCTGCGCGGATTGGGTCTGCGCTGACTGGGGATGGCTCTGCGCCCCCTCTGGAATGCGGTAGCGCGGGAAGGTCTTCGAGCGGATGGGCTGGTTCGCCGGTTGGGTCTGGGCGTTCGGGGTCGAGGTGGACTCGCCCTGCTTAGGATTCTGTGAAACCGTCGGCGTTAATGGTATGAGGGTCTGACAGGCGCTCAACCCCACCACACAGGCGAGCACGAATGGCGCGACCCCCTTCCAGAACCGATACCCCAACTCGTGGCGCAAGAACGTCCTCCAATCCAACAACGGCGGCACAGCCTACCGACGAGGCGCAGGGAAGTAAACCTCCCATCTCTAGTACAGGGATGCTGGCCATCGTCGCCACGCCCATCGGCAATATGGGCGACATCACCCGTCGCGCCGAAGAGACCCTGCGCCAAGCCCACCTGATCGCCTGCGAGGACACCCGCGTCACCGGCAAGCTGCTCCAGCGGCTGGGGATCAAGACGCCCATGACGCCCTACCACGAGCACAACGCCGCCCAGGTTCGCCCCAAACTTATAGAGCGGATGAAATGCGGCGAAACCGTGGCCTTGGTGTCCGACGCGGGCACACCGCTGATCTCTGATCCCGGCTACAAGCTGGTCACGGCCTGTCGGGAAGAAAACGTGACGGTCACCACCCTGCCCGGCGCGTCCGCCCTCCTGGCCGCTCTTACCCTCGCCGGACTGCCCACCGACCGATTCCTGTTCGCGGGCTTTTTGCCGGATAAATCCGCTGCCCGCACGGCGGTGGCGCGGGAGTTGTCCGCCACCCCCGCAACCTTGGTGTTCTACGAATCCCCGCGTCGTCTGGCCGCGTGTCTGGCTGATCTTGCAGCGGTACTAGGGCCGCGCCCGGCCTCCGTGTGCCGGGAGCTGACCAAGTTGTACGAAGAAGTGCGCTCGGCTCCCCTGGATGAGCTGGCCGCCCACTACGCGGCGGCGGAGACGCCCAAGGGCGAGGTGGTGCTGGTGATCGGCCCGCCCCAGGTTGAGGCCCCGACCGAGGCCGACTTGGATGGCCTATTGCGCCAAGCCCTGCGAAGCCTGAGCTTAAAGGAAGCCGCTCAAGCGGTGGCTGAGGCGACCGGATTGCCCAAGCGGCAAGTCTACGCCTGCGCCCTGGAGATCAAGGACCATGGCTAGGAGCGCGGACTCCCGTCGCGCCGCCCAGCGCAAGGGCCGCTTCGGTGAAGCCTTGTGCGCGGCATGGCTGCGTTTGCGCGGCTGGCGCATTCTGGCACGCGGCTACGTCACCGGACGGGGCAGCGGAGCGGGGGAAGTGGACATCATCGCCCAGCGCGGGAGCCTCGTAGCCTTCATGGAAATCAAGACCCGCCCCACCGAGATCGAGGCCATTGAAGCCATCACTCCGGCGCAAACGCGCCGAATCGCCCGGGGGGCGGAAGCCTTCTTAGCCTCCCGTCCTGATCTAGCTGGACTGGACGTGCGCTTTGACGCTCTGCTCGTCATCCCTCATCGCCTGCCGCGCCACATCCCCGACGCTTGGCGACCGGAGTGGTGAGAGGCATCCCCAACAAAATCCTATCACCTTCGTCATGCTCGGCCATGACGAGCAATTAAGATCAGCCTAAACCCGGACTGCGGCTCAGGCGCAGGAACTCGGCACTGTCACGAACATCTTCATGGATGGCATCGCGGCGCTCGGCGGCTTCTTCATCCTCGCCCCATTGCTCAATCTGGTAGGTCTCATCAATCTGGGACAGGGTGAAGGCCTGATCCGGGTCGAGCCGCCCGGCGTCCACCGCCAGAGCCAGCAGTACGGATTGGAACGCACCGGCGAGGCTGTGCACGGCGGTCAGGCGAAAAACGTCCATAGCCTCCAGAGCCTTCTGCACGGCCTTTAAGGCGGCGTGCGGCTGGGGCTGGGGAACGATGCCCTGAATGACCGCAAAAGAGGCGTCTAGGTACGTTGTCGCCCAATCCAAAATAGGCTGCCAGTGGGTTTTGTGGCGCTCGACCAAGTCGTCCGGGGACTGGGCCCAGTAACACAGATGGTCGGACCCAGCGTAACGCACCAACTCGGCCACCACCTCCTCTTTCTGCCCGGTGGGACGGTCGAGAGCGGTGTTGGCCAGCCGGGTTAGGGGCATGGTGGCGGGCAGGATTTTCTCGCCCTGTGCTGCCCACTCCGCCGCCACCGCTTCGGCCAGGGCCAGGGTCGGCACAGCTAACGCCCGCTTGGCCGGAGTGCGCACCGGTTTGCCGTCAAGGAGGATGGTGAAGAGCCCATCCTCCGTGCACCCTGCCTGCGCCGTCTTGTAGAACCGGCGCAGGCCGCGATGGATCATTTCCGTCATGTTAGCGCCCGAACAATCCTTTGAGGGCATCGACCGGATTGGGGTTGTTGGCCGGTTGAGGTTGGGGCTGGGTTTCCGTCGGTTGCTGCTGCGCCGGAGCCGGAGCTTTTTGGCCCAGAGCGGTCGCGCAGGGTGTGGTGTCGGCGGTGGCTTTGTCCACCAAAGCGTCCGCCAGCAAAGACAACCCGCCGGTCGCCAGCGCCCGACCCACCTTGAGCCCAGTCTTGGCCGCTCCCATGGCGTCGATGGTCGGGGTGGGTTCGGCCAAGGTGCCGCCCAACTTGACCGCCGAGGTCAGGCTCCCCGCGCTCAGGCCAATGCCTTGGCGCGCCTGGGGACCGATGTGCACGTCCAGGGCCTCGGTGGCAAGGTTGATGGTGCCACCGCCCTGAATGGTCACCACGTCGGTTTCCACGCCAATGCCGTTCTCGGTTTCAATCAGCCCATTGCGAACCGGGAAGTTGACCACCGCGCATTGCAGCATGGTGAACTCCCGCTGGTCGGCAAACGGGTTGAGCTGGCTGAGCACGTCCCCGGTTAGAGACTTGATGGCCTTGTTGTTGATCTTGCCCTCGCCGACCGTGGAGAGGATCCGACCATTCGAAGTCGCCATAATTCCGGCGATGGACTTGCCTGAGCCAGTGAGCTTCACGGTGACGTCGGTGGGCGCACCAACGATATCCGATGTGACGTTCATCTCCTGCAACAAGGTTCCCACGTTTAAGTGGCTGACCGTCAGATCGGCGTCCAGGTTGGCGAGGGTCTTGGAGGAAGCGTCCAGCCCGACGGTTCCGCCAATCGTTCCTCCCCCCAGGGCCGCACTTAAGGGGCTGACCATCAGCCGCCCGCCTTTAAGGCTCAAGGTCAGATCAAGGTTTTTGACCGTCATATCGCCCGAGATCAATTCAGCCACCTTAATCTTGGCGTTGACGTTGGCGGCGTGCAGAGCCTCCAGAGGCAGGGCATCAGCAGGAAACACCTTCTTGCCCCGAGCCCCTGCGGATGAGGCTTGCGGAGTGGGCGCCGTGGACCCCTCGCCCGCCGGAGCCGGTTCCGAACTTGACGGAGAAAAGTCCGCCGGATTCAAGTGAGATGAGGCCAGATCGGCGGAAATCGTGGGGACTTCGCCGATCACCGCCTTGATGGTTCCAGCAAGATCGCTGGCCCCAGCCTTGACGGCTACGGTCAGATCGGCTTCGGGGACGGCCAGCGCGTTGCTCATGGAGCCTTTAGCACTCGCCGTCATCCCCATCGCTGTCACGGTCAGATCGACCGGGAATGTTTCGCCCGCCAATAAGGCGCTCAAAGCGCCGATGGTCCCGGACACCTCAATGGGCTGGTCGTTGAGCGCGGCCTTAAGCTCCAACACAATGGGACTGCCCGGATCGTCGGCGGTGGCGGTCAGACTGTCCACAACCACCGTGGTGGTTTTTCCGGTTTGGCCGTCTTTGTGGGTCAGCTTGGCTTGGCGGATCGACACTTCGCTGATGTCCAAGGCCGGAACGCTGGTCCCCTCCGCAGACGCCTCGGCGGGTGCGGTCGGCTCCACTGGCGTGCCCGAAGCGGTCTTGGCGGGGGTGAACACCCAGTTGCCTGCGCCGCTCTTGTCGGTTTCCAAAAGAATATCCGGCTCCACCAAGAACAGGCGCTTGACCTGCACGCCGCCGCTCAAGAGGGGCAGAAGCGCCACCTCGGCCTCGAAGCGCTTGACCGAAACCATGTCAGGGCCTGAACCCCAGGCCGCGTTGGACAAGCGTACGCCCTCCACCACCACCGCTGGCGAAAAGCCAATGGCCAAGCTTAGATCGCCATCAATGGTCAACTCCCGCCCGGTAGCGTCTTTGACCATGGCCGAGATCATGCCCTTGTACTGGTTGAAGTCGATGGACTTGAGAACGGCCACCACCCCGACCACCAGCGCGATTGCCAGTAGTCCGAGGGCCTTGAAAAGTGTTTTCTTCGTCATTCGTCTTCTCCCAACAGAGTCGTGAGGTTGCACACCAGATCGTTGAAATTCGTCGCCACAAGACGCGCACCAGAGGCCGCAAGGACCGCCGGCTCATGATACCCCCACGCCACCCCGACGGATATAGCCCCGGCGTTGCAACCCATTTCCATGTCGAAGCTGGTGTCACCAATCATCGCTGTATACCGCGCTTCTGCGCCACTTTCCTTGAGTGCTTGTTCGATCATAAAGGGGTGGGGTTTGCCGGGGCCATCGTCCGCGCTGCGCACCGTAACAAAGCGCGACTCGTAGCCGTGGATTGAAAGAAAGCGCTCCACCCCCCGTCGCGATTTGCTGGTCGCCAGCCCCAAAAGGATTCCTTGCGCTTCTAGCCGGTCGAGAGCTTCTGCCGCGCCGGGGTACAGAGGGTCTTCGTAATCCGGCTGGGCCATGATGTCCTGATAGGCCTGCTTGTAGCGCTCGGCCAGCCGGGGAGCCAAGCCCTTCTCGGACTCCGGCAGAAGGCGCTCAATAGCCTCCACCAAGGACAGACCGATAATGCGGTGGACCGTGGCCTTGTCGCGGGGTTCCAGCCCTTCGCCGAGAAAGGCCGTGGTCATGGCCGCGCAAATGTTGTTCTGGCTGTCCACCAAGGTACCGTCCACATCGAACACCGCCAAACGCAAGGGCGTATCGCTCATCGGTTCGCGTCCATGCCAAAAAACTCAAAGGTCTTTTTCATATGCTCCGGCAGGGGTGCGGTGATGGTCAGGCTTCCGCCCGCCGGATGGGGGAACGTCAAAGAGCGGGCGTGCAGGTGCATCTTGCGGGACAAAAAGCCTTCCAGAAAAGCCTCCGCGCCGCCGTATTTGCCATCGCCCAGAATGGGTGTGCCCAGCACGAGGCAATGGACGCGCAACTGGTGGGTCCGCCCGGTGTGGGGCTCCAACTCCAGCCACGCCAGCTTCTTCTGCACCGCCTCGATGACGGAAAAGTCGGTGATCGCCACGTCGCCCCGCTCCTCGTCCACCACCATCTTCTCCCCCATCCGCCCCGGCAGCTTGGCCAAGGGTGCCTTGATCGTGCCTTCGCTCAGTTGGGGGACGCCGATCACCAGCGCCCAGTAGACCTTGCGCACGTCGCGGCCCTTGAACGCCTTGGTCAGCAGAGTGGCCGCTTGGGCCGTGCGGGCCAGCAGCAACACGCCGCTGGTGTCTTTGTCCAGGCGATGGACCAGCCGTGGCCGCTCCGGCTTGTCGAACTTTAAGGCGTCGAGCATCCCGTCCACATGCCGGGTCGCGCCAGTCCCGCCTTGCACCGCCAAGCCCGGCGGCTTGTTGAGCACAATCACCTGATCGTCCATGTGCAGGATCATCGCCTTGAGTGCGGAAGCATCTTCCGGGGAGACCTGGGTCGGCTTTGCGGGCTTGGGGCGGTCCCCAGCGGGAGGCGCAGGAAGGGGGGGGACTCGAATAATCTGGCCGGGGTGGACCCGATCCCCCGCCTTGGCCCGTTTGCCGTCCACCCGCACTTGCCCGGTGCGCAAGAGCTTTTGCAACTGGATGAAGGACAGATCGGGATAGTGGCGCTTGAACCAGCGATCAAGCCGCAGCTCACCCTCATCGGACCCGATGGCAACGTTCTCGACAAGGCTCACGGCAGGACCATGCGAACGGTCATCAGTCCAGCGACCAAGGCCAGAACGCCCAGCGCCACGGAGCCCAAAGCATAGCCCAGCCCAAGCAAAACTTGCTTGTGCTCAATGATCAGGGTGTAGGCGTCCAGGGAAAAGGTCGAGAAGGTGGTGAAACCCCCTAAGATCCCAACGCGGATGAAGTCCCGAACCTCGGGGCTTAAATTCCAGCTTCGCGCCATGCCCTCGGCCACCACGCCCAGCAGGAAACATCCCACCACGTTCACCGCCAAGGTGCCCCAAGGAAAGCTCGAACCGACCATATGAGTGATCTTGTTGGACATGATCCAACGCGCCACCGATCCAAGAGCGCCACCCAGAGCGATGGCAAGGGTCATAGACAGGTTCATGAATGGGGTCCGCGTTGCTAACGATGAGCCGTTATAAGGTATTGCAACGGGCGGGTCCAGACTACTGGGTGAACGCTGGACCCCAGCGGCGCGAGCCCTGAAACGCCCGGTCCCCGGATAAGAAGTTGAGCACCACGTTGAAGGCGGCGTTGAACGAAGGGCTGCGCTGTTCGGTCCCTATGAAGCGGGCGACGGTTCCCTGGAAATCAGCTCCCGCCCCACTGAAGGACGGCAATTTGGCGGCTTGCAGGTCTAAAAGGGCTTCATCGCCCACATAGTCCACCCAGTAGAACACCTGGGCGTCGGTCCCGTTGCCCGAAGACTTGGGAGTCCGGTTGGTTAGCAGGATATCGCCCAAGTTCGCCCCTGCGGGGGTTTGGAGGTGGAAGTAATAGAGACGACGCTCCGTCTCGGACTTGAAATCCCCGTGGTATTCGAAGGCTTGCACGTCAACCACCGGCTGGTTGGTGAAAACCTTCACCCCTTCGACCCGCGCCTGATGACGCAGCATCAGTCCCACCTTAGCGTCACCCGCTTGGCGCAGGTAGGACAGGAACGCCGTGCGCTCCCGGTGGTAGGCGTCCCAACGATGCTCCAGGATCAAGGTCATCAGGGCGTACATACGGATGAACTTGTTGTCCATGTTCCAGCGCAGGCTTTCATGCACCAAGGCGTCGATGCGATCGGGCTTGCCCGCACGGGCAAAACACACGGCGGTGTCGATGAGAAGGGCGGAAACTTCCGGGGGGGCGTGATCGACCTTGTTGAGAATGCCAGCCAGACGGTCGCATTCGCCTTGGGCCAGCAAATAGTCAAAGCCCGAGCGATCCTGCCCCAACGCGGTCGGGCCAGGCAAGAGCAGCACCCCAAGAACGGCCAAAAATTTCAGAATCCCCCGACCCTTCATCTGGCGACCATTCCTGTGTTTTTCGCGATAAATGCGAAGAACAATGTCGTTCCTTTATCCCTCCGTGGACATTCGTTTCGCGCGGAGTTTATCCCAATACTCCAAACGTTTCGTTACTTCGCGCTCAAATCCCACTTCCTTCGGAGAATAGAAGCGGGTGCGCGTCATGCCGTCCGGGAAATAGTTCTGTCCAGAAAACCCGTCCTCGGCATCATGATCGTAGGCATAGCCCTTGCCGTAGCCCAAGTCTTTCATCAGCCCGGTGGGGGCGTTGAGGATGTGTTTGGGCGGGGCGAGGGAGCCCGTGCTCTTAGCCGCCGAGCGGGATGACTTCTGCGCCATATAGGCGGCATTCGACTTGGGTGCCGTGCCCAAATAGATCACCGCCTGGACTAGAGCCAACTCCCCTTCCGGGCTGCCCAAACGCTCAAAGGTCTCCCACGCGGCGAGGCACTGGGGCAGAGCGTTGGGGTCGGCCAGTCCCACATCCTCGCTGGCGAAACGGGTCAAGCGACGGGCGATGAAGCGGGGGTCTTCGCCGCCGTCGAGCATCCGTGCCAGCCAGTAAAGTGCGGCGTCGGTGTCCGAACCGCGCAAAGATTTGTGTAAGGCCGATATCAGATTGTAGTGGCTTTCCTGGCCCTTGTCGTAAAGGGGCATGCGCTTTTGCACCAGCTCGGCCAAGCGCTTGGTATCGAGCGGCTCGGCACTGTCCAGGGCGAGCACTTCCTCGGCCAAGGTGATCTGATAACGCCCGTCCCCATCGGCTAGGGCGCGTAAAGCGGCGCGGGCGTCGGGGTCCAGGGGCAGGGGCTTGCCCGACTCCCGCTCGGCCCGCAGAAGCAATTCTTCCAGGGCGTGATCGTCCAGGCGGTTGAGCACCAGCACCTGACAACGGGACAGCAAGGCCGGGTTCAATTCGAAGGACGGATTTTCCGTCGTGGCCCCCACCAGGATGACCGTTCCATTTTCCACATAGGGCAAAAAACCGTCTTGCTGAGCGCGGTTGAAACGGTGGATTTCGTCGATAAACAACAAGGTGCCTTGGCCGATCCCGCGCCGTCCCTTGGCCGCGTCAAATACCTTGCGCAAGTCGGCCACGCCGGAAAACACCGCCGACAAGGGCTCGAAGTGCAGGTCGGTCTTTTCAGCCAACAGCCGGGCGATGGTGGTCTTGCCACAGCCGGGGGGGCCCCACAGGATGATGGAGGACATGCGCCCCTGGCGGAGCATTCGCCCGATGGGACCGTCGGGGCCGAGCAGGTGGGTCTGTCCCACCACATCTTCCAAGCTCCGGGGCCGCAGACGGTCGGCCAGCGGGCGGGGCGCACGGGATTCAAAGATCGTGCTCACCTCTGCACGGCCCGGACCGTGACGACCTTGCCGCCCCGGCGCACCTGGATGATGTACTCAGCACTCTTGCGCTCCAGCACTTTTTTGAGCGCGGTCACGGTGGGCGTATCCTGCTGATTGATCGACACGATCACGTCCCCAGGGGCAAAGCCCAGCCGCTCGGCGATGCTGCGGCGGTTGACCTGGAGCACCACCGGCCCCTTCCCCAGGTTGGCCCCCAATTCTTCCGCCAGGGCGGGGTTGAGATTGGCGACCTCGGCCCCGGTCAAGGGCGTGTCGCCGGTAAAATAGGTGGTGTCGCGGGGCGGGTCTTCCGCTGGCGGCTCCATGGGCACGGACAGGGTGATCGTCTGGCCCTTGCGGCGCACTTCCATGGATGCGTGGCCTCCCACCGGCAAAGTGGCGATGCGGTAGCGCAGAACTTCCACGTCCTCGACCTCTTTACCCTCCACCGCCATCACCAAATCCCCGACCTTCAGCCCGGCCCGATCCGCTGGACCTTGTGGGTGGACCTGTTCGACCAGCACCCCGGTGGGACGGGGCAAGCCCATAGCCTGGGCAATTTCAGCCGTGACCGGCTTTCCGCCCGCCCCCAGCCACGCCCGCACCGGCTTGCCGTGGGCGAGAATGCCTGCCGCCACAGCCCGCACCATGTTCACCGGCACAGCAAAGCCTAAGCCAATGCTGCCGCCGCTCTTGGAATAGATGGCGGTATTGATGCCCAACAGCCGCCCATCCAAGTCCACCAAGGCTCCGCCCGAGTTGCCGGGATTGATCGCCGCATCGGTCTGGATGAAGAACTTGTAGTCGGACACCCCGACCCCGGTGCGGGCGACGGCGGAGACAATACCGCTGGTCACCGTTTGGCCCACGCCGAAGGGGTTGCCAATCGCCAGCACCAGATCGCCCACCGCCAACTCATCGGAATCGGCCATTGGCAGGGCGGGAAGCACTTCTGTGCCGGGGTCGATCTTGAGGATCGCCAGATCGGTTTTAGGGTCGCTGCCCACCAGTTTGGCGGCAAATTCCCGCTTGTCCTGGAGCACCACGGCGATGTCGTCGGCCCCTTCGATGACGTGGTGATTGGTGACCACCACCCCGTCGGAGCGCAAGATCACCCCGGAGCCCAGAGAATTTTGCACCTGCTGGCGTGTCTCCCCAGGGGGAAGGTCGCCCAACTGATCGCCGAAGAACTGGCGGAAGAACGGGTCGTCGAACAAGGGATGGCGCGCCCGTGCGGCGATCACCTTGCTGGTATAGATGTTGACCACCGCCGGAGCCGCCTTGGCCACCACCGGGGCGAAGGTCAGCTTGACCTGCGCGGCGGACTGGGGAACGTCGAAGGTTTCGGCGCGCACCGGCCCGGTCAGCACGGCGAACGCCAAGCTTGAGAGCAGCCACATCCGAATCATTGGATCGCCTCCCTTTTTGTGATGGCGCGGGATATTAGAGCAAATCCCGAGCAAATGAAATCATTTGCGACGACGTATTTGCTTGTAAAATAAGGAACTAGAGAATTTCGCGTCCACCGAATGAACCACTTTTCTGGACAGCCCGTTGCGCTCACGGTAAAAGGGCGAACCTGCTGCATGAATGAGCGGCGGAGGGGGACGAAAGGCTAGAGGGACCAGATGGCTTCGACCAGCGACATTCGCGCTACGTTTTTGAATTTTTTCGCACGTCACGGCCATGCGCTTGTGGACTCCAGCCCCTTGGTGCCGCTCAACGATCCCACCTTGATGTTCACCAACGCCGGTATGGTGCAGTTCAAGAACGTGTTCACCGGGGCCGAGAAGCGGCCTTACACCCGCGCCGCCACCTCGCAGAAGTGCGTGCGCGCCGGGGGCAAGCACAACGACCTGGACAACGTGGGCTACACCGCCCGCCACCACACCTTCTTTGAGATGCTGGGCAACTTCTCCTTCGGGGATTATTTCAAGGACGACGCCATCGCTTACGCTTGGGCGCTGATCACCAAGGACTTCGCCATCGACCCCAAGCGCCTGCTGGTCACCGTCCATTCCTCCGACGAGGAAGCCGCACGCATCTGGGCCAAGGTCACCGGCTTTTCCGATGACCGCATCATCCGCATTCCCACGTCTGACAATTTCTGGTCCATGGGCGAAACCGGCCCCTGCGGTCCCTGCACGGAAATCTTCTACGACCACGGGGCGCACATCGCAGGCGGGCCACCCGGATCGGCGGACCAGGACGGCGACCGTTTTGTAGAAATCTGGAATCTGGTGTTCATGCAGTTTGAACAGGTGGATGCCGCCACG
>Ga0208863_1001009_pt1 | contig 20416 bp, 17 predicted proteins | sample RifOxyD3_FD_184040 | JGI IMG/M metagenome (GOLD analysis project Ga0208863, IMG submission 184040) | Soil microbial communities from Rifle, Colorado - Rifle Oxygen_injection D3 (SPAdes) | ecosystem: Environmental > Terrestrial > Deep subsurface > Rock core/Sediment | place: Rifle, Colorado...
CCTTGCATTTAAAAACTAACAAATTTATAATTTTGTTATTATATTAACTGTTAATTATTTAGTGTCTATCAGAGTAATTTGTTTATTTAATTAAAAAAAAATTCAATTTTTTTTTTATAATTTATTTTTTAATCTCTTCAAAAAAATAAAACATTAAATTATAGTAGGAAACTTTACAATATTTTTTGAGTAAAAAAGGATTCGAACCTTTGTAGGATTTATCCATTGGATTTACAGTCCAACACCTTTAACCACTCAGTCATCTACTCAACTAACCTTTAATTAATAATAGATCCAGCATACCCTAATTGTAAATAATTTAAAATAATTCCAGGACAAAAACCAAAAAGAATTACAGGAATAAATAAAGTTACAATTATTACAATTTCACGTAAAGTTAAATCCGGTTGTAAAATTAAAAAAAAATGTTTAATGGAACCATAAATTAATTTATTTAATAACCATAAAGAATAAACACTACCAAATACTAATCCTAAAGTACTTATTAAAGTAATAGAAATAGAATAATCCATGATCCCTAATAAAATTAAAAATTCTCCAATAAAACTACTTGTACCAGGTAATGAAATATTACTTAAAATAAAAATTAATAAAAAACTTGAATACAAAGGCATTAATTGCATTAAACCCCCGTAATAAGTTAAAAATCGAGAATGATAACGATCATATAAAAAACCTATTAAAATAAATAGAGCACTAGAAACAAACCCATGGCTTAAACTTTGAAATAAAGCACCAAAAATTCCTGAAATATTAAAACTACAAAGTCCTAAAATAACAAAATTCATGTGGGATATAGAAGAATAAGCTATTATACGTTTTAAATCTTTTTGACGTATAGCAGTCAACGAAGTATAAATAATTCCAACTAAAGCTAAAACTAAAACGAAAGGAGTGTAAAAAATACAAGCATCAGGAAAAACAGGTAATAAAAAACGAATAAAACCATAAACTCCTAATTTTAATAAAATACCGGCTAATAATACAGAACCTGTCGTAGGAGCTTCTACATGTGCTTCAGGCAACCATATATGAAAAGGTACCATAGGAACTTTTGTAGCAAACGATAAAAAAAAAGCAATCCATAAAATAAGTTGATCATTAAACGGAATTACTAATATAGCTAATACAGGATAACTTGTATATTTAGTTTTTAATAAAAAATAAATAATAGCTAATAAAAAAAGTAATGAACTTAATACGGTATAAAAAAAAAATAAATATGCCGCTTTAATTTTTTTTGAACGAGATCCCCAAATTCCTATAATCCAAAACATAGGAATTAAAATGCTTTCAAATAAAAAATAAAATAAAATAATATCTAATAAAGAAAACATAAAAAATAAAAAAGCTTCTAAAACAAAAAAAATAATAAAATAATCTTTAATTCGATAAGTAATATTTTCCCAACTATTTAAAAAACAAATTAAAAATAAAAAAGACGTTAAAATAAAAAAAAATAAAGAAACCCCATCAACACCAAACGTCATATGTAAATCTGAATTAAAAAACCAACGACAATGATAAAAATATTGAAAATAATAATCCCCATTATTAAAAAAAAGTGCTAATAATAAAGACCAACCAAAAATAAAAAAAGAACAAATTAATCCACGCTGTTTTATTAATAATTCATTTTCTTTTTTTGTAAATTTAATAAGCACTGCACTATAAATAGGTAAACAAATTAAATTTAATAAAACAAAACTATACATTATGTATATTATATTTATTATAAAAATTAATTAACCTTTGAGAACGTTCCACAAATTTTGAATCTTTTTTATTAGACCATATTTTATGATTAAAAATATCTAAAGATAAAATATTATAAGAAAAAGGATAAGGATCTGTTTGTAAACAAAAAAATAAATTAAAAAAACTACCACCATTTGTTGTAATATTTAATTTAGAAAATTTTTTCATATTTATTTATAAAAACTTTAATAAAATTTTAGATTAAATTATACATTCCAAATCTGTATAGAATCAAAAAAAAACGATACAACTTCACTATGAATAAAATAAACTGTTAATAAAGTAAATACAAGAAAAATAATGCGAAAATAAACTATTATTTTATCTGTATCCATTTTTTTATAAAGTTCAATTAAAAACATTACAAATTCAATAACTAAAATAGATAAATTATAAAATTTACGATCTAATAAAAAAGTAGATTCACTCATTTTTAAAACTGTTTGACTAAAAATATAATTATTAATATTATCCAAAAACCATTTTTTATTAAAAAATTTATAAATAAAAAGACCTGGAGTTGTTAATTTATATGTAGTTGCTAAATTAAAATTTTTATGCAATAAAAAGTAGACACAAAAGATACTACATAGACTTAAAATAAAAGGTAAAATTCTAAAAAAAAATGGAATAAAATCATTTTCAATAAAATTAAAATGAGTTATATGTATAAAAATAGAATTTTTCCAAAACGTAGTACCTAAACCTATAAATAATTGTTTTGAAAAAAATCCTAAAAAAATACTTGGAAAAATTAAACCTACTAAAGCAAAAATAATATGTATAGATTCATTATGTAACTTTACATAAGAACTTCTAAATCCATTAGGTGTAGTTAAAAATACTAAATAAATTAGTCTAAAAGAATAAAAAGTAGTACAAAAAGCGGCTAAACAACCTAAACAATAAGCAAATAATCCGGAAGAAGTATATAAACTAAACGCGCTTTCTAAAATAACATCTTTGGAATAAAACCCTGATAAAAAAGGAAACCCTATTAAAGCTAAGGACCCTATTAACATTGCAATATATGTAATAGGTAATAATTGTTTTAAACCTCCCATTTTACGAATATCCTGTTCATCCAATAAAGCATGAATAATAGAACCAGAACATAAAAATAAAAGTGCTTTAAAAAATGCATGATTAGTCAAATGAAACATACTAGTAGTGTAATTAGATAAACCACATGCAAAAACCATATAACCTAATTGACTACAAGTTGAATAAGCAATAATCCTCTTAATATCATTTTGAAACAAACCTACAGTAGCTGCAAAAAATGTCGTCAAAGCTCCTATTATTGTAATTAAAAAAAGCATATCTGAAGCATATTCAAAAAATGGAGACATTCTTATTAATAAAAAAACTCCTGCTGTTACCATAGTAGCAGAATGTAGTAAAGCGGATACAGGAGTAGGTCCTTCCATAGCATCAGGTAACCAAGCATGCAATCCTATTTGAGCTGATTTTCCTACAACTCCTATAAATAAAAAAAAAGCAATTAAATTAACTAAGGATATTTGAATCGTATCATTAAAAAAAATAAAAGTATTTTGAAAATAAGGAGTTAATGAAAAAATAACAGAAAAATTTACTGATTGAAAAGTTAAAAAAATTAAACAAATACCTAAAATTAATCCTATATCACCTATTCGATTTAAAATCATTGCTTTTAACGCTGCTTTATTAGCTTGAATACGAGTATACCAAAAATTAATTAAAAGATAAGAACATAACCCAACACCTTCCCAACCTATAAATAATTGTAATAAATTATCAGAACTTACTAAAATTAACATAAAAAAAGTAAACAGAGATAAAAATGAAAAAAAACGTACTACGTGAGGATCGTTTTTTAAATAATCGATACTAAAAATATGAACCAATAAAGATATAGTTAAAATAATCAATACCATAGTAAGACTTAAAGCGTCTAAATGAAAAGCAAAATTAATATAAAAATTACTATAAGCAACCCAATTAAAAAGAGAAAAACTAATGGAATTAATATTTAAATTTAATATAAATTTAATAAAAATTAACAAAGCAAAAAAAAAACTAGTAAATAATGAAAATATTGAAACAAGAACCCCTCCTTTATAACCTAAAAATCGACCAAAAAATAATAAAACTAAAGAACTTAAAAAAGGTAAAAAAATACTAGCTATAATCATTCAATCTATTCAATCTTTTTTAAATACTTCGTTATTAGAATTAGATAAAACCCCCTTAATATAATAATTTTCAAAATAGGGCACAACATATAATAGACAAATTAATAAAAAAAAATATAAAAAAGTAGCTAAACGTCCGAAAAATAAATAATACGAAGCTGCTTCTTTTTGTCCTATCCATCCTAAAAAAATAAATACAATTACAAAATACCAAAAAATTTTTTTATAAAGATATCTAAATTCAGCAGTTCTAAAAAGATTAAATGAAAATAAAGGAAAAATAAATAAAATTAAAATAGAACCTAACATAGCTAAAACTCCAGCTAATTTATTAGGGATAGATCGTAAAATAGCATAAAAAGGTAAAAAATACCATTCAGGAACAATATGTGTAGGTGTTACCATAGGATTAGCAGGAATATAGTTATCAGGATGTCCTAACATATTTGGAAAAAAATAAACAATAATGGAAAAAAAACCAATAAAAACAAAAAAAGCTAATAAATCTTTAACATAATAATAAGGAAAAAAATTAATTTTAGCACCTGCTGTATTTAACGATAACGGGTTTGTTGAACCTTTACTATGCAAAAAAGTTAAATGTAAAACAATTACAGCTAAAATTATAAAAGGTAGTAAATAATGTAAACTAAAAAATCGATTTAATGTCGCATTATCTACTGAAAAACCTCCCCATAACCATTCTACTATATTTTTTCCTACAAAAGGTATAGCAGAAGCCAGATTAGTAATAACAGTAGCCCCCCAAAAACTCATTTGGCCCCAAGGTAAGACATACCCTAAAAAAGCAGTTCCCATCATTAAAAAAAATAAAATTAATCCAGACCACCATAATAATAAATTACCTCGAAAAGAACTATAATATAAACCTCTAAAAATATGAACATAAAGTAAAACAAAAAGCATCGAAGCTCCGTTAGAATGTAAATAACGCATTAAAAAACCATATTGAACATCACGCATAATATGTTCAACACTTATAAACGCATAATTAATATTAGGTACATAATGCATCGATAAAAAAATACCTGTTATAATTTGAATAACTAAACATAATCCAATTAATGAACCATAACTCCAAAAAAAATTTAAATTTTTAGGTGTAGGATAATATTTTAAATGACTCATAAAAAATGAAATATAAGGTAATGACATTACACGTTGTTGAAAAAAATTTTTAATCATTTAATTAAAACCAAACCGAATATGTATTAAAATTTTTTGAGATTTGAGAACTTTCTAACACGGTATAATTAAAAGACTTATTTAAAGTATTATACGATAAATCTACATAACCATTAAAAGGAAAATCTTTTCTTAAAGGATACCCAACAAACCCATAATCAGTTAATAATCTACGTAAATCTAAATTATAAATAAAAAAAATCCCAAACAAATCCCATATTTCACGTTCCCACCAATTAGCACTAGGATGAATATTAACAATAGAAGGAAAATAATTTAAAGCTTCACAAGAAAAACTTTTTAAACGAATACGTAAATTAAAAATTATACTTAATAAATCATAATTAACCTCAAAACGATTAAGTCTAGTAAAATAATCAACAGCTGATATTGATGTTAAAATTTTAAATTGACAATATGTATGCATAGCTAAAAATTTACAAATAAAATTAACATATAAACTAGAACTCACTAAAACTAATTCATTTTTATAAACATAAAAAGACTCTAGTGGAAGAATTTTAAATAAAATTTTTCCCAAATGAGTTAAAGATAACATACTAGTTTATATACCAAAAAGGTATAAAAATATAACGAGAAAGGTGGGATTTGAACCCACGCTATTTGGTTCGACAAACCAATACTTTAACCAAACTAAGCTACTTTCCCTTTATTTAAAATTACCTATCAATTTCTCCAAATACAATATCCAGTGTACCTATAATAGTAACAATATCTGCAATTAAATGACCCTGACTCAAATAATCAGTCATTTGTAAATGATTAAAACCTGGAGCTTTAATTTTACAACGATAAGGTTTATTTTTACCATTCGATACTAAAAATACACCAAATTCTCCTTTAGGAGCTTCAGTAGCTGTATAAGTTTCGTTTTTAGGAACATTAAAACTTTCAGTATAGCCTTTATAATGATGAATTAAATTTTCCATTGAAATACGTGTATTATATTTATTAACAGGAGTAATTTTTAAATTTTGAATATTATTTAAATTATGATTCATTTGCAAAAACGATAAACATTGAAAAATAATATTAATAGATTGTCTCATTTCTTCCATACGAATTAAATAACGATCAAAACAATCACCATTTCTTCCTAGCGGCACAATAAAGGATAAAGAGTCATAATGCTCATAAACTGTATTTTTTCTTAAATCCCAATCAATACCACTACCTCGTAACATAACTCCACTAGCACCCCAAGCTAAAGCAGCATCATGAGGTAATATACCGATATAAGTTAACCTATCACGCCAAATCCTATTACTTGTTAACAATTCTTCCATTTCATCTAAACGGATTAAAAATTGATTTAAAAAAATATAAATATCTTCTAATAACCCCATATTTAAATTAAAAGCTACCCCGCCCGGACGAAAATAAGAAGAATGCATACGAGCTCCACATACTCGTTCATAAAATTCAAAAATTTTTTCTCGTTCTTCAAAACCCCATAAAAAAGGTGTAAAAGCTCCTAAATCCATTGCGTGACAACCTATAGATAATAAATGATTAAGTAAACGAGTTAATTCTAAAAATATAACACGAACATAAGAAGTTTCTTTATTAATAGATAATTGTAACATTTTTTCTAATGCTAGACAATAAGTGTGCTCATACGACATCATTGAAACATAATCAAAACGATCAAAATATGGTAAATTTTGAGTATAATTACGAGTTTCAAATAATTTTTCAGTACCTCGATGTAATAAACCTATATGTGAATCTGCTCGTGAAATAATTTCACCATGAAGTTGTAAAATTAATCTTAAAACTCCATGAGCAGCTGGGTGCTGAGGCCCAAAATTAATCGTTAAATTTTTTAAATTAGTTTTATATAACGATTTTGAATCCATGACCTCAAACGACTAACCAGCTTTTATTTAATATCTACAAATACAAGGAAAAATCCTAAATTTTACCCACACACAAATCAAGTTAAAATAAATAATAAATTATTTATTTTTATAAACTCTTAAACATAAAATTTTTATTTTATTTTTTTAGCAGTTAATGAATAAAATAAACCTACAAAAAAAATTAAAGCAGAAATCATTGAAATAGTAGATCCATAAGAAGATATTAAATTCCAACCTGCATAAGCATCAGGATAATCAGGTACTCGACGAGGCATTCCAGCTAATCCTAAAAAATGCATTGGAAAAAAAGTTAAATTTACTCCTATAAAAAAAACCCAAAAATGTAATTTTCCTAAAAATTCATTAAAAACTAATCCTGTCATTTTTTCAAACCAATAATAAATACCTCCAAATAAAGCAGAAACAGCTCCCATAGATAAAACATAATGGAAATGAGCTACTATAAAATAAGTATCATGTAAAGCAATATCAATACCTGCATTAGCAATAATAACTCCAGTAACACCTCCTATAGTAAATAAAAATATAAAACCTACAGCAAATAACATCGCAGGAGTATATACTAAAGTACCTCCCCACATTGTAGCTAACCAACTAAATACTTTTATACCTGTTGGAATAGCAATAATCATAGTTACGGCAGTAAAATAAGCGCGTGAATCAACATCCATACCTACAGTATACATATGATGAGCCCATACAATAAAACCTAAAATTCCAATAGAAATCATAGCATAAATCATACCTAAATAACCAAAAATAGGTTTTTTAGTAGAATGAGATATAATTTGACTAATAATACCAAATCCTGGTAAAATAATAATATAAACTTCAGGATGTCCAAAAAACCAAAATAAATGTTGATATAAGATAGGATCTCCGCCTCCTTTAGGATCATAAAAACTAGTATTAAAATTACGATCAGTTAAAAGCATTGTAATCGCTGCAGCTAATACAGGTAAAGAAAGAACTAATAAAAAAGCTGTAATAAAAACAGACCATACATAAAGAGGTAATCTATGAAAAGTTAATCCTGGAGCTCTCATATTTATAACAGTAGTTATAAAATTAATAGAACCTAAAATAGAAGAAATTCCAGCTAGATGTAAACTAAAAATTGCTAAATCAATAGCAGGACCAGAATGAGCGATAGTAGCGCTTAAAGGAGGATATACAGTCCAACCTGTACCTGGACCTGCTTCAATAAGTGTAGATGTTACCATTAATAATAAAGAAGGAGGTAATAACCAAAAACTTATATTATTTAGACGAGGAAAAGCCATATCAGGAGCTCCTATAAGAATTGGTAAAAACCAATTTCCAAAACCTCCAAATAAAGAAGGCATGATCATAAAAAAGATCATTATAAAAGCATGACCTGTAACTAAAACATTATATAATTGATGATTGCCTGATAAAATTTGATTACCTGGTTGAGATAATTCCATACGAATTATAACCGATAAAGTAGTGCCCACAACTCCGGAAAAAGCTGAAAAAATTAGGTATAGAGTTCCAATATCTTTATGATTTGTTGAAAATAGCCATCGATTTATCCATGTACGAATAGTAGTAGTTGTCATTTTTTTTTTTTAAAAATAAAAATTTTTTAAACTTTTATTAAACATTTTAGAATACTGAGATACTACATATGAATTTTTAAGAATTTCATGTGTTTTATAAAAATTTAATAATTGAGGTATTAAAAATCCATTAAATATTATAAAATATTTAAAAGATCCACTAAATAAATTTTTAAATATAGATGAATTTTGTGAAGCTTGAGGTTTTAAAGTTTTTAAAGCTTGAGAAATCGAACCATACGAATAATTATAAGTATTAAAAATTTTATTTAATACTTTAGTATCTTTACGTGAATCTCCTAAAGGTTTATAACAAGGTATTGATTTTTGTAATAGACCATCTGAATTAATATATTGAGAATATTTTTCTACAAAAATACTACTTGGAAATGATAAAAAAGTATTTGAAATATTATATAAATTTTGTGGACGTTGAGTAAATAAAATTTTAGATGCTGGTAAATTTTTTATTGTATTAAGTAAAGAATATGTAATTTGGTAGTTAAAAAATTTTTTAATAGGATTAAATCCTAAAAATAAACTACTTACTTGATTAGCTGAATTATGAATAGAACTAATTAATGCTGTATTTTTATCTATAAAAGAAGCTCTAGAGATTAATATATTTAAAATAAAAAAAAAATTATGAGAATCTATTCGAGTATAAAATTTCGAGTTAATTAAAAATAACGGTAAGTTACTTTCTTGTAAAAATTTACAAAAAATAGTATTACCATAAAAAATATTTTTTAATACGTTTAGATTATAACCTAAATGATTTGAATTTAAACTTAAAAAGGAATTAAAACCATAGATAAAAGTCTTAATTTGCGTTAATTGAGTTTTTTTAATCATTTTTAAATATAAACTATTCATTTCAAATTTAGGATTTACTCCAATTAAAAAATATAAATCTGCATTTTTAATTTTTACAAAAGAATTAAATAAAAACATTGAAGAAAATGTTTTTAAATTTCGAGTTAGAGGTGAGTATTTAATTCTAAAATTTCGATTTAATTCAATTGCTTTTAATGTAATTAAAGTAGATAAATCTAAATTAGATTCAAAATTTATTAAAATTTTTTTATTAAAAAAATTATTTAAAAATTTATTCGTTATTTTGGATGAAAATCTCCAATAAGTTTTTTTAATTTTTTTAGTTGCTGATTTATAAACAGGTGTTAACAATCTTTTTGTTTTAAAACTATCTAAACAAAAACGAATACGGTCATTAATCCAAAAATCATTAATTAACTCATTATACCGAGGAACAATACGTAAAATTTCATTTTTAGAACTCTCTATTGTAATATTGGAACCGATACTATCAAAAATATCAAGAGAAGGTGTTTGTTTTAATTCCCAAGACCGCGCCTTAAAAGCATAAGGTTTCGAAGTTAAAGCTCCTACGGGACAAATATCAATAATATTACCACTATTAATATTTTGAGAAATTTTATATTTTGTAAATATTCCGATTTCAGCATGTTTTCCTCTATTTAAATTACCTATAGAAGGCATATTTAAAATTTCAGTATTAAAACGTACACAACGAGTACAATTAATACAACGATTCATTATCGTTTTAATCAAAGGTCCGTAATATTTGTTTTTAACACTTTTTTTTTTAAAATGAAATCTACTTTTTATCGACCCAAAAACAATAGAATGATCTTGTAAATCACACTCATTACCTTGATCACAAACAGGACAATCTAAAGGATGGTTCATTAATAAAAACTCCATAATATTTTCTTTAGCTTTTTTAACTAAAGGAGAATTTGTAAAAATTTTCATATTATTTTGAACAGGTAAACAACAAGCTGTTTGCGGTTTAGCCATTTTATCTATTTCTACTAAACACATTCTACAATTACCTTCTAAAGATAACGCAGGATGATAACAAAAAAAAGAAGTTATATTTTTAACTTGTAAACAAGCTTCTAATACACTAGTCGAACGAGTTTGAATTACTGTTGTATTATCTATTTGAAGTATAAAAGTCATTTTACCAAGTGCTTAAGTAGAATCGAACTAATAACCTTACGCTTATCAGGCGTATGCTCTAACCGTTGAGCTATAAGCACATTTTGTTCAGAAGTGGATTTGAACCACTGACACAAGGATTTTCAGTCCAATGCTCTACCCCTGAGCTATCTAAACATACTCTCTAAATTGGATTTGAACCAATGGCCAAATGGTTAACAGCCAATTGCTCTACCACTGAGCTATTAGAGACGATTGGAATAACAGGATTCGAACCTATGCATAGTCGTATCAAAAACGAACGCCTTACCACTTGGCTATATTCCAGTATATACTGGAGATAAACGGAATCGAACCGTTACTCTTTTGTTTGCAAAACAACTACTTTACCATTAAGTTATATCCCCTTTTACCTTTAAATTTTTAAATTAATTAATAAACTTAAAGTAAAGTTTACCATAAAATTTAAAAATTTGTAATTTTTTTATAGAAATAAAACTATTTAAATTAATTATTTTTTGCATAAATAAAAAATATTTAGTACGAAATTTTAAGCTTTGACTAATAGAAGGTAAAATATATTTTAAAATTAAAAAAAAAAATAAACTAATAAATAAACTAAACCAAAAAATTTGATTAAAAAAAGATATTATATCGAATTGAGGCATTTTAATATAAATATTTTTTATATTCTAAAGATACTTTATTAGTATTTATAATATTTAAAGTAATAAAAATTACTCCTATTAATACTATAAGTAATAACATACCAATTAAAATTACAAAAATAAAATAATTAGGAGAATATAAAGATAATCCTATATCATTTAATCTATAATTTATTAAAAAATCAATACCTGTATCATCTGGAAAAAGACCAAAACGAATTGCTTTTATATAATGACGAAAAATATAAGATTTTAAAGCTTGAAAACATAAAGCAAAAAAACAAAAAAATTTAATCCAAAACCACATATTAATTTTAGGTTTAGATGTATTAATTGGAATGTTAAACATCATTAAAACAAATAAAAATAACATTGCTATAGCTCCGATATAAACAATAATTAACATAAAACCAAAAAAATCTAAACCTAAAAAAATTAAAAAATATGATACTAAAATATACATTGTTATTAAAAATAATAAACTTTTAACTAAATTATAAGAAATCAATAAAAAAAAAGCTAAAATAAAACAAACAAAAAAAATAGAATCTGTATATAAAAAATTAACAAGCATAAGAATAAAACAAATATGTATAACTATAATTAAAAATATTTCAAACCTAATAGAAAAGACTTTTTTAAATTATAAAATTTGTAAAATTATTAATTTTACAAATCTTCTTCAGTTGAAAAAATACCCCATTCTAAAACAGAATCATAATCAGCTACTTGAACAGTAATAGGCATAAAACCATGATTTACTCCACAAATTTCACTACATTGACCATAAAAAGTACCTTCTCGTTTAATATAAACAAAAACGTTATTTACACGACCAGGAACAGCATCCATTTTAATACCGAATGAAGGGATTGCCCATGAATGAATTACATCAGAAGCTGTAATAAGTAAACGAATAATAGTGCGAGCAGGTAAAATTAAAGCAATATCAGTTTCTAATAAACGTAAATCTCCAATACTTAATTCATTTAAAGGTACCATATAACTATCATATTTTAATTCTTGAAAATTATTATGCAATTTCATACGAGTAACAGTAAAATCAGGATATTCATAACTCCAATACCATTGGTGTCCTACTATTTTAACAGTCATTTGGAAATTTCCACCTGGAGCATCAATAGCATAAAGTAATGAAAAAGAAGGAACAGCAATTACCATTAAAATTATAGTAGGTAATAAAGTCCAAACAATTTCTAAAGCAGGAGCATGACTAAATTTAGCTATATTAGTATTATTAGAATATAACACAATACAACGATATAAAACCCAACATACTAAAACAACTACTAATACCATAAAAAACATTAAATGATTATAAAAATCAATAATACCTTCCATTACAGGAGTTGCAGGATCTTGAAATCCCATTTGCCAACGAATAGGTTTATCATTATAAGAAAAGGAAATAAAAAAAAAACTTAATAGAATAAAAAAATAATTTTGAATAAACATGTAATTTTAAAAAAGATTAAAAATATTTACAAACAACTAAAAAGCAAAAAGAATTAAGAAAGCCATCATTAAAGCAAATAAAGCAATAGCTTCTGTTAAAGCGAATCCTAAAATAGCGTATTTAAATAAATCTTTTTGTAAATGAGGATTTCGTGCTAAACCTAAAACTAATCCTGCGAAAATAGTTCCAATTCCTACTCCTGCTCCAGCTAATCCAATAGTTGATAATCCTGCTCCAATAAATTTTGCAGCTTGAATTAATGACATTATTTATTAATAAAAGTAACTTTAATTTTAAATATTAAATTTATATATCCCCTTTCTTAAAATTAAAACTTTTTAAATTAATCAAGGTAACACGTATTAATTAAATAATTTGTTTATTTTATGTTAATTTAAATTTTATAAACTTTATTAAAAAATTAATAACTAAATTCTAATTATTTTTTTAGTAATTAAATGAGTATAAATAAAATAAAACATGTAACAAACAACTACGCCTACAAGCCCGTTTTTTTTAACCTTTATTAAATATAAGACTAGAAATATTAGGACTAGGTGTTTTAAGATTAGAATCTTGCGAAATTAATGCCAAATTTTCAACAGGCGATGAATTCCGAATTAACCGATTGTTGACGGCGGCAAACTCGATACAAGCCATCAAATCAAAAATACCTGTTCTTCTACTTGATAAAAAAGTAGTTCGATTCTCTATAATTGTGTCGAGCTTATTCAAATTTTCATTTATTTGAATTAACGCTAAGTTTAATCTCAATCAACTGATCTCGACTGTTTCTTTAAAGCAGTACAGTTTCACATTTTGCTTATCCAAAATAGCTCCAACTAATAAATCATTTTGACAACTTAAACCTTCTAGTTTGATTTCAATATCCTGTAAAACAACACTAGTTGCAGAAGTAAAAAAATAACAATAAACAAAATAAACAAATTACTCTGATAGACACTAAATAATTAACAGTTAATATAATAACAAAATTATAAATTTGTTAGTTTTTAAATGCAAGGATCTTTTGACCTCAAGTGAGGTCTCAAGGCTCATAACCTCTGATAGTCCGTGCAATTCGGAATCCTTGCTAATTATATATTTAAAATATTTTTCAGATTAAAATATTTATATATGGTTTTACTCTTGTAAATTCAATTTTTTTTTTTTTACTTTAATTCTAAAATATTAAAATAAAAATTTAATAAAAAATCAATTAAAAAATGACAACAACTTTAAATCAATTTTTTAAATCCCTATTTTCATTTCATTTGACTTCTTTTGATTATGCTGATGAAATTTATGCTTCATATATAAATTTTAAATCTACAACTCAACAACAACTTATATTATCAAATATATTAGATGACGTGAATTATTTTATGGCTTTTAACGAAGGATCTTTTTTAACGAAAGATAATAAAGTGAATATAAATTTTGTAACATTTGTAACTCCTAATTCTTTTAACGTATTCGAAAATAATGATTCTTTAAATTTTTATAATTATCTTAATTTTAATCAATCTCTAGTTTCTAATTTTTCATTTGTCGCTTATGTAGATGAAGATGAAATATCATTAATACAAGAACAAGTTAAAACAACTTTTATTATTGAAGAAGATTCTATAAATTTATTTAATTTTGAATTAATTTTTTTATTTATTCAAGGCACATTACTTTATGTTAGTTTATTTTTTACAAAAATTCATATTTATTTAATATTACTTATTTTAGAAATGTTAATTTTAGTAATAGTTTTAGGGTTTTTATTAATAGATTTAACTAATAGTTTTGCTATTTCTATTGCAATAATTATTATAAGTTTAGCTGCTTGTGAAACTGCTTTAGGTTTAAGTATTTTAATAAATCGTACTAAATATGAAGAATAGTTTTTTGATTAATTTTTTTTATAAATAATCATCGAATTTGTAAAACAATTTTAGAAAGGATACCTTGATAATTTTTGTAAATTGATTGACGACTTATCGAAAAAAAGATTAATATATATATATAATTCTTTGTATCAATTAAAAGAAAACTTTTATGAATTAAAAAATATTATAAAAAATATAAAAAATTAAGTGAATTGAAACATCTTAGTAACTTAAAAAAAAATCAACCGAGATTTCGAAATTAGTGGCGAGCAAAATTGAATTATAGGATTTAATGAAAAAATAATTTAAAAAAATCCAAAGAAAGTTAAAAAGAGTCTTTAATATTTAAATAATTTTTCATTAACAGAGTAAAAAGAATTTCTATGTTTTTTTGAATAATGAGAATCCTTTCTCAAACTTGTAATTTTCAAATTTAATCGATAGTGTACAAGTACTGTGAAGGAAAGGTGAAAAATTTTATAATATATAAAATGAAATAATTTTGAAATTCTAAAATTATAAAAGTTGATAAATACAATATACCTTTTGTATAATGGGTTAGCGAGTTTAATGAAAAAGCAAGCTTAAATTTTATTTTGAAGGCGAAGAAAATTCAAAAATTATTTTTAAAAAGATTTTTAAGTTTTTTTATTAAGACCCGAAGCTAAGTGATCTAGTCATGAACAGGTTGAATTTAAAATGGTAACATTTATTGGAGGACCGAACTCGTGTATGTGGAAAAATACTGAGATGATTTGTGATTAGGGGTGAAAGGCTAATCAAACTTAGCGATAGCTGGTTTTCTGCGAAATCTATTTAAGTAGAACGTTTGATATGTTATTAGGGGTAGAGCACTTTTAAGGTAAGGGGGAGTAAAATCTTACTGAGCTTTTGAAAACTACGAATACTAATATAATTAAGTCAAACAGACAGACTGTGGGCGATAAGGTTCATAGTCGAGAGGGAAACAGCCCAGATTGTTTAGTAAGGTCTTTAAATTTTTTTTTTGAAGAAGGAATAAAAAGACTTAGATATTCAGAAGGTGGGCTTAGGAGCTGCCATCCTTTAAAGAATGCGTAAAAGCTCACTGAATGAGTTTTTTTAATCTTTAAATGTAAAAGAATAAAAAAAATAATACCGAACTAGCAACATTTAATATAATGGGTAGCAGAACGTTTTGTAAAAAATTATAAAATTAAAGTTGTAAAATTTTAATTTTAAAACAAAAGTGAGAATGCTAACATGAGTAGCGATAAACAATGTAAAAACATTGTCACTAAAAGTCTAAGGTTTTCGGCAGTAAAGCTAAACTTAGCCCAATTAAAAACGGTCCCTAAAATTAAAACGAAAGTTTGATTTGATGGGTTATTATTATTATAATTTTTTATTTTGTGACAAAATTTAAATTTCAGATTATAAATTTTCAAGAAACAGCAAAATAATTTAAAACCGTACTGCAAACCGCCACAGGTAGACTAGTTTAATAAACTCCGGTGCTTGAGATAATAATGTTGAAGGAACTCGGCAAATTGACTTTGTAACTTCGGGATAAAAAGGAAATTTCTGAAAAGAAATTTACATAAAAAAGGGGGTAGCGACTGTTTAGTAAAAACACAAGTCTCTGCAAATTTGTAAAAAGATGTATAGGGGCTGACACCTGCCCGGTGCTAGAAAGTGAAAAATTAAAGGTTTTAATTGCTTTTGATATAAGCCCTAGTAAACGGCGGCCGTAACTCTGACGGTCCGAAGGTAGCGAAATTCCTTGTCGGGTAAGTTCCGACCTGCATGAATGGTGTAACGACTTCCCCGCTGTCTCCAACATTACCTCAGTGAAATTTAAATATCCGTGAAGATGCGGATTTATTACAGCTAGACGGAAAGACCCCGTGCACCTTTACTATAACTATATATAGAATTAATTTTCTTTTTGTGTAGCAGTATGTGGTAAATTAAAAATAATTTTTAATTAAAAGTGAAAGACCACTCAAAAATAAAATAATATTCTAATTTATTTTAAAATAAAAACAATATATAGTGGGTAGTTTGACTGGGGCGGTCACCTCCTAAAAAGTAACGGAGGTGTACAAAGGTAAATTCAAATTGATTAAATAGTCAATTGAAGAGCGTAATGGTATATGTTTGCTTGACTGTAAGATTGACAAATCAAACAGGGACGTAAGTCGGTCATAATGATCCGGTAATTTTGTAAGGAAAAATTATCGCTCAACGAATAAAAGGTACGCCGGGGATAACAGGCTAATGACTCTCTAGAGTCCCTATCGACGGGGTTGTTTGGCACCTCGATGTCGGCTCATCACATCCTGGAATTGAAGCAGGTTCCAAGGGTTCGGCTGTTCGCCGATTAAAGTGGTACGCGAGCTGGGTTTAGAACGTCGTGAGACAGTTCGGTCCCTATCTACTGTAATTGTAAAATTTGAGAGAATTTAACCTTAGTACGAGAGGACTGGGAAGAATAGATCCATGGTGTAACAATTGTTATTTTTTAGCAACGTTGTTTAGCTAAATCTATAATAGATAATCGCTGAAAACATATAAGTGAGAAACTAATCTCAAAAAAAATTTTTTAAATGTTTTAGATGAAAACGTTGATAGGCTTTAAATTTTGTTCAAAAGTACTAATTATTAAAAACAAATTCTTTTGTTAAATTTATTAAATTATAATAACTTTTATATAGTTTTTTTTAAAGTTTTTTTTGATAAAACTTTAATTTTGAGTGAGTTTGATTCTGGCTCAGAATGAACGCTGGTAATATGCTTAAACACATGCAAGTCAAATGTAATATAATTAAATATATGAATTGGCGAACGGGTGAGTAATAGATAAAAATCTGCCTTTAAGTTTAGAATAATTAAAATTATTTTAAAAATACTAAATATATTGAAAGATTGATATTTTAATTCTTATTAAAATAAAAAAAAATCGCTTAAAGATGAGTTTATCCAGGATTAGGTAGTTGGTAGGGTAAAAGCTTACCAAGCCGATGATCCTTAGCTGGTTTGAAAGAATGATCAGCCACACTGGGACTGAGAATGGCCCAGTCTTTTTTTTAAGGCAGCAGTGGGGAATATTGGACAATGAGCGCAAGCTTGATCTGGCGATATTACTTGAATGAATTTAAGACAGCACAAATGTTGTAAAACTTTAATCGTTAGACTGATATAAAAATGAACGAGAGTCTAAAATGAAGCCCTGGCAAAACTCGTGCCAGCAGCCGCGGTAATACGAGTGGGGCGAGCGTTATTCAGTTTTATTAGGCGTAAAGTGTTCGTAGATTGTTTTATTGATTTTTTAGATAAATGCTAGAGCTTAACTTTAGAACAAATCTTAAAAAAAAAATAAATACTAGAGTGTAAAACGGGATAATAGAATTTCATAACGAGGAGTGGAATCTGTAGATCTATGAAGGAAGACCATAAGCGAAGGCGATTATCTAGTTTATTCTGACATTGAGGAACGAAAGCATAGGGAGCAAATAGGATTAGAGACCCTAGTAGTCTATGCTGTAAATACTGAGTGTTAATATTTAAAGTAATATGATAATTATTTATCATTTTTTAGATGTAAAGTTAACACGTTAAACATTCCGCCTGGGGAGTACGATCGCAAGATTGGAACTTAAAGAAATTGACGGGAACCTATACAAGTGGTGGAGCATGTGGTTTAATGCGATAATCCGCGTAAAACCTTACCAGTTTTTGACTTTAAAAATTTTAATTTTATTTTTAAAATTGATTTTTAAATCAGGTGTTGCATGGCTGTCGTCAGTTCGTGTTTTAAGATGTTTGGTTAATTCCTTAAACGAACGAAACCCTTATCTTTAATTGCAAACGGAATTAATTTTTTGCTGTGAACTTTAAAGAAATGTTTAAAATAGTATATATAAATTTAAAATTTATAATTAATATTTTAAAGGAAGAAAAGGATGAAGTCAAGTCCTTATGGCCCTTATAAACTGGGCTACACATGTGCTACAGTGAAAATAACAAAGAGTTGCAATAATGTGAGTTAAAGCGAATCTCAAAAAAATTTTCTTTGTTCAGATTATAAACTGAAACTCGTTTATATGAAGATGGAATCACTAGTAATCGTGAATTAGTAGATCACGGTGAATATGTAACTAGGTTTTGTACACACCGCCCGTCACATCCCGGAAATTAATTATGTTTGAAATTTTGTATTCTTTAATATTTTTTTAAAAAACAATATTTAGTATATTTCTTTTTAAAAAGTTATTAAATTAAAATATAAAATGAAAATATGGGGGGTAACTGGGATGAAGTCGTAACAAGGTAGTCGTACGGGAACGTGCGTCTGGAGGAGATTTTAAGATTTAATTAAAAAAAGGTTTTATAATTAACTTTAACAATTTTATATATATTCAAATTAATATCACCGGAACACTTAACGAACTCCTTTGTTAATTTTAATTTGATTCGTAGATACTCGAAAGGGGAAATAACGAAATCCTTAAGTCCTTTTCGTCTAAGGGTAGGACAGAACCCTTTCTAGGTTTAAATGTGGGTTCAAATCCCATAAAGGATAAAAAATACTTTTATGTTTTAATAATAATTAAGTAAAATAAAGAAGCTAGATTGACGAAATGGTAAACGTTTTAGTTTTAGAAACTAAATTTTAAAGGTTCAACTCCTTTATCTAGCATGAGGATATGTACGAGTGGTTGAAATAGCTAATTTTGAAAATTAGTAATCTTATTGATTCGAGGGTTCGAATCCCTCTGTCCTCTATAAAAATTTTTGAGGTGTATACTTATACGACTCTTTTTTTATACCCGTTTTGTTTAATATTATATAGTCAAAAAGTATTAAATTACAAATTTTTTCATAAAATAGGGTTACTCTTTTTACAAAATTAAATAAAATACATTAAAAATAATCAAAAAAGTAGCTTTTTAAGGCTTTATTTTTTTTTTAAAATTTTGAAGGAATTAAAAATAAAGATTTTAAAAAATATAAAGGTAAAGGTTTATTAAAAAGAAAAGTAATTGTTAAAAGATTTAAATGTTCAAATTGTTTATAAAATAAAGAATAAGGTAAAAATAATTTTAAATCTTTTAACACGATATTAAAAGTATTAGTAGGTTTTAATAAATTTTGAGATTTAGTTTTTTTTAATTTCATTAAATAATTAGGTAATATTTCAATAATAAAATTAGAAAGAAAAACTTCTAATGTTAATTTTTTTAATATTACTTTACAACCTAAAATAGATCCTTCTTTAATTTTTAATTTTAATTTTAATGTATTTTTTGTTTTACCTGCTATTATTAAAAAAGGTTTTTCTAAGCTTATAATTTCTAAAAATAATAAGGAATGAAGTATTTGTTTTGTATTTTGCGGATTAAAATTTAAAGATAAAATTATTGATTCTAAACGAGGTATTTGATAAAAATTTTTTAAATGGTATTTAGCCAATAAATCATAAGTTAAATGGTTAGAAAAAAAAAAAGAATAAGGAAGTTTATACATAATTTTTAATTTGTATTTTTAAAGGTAATTTATTAATTCCTTTTTTTAATGACAGTAAAGTTAATTCCGGATTTAAACTTTTAATATAAAATAAAGATGTTCCTGCTTTTATTTTACAAACCCAATCTTTTAAATTACCTTTACCTTTACCCATTCTTGTTGAGGTGGGTTTAGCTGTTAAAGGTAGATCTGGAAATACGCTTATATATATTAAACTGTACCGGAAGAAAGTAACACAATTTTAAACGTTT
>Ga0208863_1001013_pt1 | contig 20380 bp, 10 predicted proteins | sample RifOxyD3_FD_184040 | JGI IMG/M metagenome (GOLD analysis project Ga0208863, IMG submission 184040) | Soil microbial communities from Rifle, Colorado - Rifle Oxygen_injection D3 (SPAdes) | ecosystem: Environmental > Terrestrial > Deep subsurface > Rock core/Sediment | place: Rifle, Colorado...
AAAGAAACGGACTGGTCAGGTTTTACAATCTTTTCTTCAATATGCAAATTTTCTAATCTAGCCAATTTACTAATTATTGCAGAATTTTGTAACAACAAATCTTTTTTGTCACCTGCTGAAATTGTGACGTTCAATTTTTTAACTGGATCAATTTTATAATCACCTTTTACAGATCGAATACCAACTATCACATTTTGAATAATTTCAAAATCTTTTATTTCTAAATTTTGTTCAGTACTTAAAGGAAATTTTTCAACCATCAAAATATTTTCTTTACTATAAAATTCTCGCCAAATAGCTTCGGTCACAAATGGCATGAAAGGATGCCACAGTTTCAAAACCGTATTCAAAGCGTAATTCAATATTTCTGATTTTTTTCCTTCAATTTTGGCAATTTCCAAATACCAATCAGCCAAATCGTTCCAAGTGAAATCGCGAAGTTTTTCACCAGCGTAAGATAAGTTCATGCTATCCAAATTACTTACAACAATATTACTTACTTCATTCAATTTTTGTAAAATCCATTTGTCTGACAAAGTTTTAGCTTCTGGTAAACTTGTATCTTTCAGCAATTTCTTTTCTTCAGCTTCTACTGTCATTTCAATAAATCTTGCCATATTCCAAAGCTTGTTGGCAAAATTTCTAAAACCACCAATTTTTTCTTCTGACAATTTCATATCATTACCAGGAGTATTACCGAGCAAAAGAGAAAGACGAGTCGCGTCAGTACCATACTTGTCTATCATATCAAGTGGATTGATAATATTTCCCAGACTCTTACTCATCTTACGACCTTGTTCATCACGTACTAGACCGTGCAAATAAACAGTTTCAAAAGGAATTTGACCAAGAGTATAAGTCGTCATGAGTATCATACGAGCGACCCAGAAAAATAAAATATCATAACCAGTCTCCATTACTGAAGTTGGATGAAAATTTTTCAAATCTTTTGCATCTAAATTTGGATAACCAAGAGTTGAGAATGTCCAAAGACCAGATGAAAACCAAGTATCCAGAGTATCTGGATCTTGTTGGATTTTATTTACATCATTACATCCACAATATGAACAACTGTCTGGTTTGTCACCAATATGAATAGGTTTAGCATTTACTCCTAAAGAAATAACATCTTTAGTATTACCTAATTGGTCAAGTTGTATTTTAACTTTTAAATTATTATTTTCATCTTCACACATAAAACAATACCAAGCTGGAATTCTATGTCCATACCAAATCTGACGACTGATACACCAATCACGAAGATTATCTATCCAATTGAAGTACACCTTATCAAATCTTTCTGGCACGATTTTTATTTGTCCGGTAGTAACTACTTTTTGCATCAATTCTTTTAGAGAATATTCTTCACCCTCTTTTACATCATTCAATTCTAATTTTCCTGTGAACTCTGAGCTCTGAACTCTGAACTTCTTGTTTACATCTACAAACCACTGCGTCTTTGGCAAAGGTTCGACAACATCTTTGAATCTGTCGGAAGTACCAACATTTTGCATTATATCTTCTTCTTTTTCGAGCAGACCTGTCGCACGTAAATAATTTACAAATTTTTCACGAGCTTCTTCCACATTAAGTCCTGCATAATCACTACCAGCAGTATTTGTCATTTTACCATCTTCACCAATAACTTGAATAATTCCGATATCATTGCCAAGTGCTTTTTGTTTCAAATACATTTCAAAATCCACAGGACTGTGAGCTGGTGTTACACCAAGAGCTCCGGTACCAAAACTTTCATCAACATGTTCGTCACCAATAATTTTTATTTTTAGAATATGACCTTTTTGTCCGACATCTTGTACTTCAAATTCTTGTCCGATATATTTTTGGTATTTTCCTGTGGGATTTACAGCCACAGCAGTGTCCCCTAGCTTGGTTTCCGGACGAGTAGTAGCTATAGTAATCGGAAAATCTTTGTGATATTTGAAATAATACATCTTGGCAGGACGTTCAATATGGACAAGTTCGTCATCACTACAAGTAGACTGGCCCTTTACTGACCAATTGATTACTCGGTAGCCTCGATAAATAAGACCATCTTCATACATTTTTTTGAAAACAGTTTTGACAGCTAGATTTCTCTTGTCGTCCAGTGTAAAAGCTTCTCTACTCCAATCTAAACTAGAACCCATTTTTTTGGATTGATTGACAATAGTGTCGTGAGATTCTTGAGCAAACTGAGCCACTCTTTCTAAGAATTTTTCTCTACCCAATTCTTCTTTTGGTTTTTTGAATTCTCCTGAATCAATAAGCATTTTTTCAACTTTGGATTCAGTAGCAACAGCAGCATGATCTGTACCTGGCACCCAAAGCGTCTTATCGCCTTTCATACGATGATATCTAATCATTACGTCTTCAATAGCCAACATTGCCGCATGACCCATGTGAAGTGTTCCTGTGACGTTTGGTGGAGGCAAAACTATGGTAAAAGGTTTAGAATCTTCTGTTGTTATTCCTTTTTCAATACAAACATCTGGATTAAACAATCCACTCTCTTCCCAAGACTTATAAATATCATCTTCGTATTTTTTTGGTTCGTAAGCTTTGTCCATAATTTTAGTTCAGAGTTCTTAGTTCTCAGTTCATAGCTGACTTTAGAATTATAGTCACTATTTTCTGAGAAGATAATTGTTAAATTACTAAATTGTTACATTGTTGTCTAGTTCAAAAAACAATTTAACAATTTAGCCATTTACGTAAAAAATGAATATAAACGACACTTATAAAAATGTAATCTTATAAAGTATCTTACTATAAAATTAAAGAAAAGGCAAGAAATTGCCTAAAATTAGCCAAATAGTGATAAAAAACAGCCAATATTAGGCTCTATTGACATATTTCTGTTTTTAGACTATAATCTCCTATTCCTCTTTAATGTCAAAAGCATAGAAAAAGAGGTGTTACCACTAGGTATTTCAACTTATAGATACTTATTTGTAACAATACAAATAACATGGCACTTGCAAAAACAGAACAATTCATAAAAACACTAGAAGATAAAAAGAATATTCTCATTACTTTCAAAAAACACTTTGACGGCGATGCTATCGGTAGTGCTCTGGCACTCAAACTCTTTTTAGAACAACTGGACAAACGAGTTGACATCGTCTGTGCTGATTTTGTTTTGCCAAGAGAATACGAATTTTTAAAACATGCCAAAAAAATCAAACCAAATATTGATGGTTTGAACAACTTCATCATCAATGTTGATATTAGCAAAACTGGTATTTCTGAACTCAGCTACGACACCAAGGACAATCGCTTGCGCATTTTCGTTAGTCCCAAAAATGGTTTGATAAGTAAAGAAGACATCAAAACTAGCCAAAGTGATTTCAAATACGATTTGATAATTACTCTGGACACTCCAGACTTGTCTTCTCTTGGTGCAATCTATAATGACCAAGAAAACTTCTTTTATAGCAGACCTATAATCAACATCGACCACAAAGCCAATAACGAACACTACGGTCAAATCAATATCATTGATTTACCAGCTAGTAGTAGTTCTGAAATTGTTTTTGATCTTTTACAAAAAAGTCACGAAGAGCTACTAAATCGTCATATCGCCCAATCTATTCTCACAGGCATTATAGCTGGTACAAATAGTTTCAAGAAAAACAAAGTACGTCCTCAGACTTTGCAAGTCGCTAGTAAACTAGTTGACTTAGGCGCAGACCGTGCGTTTATTATAAAAAATCTTTACCAAACCAAATCTATTGCTACTTTCAAAATTTGGGGTTCAGTCCTCTCTCACTTGAAAGAAGACAAAGAATTGAGTCTGGTCTGGTCAACAATAACGCGTGATGATTTCATCAGAAGTGGCGCAAAAAAAGAAGACTTGAACAATATTATTGACGAACTGATTACTACGTCACCTTCTGCACAATTTGTCTTGTTACTACATGAGAATCCAGGCGAACCAGAGAAGATTTCAGGAACGCTTCGCATTTTACCACAACACCATGCTACCGAAATTATGAAAAAATATGATGCCGAAGGTGACGAAAATGAAAGCAAATTTGAAATTAATGGTAAAAGTCTACATGAAGTGGAAGAAGAAATTGTGAAACATATTAAGGCGGAGATTAGAAAATAAATTTTCACGTATCATATAACAAAAAACACGTATCTATTCTGTACGTGTTTTGTTTTTGATCTTATTTGTTTGCTTTTTCATCTGGTTTATAAACTGCGTCTTCTATTTCCTGTGCTCTATTCCTAAATGATTCGTATTTAAGTTCTTTTATTATTTCCAAAATACCCAATAATTTTCTTTCAACATCTGCATTTTTACGAACATAAAAACTGTTTTGTAAAGCATTATGTATGAAATTTAATAATTTCGGATCAAATTCTTTTTTAGCAGACATAATAATCCACAAATTATAATATCTAATTACCTCATTTATTCTTGTTTTATCACTAATATATTTGTTATCTATTAAATCTTCGAAATTAATTTCGAAATCATCCATAATAGATGTGATTTCTTTTGTTAGATAATCAGATACCTCTTGTGGAAAAATGTTTTCAGAATTATCAACCATTGCTGTAATATGATCATCTGGCATTAATTCCTTATTACCAGCTAATACAGTCATATAGTATTTAGCACTTTGTAAATAATATGCCCTCTCAAAAAATATATCCCCAAAAAGCTTGGCCATTCTGGTAATTTGTTCTGTGCTTGTCTTGGTATCCACATATATTTTCGCAACATTACTACCCAAAATTCTCATTTCTAAAAAATATTTATCACTTATCTGTCCACCAAAAATTCTCAAAGTTTCTAAATAATTTTCCCAAAAAATTATTTTTTCTTCATCGTTTTTTGCTTGGTATTCTTCATCATGGAATAATATTTCTTGTTTTTCTATCTCAGACATTATCTCTGAAAAACCAACCAAATGTTCATTAAGATTCCCTTGATAATATTCCATCAATAAAATATCTTTCGCATTCAAATTGCCTAAAAAAATTATTCTTTTACAATATTCTAACATTTTTTCTATATTACCTCGTCCTTGATAAAGTTTAGCAATACTAAGTAATAAATCTACATCATCTGGATGTTTTTTTTCTTCTACCAACAAACTTTCTAAATCTGTTTTATTTTCACCAGTAGATGCATCTTTATTTTTATCATAAGATATCAACAAAGACTTTAAAAACAAATATTTATCAGGATAGACATCCACCAACAAATCCAAAGATTTCCTAGTACCATTTTTCTCATATCTTTCTAAAACTTTCAAAAGTTCTGAGTATTTTAAGATGTCATCAAAAAAATCAGGTATATTATACTTTTCCTTAATTTTAGATATCTCATCTATCGCTCTAATTTGATATAATTTAACTTGATCACGATATAATTTTATATATCCTTCCAGCCTATTTCTAAAATCTTCATCACTTTCATCTTCTTTTTGAATAGGTACAGGTATTGCCTCTGGCAATTCCTCTAAATCTATATTATGTTTGTCAGTAGAAATCTTTTTCCTAAGTTCCACACCAAACTCTCCACGAAATCTTTCCAAATAATCTTGAAGAGATATAATGGCAAATTTTGGATTCAAATCAGCTACAGCAATATAAATATCACCATCTAATTCATTAAACAATTTTATAATCTCTGATCCAGCCTCTTTTCTTGATTGATCATCTTTAGCCTCATCAAGAACGATTAACAATTCCCGTATCTGTTTATTATATTCATTTACAGCAGGCGACAAAACAACATTAGTTGAGATAGCCTCAGCTACTTCTGTCAAGAGCTGTCTTTTTATTTCTGTATCTTCAGTAGGTGACCTTTCTTCTTCAGCATTATTTCCAGGATAAGTAGGCAAATTAATATTGCTAATTTCTCTGGTAAGTACATTTTCTTGTGCCTTTTCATCAAATGTCTCTATTTCTTCTGGTTCCAAAATTGGCATCTCCTCAGATTTATGCAAATATTCTTCTTCTGCTTCACCAAAAACAGCAGAAACAAAAGCAGATATTCTGTGTGCTTCTGTGTATTTTCTGTCTTCTTCTCTAAGTAGCTCTACAAAAATCCTTTGCAGAGATATCCAAGTACCCGTATTTTTTACCAAAATTAAAACAAAAGAATGACCTTTTCCCTTCTTATCAGCAGAACGACGTGCTTTATAAAATTCAAAATTATTTTTCAAACTTGGATCATAGTTGTAGACTCTTTGTAAAATAGCTAATTGAAGTAAAGAGGTCGCGTCACAATCTGATCTAGAATCTTTTCTATTCAAAGCTTGAGACAAACGACTAGCATTCTCATCATATTCATATTTATCAACTAGTGGAAATTCTTGTTTAGTTAAATTTTCCAAAAGTTTATAAAAATCAATTTTATTACTTTCATCTTTTTTAGAATTTTCTATAAACCACTCTACTAATTGATCAAACATTTTCTCTCTATCTTCCAAATCTTCTAATTTCAAATCACCCTTGTGATATTCACGACGCAAATCAAAAGTAGCAATGTCCACCCTTTCTCTATCTTTCAAAGATAAATCTTCTAGACCTGCCAAAGGATTATCTTTATATATTTTTATAAGTGCATCTGGATTTTCTTCAGCATCTTCGACACTCACAAAATCATTATATTTTTTTGTCTCAGCTATTTTTTCCAAATCTATTTTACCTTCAATTTTTATCAAAAAATCAAAGTTTACTTCCTCTTTTAAGACACTATCCTTTTTCTTTTCGGCATATTTATCCATTACCCAATCACCTTTTAAACTTCCCATTTTCCCCAATGCCGACATATTCAAAGTAAGGGAAACAAGTAAAGAAGAAACCCATGTTTTGAGTCTACCACGTCGCATATTTTCCAAAATAGTTTCTTCATCATCATGATGTTCCCGCTTCCCAGTTTTTTCACTATCCAATTGTCCAGCTATTTGTTCCCAATTTATTCTTCTTCCAAACATAAAATATTATTTTTTACTTTCTTCTTTATTAATTAACTTAGTAACTTCAGATTTTACAAAAGACATCATTTTATCCAACAAATCATGTTTATCTTTATAATTATGCGCATATAAACCAACTAAGGCATCAAAAAAACTCTCATCTGGAAATTCAACATCACTAATATGTTTCCAAACATAAAAATATTTTGTTACAATCTCAAATTTTTGTTCATCTGTTAATCCTTTATTAGAATCACTATCCTTCAACTTATAAACTATATCACTAGACAAACTACCAAGATTACTTTTAGCATAAGCAACATCAACTTCTCTAAATTTTTTGTCAACATTATCACAAATTTCAAAAAGATGACTATCAATTCTTTCACCCTGTTCTAATTTAGCGGCTACCATATAATTATCAATACTATCAAAGTATTCTTTCCTATCAAAATATATTTGACCAAGCACCAATGAGTTATCTCTTACAATTGGCAGCAACTGTTCTCTATCCAAAAATTCAATATGCAAAGCCCTAGCGTTGATATCATTTAAAGCTTCGACAACATCATCAGGTATTTCCCTACCCAAAACATTAAGAGTACGCAAATAACTTTTCAACAATTTGTTTTTAGCTTCTAATGTTGAAACATTTTCATTTTCAAATTCTTTTTTTTCATGTCGCAAAAGTTCTTCCAAACTTCGTAAAAGTAATTTATGGTCAATATTACTATTTGTTTCTATATAAAATCCTAATAATCTTTCTTTGGCTTTAATATTACCCAACAAAGCAGATCTTTTATAATTTTCTATCATTGGATTATAATCATGTTTATAAATATAACACTCTGCCAAAGAATAAGAAATTTCACCCAAAGAATCATAGCCACTTTGTATTAGTTCTTCATAAATTTTTTGAGCCTTTTCTATTTTTCTTTGTCCCAAATAAAGATCTGCCAATTCTTGTTGTTTTAAATAAAAATCTTCGATATTAGACTTATCTACTGATGCTATATTTTTTTTCCAATTTTTTACGAATTCTTCCAAAGTAAATATATGATATAAATACAATATATTACCAATATCTATTATATAATTAGGAAATTGATCTGTCCAAAAAGTCAAAATATCTAGAGTGCCGTTTTTTTCGTACCTTTGTAAAATCTTTAATAAATCAGGATATTTAGACAAATCTTCCAAATCATCAATTATAATATTATTTTTTTCAATTTCTGTACTCAACTCAGATTTAGCTCTAATAAAATATAATTTCATTTGATCATTCAAAAGTTGAAAATATGAAGCAAGCCTTTTTTCAAAACTTTTGTCACTTTCATTTTCTTTTCTTTCAGGTATAGCGATACTTTTAGGTCTTTCTTCAAGCTCTATATTTGGGGTATCTTGTGATATTTTTTGTTTCAAAGTTATATTATACGCACTAGAAACAATTTTCAATTCTCTTTGCAAATAAACAATCATGATATATGGATCTTTTTCTACAGCTTTTTCCAAAACATCAGGATCAGAGCTGACAACAACTTCATAAATGTCACTTTCCAAACTAGTTCTGACTTCGTCATTAGTTGCATTCGTCAAACTTGTTTTTAACTTACTAATTTGTTTCAAGAATTTTTCAACTTTTGGTTGTAATATGACTTCTTTAGAAACAATATTTTCAACTTCTTTAGGCAAACTATTAATATCAACACCCTCATTAGATTTGTACTCAATAATTTTATCAGAATCTATAACTGTTGGATAAACAGGTAGATCAGTATCAAGTTCAACATGTGTAATAGCAGGGATAATATCATCTTCTTTGAAATTAAATTTTTTTACTACTTTTTCTGTTATTTCTTTTTCATCTTCCAAATGTAAAACACCTTTTTCTTTTTCTTTCAAAGCGCTAGAGACCAGAGATGAAAATGGATAAGCTTCAATATATTTTCTATCTTCATCTGATAAAACTCTGACAGAATTTCTTTCTAAAACCAACCACTTCTCAGTATTTTTTATATACACCAAAGAAACAGCATGAGTATTACCTTCCTCATCAGCGGACCTCATACCAACATACAATTCAAAGTCATTTTGTAAAATTTTGTCATAATTAAAAATCCTTTGCAAAACAGATAATTGTGCCAACATAGAACCTTCACAATTAGCACGTGAATCATTTTTATTAAAAACACTAGACAAACGATTAGCATCTTTGTCATATTTTGAACCTACAAATCCTGGTAAAGTTGGACTAGTCACTTCTTTAAGAAGTTTTCCAAAATCTATTTTATCACTATCATCTTTTTTGCTACGCTCTATAAATTCATCTATAACTTCATCAAAAGTTTTTTCTCTATCTTCCAAATCAGCCAAACTCAATTCACCCATGTGATATTCACGACGCAAATCAAAAGTTGCGATATCCACTCTCGCTCTATCTTCCAAAGAAAGATCTTCCAGACCTTCTAGAGGATTGTCTTTGTCTACTTTTATAAGAGCATCTGGATTTTCTTCAGCATCTTCTACACTAACAAATTCATTATTTTTCTCTATTTTTTTGTCTTGTTGTTCTTTAGCCACCTTATCTTTTGAGTCTTCTATTTTAATCAAAGGATCACTTTCACTTCTTCCATCTGTCTTTACTCTTTTTGCATATCTGTCCTTGACCCAGTTGCCTTCCAAACCACCCAATTTACCCAAAGAACCAAAATTCAAAAGAGTAGACAAAACCAAAGAACCTACCAAAGTTCTTCCTCTATGACGACGCATACTTTCCAATATAGTTCTTTTATCTTCAAACTTTTTCTGTTTTTTTGGATCTGTACTATCCAACTCTGCTGCCCTTCTGGCCCAATTTTCTCTTCCAAACATAAAATTTAATAAAAAAAATTAAAGTAAACTTTTACCCGTCATTTCCTCCGGCTTATCTATCCCCAAAACTTTGAGAATTGTCGGCGCTACATCACCCAACACACCAGACTTAGGCAAAAGACTCAAATCATCATCAGGTGAATCTCCTACATTACCAGAAACACCAAATAATTTTTCTTGAATAATAATAAAAGGCACATTGTTGTTACTATTTTGTTTATCCAAAGTACCTGTTTTTATATTGAATACTTCTTCAGCACTACCACTGTCTCCAACAATAAACAAAACACCATCTTCCGCCAAAACATATTCAGCAATTTTACCAAGATGTTTATCCAAAATTTCACAAGCTTTTATGGTATTTTTCAAATCTCCAGTTCTAGATACACTTTCAGCATTGGCAAAGTTAGCGAAAATAAAATCGTATTTTTCTGATTTAATGGCTTTGATGACTTCTTTGACAATTGAATTAGAAGACATTTCAGGTACCTCATTATATGACAAAACTTTTTTAGAAGGGACAAGTACAAATTCTTCATTACCAAATTTATCTTCAAACATACCACTAAAAAAAGAAGTAACACAACTATATTTTTCTGTTTCAGCAATTCTGATTTGTTTCATCTCTGCTTTGTGCAAAACTTCTGACAAAGAATTGTGAATGATATTGCGAGGAAAAGCAACCACGACAGGAATTTCTTTTTCGTAGTCAGTCATTGTCACAAAAAATAAATTACGTAAATAAGTACGTTCAAATTTTGGAAAAGCTGGTAAAACAAAAGACTTAGTCAATTGTCTAGCTAATCTAGCACCAAAATTAGCAAAAATTACCGCATCATTTTTTTGGATAAAATTTACTTTAGTTTTGCTGCCAATCAAAGTAGGTAAAACATCAGCGTCGTAAATTCCTTTATCATAAAATTTTTGAATAGCTTCAAGGGTAGTCCCCTCAATATTCAAAAACTTTTCACCTGTCATGTTGTAATAAGCCAAAGATATTTTGTCCCAATTACGTCCATTATCCAAAGCATAATTTCTACCAGAAATACTAACAATTTTACCTATACCTAATTCCAACATTTTAGCTTCTATTTTTTTTATATGATGAATAGCATTGTTATAAATATCATCTTCACCATCTAAGATAGCATGCACAAAAACTTCTTTCACCTTATTTTGTTTTGCCACTTGCAATAAAGCAAAAAAATGTTCATCATTGGCATTGTGAATTTGATTTCCAAACAAAGTAATAATATGTAAATTAGAATTATTTTTTTCAGTATGTGCCACGGCTGACAAAAAAGCATGGTTTGAAAAAAACTTGCCACTAGCTATGGCGGCATTTATTCTTGGCAATATTTTTCGATAAATCCGACCAGCTCCAATATTCAAATGTCCGATACGAGAATTACTAGATTCAAATTCTAATAATCCCACATCTGAACCAGACGCACCCAAACTCATCACAGGGTATTCATCTGCAAACTTAGTCAAATTGGGTGTACGAGCTTGTGAAATAGCATTACCCGCATGTGGAGAAGCAAGTCCCCAACCACTAAGGGTAAGAAGTACGGCTGGTTTTGGACGATTTGTCATAAAAATTTTAAATTTAGGAATTTTTAATTTTAGCTTGTCAGCCCGCCGATTCGGCGGGGGTGGAAACAATTTTAAAATTATTCAATTTCATCCCGATTTTATCGGGACTAAATTAAAATCTTTCCTGTCATTTCCTCTGGTTTTTCAATTTCTAAAACTTTCAAAATAGTTGGTGCGACATCTGCCAATCTTCCTGTTTTTATTTTTTTATTTTTTTCGTTACTTATCAAAATAAATGGCACAGGATTATTCGTATGTGAAGTCATGATTTCACCAGTCTTTTCATCAAACATTTCCTCAGCATTACCATGGTCAGCCGTAATAAAAATCTTTCCATCACGAGATAATACATAATCTACCAGTCTTTTGACTTGTCCGTCAAGTATAGACACGGCAATTTTCGCAGCTTCAAAATTGCCAGTGTGACCAACCATATCAGCATTTGGATAATTGACTGTGACAAAATTGTAAGTATTATTTTCTAAATAATTCAAAATAATATCAGTAATTTCCTGTGCATGCATCTCTGGTTTATCAGCATACGAATAATGAGCACCAGATTTTACCATTTGTCTATCTTCACCATTTATGGGCTCAGAATAACCCCCATTTATAAAATAAGTAACATGAGCATACTTTTCCGTTTCTGAAATATATAGTTGATTATAATTTTCACCAATAGCTTTGGCCAGACAATTTTTGAAATCAGGACTTGGGAAAGCAGTAAAAATCCCTGGCAAATCCGGTCCAAAATCTGTCATAGCAACAAAGCGAATATTGTGAGCCAATTTTTTCCTTTTGAAAGCGCCGACATTTAATTTGGCAAAATCTTTTTGTACAAAAGACTTAGTAATTTGACGGGCTCTGTCACTTCTGGCATTGAAAAAAAATATCACATCATTGTCTTCTATAGTAGCTATCGGTTTACCACCTTTTTTGATCACAGTAGGCAAAATATATTCATCGGTTTCGTCTCTATTATAAGCTTGAGAGATAGCTTCTTCAGCACTTTCGGCAGAGAGACCTTCTCCCAAAACCATTGCATTGTAAGCTTGTTCGGTTCTAATCCACATTTTGTTTCTGTCCATACCATAAAATCTACCCATAATAGTGGCAATTTCTTCACCATTTTTCATATTTTTACGCAACAAACGCAAAAAATTCACCGCACCATGAGTGGAAGAATCCCGTCCATCGGTAAATAAATGAAGAAAAACTTTTTTTTGTTTTTGTTTACGAAAATATTCAAGCAAAGCATAAATATGCTCCGGATTAGCATGAGCACTTTGTCCATCAGTCAAAAGTCCCATCAGGTGTACAGCACTATCATATTTTTTAGCATGAAAAAGCGCCTGACGAAAAGAATCATTTTTGAAAAATGTACCATCTTTGATAGTATGCGAAATCCTTACCAAATCTTGCTCTACTACTCTACCAGCACCAATGTTCAAATGACCAGCTTCAGAATTGCCATCTTGATTGGGAAAAAGTCCCACGTCCTTGCCACAAGCTTTTATCTCGACACTTGAATATTTCTTGATGTAAGAAAAAATGTTGGGAGCAGTCTCTGGCGTAATAGCGTTGCCAGTATTTTTTGGATCAGCCAAACCAAAACCATCGAGGATCATGAAGACGACGGGTTTATTTTCTGAAGTTTTATTTTTAATTTGTGAGTCTAATTTTTTTAACATAGTCTATTCTTGTATAAATGTATAAACTCAATTGGATACGAAATACGAAAGGTACAAATATACGAAAAATTCGTAATTCGTACTTTCGTAATTTTCGTATTTCGTATCCTATCCTAAAAAATCTTTTTAAACGCCGAGCTCTTCCTCAATCTCCATCAACCTATTATACTTCTCCACTCTCTCAGACCTACTCATCGAACCAGTCTTGATAAATTCGGAATTAACAGCCACCGCCAAGTCAGCAATAAAAGTATCGGCTGTTTCACCAGAACGATGCGATACAGAAATTTTATAACCATTTTTCTTAGCTAAATAAATCGCGTCAATTGTTTCAGTCAAAGTTCCAATTTGGTTGAGCTTTATCAAAACAGCATTACCCACTTTTTCGTCAATTCCTTTTTGGATACGCTTTACATTGGTCACAAATAAATCATCTCCAACAATCGTCACTTTCTTGCCAAATTTTTTGGTAAGAAGAGCCCAATTTTCCCAATCATCTTCGGCCAGAGGATCTTCTATGGAAAGTATCGGATATTTTCTAATCCAAGTCTCTAAAATTCTGATCATTTTGTCGGCACTGGAAGCTTGGGAAGGACTGGTAAAATAATATTTTCCTTTACGATAAAACTCGGAAGCAGCGATATCAAAACCTAGATAAACATTTTTACCAGGTTCAAAACCAGACACTTGGATAGCTTTGATAATAAGTTGGATAGCTCTTTCATTGTTGAGCAAATCCGGCGCAAAACCACCTTCGTCCCCTACCGAAGTCGTATAACCTTTGTCATTTAGTATTGCTTTGAGTGAATGAAAAATTTGTGAACCCATCCTGACACGCTCGGCAAATTTTTTGTGAATAGGGATGATCATAAATTCCTGACAACTAAGATTGTTGTCAGCGTGCCTGCCACCATTCAAAATATTCATGGTAGCAATCGGCATACGCCAATTTTTTTCCGGCAAAGCAAAAGTACTACGAATATATTTGTACAAAGGTTTTTTCTCGGCTTTGGCAGCAGCACGAGCACAAGCAAGTGAGACCGACAAAATAGCATTGGCACCCAGTTTCTTTTTATTTTCAGTTCCATCCAAATCTATCATGATTTGGTCGATTTTTCTTTGATCTGTGACATCAAGTCCAATCAAGGCTTTGGCAATAGTCGTATTGACGTTTTTGATAGCTTTGAGAACTCCTTTACCACCAAAACGTTTGGCATTGTCACGAAGCTCCAAAGCTTCATGAGTGCCAGTTGAAGCTCCTGATGGTACAGCAGCTTTTCCAATAGCTCCACCTTCTAAATATACTTTAGTTTCAAGAGTCGGGTTGCCACGTGAATCCAATATTTCTCTGGAAACAATTTTTTTGATTTCGGTGTTTTTCATAAAATTAGGTTTTAGGTTCTAGGTATTAGTTTTGCCTAGGTTTAAAAAAAATAAATTAAACTCAAAAATAAGCTGAATCTGCTAACAAGCTATTTCTGCTGTCTAGCTGGTTATTATTATACCAAAAAAAACAGCCTTTAGGAAAGGCTGTCTTTTAAAATTCAAATTTACTTTATCTTATAGGTAACATTGACGTTGATACTTACTTCATTAGTACCTGGTTCAATCACTGGACTACCACCTCCCATACCTACAGACGAATCCATAGACTTGGCATACATAGGATAAGAGTCAGAAGAGTATTCACTATAAGAAATCACTCCATCCAACATTACACCCAAAGTATTGGCCAATTGTACGGCCTTCAATTTGGCTTTGGCTACAGCGTCAGCACGAGCTTGATCCATATAAGTATCCATATCATCATCCACTACTGACTGCACACCACCAATAGTATTGAGACCAACAGTCCCAGCTACAGCCACCACTTGACTAGCCTTATCAATGTTATCTCTTACTTTGACAGTTACATTTTGAGTAATATTGTAACCAGCAAGTTCATTTGTACCATCCGGTTTATAATTGTATTCTGGATACATACTTGGAGATTCAGTCTTAATATCAGTAACTGGAATACCCAAAGCTTTAACTTTAGCTACAAAGTCAGCAATCAATTTATCATTTTTGCTACGAGCTTCTTCGGCTGTTGCTTCGCGAAGACTGTTTCCCACAGTTACTACGTTTACATTTGGTACCACGTCCACTTTACCTTCAGCGGAAATGTTTAATTGGCGATCACTTACATCCGTAGGTGCTACTCCAATATAATCATAATTTTTTATTTGATTACGAATGAGCGTACCAACCAAGATTATAAGATAAACTAACAAAATACCATAAAAGGTTTTCATTAGAGTGTGACCGAACTGACAACTATGACTCTTACAATGATGATGCCCCATACCAAAGTTTCCATGAAAAGAAGCATGGGCTGCACTTGGTGCTAGTGACTCAGGAGTCATAGTAGGCATGTCGACCATAGAATCAATGTTTTTTCCGCCAATGGCAGAAGCAGATTTTTTGACAGGCATAAAATTAAAATTAATTATTATTAATTAAGTATAGTATAGCATAAAAACAAAAACTTGTACAAAGTAAATAGTTACAACTGTGTGTATATTTTTTGAAACAAAATTTAATCCTAATTTCATTTATCTCCAACTTGCAGAAAACAATTACTATTATGTATAATGTAATTAATTAAAAAATTAGTTTATAAGATTTAAAAAAATAATTTCCTATATGAAATACATCGCTCTCCTCCGAGGCATCAACGTCGGTGGTAATCACAAAGTAGAAATGAAAAAACTCAAAGTCTTATTTGAATTATTAAACTATACAAACATTTACACTTATATCAATTCCGGAAATATCATATTTGAAACAACAGACAAAAAAAATGATGTACTGGAAAAAATAGAAAAATGTCTAAAAAAAGAATTCGCTTTTGAAATACCAATTATTATCAAAACCGAAAAAGAAATAAAAAAAATAGCGCAGACAATACCAGAAAATTGGCAAAATGATACCACTCAAAAAACTGATGTCGCTTATTTATTTCCAGAAGCTGATAACAAAAAAATAATTGATGAGTTACCCATCAAAAAAGAATTTCTAGACATTCGTTATGTAAAAGGTGCTATTTTTTGGAATGTAAAGAGAAGTGATTATAACAAAAGCCAGCTAAACAAAATAATCAACCACAAATCTTATAAGCTCATGACTATCAGAAATGTTAATACTGCTAGATATTTAGCAAGTATTAATAAAAAATGAAAAAGTTGCACAAAGTTAAAAGTTGCAATTGTGTATATTTTCGTGTAAAGTACAGATAAAATAAATATTTATATGTATTTGTCTAATATAAAACTTTGGAATTTTCGAAAATTTGGTTCAATAGATGAAACAGACTATATTACAAAACCGCATTTAGACTTAAACCTCACAAAAGGTTTGAATGTAATTATTGGCGAAAATGATTCAGGCAAAACCGCAATTATCGATGCAATAAAATTGGTTTTAAGAACACACAGTTACGATTACATAAGAGTTGATGATAAGGATTTTTTCAATGAATCAAATCGTTTTCGCATTGAATTAAAATTTGAAGATTTAAAACCTGAAGAAGCAAAAAACTTTACTGAATGGTTAGGCTGGACAGGCACAGGCGAAGAAGCAAAACCATTTCTAAAACTTAATTACGATGTAAAACGCCAAGCAGATAAAATAATTCCAACTGATGTAAAAGCAGGAGTTGATGAAGAAGGATATTTGCTTTCTGCCGAGACAAAAGATTATTTTAAAGCGACCTACTTAAAACCTTTACGTGATGCGGAAAACGAATTGATTGCAAAACGAAATTCACGTTTATCGCAAATTCTTTTAGGAGATGAAGCATTTAAAGGAAAAGAAAAAGACAATGATTTAGTACAAATCTTCTCAAGTCTTAAAACAGACTTAGAAAACTATTTCAATGGAGTTGATAATACAGGACAACCCAAGGCAACAGAAGGGAAACAAATAAAAGATAAGATTGACGGATATATTGAGAGTTTTTATGGTAAAAATTCCAAAACAGAATTTGAGGCTACATCAAATGACACTAAAAGCATACTTGAGAAGCTAACATTATCTTTAAAAGGCGAACCAAATCCAGGGTTAGGAACTTTAAACCGTTTGTTTATGGCTGCCGAATTGCTTCACTTAACCAAATCAAATTGGACTGGTTTGCGTTTGGGTTTGGTTGAAGAATTGGAAGCACATTTGCACCCACAAGCACAAATGCAAGTGATTGAAGCGTTCCAAAAACAAAAAGACATTCAACTCATCCTTACAACGCATAGCCCAAATTTGGCTTCCAAACTAAAACTTGAAAGCTTAATTATTTGCAACAAAGGAAATGCTTTTCCAATGGGGGATACTTACACCAAGTTGGGAAAAGACGATTACAAGTTTTTAGAGAAGTTTTTGGACACCACAAAAGCCAATTTATTTTTTGCCAAAGGCGTGATTTTAGTTGAAGGATGGGCAGAAGAAATTCTTTTACCAAGCATTGCAAAAGCGATAGGAATCAATTTAACAGAAAAAGGCGTTTCCATTGTAAACATAGGACATACAGGTTTTGATCATTACTCAAAAATTTACTTGCGACAAGCTGAGCCCAATATGGCAATTCCTGTTGCAGTAATTACCGATTCGGACATTAGAGAATACGAAAAAAGTGGAGATGATTTTGTAAAACGTGATGCACAAACCGTTCAACACGAAACTCAAACAAAATTAACAACCATAAACGGCAAATCTGAAAACAACGTACAATACTTTCCTGCACCAAATTGGACATTGGAATATTCGTTGTTTAAATCAACAAGTTTAACAGCAACTTTTCAAACAGCAACTAGGAAAATACATTCCAATAGCCCTTGGGATGACGACTTTGAAAAAGAACTTGCTAAAAAGCTAATCAACAAAGGTTTTAAGAAAACAAAAATTGCTTATGAAATGGCAAACACCATTGATGATAATTTAAGCAAAGAAGATCGCACAATTCAAAACATTGACGATGCAAACGACAAGGTTAATTACATTGTAAAAGCGATAAAATATGCCACAGGAAATTGACATATTAGAGGAAGAAATTCAATATGCTGAACAGTTGCTTTTACCTGTGGGCAAAAAGTTTGATGACGAGCGCAAAACATTTATTCGCAATTTCAACACAATAGATTTACAAGCTGTCCCTGGGAGTGGAAAAACAACGGCTTTACTTGCAAAGTTGCTAATTTTAGAGCGCAAACTACCTTTTGATGATGGTTCGGGAATTTTGGTTTTATCGCATACAAACGCAGCCATTGATGAGATAAAAGAAAAAATTCAAAAACATTGCCCGAGATTATTTTCCTATCCAAATTTCATTGGAACAATCCAAAGTTTTGTCGATGAATTTTTGGCAATTCCTAATTATGTTCATAAATACAAGAAAAAACCAAGCAGAATTGACCATGAAATTTATAATGAAGTTGCAACAAAACGATATAATAGTCTTCCAAATTCCGCAGCAAAAACTTGGTTAAATAATCAACACGACCCTGAAAGTTTATTTAAGAATTTCCGTTTCGACAATGATTTGAACTTAACAGACGGAATGAACGGAAATATTGTTTTAAGAAGTGGAAGCAATTCTGCAACATACAAAACTTTAAAAACAATAAAACTGCAAATTTTACAATCCGGCGTTTTGAATTATGACGATGCTTATTTTTTTGCAGAATTGTATTTGAAAGAATTACCCAATATCAAAACCATTTTACAGAAACGCTTTTCTTTCGTTTTTGTGGACGAAATGCAAGATATGGACACACACCAATACAACTTGCTGGAAAAAATATTTTACGATGATGGAAATAGCGTTTCAATAATTCAACGTATTGGCGACAAAAACCAAGCAATCTATAATTCTGTAAAAGCAACAGATGTTTGGCAAGACAGAGCGGATGTTTTACGTTTAAACGGTAGCCAACGTCTAAGTAATCCAATTGCAAACATTGTAAAAAAATTTGCTTTATATAGCGATGCAAATTTTGATATTGACGGAAGAAATGAATGTTCAATTAAACCGCATATTTTGGTTTTTGAAAATGCAAACATTGAAAATATCATTCCTTGTTTTGCTCAAATCGTAAAAGATAACGGATTGGCAAATTCAGAAAAACCAATAAAAGTTGTTTGTTGGAATACAGAATGGAAAGAAGATGAAGCAAGTCGGAATGATGCTACTAAATTTCGTTTAGAGGACTATCACAAAACTTTTAAGAAAGATAAAGGGAAACCTAAACAGGATTACGACATCTTGAATAGTTATTTGTTGTATTTCGAAAAAAAACAAACATTAGAACCTATTAGGAAAAATATCTTAAACGCTTTTCTAAAGATATTGCGTTTGGAAAACACCAACACCGCAGACGAAAGACCTTACACAAAGAAAAAGCTAATTGACTTCATTCACGAAAAAAATGTTCAAAAATATGATGAACTTAATTTGAACCTTTACAATTGGTCAATCGGAATTGTAAGAGAAAAAACAAACGAAGTTTTGATAAGCATAAAAGAATATATCCCGACCTTTCTTACAATTTTTGACAAACAAATTTCCACAAGTTCAAATTTTATAAATAATAACAATTCCGAAATTCCTGGCGAAAATGCCGGAATTTTAGCACCAACAAATCATTACATTGAAGACGGCCTTGAAATTGAAATTACAAGTATTCACGCAGTAAAAGGACAAACACATTGTGCAACTTTGTATTTAGAATCATTTTATAATAGAGGTTATGGAAACTATGAATCAGAAAGATTAAGAAATCAGTTTACAGGAAAGCAAACCATTTCAGAAACATTGAAAACAATTAAAAATAACCACAATTTAATAAAACAATCGGCGAAAATGGCTTATGTTGGATTTTCACGACCAACTGACTTGCTTTGCGTTGCAATACATAAAGACAGGTTTGATAGTTTATTAAAGGATATAAATCAAAACGAATGGGAAATAATAAATGTATAAATAAAAAAAAATCGTCTTATCCAAGACGATTTTTTTATTTTCAATATCAGTGTAATCTTTACAAAATCTGTATAATCAGTGTCTAGACTTCAATAATCACCGGCAACATCATCGGACGTTTTTCTGTTTTACTCAAAACAAATTGTCCTATTTTGTCTCTGATGTCATTACGAATTTGATTACTATCAACCCAAGTTTTTGGATCAGATTTTATAACCAATTGTTTCACTTTGTTTCTAATTTCTTCTATCAAATCCTTGTTGTCTTTG